>Ga0315271_10002874_pt1 | contig 10848 bp, 8 predicted proteins | sample C3_top_MG_FD_204664 | JGI IMG/M metagenome (GOLD analysis project Ga0315271, IMG submission 204664) | Sediment microbial communities from Yellowstone Lake, YNP, Wyoming, USA - C3_top | ecosystem: Environmental > Aquatic > Freshwater > Lake > Sediment | place: USA: Wyoming | collected 2017-08-01
CCCTCGTAGGACGTGAGTTCGGTGATCTGCCCCTGCGGGTTCATCAGGGCCCAGCCATCGGCGTCGCCGTTCTGGATGCCCGTGGGGGGCGCGGCGAAGACGAGTACGCCGCGCGTTCCGCACGTCGCGGGGAAGATCCCGGAGAGCGGCATCGTGGCGTACACGCCAAGCGTCGACGAGCCCGGCGTGCCGTTGTACAGCACGAGGCTCCATCCACTCAGCGACGTGTTGGCGTCACCCTCGATCTCCACCGCTTCGCCGACGTCGGTGCCGGTGTTGTCGTAGTGCACTTCCGACACGAACGTCGTGCTCGGCACCAGCACCGCGCCGCCGAAGACCGTCACGCCCGGCGTCGCCGCCTTGGTAACGCCGTTTGAGGTCGCCGAGACCGAAATGAGCGTCGGTCCGCCCGGCGCGAGTCCCGTGATGACGGCCGTGTTGCCGGCGGTCGAGAGCACCTGCACCATCAGCTCATCAGCGGAGGTCCAGCTGAACGTGGCCGCCGGATCGGTGATGGTCTGGTTGGTGGCGTCCTGCATCTCGACGCTGAGCGTGATCGTCGATCCGAATGCCACCGACGTGCCGCCGGTGACCACGATGTGGTCGAGCGGCCCGATGGTCGGCGGAATCACGGTGCACGGCGCCAGCGCCGTACTCGAGTTGCGGGGCGCGGGGGCGCCGCTGGTGAAGTCGGCCGAGTTGACGTTGGTGTCGGTGCAGCCGTGGTCGGCGCGGAACGAGGCGGTGGTGTTGCTGATCGTCGGCGCCGCGCCAGTGCCTTCGAAGAAGTTGGCGCTTCCGTACCCAACGAGATCCATCACGTGCGCGAGCTGGACGGACGTGCAGGCGGTCGAGCCACCGTTACAGGGAATTGACGTCGACTGATCGGCAAGTATCACCTTGCCCGCCGAGCCGGAGATGTTCGACGTTCCGGTAGCGTCCACGGCCGGAAGGGCAGCGCCTACTGCGGCGCTGGTCGTACCCAGCCGCACCAGGTAGTACTGCCCCGGCGCAATGGACCCCGTCAGCGAGCCCTGCGCGACGAAGCTGCCGGTCCCCGTCGCCGCCGCGTACTGCACCGACCAGCCGGCGAGGCTCTGTGATGCGGTGCCCGCATTGAACAGCTCGACGTAATCGTAGTTGAACGGAGCGCCGGTGTTTCCGCCTCCCCCATACACCTGGCTGATCACCACCTTCGGCGCCGTCGCGAAGCCCGCGCCACCAAGGCGCGGCACGGCCGTCTCCGCCGTTTCGATGGGTCGCGGTGCGGTCAGCCGGTTGGCGTCGCACGCCACCAGGGCCAGGGCAAGTGCAACGGTGCGCAGGGAACGAACCGGAAAGGCGCGCATGGCAGATTGGGCAAGAGTGGGCAGCGTCGTGGCGCTGGATATCTGACGGGGCATCTGACGGCGGGTCTGCGTGGACAACTCGGGAACGTACGCCCGGACGGACTTGCGTGCAATCACGAGTGCGTCACGGCGTCGTATCTTCGGGGCAGGCCACGCCGGTGACTCGCATTCGCGAGGGGCATGGTGGCCGCGCGCCGCGGGCTCCTGTAGCTTCGACGTGCCGCACCGCCGTACAGAGTTCCCTCATCCCTGGGGTTGTGCACGTCATGTCGTCGCCATCATCCACTCGCCGCCGCCGTCCCGCGCGGCGTCCGTCGCTGAGCGTCGTCAGCGCCATCGCCAGCCTTGCGCTCGGCGCCGCCGCGCCGCTGCATGCCCAGGCGCTCACGAAGTCCGTGCCCATCTTCGTCAACGGACAGGCGCAGGTCGTTCCGGCCTTCCAGGACACGAGCACGTGGATCCGCCAGGAACTCTGGGTCGAGACGGAGTTCGACTCCGACGGCGACGGCAAACGGGACCGGATGCACGCCGACGTCACGCGGCCGGGGCAGACCGATACCGAAGGACTGAAGGTGGCGGTCGTCTACGAATCCAGTCCGTACTTCGCGGGCACGTCGGGCGCGCGCGAATTCCTCTGGAACGTCAACCAGGAACTCGGCGCCGACCCCGGCAAGCGCACGTCGCAGCAGGCCATTCCCTTTCGCGCGACCCACGCGCGCATCTCGAACTCCGAAGTCAACACCTGGGTGCCGCGCGGCTTTGCCGTGGTGCACTCCGAGGCGCCGGGCACGGGCCTCTCCCAGGGTTGCCCGACGGTGGGCGGTCCGCCGGAACGACTCGCCCCCAAGGCTGTCATCGACTGGCTGAACGGCCGCGCCAAGGCCTACACCTCGGCCACGGGCAATGAGGAGGTCAAGGCGACCTGGACCACCGGCAAGGTTGGCATGACCGGCACTTCATACAACGGCACCATTCCCGTTGCCGCGGCCGTCACGGCTGTCCCGGGACTCGAGGCCATCATCCCGATCGCGCCCAACACGTCGTACTACCACTACTACCGCACCAACGGACTCGTGCGGCATCCGGGTGGCTGGCTCGGTGAGGACATCGATTTCCTGTACGATTTCATCAACAGTGGCGACACCGCGCGCCGCGAGTATTGCAACCGCACCATCCGCGACGGCGAGTTCGCCGCCGGCCGCGACCGCGCCAGCGGTGACTACAACGCCTTCTGGGCCGGGCGCGACCTGCTGCCGCTCGTGAAGAACATCAAGGCCGCGGTGCTCATGTCGCACGCCTTCAACGACTGGAACGTCGTGCCCGAACACAGCGTGCGCATTTACGAGGCCATCAAAGAGCTGAACATCCCGCACCAGGCGTACTACCATCAGGGCGGCCACGGCGGTCCGCCGCCGCTCGAAATGCGCAACCGGTGGTTCTCGCACTTTCTCTACGGCGTCGAGAATGGCGTCGAGGAGGAACCCAAGGCGTGGATCGTGCGCGAGGGCGCGTCGGCGTCGGCCCCGACGCCCTACGCCGAGTATCCGAATCCCGACGCGGAGCCCGTGGTGCTGTACCCGGGATCAGGCGGCGCGGCGCTCGGGACGCTGAGCGCCGTGTCCCTCGGCACGCAGGGAAAGGAGATGCTGGTTGACGACGTCTCGCTCAGCGGCGGCGTGCTTGCGCAGGCCGAGCGGTCGCCGGCGCGACTGCTGTATGCCACACCGGAACTCACCGCGCCGATGCACCTGTCGGGTTTTACCACCGTGACCGTGCGCCTGGCATCGAGCGCGGCCGCGGCCAATTTGTCGGTCTGGATGGTGACACTTCCGTGGACTGGCGCGCCCACGAGCACCAGCAGCCTGATCACGCGCGGCTGGGCCGATCCGCAGAACGCCGAGTCACTGAAGCGCGGTGGCAACTACGACGCCATGGCGCGCGGGAAGCCGCTGGTGCCGGGAAAGTTCGTGACCCTCACCTTCAGTCTGGAACCGGACGACCAGGTGATTCCCGCCGGCAAGCAGATCGCGTTGATGATCATGTCGAGCGATCGCGAGTTCACGCTGTGGCCCAAGCCCGGCACCGAGTTGACCATTGACCTCGACAAGACGTCGGTGTCCATCCCGGTCGTCGGTGGTGCGGGCGCGTTCGCCCGGGCCTTTGCCGAACACAAGAAATGAGGCCGGCATCGCGCCTGTTGCTCATCGTCGCGGTCATCGCGGGCTCCGCGTCAGCAACACCCGGCGGGGCCGTCCCGCTCGTGCGGACCGCTGCCGCCTCGCGGCGCGCGGCACTGGTGGGCGACGACACGGGCAAGGTGCTCTTTACCGAGAACTGCCAGAAGTGCCACGGCGCCCGCGGCGTGCCGCCCAAGGTGATCCGCGAGAAATTCACCAGGATCCCGACGATGGACGCGGCTTTCTTCGCCGCTCGCTCGGACGACTCGGTGGTGACCATCCTCCTCAACGGCAAGAGCGACGTGATGGTGTCGTGGAAGGCCAAGCTTTCGCCGGCGGACATGAAGGCGGTTGCGGCCTACATCCGGACGTTCGCCAAGTAGCGGGCCCCTACTTGAACGTCGGGTCTCCGTCGCCGTAGTCGCCCGGCCGCTTCGGCTGGAAGATCATGTCGGCGGCCAGAAAGAGCAGCCGCGTGAACGGGTAGATGGCCAGCGGCAGCGCGATCATGAGCGCGGCCGCCAGCCACTGGAGCAGGTCCCAGTTGGGGTCCGGCCACTGCCAGATGAACAGCGTCGCCCAGAGCACCGCGGCCACCGTCTCGGCGATGGCGAGGTTCACGAGGTATCCCCCCACGAAATGGTCGGGCTCACCGCGGTCGAGGTGCAGCCCGCACGTGGGGCACTGCGGTGCAAGGGTGAACCAGCCGCGGATCACGCCGCGGCCGCCGCAGCCGGGGCACCGCATGCGAAGGGCGCGCACGAGTCGCGCGTGTGCCGCGACGAGGTGGTGTGAATTGGCGGGTTGCATGATGCGAAAGATACTGTTCGCGCAGTAGATTGGTGACGCGCCATCAATTGCGGCGGCGCATCCCCGACCCGCGTGAACCGACTTGACGATGCCGGATGGACCCGTCGTGCAGGCGGACTTTGACGCCCTGCTGGAACTGCTCGAGCGCGACACCATGCGCGAGATCATTGCCATGTTCGTGGAGTCGTGCCCGCAGCGCATCCGCGCCATGCACGGCGGTCTCGCCGCCGGCGACCTGGCCGCGGTGGCCACGGCGTTCCACACCATGCGTTCCGGGTGTGGACAGCTGGGCGCGCGGGAGCTCGAGGAGCTCTGTGCACTCGGCGAGCGGTCGGCCAAGGCGGGATCTGCCCCGGACGCGGGCGCGTTGCTCGCGCGCGTCGAGGCCGAGTTGGCGCTCGTGATCGGCTGGTTCCGCGCGCAGGGCTGGATGGACGCCTGATCCGCTCCTAGCTTTCCCGGATTCACCAAACCCAAAGACAACCATGTCGACGTATAAGTACTCCACCGTGCCCGCCAAGGGCGAGCGCGTCGAAACGAAGGGCGGCGAGTTCATCGTCCCCAACCAGCCTATCATCCCGTTCATCGAAGGCGACGGCACGGGTCCCGACATCTGGAAGGCCTCCGTGCGCGTCTTCGACGCCGCGGTGGAGATTGCCTACGCCGGCAAGCGCCGCATTCACTGGATGGAAGTGCTGGCGGGCGAAAAGGCCTTCAAGGCGACCGGTGAATGGCTGCCCGGCGAGACCCTGGAGGCGATCAAGGAATTCCGTATTGCCATCAAGGGACCGCTCACCACGCCCGTCGGGGGCGGCTTTCGCTCGCTGAACGTCGCGCTGCGCCAGGAGCTCGACCTGTACGCCTGCGTGCGTCCCGTGCGCTACTTCCAGGGCGTCGGCGCCCCGGTGAAGGACCCGTCGAAGGTCGACATGGTGATCTTCCGCGAGAACATCGAGGACGTGTACTCGGGCATCGAGTTCCGCGCGGGCTCGCCCGAAGCCGAGAAGCTTCGCCTCTTCCTGCTGAACGAGTTCGGCAAGAAGGTGCGCGAGGGGTCGGCTATCGGCATCAAGCCGATGTCGGCGTTCGGCTCGAAGCGCCTCATCGAGCGCGCCATCCGCTACGCCATCAAGCACGGCCGTCCGTCGGTGACCATGATGCACAAGGGCAACATCATGAAGTTCACCGAGGGAGGCTTTCGCGACTGGGGCTACGAACTCGCCAAGGAGAAGTTCGCCAAGCAGGTCGTGGCCGAAGCCGACCTGGCGCCGGCCGGCGCCGGTGCGCGCGTGGATGCGGTGATCCTGCGCGATCGCATCGCCGACTCGATGTTCCAGCAGATCCTGCTGCGCCCCGACGAATATTCCGTGGTCGCCACGCCCAACCTCAACGGCGACTACATCTCCGATTCACTGGCCGCCGAAGTCGGCGGGCTCGGCATCGCGCCCGGCGGGAACATCGGCGACGAGGCCGCGGTATTCGAGGCCACGCACGGCACGGCCCCCAAGTACGCGGGGCTCAACAAGATCAACCCGGGCAGCGTGATCCTCTCCGGCGTGATGATGCTCGAGACCATGGGCTGGCAGGAAGCGTCCGAGCTCATCATGAAGGGCATGGAGCACGCCATCGGGAACAAGACGGTCACGTACGATCTCGCGCGCCAGATGCCCGGCGCCACTGAGGTCTCCACCTCCGGTTTCGGCGATGCAATCATCGCCGGCATGAAGGGAGCGTAAGTCATGGCCTTCGAGCTCACCCTGCGCGGCGGAGATCCCGCCCGGGTGGCAACGCCGCTGCTGGCCGTGGCGCTGCCCGCCGGCACGACCTTTCCGGCGTCGCTCGCCGCACTCGACCGCCTGTACGGCGGCGTGCTGTCGCGGGCGCACAAGCAGGGTGACTTCAAGGCGGCGCGCGACGAGGCGCTGCTGTTCGTTGGTGGCGCTCGCGGGCCGGCGCGCGTGCTGCTGGTCGGACTCGGCGAGTATGCCGATCGGTACGCCGCCGTGACGCGCGCGGCAACGCTGGCGGGCCGCAAGGGCAATGCCATGGGCGTGAAGGCCATGGCCTTCTGGGCGCCGCATCTCGTCGGCGAGACGGTCGAGGCGGCGGCGTTCGGCATGTCGCGCGGCGCCTGGGACTTCACGGAGTACAAAACCATGCCGGCGCTGAAGGACCGGCCAAAGCCGCTGGTGAGCGCGACCGTCGTGTCCGCGGATCTGCGCGGATCGCGAGCGTCGTTTGCCGCCGGCGTCGCGCTCGGCGAGGGGCAGCGCCTCGCGCGCCGGTTGCAGCAGCTCCCCGGCAACGTCTGCACGCCCGAGCACTTTGCACGCACGGCGCGCGACATCGGCAAGCGCCACAAGCTCAAGGTCACCGTCTTCGGCCGCCGCGAGATGACGCGCATGAAGATGGGGTCGTTCCTCGCCGTCGCGCAGGGCACGCCGCAGGATCCCAAGCTGATCGTGGTGGAGTACCGCGGCGGCAAGCGTGGGGCGGCACCCATTGCGCTCGTGGGCAAGGGACTCTGCTTCGATTCAGGCGGCATTTCCATCAAGCCGGCCGACCGCATGGACCAGATGAAGTACGACATGTCCGGTGCGGCCGGCGTGCTCGGCGCCATCGAGGCCATTGCGCGCATGAAGCTCAAGGTGAACGTGGTCGGGCTCATCGGCAGCACCACCAACATGCCGTCGGGCACGGCCATGAATCCGGGCGACGTGGTGCGCGCCTCCAACGGCAAGACCATCGAGATTTTGAACACCGATGCCGAAGGGCGCCTGGTGCTCGCCGACGTGCTTGCGTACAGCGCCAGGTTCAAGCCGGCGGCGATCATTGATGCCGCCACGCTCACCGGCGCGTGCGTCGTGGCACTCGGCAACGAGGCCGTGGGCGTGATGGGCAATGACGAGCCGTTGATTGCCGAAGTGATCAAGGCCGGTAATCGCGGCGGCGAGCCGGGCTGGCAGCTGCCGATGTGGGATGTCTACCGCGAGATGATCAAGGGCGACATTGCCGACATCAAGAACATCGGCGGGCGCGGCGCGGGCACCATCACCGCGGCGCTGTTCCTGCGCGAGTTCGTGCCGGCCGGCGTGCCCTGGGTGCACCTCGACATCGCCGGCACCGCGTATTCCGAGACCGACCTGGTGGTGATCCCCAAGGGACCGACCGGTACGCCCGTGCGTACCTTCGTCGAGTTCGTGCGAGGGAGGACCCGCTGAACCGAGGCGTTCGCGCACAGGGCCGCCTCCTGGCGGCCCTCGTGCTTGCAGGAAGCAGCATCGCGGCGGCGCAGCAGCCGACGCCGCGCGACACGACGGCGCGTCCGCGCATCGTGCCGGTGCAGATTCCTGCGTCGCCCGTGGACACGACGCTGCGGCGCGACAGCACCGGCGCCGTTCGCGACACCACGGCCGCAGACTCGGCCACGGCACGCCGCAAACGCCTTGCCGCGGACACCGTGAAGTCGCCGCTGGCCCGCGCGGAACGGCCGGTGCTCACCGACGCGCGCTGGCTGTGGGCGGGCGAAGCGCTGCGCAACTCCGGCGCGGTGACGCTCGCCGACCTGCTCGAGCGCATCCCGGGCGCGACGGCGTTCCGCGCCAATTGGATTCCCGCGCCGCAGTACGTCGCCTACAACGGCGATGCCGGCCGGGTGCGCGTCTTCCTCGATGGGGTCGAGATCGACGCCATTGATGCGCGCAACCGCGGCCTGCTCGACCTCGTCGCGATGCCCCTCTGGCAACTCGAGGAAGTGGCCGTGGACCGCGCTCCCGGCGAGTTGCGCGTGCACCTGCGCACCTGGCGCGTGGAGCGCACGACGCCCCTGACGCGCACCGACATCACGTCGGGCAGCGAGGGGACCAACCTGTACCGCGGATACTTCGGCAAGCGCCTGCACAACGGCGGCGCCATCCAGCTGGCGGCGCAGCAGTACAGCACGGTGTCGCAGCGCACGGGCGGCGACGGCTCGTCGCTGCAGGTGTTCGGCCGCCTCGGCTGGTCGCGAAAGCAGTGGAGCGTTGACGCCACGTGGAACCGCGTGAGCATCGACCGCAACCCGACGACGCGATTTCCGCAGTATCCCGCGCTCACCGTCGCCGGGGCGGCGGCGGCGTTCAAGGGGTCGGTGAACACGGCCTACGGACGTATTGCCTGGGGCGATCCCGATGCCAAGGCGGCGCCCTGGGTGCAGCTGGTGGCCTCCACGCAGAGCGTCGGGGAGAACCACAAGACGTCCAGCACGAGTTCGTTGCCGAGCACGCCCTCGACGCTTCCCACGGACACCGTGGATACCGCCACCTCGCGGTCCCAGTACGTACTTGCCGTCGGCGCCTCCCGCTGGGGCGTGCGCGGCAGTGCGACGGCCAGGCTGCGGGCCGGCAATGGCCGCACGGACCTCTCGCCGTCGGCCCGGCTGGCGTACGAGCGGGGCTGGGTCGCGCTGAGCGCCTATGGCGAGTCGCGCGGGTCCGACTCGACCCAGCGGGTGGATGCCGGCGTGCGGCTGACGCCCTGGCGCTGGCTGGAATTGGCGGGCACGGTGGGCCACTACACGCCAAAGTCCGTCCTGACCGGCGGTCCCGCGTTTACCGCCTCCCGGGCTGAGGTTGCCACGACGCTCTGGCGGCATCGGATCAGCGGGGGAATGATCTCGCGCGGGCTTACGTCGGTTGCCCCGCCCACGGCGATGGACACCGCGCTCGCCCGGGTGTTCACCGGCGCCGTGACGGGCATCGTCGCCGGCCTCAGCGGGCCGATCTACCGGGACCTCGGGATCGACATCTCGGCGGTGAGCTGGACCGGGTCGGGCGCCTACCGGCCGCAGATGGAAGTGCAGAGCCGGCTCATCTTTGAGTCGTCGTTCCCGGGCAAGTTCCCGCGCAGCAACTTCCACCTGCTGGCCGAGGCGTTTCACGAGCATCGCACGCCCATGTTCTTCCCATCGGCCACAGGCGGGGCAGGGAGCTCCAGCTCGCCCATAGACATCCTGTCGGCGCGGCTCGAGATCCGCATCGAGAGCGGCACAGTGTTCTGGCAGGGGCGCAACCTGTTCGGGAAGATCTACGAGACCGCTCCCGGCTACGTGATGCCCCGCGCCCAGCAGTACTACGGGCTGCGGTGGGAGTTCTGGAATTAGGCCGATCGCGAGAGCGCACGATCGCGAGAACGCGAGACGGCGCTGCGGGGCATTCCCGCGATCGGGCGATCCTGCGCTCTTGCGTTCCGCCTCTTCCGTATCTCATTGCCCGCGTGTAGCTTATCAGGTTCTATATGATTCGCTCCATGACCGGGTTCGGGGCGGCTGACGGCGTCGTGGGCACTGCCCGCATCAACGTCGAAATCCGCACCGTCAATCATCGCTTCTTCAATCCGAGCCTCAAGCTTCCGACGGCGCTCAGCCGCTGGGAGAGTGAGGTCCGCGAAGCGTTGCGCCGGAAGATCGCGCGCGGTCACGTGTCGGTGTCGGCGCGCATGGAACGCGCCGCCGGCCTGGGTGCCTCCATCGATGAAGGACGCTTTGCGCAGTACGCGGGCGAGCTTCTGGCGCTGCGCGACAAGTATCGTCTCGGGGGCGAAGTGGATGTCTCGACCATCCTCCGCATGCCCGAAGTCGTGCGCGCCGTCACCGAAGAGGACGAGGTGGAAGGCGGCGCGGCGGCCCTGGTGGCCATTGTGGACGCCGCCGCCGACGCCCTGCTGACCATGCGCGAGCGCGAGGGCGCGCAGCTGGCCGGCGTGCTCCTCGAGCGCCTGGCGGTCGTTGACGCCGCCGTGGCCCGCATTGCCGTGCGCGCACCCGAGCGCATGATCGCACAGCGCGACCGCCTCCTCGAGAACGTGGCCAAGCTCACCAGTGGCGTGACGCTCGACGAGCAGCGCCTGGCGCAGGAAGTGGCCATCCTCGCCGACCGGCTGGACGTCGGCGAGGAGATTGACCGCTTCCGCACGCACATTGGCGCGTTCGGCGAGGCGCTGCGCGACGGCGGCGACGACGAGCCCGTGGGCAAGCGCCTGGGCTTCCTGCTGCAGGAGATGCTGCGCGAGGCCAACACCACCGGCAGCAAGGCCAACGACGCCACCATCCAGCGCGACGTGATTGTCATCAAGGAAGAGCTGGAGCGCATTCGCGAGCAGGTGGAGAACCTCGAATGATCCGGTTCCCGATCGTGCTCTCGGCCCCGTCGGGCGCCGGCAAGACGACCATCGCCAAGCGCCTGCTCGCCGAGCGCGAGGACGTCGGCTATTCGGTGTCGTGCACCACCCGCACCCCCCGCGAGGGGGAGGTGGACGGCGTGGACTACCACTTCCTGGGCATGGACGAGTTCCAGCGTCGCCGCACGGCTGGGGAGTTCGCGGAGAGCGCCGAGGTGCACGGGCGGGCGTACGGGACGCTGCGCAGCGAGGTGGAGCGGGTGCTGAAGGCGGGGCGCCACGTGATGATGGACATTGACGTGCAGGGGGCGGCGCAGTTTGCGCGGGCCTTCCCCCAGTCCGCGCTCGTCTTCATC
>Ga0315271_10002875_pt1 | contig 10848 bp, 12 predicted proteins | sample C3_top_MG_FD_204664 | JGI IMG/M metagenome (GOLD analysis project Ga0315271, IMG submission 204664) | Sediment microbial communities from Yellowstone Lake, YNP, Wyoming, USA - C3_top | ecosystem: Environmental > Aquatic > Freshwater > Lake > Sediment | place: USA: Wyoming | collected 2017-08-01
GAAGAAGGAGAGCGTGATCGTGAAGCTGCACCCCGACGTGGCGCTGTATATCCTCGAGAACGAGCACGACTTCGCCCGGAAGCTGGAAAAGGCCCTGAGCCTCCCCCTGGACCTCCGGGACGACCCCCTGCTGAAGCCGGACGAGTTCAAGCTGGTCCTGAAAGGCGCCGAAAGGGACGTGACCCAGCAGTACGCCGTGGCGTAGGCAGTGCCTGAACCCTGGACGCTGACCCCTGAACCCCAGGGCGTTGACACGTGTCTCTCAGGGCGCTAACTTATTCAGTCTGTACTCTTTACCTAATCAGGCCGTCCCGAACACGCCCATGTCGACCTACGCCATCATCCGCACCGCCGGTTTTCAATTCCGCGTCGAAGAGGGGAAGACGCTCAAGATCCCCAGCCTCGAGGCCGAAGTGGGCTCGAAGGTGACCTTCGACGAGGTGCTGCTCTCCTCGGACGGCAAGAAGGTCCGCGCCGGCACGCCGACGGTGAAGGGCGCCAAGGTCACGGCGCAGATCACGCGCCACGGGAAGGCGGACAAGATCATCGTCTTCAAGATGAAGCGTCGCAAGAACTACGCGAAGAAGCAGGGTCACCGGCAGGGCTTCACGGAAGTGAAGATCAACGACATCACCCTCGGTTAGCACTGACCTATGGCTCATAAGAAAGGCGTCGGCTCCAGCCGAAACGGCCGCGACAGCAATCCGCAGTACCGCGGCGTGAAGAAGTACGGTGGCGAGAAGGTGCGCGCGGGCAACATCATCATCCGCCAGTGCGGCACCAAGTTCCACCCCGGCCGCAACGTCGGCCTCGGTTCGGACTACACGATCTATTCGCTCATCGACGGCGTCGTGAAGTTCGAGCACAAGAGCAAGACGCGCCTCAAGGTCAGCGTCTATGCCGCCGAAGGCGACACCGCCGCCGCGTAACGTTTCGCATTGGAAGTTCAGAACGGGCCCGGAGAGAGGATCTCCGGGCCCGTTCTCGCATCCGGACCACTCCTGGTTCGTTCAGGAACGACTCAACAGGATGAACAGGATGACTGCCTGTCGTGAACGAAACACGTGCCCGCCACGGCCCGTATATTCCAGAGCAGTCACTCGTTCCCCGGGGATCCCATGACGGTCTGGACCAGGCTCAAAGAGGAACTCGACCGCGCCGGCCGCGCCGCGCAGGTCGCGATCGATGAGGGGAAGCTCCGCCTCGAACTGATGCGCACTCGCCAGCTCGCCGACAAGGCGGCGCAAGCGATCGGCTATGCGCTCTTCCGCGCCCGGCAGGAAGGACAGGAGCTCGATGGCGACACGTACGCCCGCCTGAGCGCCACCCTGGGCACGCACGAGAAGGAGATCGCGCGCCAGGAGGCCGAGCTCAAGGCCGTGCGCGATGCGCGCCAGGCGCCGCCCGCCGAGCCGCCGGCGGACCAGCCCGCCGCCCAGTAGCGTCACCGGGAGGCGCATGACCGGTCCGGATCCGAAGGAGGCCCACCCGGTTCCGGGCCACCCCCGCGTCGTCTTCCTCAAGAACGCGGTGACCGATCCGCGCATCGTCATTGGCGACTACACGTACTACGACGATGCCGACGGCCACGGACGCTTCCAGCAGGAGAACGTCCTCTACCACTTCGGCCAGGACCGGCTGGTGATCGGCCGCTTCTGCGCCATCGCGCACGGCGCGAAGTTCATGATGAGCGGCGCCAATCACCTCATGGGCGGCTTCTCCACCTACCCCTTCTTCACCTTCGGCGGGGGCTGGGAGCGCACCTTCCCGGCGCCGGACGCCCTGCCGAACCGCGGCGACACGACCGTCGGCCACGATGTGTGGATCGGCTACGATGCCCTGATCCTCCCCGGCGCCACCATCGGCCACGGCGCGATTATCGCCACGCGCGCCGTCGTCACGCGCGACGTCCCTCCCTACGCCATCGTCGCCGGCAACCCGGCCCGCGTGGTCCGCATGCGATACCCCGATGCCACCATCGCCGAGCTCCTCGACATCGCCTGGTGGGACTGGACCGCGGACAGGATCACCGCCAACCTGGAAGCCATACTCGGGGCAGACGTCACGGCCCTGAGAGAGGCCGGGAACGACAAGCACCGCGGATGACGCGGATGGACGCGGAACTCTCCGTGCGCATCGAGACCTCCGGTGCGCCGACTCAGGAATCCGGAGCTCCGTGCGCGCCAGGACAGTTCCGCGCCCGTCCGCGTCATCCGCGGTCCGCTTGTTCTGTCCCCGTTCGGACGCGAAACGGGCGCCGAGAGTGGATCCTCGGCGCCCGTCTCCCAACCTGACCAGCCGCGGTTACGGCTTCGTGTAGTCCGGCGGCAGCGTCTTGTAGCGCTCCGTCAGCAGGTCCTTCCGCGATTTCGTGTTGTACTCGACGCCGCGGATGATCACGTGCTCGGCGCGCGTCGCGAACTCGAACGGGTCGCCGTCCCAGACCACGACGTTGCCTTCATTGCCGACCTTCAGCGCGCCGATCCGGTCGGACACGCCGAAGAGCTCGGCCGGTCCGAGCGTCACCGCGCGCAGCGCATCGTCCCACTTCATGCCATACCCCACCGCGTTCCCCGCCTCGAAGCGGATGTTGCGGACGTTGAAGCCGCTCTCGTCGCCGCCGCCGGCATTGCCGATCATCACGACGTTCACGCCCGCCTTCCGCAGCAGGGCCGCGTTGTCCTGCCGGCTGCCGAGGGAGGTAAAGTCACGCGGGATGTTGTTCATCGCGCCGGTCATCACGGTGGTCTTCGCCGCGGCCAGCTTGTCGGCCACCATCCAGGCCTCCGCACCGCCGTAGATCACGACCCGCACCTTCTGCTCCTTCGCGAAGGTGAGCGCCGCCACGATGTCGTTCGCCTGGTCCACCACGAGCACCAGCGGGATCTTCCCCGTGACCACCGGGATCATCGCCTCCAGGTCCTCGCGGCGGTACGGGAGCGTCCGGAAGCGCGCCGCATTGTACGCCACCTTGTTGGCCGCGTACGCCCGGGTGTCCTCGAGGAGTCCGGCCAGCTTCGCGAAGAGCTCGGCACGCGCACCGACGCCGGCGCTCTGGTCGCTCTCGAAGTCGGCCGCCATCCCCACCGACGGCTTCACCAGCGCCTCGGCGAGCGAACTGCCGGCGAGGTCCATCACCGCGCCCTGTCCGGCGACGAGCCCGCCGCTGGGCCAGGTGACCACCGACGTGATCCCGAACTCGCGCGCCGCCGGGATGAGCACGTTCTCCGGATTGTACGCGAGCCACGGCTGGAATGAAGCCGCGACGTTGTCCTTCCCCTGGGCGCGCGATTCATTCGCCCCCCCGGAGAAGCCGACATCCACGAGTCCCGTCTCGGTCGAGGCATTGATGAAGCCGGGCGTCACCCACTTGCCGGCCGCATCGATCCTCTTCGCGTCGGCCGGCACCACGGTCTCGGGGCCGCCCACCGCCGTGATCTTGCCGTTCTTGATGATGACCGTGCCGTTCTTGATCTTCGGCCCGCTGACCGGGAGCACCGTGCCACCGGTGATGGCGATCGTCTGCGCATTCGCCGCGATCGCGAGGAAGAAGCCGAGCCCGATGCCGAGCGCCGAGCGCCGTCGAGTGGAGTTTCGCATCACTTGCTCCCTCCCATGGCCGGCACGAAGCCGAGTTCGAAGTCGGTCCGCCAGCGCGCGGCCGGATCATTGAGGTCGTACATCATGGCACCGTCGATCCACACCTTCTCGGCGCGCGAGTAGACACTGAACGGATCGCCCGTCCAGAGCACGACGTCGGCGTTCTTGCCCACTTCGATCGATCCGATCTTGTCGTCCAGGCCGAGCGTCCACGCTGCGTTGATCGTGAGCCACTTCACTACCTGCTCCTCGGTGAGGTCGAAGCCGAGCGCGCGGCCGGCCGCCATCGCCTTCGCGGCCTCCTGGTTCAGGCGCTGCGAGCCCGACGCGTCATCCGAGTGCACCACCGAGCGGCCTCCCGCATGGTCGAGCAGGGCGAGGTTCGCATCGATGCCATCGAGTGCTTCCATCTTGAATCCGCCCCAGTCGGCCCAGAGCGAGCCCGAGATCCCTTCCTTCGCCAGCACGTCGGCGATCTTGTACGCCTCCACGCCATGGTGGAAGGAACGGATCTTGTAGCCGAACTCGTGCGCGATGTCGATCATCTGCATCATCTCGTCCGCACGGTAGCAGTGGTTCTGGACGAGGATGTTGCCGCGCAGCACTTCGGCGAGCGTCTCCATGGCCAGGTCGCGCCGCGGCGGATCGCCCTTCGATGGGTCGGCGAGATACTTGTCCCACGTGCGCCGGTAGGCCTCGGCCTGGATCCACTGCTCGCGGTAGCCCGCGACGTTGCCCATGCGGGTCTGCGGCCCGCCCTTGTTGCCGTAGACGCGCTTCGGATTCTCGCCGCACGCCATCTTCAGGCCGTACTTGGCGCCGGGGAACTTCATCCCCTGCACGCTGCGCGCCGGGACCACCTTCAGCACCGCGCTCCGGCCGCCGATCAGGTTCGCCGAGCCCGGGAGCACCTGCAGCGTCGTGACGCCGCCGGCGAGGTCGCGCGGGAACTGCGGGTCCTGCGGCCACACCGAATGCTCCGCCCACACGTATGCCGTGGAGGGGCGCGTCGCCTCGTTGCCATCGCTGTTCGCCTCGGTGCCCGGCGCGGAATACACGCCGAGGTGCGAGTGCGTGTCGATGATACCCGGCGTCACGTACTTGCCCGCGCCGTCGATGACGACGGCATCCGCCGGCGCCGCGATGTCCTTGCCGACAGCCACGATCTTGCCGTCACGCAGGAGCACGGAGCCGCCGGTGATGCGCGGGCCGGTTGCCGTGAAGACGGTCGCGTTCTTGATCAGCGTCGTCTTCGACGGGAAGGGCTTGTAGGTGCTCGGGAAGGGATCCGCGTTCGGCAACGACAGCGCGCCGGGTCCGGGCGGGGTCTTGTGCGTGGTGTCCGCCGCCGCTGGAGCCGTCTTCCCGGCTTGCGCCGAGAGCGATCCGGTGACGATGAACAGCAGCGCGAGGGCTGGCAGACGCATCGAGGAGAGTGCCTCCACAGAGTGGGAAATGAGAGGGAGCGAAAGTACGGAGGGGACCTTGGCGGCGCCAGCGCGCAACGCCGGCGCCTATGCGGACACCGATATACGCACCGTACCGGGCGATCGCTGCGGCATCCGCTAGGGGAGGAGACGCTCCGCGTTCGTCTCAAGTGCCGCGCGCAGCACCGGCTCGGGGAGGGGGAGCGCGAGGAACTGCTCCACGTTCTTCCGCATGCTCTCCACGCCGGGGCTTGGCCAGTCGGTGCCCCAGAGCAGCTGCCGCTGGAGCTCCCCGATCCGCGGGAAGTACTCGAGCAGCGACTTGGGCGGGATGCCACTGAGATCGAGCATCATGTGTTTGTGGCGGCGCAGCACGAAGAACGCCTCCGCCATGTACAGCGGCCGGCCGCCGTGCGCCATGATCAGGCGGAGCTCCGGGAAGTCGATCGCGACATCGTCCAGCTCCATCGGGTTCCCGTACTTGTTCCGCGCGCCGGGGAAGATGCTCGTCCCCGTGTGCACCAGCACCGGCATCCCGAGATCCTCGGCGGTCTTGTAGATCTCGCCGAGCATGGCGAGGCCGCGCGTATAGTCGTTGGCCGCGAAGGCCTGGTGCGGCGGGTGCAGCTTAAGGACGCGTGTCCCGTTCGCAAAGAGCCGTTTCACCGAACCGGCGGCATCCTTCGTGGTGACGGGATCCACGCCGCCATAGGGGAGGAGGCGTTTCGGGTCGGCCGCCGCATACTCCACGGCGAAATCGTTGGTGCTGTCATCGAAGCCCATGATGTTCGGGCTCGGATAGTTCACCATGCCGACGCGCGCGATCCCCTGCTCATCCATGGTGCGCAGCAGGAGCTTCGGGTCCTCCATCAGCGCGATGAGATACTCGAAGTGCTTCTCCTTTCCCAGGCGCATCGTCTCCGCGACGGCGGGCTTCATCTGCCGCCACGGCTGGATGTGGATGTGGAAGTCGGTGATCCGGTACGTCGGAGCGCTCACCGTGCGGTCAGCGGCCGGGGAAGTTCGCGGGGCGCTTCTCGAGGAAGGCGCGCACCCCTTCGACCTTGTCCTCGCTGGCGAAGCAGAGATTGAAGAGCGCCCGCTCGAACTTGAGACCATCCTCGAGCGGCAGGCTCAGGGCGGCGCGTGTCGCCTCCTTGGCCGCGGCCACCGCGACCGGGCTCTTGGCGGCGATCGTCTCCGCGATCGCGAGCGCGCGCGTCATCAACGCGGCGGGCTCGGTGACCTCCGAGACGACGCCGAGGCGCAGCGCCTCGGCGGCATCGATGATGTCGCCCGTGAGGATGAGCCGGAGCGCGACGCCGAGTCCCGCGACGCGGGGGAGCCGCTGCGTGCCGCCGCCGCCGGGGATGATCCCGAGGTTCACCTCGGGCTGCCCGAACTTCGCCGCGGTGCTCGCGATGCGGATGTCGCAGGCGAGGGAGATCTCCATGCCGCCGCCGAGGCAGAAGCCGTTGATCGCCGCGATCACGGGCTTCGGGCAGCGCTCCGGCACGTCGAACACCGGCCCATCCGCCATCGAGCGCCACTGGTCCACTGGCGTGCGCCCCTCGAACTCGGAAATGTCGGCGCCCGCGATGAAGGCCTTGTCGCCGGCCCCGGTGAGCACGACGACGCGGACGGCGTCGTCCGCCTTCGCCTTGGCGAACGCCGCGTGCAGCCCGGCCCGGACATGCCGGTCGAGGGCGTTGCGCTTGTCGGGCCGGTTGATCGTGACGACCGCCGCGCGGCCGCGCACCTCGTAGAGCACCACGTCCGCGTCGCTCATCGGTCTTTCTCCCACTTGTAGAAGCCCTGGCCAGTCTTCTTCCCCAATTCGCCGCGCGCGACCTTCTCACGCAGCAGAGCGGGGGCTCTATACGTTGCATCTCCGAGCGTCGCGAGGAGATGGTCCGCGATCGCCAATCGGACGTCGAGCCCCACCAGATCGCCCAGCCGCAGCGGTCCCATGGGGTGGTTGTACCCCAGCTCCATCGCGCGATCGATGTCCTCCGCGCTCGCGACCCCCTGCTCGAGCATCCGGATCGCCTCGAGGCCGAGCACGATGCCGAGGCGGCTCGTCGCGAAGCCGGGGGAGTCCTTCACGATGATCGGTGTCTTGCCGATCGAACTCACGAAGAAGCGGGCGCTGTCCACCGTCGCATCGTTGGTGGTCTCCGCGCGGACGATCTCCACGAGCTGCATCACCGCGACGGGATTGAAGAAGTGGAGCCCGAGCACCCGCGCCGGCGACCGCAGTCCGAGCGCGATCTCGCCGATGGGCAGGGAGCTCGTATTGCTCGCGAGGATCGTGTCCGCGCTCACCAGCGGCTCGATCTCCGCGAACAGGGCGCGCTTGAGCTCGAGCTTCTCCGGGATCGCCTCGATCACCACGTGCGCGCCGACGATGGCATCGCCCACCGTGGCCGCCGAACGCACGCGGGCGAGTCCCTCGAGGCGCTCCTCTTCGGTGGCCTTCCCCCGGTCCACCGCTTTCGCGAAGGCGGCCGCGATCGTGAGCATCCCGCGCCGGCGCTGGTCGGGGCTCGAGTCCGTGATCAACACCTCGTGGCCGGCGCGCGCACACACGTACGCGATGCCGGTGCCCATCGTCCCGGCGCCGATGACCGTCACGTGCCGAGTGCCGATCATGACGTCAGCGCCTCCCGCACTTCCACGAGCACGTCGGTACAGAGCCCGTCCACGCCGAGCGCGGCGAGTTGCGCCCCCCGCGCGGGCTTGTTCACCGTCCAGGCGAGGACGCGGCCGCCGGCCCCGTGCACCGCGTTCACCATCGCGGCGTCGATCAGGTCCTCCCGCGGCCAGACATCGCGCGCATCGGCAAAACGCATCGCGGCGACCACGTCCGGTGGCGCGGCATCGAAGAGGATCCCGCCGCGCACCCCCGCCGCCACCGAGCGGATCTTGCGGATCGATTCGTGATCGAAGCTGTGTACGGCGCACCGCGCCGGCGCGGGGGACTGGTGGATCACGTCGAGCACCGGCCCTTCGATCCCGTGTCCCTTGAGCTCCACGAACACATCCATGCGGCCGCGGAGCGCGGTGAGCACCTCGGTGAGCGTCGGGATCAGCGCCGAGCCGTCCACCGAGAATCCCTGCAGCTCATCGAAGGTCAGCGCGTCGATCCGTTTTCCGGCGAGCGCCCGCGAGGGCGCCGTCGCCTTGGGGATCTCGTCGTGATGGACCACCACGACGTGGTCCTTCGTGGCGTGCACGTCGAGCTCGATGCCGTCGGCCCCGAGTTCGAGCGCCCGCAGGAACGCCGGGAGCGTGTTCTCGGGACGCTCCCGGGCGATCCCGCGATGCGCGATGAGCCGTGGACGTTCCAAGCTAGTCGTCACTCTTCTTGGGTTGGATCCAGTCGTTCTCCTTGAAGATCCCGCGCAGCAGCTCCCGGTCGGCCGCCGTCGGCAGCTGCTTCGCCACATACGCCTCGTACGAGCTGCGCTCCATCGGCTCGCCATCGACCGTGAAGGTCATCCCTTTGTACTGCCCGATCTTCCGGTTGAACTTGACATCGGGGATCATGAGCCGGGGATGCTCCTCCGGGACGTACATGTTGAGACGGTCGATCAGACCCTGGACCTCCTGACGATACAGCTCCCGGGCCGCTTCGTTAAGGTGCGCCGCCTGCGCCGGCTGCGGGTTCGTCCGCTCGTCGAAGCGCCCCTTGAGCCCCCAAGTGTACGCCCACTGTGCCGAGCTCGAGCGGTCAGTGCCGAAGAGGTCGAACGCGGTCGAGACCCACTTGTTGAAATAGCGCTGCATCACACCGGTCGGGATCCGCCCGGCTTTGATGATCCGGAGCAGCCCGTTGTTGCCGGTGCCGAGGTGGAAGGATTCCTCTTTCAGCATCGGCTTCATCGAGCGCGCCAGCGGCGCGAAGGCCGACGTGGACATCATCTGCAGCTGGTACTTGCCGTCGCGGTCGATGAACTCGGTGTAGGCGAAGAAGTCGAGCCAGTTCTCCACGCTTTCGTTGAAAGAGCCGAGCAGCCGCTCGTGCTCGTCAGCGCGGCGCGACAGCAGCTTCTCGGCCTCGCGCTTCCCTTCATCGCCGAAGTGCTGCACGAGCAGATAGGACATCTGCCAGCCGTGACGCATCTCCTCCGCCATCACGCGGTAGATCGAGAGCAGGTCGTAATCGCTCGGCGCATTCTGCAGGAGCGACCGCTGCTGCTCCACCGACGCGAACTCGGTGTCCCCCTGGAAGATGATGAGCGTCTGCAGGGCATCGCGGATCCGCTGGTCGGGGATATGCATCACCGTCTTCCACTTCTCCTGCCCGGCGTAGTGGCCGAACTCGATCTCGTGCACGTCGAGGTCGGCGAGCTTCACGTCGAACTTGTAGTCCTTCAGCTCGTTGGCCTCGAGTCCGATGTCGGTCTGCCAGACTTTGAAGAGATCGATCCAGTCGTCGAAGTTGGTGATCTTGGTGAGCGCCATGCGGTACTCCTCGGGGGTGGATTGGGGCGGTCAGCGCCCCGCCTTCGGGGCGGGGGCGGCCGCGAACTTCGCTTCGCGTTTCTCGGTGAAGGCGGTGATCCCTTCCTTCGCATCGCCGCTCTGGAAGCAGCGGAGCTGGGCATCGAGTTCGTAGTCGAGCATCTCGGGCAGCGTCTGGCTCTCGCTCCGGTACACGGCGCGCTTGGCCATCGCGATCGCGAGTGCCGGCTTGGCGGCGAGCGTGCGGGCGAGCGCCATCGTCTCGCCGGCGAGCGCCTCGGGCGCCACGACCCGGTTGAAGAGGCCGAGCTTCAGGCATTCGTCGGCGCCGATCACCTCGGCGCCCCAGATGAGCTCGAGCGCCTTCGCCGGTCCCACGAGCCGGGGGAGGAAGAAGGTGCCCCCCCAATCGGGGTGCAGGCCGATGCGATTGAAGGTCTGCCCGAGCTTCGCTTCGGTGCTCGCGATGCGCAGATCGCAGGCGAGGGCAAGGTTCGCCCCGCCGCCGGCGGCGACGCCATTGATGCTCCCGATGACGGGCTTGGCCGACGAGCGAATGGTCATGACGACGCGGCGTCCCGCCTCGATGAGCGCCGTCATCGCGGGAACATCGTTCCGGGCGATGAGCTCGCTCATGTAGCCCACGTCGGCGCCGGCGCAGAAGCCACGCCCCGCGCCCGTGATGATGATCACGCGCACGCTGTCGTCGCGCTCGAGCTCATCGAGCGCGTCGGCCACTTCACGGCGCATCTCGCCGGCGAAGGCGTTGAGCTTGGCCGGCCGGTTGAGCGTCAGCGTGCCGACGCCCTGGTCGCGGGCGAGCAGGATGTTCTCGTAGGTCACGATTCCACCCGCTCGAAGATCGCCGCGAGCCCCTGGCCGACGCCGATGCACATCGTCGCGATGCCGAAGCGCGTCTTGCGGCGGTTCATCTCGTGGAGCAGCGTCGTGACGACGCGCGCGCCGGACGCGCCCAGCGGGTGCCCGAGCGCGATCCCGCCGCCGTTCACGTTCACGCGATCGGCGGTCATCCCGAGCTCCCGCATGCAGGCGACGACCTGCGAGGCGAAGGCCTCGTTGATCTCGATCAGGCCGATCTGGCCGATGGTCAGCCCCGCCCGGGCGAGCGCCTTCCGCACGGCGGGCACCGGACCGAGCCCCATCACATCGGGAGCCACACCGGCGACCCCCGTCGCGACGAGCCGCGCCATCGGCTTCCGCCCCGTGCGCAGGGCGACCTCGGCGGACATCAACAGCACGGCGCTCGCCCCATCGTTGATCCCGCTCGCGCTCCCGGCCGTCACCGTGCCTCCCTCCTTCCGGAAGGCGGGCTTCATCGCCGCGAGCCCCTCAA
>Ga0315271_10002879_pt1 | contig 10837 bp, 9 predicted proteins | sample C3_top_MG_FD_204664 | JGI IMG/M metagenome (GOLD analysis project Ga0315271, IMG submission 204664) | Sediment microbial communities from Yellowstone Lake, YNP, Wyoming, USA - C3_top | ecosystem: Environmental > Aquatic > Freshwater > Lake > Sediment | place: USA: Wyoming | collected 2017-08-01
GCGGCCCACCGGCCATGCCACCTGGATTGTCGTCGTCGCAGGGCGCGTTCACGCCCTGGAGACTACGCCCGCTGCGGCAGGTCCGGCAATACGCCGACCAGCGACACCGGCGAGACCGGCATGATGGACAGCGCGCGCATCTTCGCCATCACCGAGCTGAAATCGGCGGCGGTGTGGGCATCGGCGATCGGCTTGGCGAGCAGGTTCACGGCACGTCCGCTGACCACGAGCGGCAGTTCGGCCGGCAAGCTGCCGCGCAGGCTGCGGATTTCCTGTCCCGCGATCTTGCCCGAGATCCCGCGATCGAACAGCAGGATGACCGCCGCGACCTTGTACGCGCGTGCGGCACCCGCGATCTCTTGGGCGGGCACGCCCGAGCCCAGCGTCAGGCAATTGACGCCTTCGGTGAAGAGCAACAGTTCGAGGATCGCCAGGCCCAATTGGTTGGGGTCGTTGGGCGGCGTCGCCAGCAGGACCGGGCGCGCATCGCGCGTGGGGCGGACGAGCCGCGTCACATCGCGCAGCAGCCGTTGCGCGAGGTCGGCAAAGCGCAGTTCCTGGAAGTTCTGCATCTCGCCGCGCACGACGCGCTCGTGCACCGCTTCGTTGAGGGGAATCAGCGTCTGTTCGAGGAACTTGCGCAATCCCTGTCCCAGCAGCAGCTTCGACAGGTGGTTCTGCATTTCGCCGACCCGGTGCTGCGAAAGCAGGCGAACGGACAACTCGATTTCCGCAGGCAGCGGCGACGGCTCGTCCACGGCCAGGCCCAGCATCGATTGCAGCGCCGAGTCGGCCAGCGGCACGACGGCCCCGGCGCGCCAGCCTTCGGACAGCAACTGCTTGATCAATTTTAGCCGCGCCAGCTGGTCGGGCGGGTAGACGCGGTCGCCGAACGGGTCACGCAGCGGCGAGGGAAAGCCGTAGCGCCGCTGCCACATGTAGAGCTGCTCGCGGCGCAGTCCGGTCATGCGCACAACCTCCCGGATATGCAGGGCGTCGGTCATGCTGCCCACGATTTCGGCTGTGCCCACTGCGGCGAGCTGCGGTTCCCGGCGCCGATTCGGTGCCTTGATTAGGATGCCCATCGTCGTCGTTCCTGGTCGTAATGCGTCAGTTGAATAGCGCGGGCTGTGCTGCACAAGTATAGCCCAGCGGTCCATTGGCACCGGCCACGGTCGGGCCTCTTGGCAGAGAGCCGACCGAGCTGTGCTGCACCAAGCGTTTATGCACGATGTGTGCCAAGGGCCCTGCCCCGCCTTGCCCGGTGGCAGCCGATGCGCGATGATGCACGCTTGACCGGCAGCCCGAACGACGCTGCCGTTTTTCTCCATCGCCGCGAGGCTTGTTATCGCCGCGCCTCGATGCGCAGGATCGGTTCTTGCATTTCGTATCGAGACAGATTCAATAGCCAGATGCAATAGCCAATTGCCATAGCGGACGCTGCCATGTTCGGATTCGGAAGCACCAATCGCGATCCATTTGCCGACATCAAATCGGCGGAACGCTGGTTTGCGTCGTTTCCGGACAACGACCCGCTGGCGCTGCACGGCGCGCTGATGGCCGAGCTCGGGCTCATCAACGAGCAGGCGACGCGACGCACGCCGGCGCGGCTCGAGACGCTGTTCTTCGCAGACAGCCGCGCCGCAGCACTGCGCAAACTCCTGACCTCGCAATACATCGAGCACGCGAGCCGCAGCTCGAAGATCGAGAACCAGCTCTGGTCCGCGCTGTTCGACCTGACGCAGGCGTTCCTGCTCGCCTACCAGTCCTTCGCGCGCGAGGTGCACGAGCATTCGCAAAGCGCCAAGTGGCAGCTGCTGTTGCCGGGGCTCGTCGCGCGCCAGATCATCCATCTGGGGCAGGACGTCAAGATCCGGTTGTACCGGTACGAGCAATGGATTCCGGCCAAGTGGGCGGAATTGCACGCGCTGTTCACGCTGGCCTGCTCACGCCAGATCGACCGCCAGCAGATCGTGATGGGCACGGGCGGCAGCACGACGACGATCGAGCACGAATACCTGATCGCGCTGCTGCTCCAGCTCATGAACTCCGGCAACATGACGGCGCGCCACCTGGAGTGGGTGGCCGGCGAACTCGACGAGTGGTGCATGCCGCTCCGCCTGGCGCTCGAGGCAACTTCGGTCACGTCGTTCTATGTCGACCTGGGCGCGCGCGAGGGATTCCGCCGCCGGACGCCTGGTCCGCTGGAGGGTCGCGTTCTGTTCCTCGACACCCGCCCGCTGCACGCGGTGCTGATGCAGAACGTGATCGTCCTCGAACAGAAGATCAAGGCCCAGCCGCTTTCGGACCGGACGCCGCGGCGAAGCGAACAACTGAGCCTCATGACCAAGCTCGCATCGCAGGTCGACCCGGAATTCAAGCCCTTTGCGCGGCGCGGCGAGCGCACGGCTGCGGCGGGGGCCGTCGACGCGATCGTCGGCTTCGCGAAGATCTGCGCATTCCTGAAGGATGAGGAGCGCGATCCGATTCCGCTGCTCGAACCCGGCAAGAGCTTCGGCGGCACGATGGAATTGGCGGTCTTCGGCCGCATGCGCAACGAACGCGACCGACGCGTCGACATCGCGCGGCGAAGGCTGGCGGCCTATTCGGCGCCCGGCGGTCCATGGGAAGTGAAAGACGTCTCGCAGACTGGCTTTCGCCTGATCGCGCCGATGAGCGCGGCCAATGCCGTGACGCTGGGCACGCTGGCCGCCATCCGCCCGCACGGCCAGACGCAATGGACGCTGGGCATCGTGCGCCGGATGCGGCGCCTGACCATCGACCGCGCGGAGTTGGGCATGCAGGTCATCGCCAACACATTGGTCGGTGTCGACTTAGTCGAGCAGCGCAAGCATGCCGACAGCGATTACTCGGTCGACGGCGAACAGACGACGATCAACGGACGGACTTTCCAGGGCCTGTTCCTGGCGCTGCGCAAGCGCGAGACCGACGTCGGCGTGCAGTCGCTGATCGTTCCCGTCGCCGAATTCCAGCCGGCCAACCGCCTTAAGCTTATGACGGCAAAGTCGATCGATCCGATACGCTACGGGAGACTGATCGAGCAGCAGCCTGACTGGGTCTGGGCGACCGTTGAACCACTGGACCTTCATCACACGACGTCCGCGATGACTCGCGGGGGCCTGCCGCCCGCGGCGCACGCCGGGAAGTAGCCCGGGGAAGTCGCTACGCCGCGACTATTCCGTTCCGGATTCCGCATGGCCGCCGACCATTACGCCAAGCTTCACGCTGCGCATCGATGGGACGTCCCGGCGCAGTTCAACATCGCGCAGGCCTGCTGCGGCCGCTGGGCCGAAGACCGCACTCGCTTTGCGCTTTACTGGGAAGACGAGTCCGGCGCCACGTCCGCGCACACGTTCTGGGACCTTCAGCGCGAAGCGAACCGGCTGTCCAGCGCGCTGGCGCAACTGGGCGTGCGGCACGGCGACAGGGTGGCGCTGATACTTCCGCAGCGCCGCGAAACCGCCGTCGCGCACATCGCGATCTACCAGATGGGCGCCGTCGCCGTTCCGCTGTCGTTCCTGTTCGGACCCGACGCGCTCGAATACCGGCTCGGTGACTCCGACGCGAAGGTCGCGCTGGTCGACCCGCAGTCGCTCCCTAACCTGGCGCCCATCCGGAGCCGGCTCACGCAACTTGCGCACGTGCTCGGCGTCGCCGGTGCGCAAGGCGACGGTATCCTGTCCTACGACGCGCTGGTCGCCGCCGCCACGCCCCGATTCACGCCGGTCGCAACGCGTGCGAGCGATCCGGCGCTCATCGTCTACACCAGCGGCACCACCGGTCCGCCCAAAGGCGCGCTGATGCCGCACGCATGCCTGCTCGGCAACCTCCCCGGCTTCGTCCATTCGCACAACGGGTTTCCGCAGCCGGGCGACCTGTTCTGGTCGCCGGCCGACTGGGCCTGGACCGGCGGCCTGATGGACGCGCTGCTGCCGACTTTCTATTTCGGTCAGCCGATCGTCGGCTATCGCGGTCGCTTCGACCCCGAACGCGCGCTGCGGCTGATGGAGAAATACCAGATCCGCAACACGTTCCTGTTTCCGACCGCACTTAAACTGATGATGAAGGCCTTCCCGCGGCCGCGCGACCAGTTCGACGTCAACCTGCGCAGCATCATGAGCGCCGGCGAAGCGCTGGGGACGACGGTCTTCGCATGGACGCAGGAAGCGCTGGGCGTCACCGTCAACGAGATGTTCGGGCAGACGGAGATGAACTACATCGTCGGCAATTCGCACACGCAGTGGCCCGCGAAGCCCGGATCGATGGGAAGGCCTTATCCCGGGCACCGCATTGCCGTGATCGACGACGAGGGCAACCCGGTGCCGCAGGGCGAGCCCGGCGAAGTGGCCATTCATCGCGTCGCCCCCGACGGCACGGCGGATCCGGTGTTCTTCCTCGAGTATTTCAAGAATGCCGAAGGCACCTGCCGCAAGTACACCGGCGACTGGTGCCGCACCGGCGACATCGCCACGGTGGATGCCGACGGCTATCTTTGGTACCAGGGCCGCGCCGACGACATGTTCAAGGTCGCCGGCTATCGCGTCGGCCCGTCGGAGATCGAGAACTGCCTCGTCAAGCACCCGGCCGTCGCGAACGCCGCCGTCATTCCCGTGCCCGACGAGGCGCGCGGCAACGTCGTCAAGGCGTTCATCGTCCTGGCGCCCGGGCACGCGCCGTCGGCAGCGCTGGAGGTCGAGATCCAGCAGCACGTCCGCAGTTTCCTGGCCCCCTACGAGTACCCGAAGGAAATCGAGTTCCTCGACGCGCTGCCGATGACGACGACTGGCAAGGTGCAACGCAAAGTGCTGCGCGAACGCGAAGCGGCGCGGACGAAGGCCAAGTCCGCCGCGCGGGCGTCGACCGGAAAGGACAGCCCGCAGTGACGGCGGGCAGCGATGCGCGGTCCGCTGTCCGCGCCGCGATGCTGCTCGAGCGCGCTGGCCGCTTCGACGAGGCGGAAGCCGCCTACGAGGCGCTGCTTGCGCGCTGGCCCGACCTTCCCGACACCTGGTACAACCTGGGCGTGCTGCAGCGCCGCGCGCGCCGCTTCGACGCAGCACTCGCCTCCTACGGCCAGGCGCTTGCACGCGGCGTGGACCGGCCCGAGGAGGTCCATCTCAACCGCGGCGTCATCTACGCGGACCACCTGCGCCAGGACGATGCGGCGGAACGCGAGCTGCATGCCGCGCTGGCACTCAATCCCGCCTACGTTCCGGCACTGTTCAATCTCGCCAACCTGAACGAGGACCTGGGCAGGCGCGGCGCAGCGCTCGCCGCCTACGAAAGATTGCTGGCGCTCGATCCGCACAACGCCGAAGCGCTGGCACGCTACGCGAGCCTGCACGGCGTGTCGAGTCCGGCCGATCCGCTGGCTGGCAGGCTCCTGCAGGCGATCGCCGATCCCGGCGCGACGCCCGCGGACAGGGCGAGCCTCTCATTCGCGCTCGGCAAGTCGCTCGATGCCTGCGGCGCCTACGACCAGGCGTTCGCCGCCTACGTCATGGCGAACCAGCAGAGTCGCGCCAGCGCCGCCGGCCGCGGCGCGCTCTACGATCGACTCGGCCACGAGCACTTCGTCGACGCGTTGATCACCACGTTCACGCGCGAGCGGATCCAGGCGGCGCCGAAGACTTCCGCGGCGCGTCCAGTTTTCATCTGCGGGATGTTCCGGTCGGGCTCGACGCTGACCGAGCAGGTGCTGGCGGCTCACCCGCGCGTCCGCGCCGGCGGCGAGCTGGATTTCCTGCCGATGGTCGTGCAAACCGAATTGGCACCGTTCCCGTCCGCGATGTCGCGCGTTTCAGCGCAACAGCTGGCCGAGTTGGCTGCGCGCTATCTCGAGCAGTTGTCGAGGCTGTTTCCCGGTGCCACGCACGTCACCGACAAGCGCCCCGACAACTTTCTCTACCTGGGGCTCGTCAAGTGCCTGTTCCCTGAAGCGCGGATCGTGCACACGACGCGCAATCCGCTCGACAATTGCCTGTCGATCTATTTTCTGCATCTCGACCACGGGATGGGTTACGCGCTGGACCTGGCCGACATCGCGCACTACTACCTGCAGTACCGGCGGCTGATGGCGCACTGGAAATCGCTTTTCGGCGCGGACATCCTCGACTTCGACTACGACGTATTCGTGCGCGAGCCGAGAGCCTCGGTCGCCAAGCTGCTCGATTTTTGCGGCCTCGACTGGCACGAGGGCTGCATGGATTTCCAGCGCGCGGACCGTGCCGTCAAGACGGCGAGCGTATGGCAGGTGCGCGAGCCGCTCTACCAGCGCTCCTCTGGCCGCTGGCGCAACTACGAACGGCACCTTGCGCCACTGCGGGAGGCGCTGCGCGATTCAGGCGGTCCGCCGGAATCCGCGTGACGCAGCGAAGACGAGCCGGATTCAGCCGGCGCGCCGGCGCAATTTTTCCAGGAACGCGCGGTGCAGCAGCACCCACAGCACCGCCGGCACGACTGCCGGCAGGATGAGCGAGCCGAACTGGTACGCGAACGCGATCATCTCCCGCTGCAATCCCGAGAATCCGGTCTGCGAGGCCACCGCGGCGGGCGCCACCAGCGCGATGCCCTTCAGGAAATCGGCGAGCACGCCCCACGCGACGAAAGGCACCATCACCGCGTAGCCGATGGCCAGCGTGCGCCACCACTTCGCTTCGCGCGCCGCGATGGTCAGCGCCGCGAACAGCGGCATGCCAAATGCGTAGACCAGCATGTTGACGTCGACGCTGATGAAGCCCGCACCCATCCCCTCGCCGGGCTTCAGCGTGGTCAGGAAGGCAATCGACGAGCCGCCGACTTCGACGCCGCGCACCAGGTCGCCCAAACCTACCCGGCAGATGAGCTGGACCAGCAGGCGCACGGGCCAGAGCAGCACCGGACCCAGCAGGTACCACGCGCCGAACGTCACCGGCAGCCAGGCGACGGCGGCCAGGATGAATCGCGTCAGCGGACTCTTGATGAAGTGCTTCGCGCCCGGGCCTTCGCGTTGCGCCTCCTTCGGTGGCGTGCCTTCGTTCATCCCGGGGCGAACGCAGGCGGCGCGGACGGCGGACCGCGGGAGTCGTCGGTGCGCGGGACGCGCCGGACCCAGATCAGCCAGACCACGAGCACGTCGAGCATGATCAGCGCCTGCCACACGTACAGGTGCGCCCATTCGAACACGTCGTAATTCCATTGCCCGAGATAGAAAAGGCTGATGACGCGCAGGATGTTGAGCAGCTGGACGGCGAGGATGCCGATGACGAGACCCACGACCTTGTGCTTCCACGGCGCCGGAAATGCGAGCATGGCGGCCAGCAGCACCAGTGTCGCCTCGACGCCGTTGCATCCGGCCTCGATCGACACCGCAAAGCCGTTGGTGTTGCTGCGCATGACCTTGCCGGTGGCCACGACGTTGCCGTCGAAGAGCGTCACGATCCAGGTCGAGATCCTGGCCAGCGCATTGGTCCACGGTATGACGAACCAGTCCTGGACCCAGGGCGTGAGTTCGAGTCCGAACAGCACGGCAAGCAGAACGACAAAGAGGAGGAAGAAGCGCAGCATGCGGCGGATTCTACCTGTTCCGTGGCCGCGACTCGCGACCGGTCATGCCCGGGCCAGCGGCGGGTTCTGGGCGAAGTAGCGCGCCACGCCGTCGCGGATCGAGCCCGCGAATTTCTGCTGGTGGTGCTCGCTGCGCAGCTTCAGCTCCTCTTCTGGGTTGGAGATGAACGCCGTCTCGACCAGGATGGACGGGATGTCGGGCGCTTTCAGCACGGCAAAGCCCGCCTGCTCGACGGTGGCCTTATGCAGCGCGTTATGCGTGCCGATGCCCTCCAGGACCTGCCGGCCCACTTTCAGGCTGTCGTTGATCTGCGCGGTCTGCGAAAGATCGAGCAGCATGCGCGCCAGCATCGGATCGCGCCGGTCGAGGTCGACGCCACCGATCAAGTCGGCGCTGTTTTCCTTCTGCGCCAGCCACTTCGCCGCGGCGCTGGTGGCGCCACTTTCGGACAGTGCGAACACCGACGACCCGCGCGCGTTGGGCTCGCGAAACGCATCGGCGTGAATCGAAATGAAGAGATCGGCCTGGACGCGCCGGGCCTTCTGCACGCGATCGGCGAGCGGCACGAAATAGTCGTCGTCGCGCGTGAGCATCGCGCGCATGTTCGGTTCCGCGTCGACGAGCGTCTTCAACTTGCGGCCGATCGCCAGCGCGACGTTCTTCTCGTACGTGCCCCGGCGGCCGATCGCGCCCGGGTCCTCGCCGCCGTGGCCGGGGTCGATGGCAATGGTGATGCGCCGCGGCTTCGGGCCGGCATCGGGCCTGGGTGCCGATGGACGCTCGCGCGACGGCACGGAAGACTCGGGCGGGCGAACCGGCGCGGCGCTCTCCTTCGCGCGTTCGCCTTCGAGCAACGCCATCAGCGGATCGATGGGTGTGAGCGGATAGACGTCGAGCACGAGCCGGTGGCCGAACTCGGCGAACGGCTGCAGCGCGAACGCGTCGGCCTTGACCTCCGTCTTCAAGTCGAGCACGACGCGCACGACCGTCGGCGCCTTCTTGCCGACACGGATGCCGGAAATGTACGGGTCGGTCGGCTGCACGCGGTTGGGCAGCTGCGCGAGTTCGGACGTGAGTTCGGTGCCGGGCAGGTCCAGCACCAGCCGGTCGGGATTCTTCAGCACCAGCAGCTGATGGTCGATCGGCGCGGGCGACTCGAGGATGACGCGCGTATATTCCTGCGCGGGCCACATGCGCGCCGACGCGATGCGTCCCGCTTCCGCCCACGCACGCGGGACCATGAGTTGCGCCGCAGGCAGCAGCAGCCATTGGCACAGCCTGCGACGCTCGATCGAAACGCGGATCAGTCCGCGTTCCGGGTGGGCGTCAGCGCCAGGGCGACGGCGTGCAAGCATTGCTCACCGGACTCCGTGTTGGCCGAAACTGCTAGCTCGCGTCCGGCGCCGCCCGCCGCGGGATACGCGAGCACGATGTCGACATCCGCGGGCGGCAGCAGTCCCGCAACCCGCTCCGGCCATTCGACCAGACAGACCGCCGTGTCGCGGAAGCATTCGGCGAGTCCCGCCGTTTCCCATTCGCTTGGATCGGCGAACCGATAAAAATCAAAGTGATAGAAGTATAATCTCGAAAACGGATAATGTTCAACCAACGTGTAGGTCGGACTCTTCACGGGGCCTGTCCAACCCAGTGCCCGCAACACGCCCCGCACGACCGTGGTCTTGCCGGCACCTAGGTCCCCGTGCAATGTGACCACCATGCCGCCGCAAAGTGCCCGCGCGAGCGCCGCCCCCACGTTCTCGGTCGCGGCGGCGTCGGCCAGGTGGAAGCGTTGCGACATGGGGTTTCTCGATTCGTGCAGGACATCAGGTGAACTGCGACGCGGAGGCGATGCGTTACGCTAGTCGATGTTCGAGATGAATGATACCGGCACCGGCATCGCAGCTACGCCCGCGCGCGATTGGGCGGCGCTCGCGGCCGACATCGCGACCTGGGGCCGCGAGCTCGGCTTCGAGGCCATCGGCATCAGCGACACCGATCTTTCGACCGAGGAGGGCCATCTGCTGCGCTGGCTCGCCGCAGACCAGCACGGAACGATGGACTACATGGCGCGGTACGGAACCACGCGCGCGCGTCCCGCGGAACTCGTGCCCGGCACCGTCCGCGTCATCACCGCGCGCATGAACTACTGGCCCCGGGACGCGACCGACGCGGACGCCACGCTCCACGACGGACACACCGCCTACATCGCGCGCTATGCGTTGGGCCGCGACTATCACAAGGTACTGCGCGCGAGGCTGCAGCAGCTCGCCGATCGCATCCAGGATGATGTCGGCAACTTCGGTTACCGCGTCTTCACCGACAGCGCGCCGGTGCTGGAGGTCGCACTCGCCGCCAAGTCGGGATTGGGATGGCGCGGCAAGCACACGCTGCTGCTGACACGCGACATGGGGTCGTATTTTTTCCTGGGCGAGATCTACACGAACCTGCCGCTGCCCGTGACGGATCCGCAGACCAGCCATTGCGGCACGTGCACGGCGTGCATCGACGTCTGTCCCACCGGCGCCATCGTCGCACCGTACGACCTCGACGCGCGGCGCTGCATTTCCTACCTGACGATCGAATTGGCTGGCGCGATTCCGGAAGAGCTCCGCCCGCTGATCGGCAACCGCGTCTACGGCTGCGACGACTGCCAGCTCGCCTGCCCGTGGAATCGCTTCGCGCAGGTCACCGGGGAACACGACTTCGCGGCGGTTCGCCACGGACTCGACCGCGCGAGCCTGGTCCACCTGTTCGCGTGGACGGAAGGCGAGTTCGACACGCGGATGGCCGGCAGCGCCATCCGGCGGATCGGGTATGAACGCTGGTCGCGCAACCTGGCGGTAGGCCTGGGCAACGCGCCGTGGAGTGCCGACGTGGTCGCCGCACTCGAGCGCCGCGCCGACGACCCTTCACCACTCGTGCGCGAACACGTCGCATGGGCGCTGGCACGGCAGCGGGAATCGGAAATCAACGCAAGGACAAAGGACAGGTTGCCCTAGCTGAGCACCAACCTGGACGTCAATGCCGATTTCGATCGGCTTCGTCGTACGCGTTGCACGATGGCCGCGTTCAGCGCGTTGCGGACCGTCCGATTTGTTTCAAGCAGCCTCTAGGCAGCCTTGTGGATATGAACTGCATAGCGTAGATCCTCCTCCCGGATGTGGCGCAGCAACCAATCCTGGACGAACGCCCGCATTTCCACCGCGACCACCGCCGCGTCGACGCTGGTGGCGCGCTTGCTCAGGCGGGTGGTCTCGGCGATCAGTGCTT
>Ga0315271_10002880_pt1 | contig 10837 bp, 6 predicted proteins | sample C3_top_MG_FD_204664 | JGI IMG/M metagenome (GOLD analysis project Ga0315271, IMG submission 204664) | Sediment microbial communities from Yellowstone Lake, YNP, Wyoming, USA - C3_top | ecosystem: Environmental > Aquatic > Freshwater > Lake > Sediment | place: USA: Wyoming | collected 2017-08-01
GCGCGCAGCAGCACCTACAACCCGGTGCGCGGGGCCAAGGTGATCGAGTACGCACGTCACGTGCTCGATCGCACGGCGCCCTTGCAGACCGGCTCACACGTCGACTCGACTGCTTACCGCATCGAACGGGGCCGCCTGTTCGTGAGTCTGACCGGCGGCCGCCGCAGCGCCCTGGCCAGCCCGGCGCAGTTCGTCGGCTACCAGGGCACGGCTAGCGCGCCCTCATCGGTGCTGCTGCGCCACCACGGCCTGCACCTGGACCTGTGCATCGACCGCAGCTCCGCGATCGGCGCCAACGACCCGGCGGGCGTGTCCGATCTGGTGCTTGAAGCCGCGCTGTCGACGATCCTCGACCTTGAAGACTCGGTGGCGGTGGTTGACGCCGACGACAAGGTGCAGGCCTATGCCAATTGCCTTGGGATCCTCAAGGGCACGCTCAGCGAGAGCGTGGCCAAGGGCGGCCGCACGTTCGTCCGCGCCCTCAACCCGGATCGCCGCTACAGCGCCCCCGACGGCCAGGGCGATGTCGTGCTGCACGGCCGCTCGCTGCTGTTCGTGCGCACCGTCGGCCACCTGATGAACCACCCGGCGATCCTGTGGGGCCCGAGCGCGGCTCCGCAACAGATCCCGGAAGGCATTCTCGACGCGGTGGTGACGACGGCGTGTGCGATCCATGACCTGAAGCGCACACGCGCGGCGGGCGTGATCCGCAATTCGCGCACTGGCTCGGTGTATGTCGTCAAGCCGAAGATGCACGGCCCGGCCGAGGTGGCGTTCGCCAGCGAGCTGTTCGGGCGCGTCGAGAGCTTGCTCGGCCTGCCGAAGAACACCGTCAAGCTTGGCATCATGGACGAGGAACGGCGCACCAGCGTCAACCTCAAGGCCTGCATCGCCGCCGCGGCCGGCCGCGTGGCCTTCATCAACACCGGCTTTCTGGATCGCACCGGTGACGAGATGCACAGCGCGATGCTGGCCGGGCCGATGCTGCGCAAGGGCGACATGAAGTCCAGCGCCTGGATCCAAGCCTACGAGCGCAGCAACGTGCTGGTCGGGCTGGAGTGCGGCTTGCGCGGCAAGGCCCAGATCGGCAAGGGCATGTGGGCCATGCCCGACCTGATGGCCGCGATGCTTGAGCAAAAGGTCGCGCACCCGCTGGCGGGCGCCAACACCGCCTGGGTGCCATCGCCCACCGCGGCGACGCTGCACGCGCTGCACTATCACCAGGTCGATGTGTCCGCTGTGCAAAGGCAGATGGAGAAGGTCGACTTCGAGGCCGAGCGCGACGCGCTGCTGCGCGGCCTGCTGACCGTTCCCGTGGTCACGAAGCCGTCATGGTCGGCGAGCGAGATCCAGCAGGAACTCGACAATAACGCGCAAGGCATCCTGGGCTATGTCGTGCGCTGGGTCGACCAGGGTGTGGGCTGCTCGAAGGTACCCGACATCCACGACGTCGGCCTGATGGAAGACCGGGCCACGCTGCGCATCTCCAGCCAGCACATCGCGAATTGGCTGCACCACGGCATCGTCAGTCAAGCCCAGGTGCTTGCCACCTTCGAGCGCATGGCAGCGGTGGTCGACGCGCAAAACGCCGGTGACCCGCTGTACCAGCCGATGGCTGGCCACTTCAGCACCTCGGCCGCCTACCAGGCCGCCTGCGACCTGGTCTTCAAGGGCAAGGAGCAGCCGAACGGCTACACCGAGCCGTTGCTGCACGCCTGGCGGCTGAAGGTCAAATCGACGAGCGCTGCGTAACTTCCCCGCTGCGGCGCTCGCGCTCGGCTGCGCAGGCGACGCAGCGCACGGCCCAGGGTTCGAGTTTCAGGCGGTCGAACGGGATCGTCTGGCCGCAATCGGTGCACAAGCCGAAGCCGGCGTCGTGCACGCGCGCCAGCGCATGGCTGACGGCACCCAGCTCTTCGATGTCGCGATCGGCACGGGCGAGGTCGATCTCACGGTCGGCATCGCGCTGCGGCGCATCGTCACCGTCTTGCTGCAGCACGTCACGGGCCGCCTCGCTGCGACTGCCTCCCGCCTGGTACTGCGCCACGCGGCGGTCGAGTTCATGCTGACGCATCTGCAGCAGTTGCTGCAGCAACGCACGCTGGCCCGGGCTCAGAAAGTGGGGCATGTCGAATTTCTCGCGGTCATGTCTGCAGCATCGTCGCCCCTGCGGCAAAGACCTGACTTGATGGCGATCAATGCAATCGCCTCCCCGCGCGACCGCGGCGCCTGCCTAGAATGGCCGGGCCACTGGCTGCCATGACCCTGCCCCCTTCTTCCTGCGATGTGCTCGTTGTCGGCGCCGGCCCGGCCGGCAGCGCGTGCGCGCAGCAACTCGCGCGGGCCGGCTTTCACGTCGTGCTGGCCGACCAGTACGCGTTCCCTCGCGACAAGGTTTGTGGCGACGGGCTGATTCCCGATGCACACGACGCCTTCGGCCGCCTGGGTGTGTATCAGGCGGTGATGCGGGCCGCGCGGAGTGCGACCCATCTGGCGTGCATCGCGCCACGCGGCGGCCGCGTCGACGTACCCGGCAGGGTCGCAGTCTTGCCACGGGCCCAACTCGACGAGATCCTGCGCCGCGCTGCGGTTGCCGCCGGGGCGCGCTGGTTGGCGCCGGCGCGGTTCGAGGCGCCGCTGTTCGATGGCCAGCGCGTTTATGGCGCGCGCCTCAGGTACGACGGCGAGATGCATGAGATCCGAGCCCAATGGGTCGTGCTCGCCACCGGTGCGGTGCCGCAGGCGTTGATCGCGGCCGAAATGTGTGAACGGCGCACACCGAGCGGCGTCGCCCTGCGCGGCTATGTGCGCAACCCGGCGATGGTCGGGCGCATCACCGCGCTCGAAGTGCTGTGGCACAAGAGCCTGTCCAAGGGCTATGGCTGGATCTTTCCGTGCCCGAACGGCGTCTTCAACATCGGCGTCGGCCTGGCGCAAAGCCACGCGACCGACAGCGACGGCCGTGAGGCGATGGCCGATGTCAACCTGCGCGAGATGTTCGACCGCTTCTGCGAGATCTACCCACCCGCCGCCGCTTTGGTCGCGGGCGGCGAGAAGCTGGGGCCATTGAAAGGCGCGCCACTGCGCTGCTCGCTCACGGGCGCGCGTTTCTCACGCCCGGGCCTGCTCGTCACCGGCGAGGCCGCTGGCGCGACCTATGCCTTCACCGGCGAGGGCATCGGCAAGGCCATGGAGACCGGCATCCTGGCCGGCGAAACCATTGCCGAAGGTCGGGACACGCTGCTCACCGACGGGCAACTGCGCGCGCGCTACGAAGACTCGCTGCTGGCCCTCAAGCCGCGCTTTGACCTGTATGAACGCGCCAACAGCGTCAACAATCACCCGTGGCTGGCCGATCTGTTGATCTGGCGCGCACGCAAGAGCCCGCGCATCCTACGTCGCATGAGCGCGGTGCTCGAAGAAAAGGGCAATCCGGGCAGCCTGATGTCGGTGCGCGGCTTCGTGCGGCTGTTCGTGCCCATCCCCTGAGCGTGATGACTGCCGCGCACCCGCTGGCGCCGGCCTGAGCGGCCGCCCCATGTGCCAACTGCTCGGCATGAGCGCCAACACGCCGACCGACGTGTGCTTCAGCTTCGCTGGCCTGGCGCGGCGCGCAGAGGAACACAAGGACGGCTTCGGTATCGCCTTCTTCGAGGACCGCGGCCTGCGCTACTTCGTCGACCACCACAGCGCGCGCATCTCACCGGTCGCCGAACTGGTCACGCGCTATCCGATCAAGAGCGACAACGTCGTGGCCCACATCCGCAAAGCAACGCAGGGCCGGGTGGCGCTGGAAAACACCCATCCCTTCGTGCGTGAGCTTTGGGGTCGCTATTGGGTTCTGGCCCACAACGGCGATCTGAAGAATTTCCAACCCCGCCTGCATGCCGCGTTTCGCCCGGTCGGCGACACCGACAGCGAGCGCGCTTTTTGCTGGTTGATGCAGGAGCTGGCCAAGGCCCATGCCAGCGTGCCGACTGTCGCCGAGCTGACGTGCACCTTGCGCGAGCTGCTTCCGTCCATTGCCGGCCACGGGACGTTCAACCTGCTGTTGTCCAACGGCCAGGCACTGTGGGCCCATTGCAGCACGGCGCTGGCTTGGGTCGAGCGCGCACACCCCTTCCGCGCGGCCACGCTCGCCGACGACGACGTCACCGTCGACCTGGCCGCATTGACGACGCCAAGCGACCGCGTCGCCGTCGTCGCCACCGAAGCCATGACCCGCAACGAGGACTGGCACTCGATGCGGCCGGGCGAGCTGCGCGTCTTCGTTGCCGGCGCGATGGCTGAATAGGGCGGGCAGCGAACGCCCCCACGCAACTCCGGATGGCCGCGACGAGGTGCGGTTGGGCACAATCCGGCGCAATCCAGCTCGCTCGCCCGCTCATGTCCGTCCTGCCTGTTCCGCGCTTCGACACCTTCTACCGCTACACCGAGCTGACGCGCCTGTTGTTCGACTATGCCGATGCGATGCCGCAGTTGATCAGCGTGCGCTCGCTGGGCAAGAGCCACGAGGGCCGCGACATCTGGGTCGTGGCGTTGACCAACAGCACGACCGGCATCGACACCGACAAGCCGGCGTTCTGGATCGACGGCAACATCCACGCCGCCGAGTTGACGGCCAGCACGGCCTGCCTGTACTACCTGCACCAGCTGGCCAGCGGACATGGCGTCGATGTCGAAATCACGCACCTGCTCGACACGCGTTGCATCTACGTCTGCCCGCGGCTGAACCCCGACGGCGCCGAGTTGGCCCTGGCCGAGCGGCCGCGCCACATCCGCTCATCGACGCGGCGCTATCCGTTCGACGAGGAGCCTGTCGAAGGCCTCAATGTCGAAGACGTCGACGGCGACGGCCGCATGCTGACGATGCGCATGCGCGACCCGCATGGCGCGTACAAGAAGCACGCCACCGAGCCGCGCCTGCTGGTCGCTCGCGAGCCCGGCGAGTTCGGCGGCGAGTATTACCGCGTGATGCCCGAGGGCACGTTGATCAACTGGGACGGCCTGACGGTCACGGTCAACAAGGATCGCGAAGGGCTGGACCTGAACCGTAATTTCCCGCCGCAATGGCGCCAGGAGTTCGAACAACTCGGTGCCGGCCCGTACCCGACCAGCGAACCCGAGGTGCGGGCAATGGTGGCCTTCGTCACCGCGCACCGCAACATCGGCGCGGCGGTCAGCTTTCACACCCACAGCGGCGTGATCCTGCGCCCGATGGGCACGCAAAGCGACGACGACATGGTGCCCGAGGACCTGTGGACCTACAAGCGCTTCTCCGAGCTCGGCGAGAAGCTCACCGGCTACCCGGCGATCAGCATCTATCACGACTTCAAGTACCACCCCAAGGAGATCATCACCGGCACGCAGGATTGGCTCTACGAACACCTGGGCGCGCTGTTCTGGACCGTCGAGCTGTGGGCCCCGAACAAGGAAGCCGGCATCACCGACTACGACTGGATCCACTGGTACCGCGACCATCCCGTCGAAGACGACCTGAAGCTGCTGAAGTGGAGCGACGAACAATGCGCGGGCCAGGCCTATGTCGACTGGAAGCCGTTCATGCACCCGCAATTGGGCCTGGTCGAGATCGGTGGCTGGGACAAGATGAACTTCTGGCGCAATCCGCCGCCGGCGCTGCGCGAGCGCGAATCGGCCCGTTTTCCGGCCTGGTTGAACCAGATCGCGCTGTCGCTGCCCAGGCTCGAAATGTTGCGCACCGAGGTGCGCGCGCTAGGCCCCGACACCTGGCGCATTCGCCTGGCCGTGGCCAACAGCGGCTGGTTGCCGGCCTACGTCACGCAGCGTGCGCTCGACCGCAAGACCGTGCGTGGCGTGATGTTCGAAATCCACCTGCCCGACAGCCCCGAGGTCTCGCTGGTCAACGGCAAGCACCGCCACGAAGGCCCGCAGCTCGAGGGCCATGCACCCAAGAACAGCCAGCTAGCGTTCCTGCCCAGCCGCGAGGTCACCGCCGACCGTGCAGTGGCCGAGTGGGTGGTGCGCGCGCCCAAGGGCACGCGCGTCGGTTTGAGCGCGCAGGCCGACCGCGCTGGCACCATTCGCGGCGAAGTCACGCTCGACTGACGGCGCAGCCGACGCGCGCGACCCAGGCGCTCAGGCGTCGGCCCAGATGATCTTCCTGTGCGCGCCGACCCAGCGCTCATAGCTCGCGGCGTAGGCCTCTTCGACGCGGTTGCGTTTGATCTTGAAGGTCGGCGTGATGAAGCCGTTGTCGACGCTCCACGGCGTGGTCACCAAGACCAGGCAGTCGAGTTGCTCGTGCGGATCGAGCTTGTCGTTGACGGCCTGCAGGTGGGCACCGAGTGAGGCCTCCAGCGCTTGCCGCCCTTCGGCCTGACGGGCCTGGGCGATGCCCTCGGCATTGAGCATCACGATGCCCAATGGTTGGCCGAGGTTGGCACCGGTCACGGCACAGGCTTCGATCGCATCGTGCATCGCCAGCCGGTCCTCGATCGGTGCAGGGGCCACGTACTTGCCCTTGCTGGTCTTGAACAGATCCTTGACGCGGCCGGTGATCTTCAGGTTGCCCTCGGCGTCGAGACTGCCCTTGTCGCCGGTGTGCAGCCATCCGTCTTCCGTGTAGGCCTCCTTGGTCAGGCCGGGCTCCTTGTAGTAGCCCATCATCAGGCCCGGACTCTTCATCTGGATTTCGCCGTTCACCGGGTCGATCCGGCTCTGCACGCCCTCATACGGCAGGCCGACCGTGCCCGGCCGCTGCTTGCCGGGCAAGGTGGCGTGCGAGACGGCGAAGTTCTCGGTCATGCCATAACCCTCGACCAGGTCCAGGCCGAGCCGGTCATACCAGCGCATCAATTCGGGCGGCATCGGTGCCGCGCCGCCGGCAGCGAACAGGCATTTATCGAGACCGAGCGCCTTCAGCACCTTCCTGCGCACCAGCCCACCGATGATCGGCAGCTTGAGCAGGCGGTCGAGCTTGGCCTGCGGCAGCTTGTGATTGACGCCCTGCTTGAACTTGACCCACAACCGCGGTACCGAGAAGAACACCGTCGGCTGTGCGCGCTGCAAGTCGAGCGCAAAAGTGTCGAGCGACTCGGCGAAGAACAACTGCATCCCGGTGGCCAGCAGGCCGTGCTCGACCAGCATGCGCTCGACGATATGCGACAGCGGCAAGTAAGACAGCATGCGTGAATTGCTGTTCAGCGGCACGCGCTTCAAACCTGCCGTGATGCTCCAGGCAAAGCCGGCGAAGCTGTGCATCACGCCCTTGGGCATGCACGTGGTGCCCGAGGTATACATGATCGTGCACAACTCATCGGCCGGCCGCACCGGGTTGCCGACCAATGGCTGGGTCTTGCCAACAATGTCGTCCCAGGAAGGAAAGTCGGTCGGCGGCGAAAGCGGGTAGCTGATGCACGGCAGCCCCGTCGGCACGCCAGCCTTCATGCCGCCCCAGCCGTCGAGCTTGCCGACGAACAGCAGGCGGGCTTCGCTGTGCTCGAGGATCTGGCGGACGGTCTCGGCCGCCAGCGTCGGGTACAGCGGCACCGAGACATGCCCGGCCATCCAGATCGCCCAGTCGGTCATCATCCAGTGGGCGCAGTTCTTCGAAATCAGCGCGATCTTGCTGCCGGGCGCCAGGCCCAACCCCTGAAGGTACGCGGCCATGCGGCGTGTTTCGTCCAGCGCCTGCCGCCATGTCCAGGTGCGGATCTGGCCCGTGCCCTTGGCGGCACCATCGTAGGGCTGGGTGAACACGACCCGGTCAGGGGTGGTCCTCTCCCAGTGGTAAAGGCGCTGCAGGGCCAGGGCATCGGGTTCGACATTGATCATTGCAAACGTCTCCAGCTCGGACAAGGCCTACAGCCTAGCCGCGCGCGCACGGTCCGCACAGCGGGCTTTCCCAACCGCGCCTTGGCATGCGTCATCCGGGGCGGGCCCGCCACCGCTGTTGGGATCAGGCCGTCACGTTGCTCGGCTGCTCGCCCAGCGAGCTATCCAGCACCGATACGGGGTCGACCCGTGGCGGACTGAAGCGGAACGCGAAGCGCGCGCCGCGACCCGGCTCACCCGCAGCCGCGACCGTCCCACCGTGGCGCTCGACGATGCGACGCACGATCGACAGGCCCAGGCCGGTGCCATGGAACTGCTCGCTGTCGTGCAGGCGGGCGAAGGGCAGGAACAGCTTTTCCAGATGCCCGGGGTCGAAGCCGACGCCGTTATCGCTGATCACGAAGCCGCCGGCCTCGGCACTGTCGTCGCGGCCGAATTCAATCCGCGGCGTGGCCACGTCGCGGGTGAACTTGGCGGCGTTGCCAAGCAAGTTGGCCAGCGCAACGCGCGCCAGCGCGGCGCTGCAGTCCGCGTTCAAGCCGGGCGCGATGACCCATTCGACCGCAGCCTTGCGTTCAAGCGCTGGCAGCTCTTCGATCACCGAGCGTGCCAGCGCCGACAGGTCGACGGGCTCGCGCTCCAGCGCAGTCGACGCCGAATGCGCCAATTCGAGCAGCGCGGTCACCGTCTCTGACATGTCACGAGCGGCCTGCGCCTGCAGGCGCAGCCATTCGCGCTCGTCGTCGGCCAAGCGCTCCCAGGCGCGTGATTTCAACAGGTCAGCCAGGCCAGCCACCTGGCCGATGGGTGTGCGCAGTTCGTGCGCAAGCTGGCGCGAGAAGGCTTCGAGGTCGCGGTTGGTGTGCTCGAGTTCGGCCGTGCGCTCCGCCACCAGCCGCTCGAGCATCTTGTTGCGACCGAGCACCATGCGCTCGGCCCGCTTGCGCAGCGTGATATCGCTGCCGACGCCGTGATAGCCGATGAATTCGCCGCGGGCATTCAGGCGCGGTTGACCGCCGATCGACACCCAGTGCCGGCTGCGCCCGGGCGGGCGCTCAGCGTACTCGAAGCCGCGAAATGGCCGCCGCGCGTCGAGGTCGGCGCGGTGCGCGGCCCATTCTTCCGCAGTGGCACCCTCCGGATGCAGCGCCCAGCGCGTCTGACCGATGGCCTCGTTGGCGCGCTCCCCGAGTAGATCGCGTGCGACGGGACCGAACTGCTCGAGGCGGTGCTCGGCGTCGGTCTGCCAGTACCAGTCGACCGACAACTCGGCCATCAACGCGTGCCGGCGTTCGCTTTCGGCCAGCCGCACGAAGGCAAGATGCTGTTCGGTGATGTCGCGGCCGACGCCCTCGTAACCGGTGAAGCGGCCCTGCTCGTCGCGGTGGGCGCGTGCGTTGAGCGCGACCCATACCGACATGCGCCCCGCGCGCCGCACTTCGAGCAGCAACTCACGCACCGGCTTGTGCTCAGCCAGGCGCTGGTTCAGCGCGGCCCACCCCTCCGCGGGCGGCTCGAACACCGGCACCGCGTCGATGCGGTGGCCGAGCAGGTCGCTCGGCTGGACGCCGAGTTTGACCAGAGAGGCCAGGTCCTGCGAGACCCAGGTGAAACGCAGGTCGGCGTCCGTCTCCCAATGCCAGTCGGCCGAAAGGCGCATGCGTGCCTGCCAGCGCTGTTCGCGCTCGCCGAGTGCGAGCTCAAGTTCGCGCGCCGTGCTGCCGAAGCGAGATACGGCCGGCCAGGCCTCGGCGACGACGGATTCACCCTCTGCCCCGGCGGCCGGCACCGGTGCAAGGCCAGCGCCTACCGCGCGCAGGGCCCCGCTGACGTCGCCGGCACGTATGCGCCGGGAGAACCGATCCAGCGCGGCCCGCGCCGCCGCGCTCGACTCGCTCACCGCCCGCAACATCAGCCACGCCGTGGTCAGGGCCAACGCCAGGACGGCCACCGTGCCCAGCCAGGCCGCGTCAGAGGTCGCGCCCGGCCACCACATCGGTACCACCGCCGCCACCACCAGGGCATCGACCGCCATGACCGCCGCGTAAGCCCAACGCCGCTCCGGGGCGACACGGACCTGTTCATGCACAACGACTTCCTGCCCGACGGGGAGTTGGGCTGTCGGCACGTTGATCTCGGTCATTGTGCGGAGTCTAGCGATGCGCGCCGCGACTTGCACTCTTGATGAATTAGGGGTAGGGGTCCTGTGCCCCCGCGTCGTTGCCGCGGCGCAACCATTGCGCCGCTCGCTCGGCGATCATCAGCGTCGGCGCGTTGGTGTTGCCGCTGGTGATGCGGGGCATCGCACTGGCGTCGGCCACCACGAGCCCGGCGATCCCGCGCACCGCCAGGCGTGCATCGAGCACGGCCAGCCGATCGTCGTTGCGGCCCATCTTGCAGGTGCCGACCGGGTGAAAGATGGTCGTGCCGATGTCGCCGGCGAGTTTGGCCAGAACCTCATCGGATTCGTACTGCGCGCCGGGCCGGATCTCCACCGGCGCAAAGCGGGCCAGGGCCGGCTGGGCCACGATGCGGCGCGTCAGGCGCAGCGACTGCGCCGCCACGCGGCGGTCGCCATCGGTGGCCAGGTAGCGCGGCGCGATCAACGGCGCGTCGTCCGCCTGCGGCGAACGGATGCACACGCTGCCGCGGCTTTCCGGATTGAGGTTGCAGACGCTGGCCGTGAACGCGGCGAAGCGGTGCAGCGGCTGGCCGAAGGCATCCAGCGACAGCGGCTGCACGTGGTATTCGAGGTCGGGCCAGCGCCGCTCGGGCGACGAGCGCGTGAAGGCGCCGAGCTGCGACGGCGCCATGCTCATCGGGCCGCTTTGCGTGAGCAGGTATTGCAGGGCGATGCGCGCCTTGCCGAGCCAGGAGTGGGCCATCGTGTTCAGTGTCGTCGCGCCGGTGACGCCGAACACGGCCCGAATCTGCAGGTGGTCCTGCAGGTTCTGGCCGACGCCCGGCAACTCGTGTACGACCGCGATGCCGTGTTCAGCCAGTAGCGGCGCTGGGCCAATGC
>Ga0315271_10002882_pt1 | contig 10829 bp, 7 predicted proteins | sample C3_top_MG_FD_204664 | JGI IMG/M metagenome (GOLD analysis project Ga0315271, IMG submission 204664) | Sediment microbial communities from Yellowstone Lake, YNP, Wyoming, USA - C3_top | ecosystem: Environmental > Aquatic > Freshwater > Lake > Sediment | place: USA: Wyoming | collected 2017-08-01
CGGGATGAACGACATCGGCAAGGGGCTGTCCGGACCCGACGCGACCTGGAACTGGAACGCCGGGGCCACGCTCAGCTGGAACCTCTTCCAGGGCGGGATGACCCGCTCGCTGGTCCGCGAGGCCGAGGCCGGGCTGGAGACGACGCGTGCGCAGCTGGCCACCCTCCGGCTGCAGGTCCGGCTCGAGCTGGAGCAGGCCCGCTTCGCGGTCAGCTCGGCCCGCGCCAAGCTGGTGGCGACCGGCGAGGCGCTGGCCGCCGCGCGCGATCGGCTGCGGCTGGCCGAGGGGCGATACAACGCCGGCTCCGGCAGCGCGCTCGAGCTGGGGGACGCACAGCTCCAGGTGACCCTGGCCGGCGCGCAGCAGGTCGGGGCCGAGTACGAGCTCTCCTCGGCGCGGGCCCAGCTGCTGGTCTCGCTGGGCCGCCAGTAGGCCCGGCGCTGGGCGCCGCGGGGAGCGCCACGGCGCCGCCGTGGCCCGTCCGGGGGGGCGATCTGCGCCTGTTTCGTCCAAAACGGGCGTTCGGGGCGTCGTCGCGGTACACCTTCTGGACGCGCATCGCCCGCCGGGATGCCCGCAGACATCTCCACCCGCACCAGGAGCCCACCGTGAACGATACCTACAAGCAGGTGAAGGATCGGCTCCGCACCCTCGACACCGTGCTGACCCGCGGTGGCAACAGCAACCGCGACCTGGCCCAGGCGGTCTCGATGGTCCACCGCCTCGTGAAGAAGGGGGATCGCTCGCGCGAGCCGAGCCCCGAGATCCTGCGCTCGCTCGACAAGGCCGAGGCCCTGGGGCGCACCGTCAGCGCCTAGGCACTCGCTTCACCGTCCCGCCGCCGTGCCCGTGGCCGCCCCCGCGCCCTCCGACGATGCTCGCATCGCCGCGGCGCTGGGCCGGACCATGCCCTCGCTCGACGGGCTGCGCGGCCTGGCCATCGGCGGCGTGCTGGCCTCGCACTTCCTCGACCGCTGGCCGGTCACCGGCGCCGGGGATCGCGCCTTCATCTCGGTGGTCGGGCTCGGCTGGTCGGGCGTCGACCTCTTCTTCGTCCTCTCCGGCCTCCTCATCACCGGGATCCTGGTCGACACGCTCGGCGCCGCCAACTGGTGGCGTTCCTTCATGGTGCGGCGCACCCTGCGGATCTTCCCGCTCTACTACCTGGCCCTGGCCGTCTTCTGGGTGGCCGGGCCGGCGGCCGGGCTCATCGACCGCTGGACGCTGGGCCGCTGGGGCTGGTGGTACTGGAGCTACCTCGGCAACTGGGCCTTCGCGGCCGCCCAGACCATCCCGTCGCTCACCCACTTCTGGTCGCTGGCGGTCGAGGAGCAGTTCTACCTCTTCTGGCCGCTGGTGGTCTGGCTGGCGCGGGGGCGGCGGCTGGCGGTGGTGGCGGCCGGGCTCTTCGCCGCCGGGCCGCTGCTCCGCTGGTTCATCGTCGAGGCCAGCGGCTGGCCGGTGGGGAGCGCCTTCCGCGTCACGCCGGGGCGCCTCGACCAGCTGGCGCTCGGCGCGCTGCTCGCCGTCCTGCTCCGCTCGCCGGCGGGCCGTGGCTGGCTCTCGCGCCGGTGGCGCGCCGTGGCGCTGGCCGGCGCGGCGGCCTTCCTGGCGCTCGGCCTGCCCGCCCGGTTCGACATGCACCAGGCGGCGCTCGAGGTCTGGAGCCACACCTTCCTCGGCCTGGCCTATGGCGGGCTGCTCTGCGGCGCCGTGACCGGGGAGGGGACGGACGGCCGCCTGCAGCGACTCCTCCGCGCCCGGCCGCTGCAGGTGCTGGGGCGATACAGCTACGGCCTCTACGTGGTCCACTTCTTCATCCACGAGGCGCTGGCGCCGCTGCTGGCCCGCTGGCCGGCCGGCGCGGCGGCGCTGGCCACCCGCGGCGGCGTGCTGGCCTGGGCGGCGGTGGCGACCGCGCTCAGCCTGGGGCTGGCCTGGCTCAGCTGGCACCTCTTCGAGAGGCGCTTCCTGGCGCTCAAGTCGCGCTTCCCGGCCCGGCCCATGCGGCCCGCGGCGGCCTGACCGGCGCAGGCGCTCCGGCTCCCGCCCGTGCTATGGAGGGCGCCCGTGACGCTCCTCCACGCCGCCGGCCTCCGGCTCACCTTCGGCAGCCGCACCGTCTTCGACGGTCTCACCATGACCATCGACGAGGGCGAGCGGGTCGGGCTGGTCGGCGTCAACGGCTCAGGCAAGTCGTCGCTGATGAAGCTGCTGGCCCGGGCCATGGTGGCCGACCGCGGCGAGCTCCAGCTCAAGCGCGGCGCCACCGTCACCTACCTGCCGCAGGAGCCCGAGTTCGGCCCCGACGCCACGGTCGCCTCCGAGCTGGAGGTGGCGCGGGCCCCGCTCAGGGCGGCCATCGAGGCCCACGCGGCGCTGGCCAGCAGGCTGGAGACCGAGCGGGACGAGGCGCTCCACGAGAAGCTGATGACCGACCTCTCCGCGCTCTCCGAGAAGATCGAGCACCTCGGCGGCTGGGACACCGCCCACGAGGCGCGGCGGCTGCTCGACCGGCTCGGCGTGAAGGAGTGGGACCAGCCGGTGGCCGATCTCTCCGGCGGTACGCGCAAGCGGGTGGCCATCGCCCGGGCCCTGCTCTCCAAGCCCGACCTGCTGCTGCTCGACGAGCCGACCAACCACCTCGACGCCGACACCGTCGACTGGCTGGAGGACGAGCTCGACCAGCACACCGGGGCGCTCCTGCTGGTGACCCACGACCGCTACTTCCTCGACGACCTGGTCGACCGCATCGTCGAGATCGTCCCGGGCAGCGGGGTCAAGTCCTTCCCGGGCAACTACGAGACCTACCTCGAGCAGAAGCTGGAGGCCGAAGAGCAGGCCGGCCTGGCCGGGCACAAGCGGGACCGCTGGATCGCCCAGGAGGTGGCCTGGCTGCGGCGCGGACCGGAGGCGCGGCGCACCAAGTCGAAGGCGCGCATCGAGCGGGCCCACAAGCTGATGGCCGAGACCGGTCACGTCCGCCCCAAGGTGGCCGAGTTCCAGGTGGCGCCGCCGCCGCGGCTCTCGAAGGTGGTCATCGAGGCCGATGGGCTGGTGAAGCGCTACGGTGAGCGGACCATCCTCGACGGCATCGACTTCCGGCTGCAGGCCGGGGAGCGGGTCGGGCTGGTGGGGCCGAACGGCGTCGGCAAGACCACCTTCCTCAGGGTGGTGCTGGGCGAGGAGCCGCCCGACGACGGGCTGGTGGTGACCGGGAAGCGGACCAAGGTCGCCTACTACGACCAGCAGCGGACCGCGCTCGACGGCGAGCAGACCGTCTACGAGTCGGTGGGAGGCGGCGCGCCGGGATGGCGCGGCGAGGACTTCATCGACGTCTCGGGCCGGAAGGTGGCGCTGCGCGACTACCTCTCCGACCTGCTCTTCCCCCCCTCGACGCAGAAGATGAAGGTCAAGGCCCTCTCCGGCGGCGAGCGCAACCGGCTGCTGCTGGCCCGGCTCTTCATCGAGGGGGCCAACGTGCTGGTGCTCGACGAGCCGACCAACGACCTCGACCTCGTCACCCTCAACGTGCTCGAGCGCCTGCTGCTCGACTTCGAGGGGAGCGTGCTGCTGGTGACCCACGACCGGTACTTCCTCGACAAGGTGGCGACCTCGATCCTGGCCTTCGAGGGCGGGGGCAAGGCGGTCAGGTACCCCGGCAACTACGCCATGTACCGGCGGCTCAAGGAGCAGGCCGAGCGGACCGCGGTGGCGGCGGCAGCCGACCAGGCCCGGGCCGCCAGGAACGCGGCGGCGGCGGCGGCGACCGTGGCCGGCACCGCCAGGGCGGCCGAGGCCAGCCGGGCCCGCAAGGTGGTGCGGCTCGGCTTCAAGGAGCAGCGCGAGCTGGAGGGGATGGAGGCGTCCATCCATGTGGCCGAGTCGCGCAAGGCCGAGGCCGAGGCGCTGCTGGCCGACCCGGCCTCCTACCAGCAGGGTGGGGCGGCGGTGGCGGCGCTGCGCGCCGAACTGGACGCGGCGGGGGCCGAGGTGGAGCGGCTCTACGCGCGGTGGCAGGAGCTCGAGGCGCGGAAGGGTTGATCGGCGGGAAGATCCGGCCACCTCGGGGCGGGTGCCATAAACCTCAGGACTCAAGCACCCGAAGTCATTCGCAACCCACAGAAACACACAATGTAATCAAGCATTTGCGGGTTGCGCCAACGCGACGCATCATTAGGATGTACCCCGTTCAAGGTACGGGCGAATGAGAGGCTGAGCCCCCTCGTTTGCAGTCCCTTCCGCATGAACTGCAGGGGTGCCCTGATGGCCGCGACCTTCGACTCACGACGCACGACCCGAGCCCTGCTCACGCTGACGTCGCTCCTGGCGCTCTCGGCCTGCGGCAAGAACGCCGGCGACAGCCCCTACGCCTACACCAGCCCCACGCCCGCGACCCACCGCGGCTTCCCCATCGCCGCGGGCGTCCACGCCGTGGATTGCGCCGGTTGCCACGGGACCACAGCCTCCTTCAAGCAGTTCGACTGCCTGGGCTGCCACATCCCGGCCCCGACCGCGGCCGTCCACACCACCACCCCTGGCTACCTCTACGTCAGCTTCTCCTGCCTGACCTGCCACGCCGATCCGAAGGCCCACCCCTTCGACCACAAGGGCATCACCACCTGCGCCAGCTGCCATGATGTCGGCAGCTTCTACGCGGCCCTGCCGCTGGCGGGGCGAAGCCACGTCGCCACGGGAGGCAAGGACTGCAGCGCCTGCCACGCCACGGCCACCTGGACCAGCACCACCGCGCCGGCCGGCGTGGTCTCGGACCCCCTCGCCGCGGTGACAGTGAATACCCTGCTGGCGCGCTACGCGGGCGCCTCGATCACCCAGCTCACCGCCCGGTCGGTGACCCTGCCCATGGGGATGGACCACGCCACGGCCCAGGTCGACATGGCCGGCCTGGCCTGCAGCGCCTGCCACCTCGACATCAACGCCGGCTCGCTCTACCCCGGCCTGCTCCACTCCTCGCTCGCCAACCTGGCGCAGCCGGCGCCGGCCACCTGCAAGGACTGCCACGCCGGATCGGTCCCGACCGGCTTCGTCGGCCCCTTCGCCACCAGCCCGGCCAGGAGCCCCGCCTCGGGCGAGATGAAGCACGACGCCGTGGCCTGGTCCGGAAGCAACCCCACCGCCACCAGGGTCGTCACCGCCGACTGCGGGGCCTGCCACGTCAGCCCGACCACCACCCAGCAGGCGACCTGGGCGACCGGCACGGCCGGTGCGCCGCTGGCCCGCTACCACGCCTCGCTCACGGCCGCTGGGCTCCCCCAGCCCGGCTCCTGCGTCGACTGCCACGCCAACGGCCGGCCCACCGCGCTGCTCACCTCGGCGGCGGCCGCCCTGCCGGCCGGGCTCACCTTCGACCACGGCGCGGTGTCGGCCAGCGGTGACTGCGCCGCCTGCCATGCCACGAGCGCCACCGCCTGGTCGGGCGGCCGCACCCACCTGGCCGGCAGCGCCAACCCCACCACCTGCCTTCCTTGCCACGAGGGCCAGCGGCCGACCTCCACCAGCGGGTGGACCAGCACCACCTATGCCGCCTCGCCCTTCGACTACGGCACCAACCCCGCCGGAATCACCCACGGCAACGGGCAGGACTGCGCCATCTGCCACGCCGGGCCCGGCACCGGCGGCGCCTGGGGCGCCACGCAGGCCTTCACGGGCGGCCACTTCGCCCACGGCCCGGCGACGGTGGCCAGGGCGAGCTGCATCGCCTGCCACATGTCGCAGCGGCCCGACCTGGTGATGGGGCCCGGTCCGGCGGCGGCCGCGCTCAACGGCTTCGACCACGCGGTGCTCGCCACAGGGGACTGCCTCGGCTGCCACCAGGCCACCGTGGCGGCCGGGAGCTACACCAGGTACTACGGGCCCGGCGGCGTCCTGCCGGGGGGCGACTGGAAGGGGGCCCAGGGCTACCCTGGCGACCTGCTGGTCAGCGCGCCCAACCAGTTCGTGACCGTGACCGAGATCTCACTGGTCCGGGCCGTTCCGGGCGGGTTGGTGACCGGTATGAGCTCGATCAGGGACACCCTCTACAACGCCATGCTCCACACCTCCGCGCAGATCCCGGCGGCGGTGCACCCTGGACCGGCCAGCACCCCCGACTCGACCACCTGCTGGCGCTGCCACGCCAACGATGGCACTGGCCACGTGACCACCTTCCTCGATGGCCGCTTCCACGCGGCGCTGGACGGCTACTCCGCCACGCCCGGCGGGCCGGCGACGCCCTTGCCGCAGCCGACCGCGGGCTGCACCGACTGCCACGAGCAGATGCGGCCTGCCGGGATCGTCGAGCAGGCCGGCTCCAACCTGAGGCCCATGGACCACGCCGCGGCCTTCACCGCCACGGTCACCATCGCTGGCCGGAGCGTGAACGGTGTCTCCGGGCTCGACTGCTCCACCTGCCACCGGGCCACGGCCGGCAGCGCCTGGAGCGACGCGACCTTCCACGCCAACGTGGGCGCCGCCATCCCGGCCGACTGCACCGCCTGCCACTACCCGCTCATGGCCGACGGGCCCCGCGCCAACGTCACCAGCGGGACCACCTTCGCCATGTCGCACGCCTCCCGGCAGGTCACCTTCCAGGCCTGCGCCACCTGCCACGCCGACGCCCTGGCGGCCAGCACGGCCACGCCGGTCCAGGCGATGGCCTGGAAGCCGGGCGCCTACCACGCCAGCCTGCCTTCGCAGCCGACCGCCTGCCTCGACTGCCACGCCGTGTCGGAGCCGGCCTCCAACGCCTCCACCCAGAGCAGCTGGATCTACGTGCTGGCGGCGGGGGGGACCTCCACGAACGCCGGGCAGTGGATGAACCACGGCGCCGCCGCGGTGGTCGCGGCCGACTGCGCCGCCTGCCACGCGGCCGACGCCAGGCGCACCGGCAGCGCCTGGAGCAAGGCCACACTGTTCCACGCTCCCGGAACGGTCGCGGGGAGCTGCCAGGTCTGTCACGGTGTCGCCAACGGCGGCGGCTCGGTGCCGGGCACCAACAACAACCTGCCGTCGGGGCTCACCGCCTCCTCGACCCTGACCACCGCCTCGGCCAACGCGCTCGCCGGCGTGGCGGTGGGGACCCGTGACCAGATCACCCACGCCGACATCAACGTGTCATCCAAGGACTGCGGCTTCTGCCACACCCAGGCCGGGCGCTCCACGGCGGCCGGGATCCAGGGGGCGGAGTGGGCGCAGGCCCGCTTCCACGCCAACATCACGCCCTCGTCGGCACTCCTGGTCAACGGCAGCTCTGGCCGCTGCAGCAACTGCCACATGAACGTGAAGCCGGGCGCCGCCTTCACCGCCCTGGACCACTCCGCCTTCACGAGCGTGGCCGGGACACAGGACTGCAGCGCCTGCCACTCCTGGCCCGGGACGGGCGGGGCGGCAGCGCCGAACTGGAAGGGCGGCGGCAACATGCCCCAGCTCATCGCCGTGGGCGGCTTCGCCATCCCCAACCCGCCTGCCACGCTGGCCACCACGCAGGCCGGCATCACCAACTTGCCTCACCCTGGCCTGGCCGCGGGCGCCACCTGCGCCACGTGCCACGCCGGAGGGATCGGCGGGAAGCGGGCCATCGGCTACGACCACGTGTCGGCGCTGGCCAACTCGGCCTGCTCGGCCTGTCACGAGGCGGGGAGCAACCTGGTGGGTACGGCCTGGAACGGCTCCGCCACGCAGGCTGCCGGCGCCGGCGACACCCGCCCCACCACCATCACCAGCCTCAAGGCGACCAGGGGAACCGGCGGCGGCTCCTGCACGCTCACCAACGCCGCCGCACTCGCCCACTTCTACCCGGTGCAGTGCGGGCAGTGTCACAAGGTCCCGGCCGGCAACGGGCCGGTCACCACCGGCACCGCCTACGCCACCGCCTGGACCTTCCCGCACACCGAGTCGAAGATGACCAACCCCGGCACCTGCAACATGTGCCACGTCGGGACCGGGTGCTCCAAGTAGACCGGCGGCCGCCCTGCGACGACGCCGGTCGCGGTCCTGCCGACATCAGCGCGCCGGCTGGCCCATGGCCTCGAGCCAGCGGAAGTGGGCCCCGAGCGCCGCCGAGAGGGTCGGCCAGGCGCGGTAGCGCACGCCGTGGTCCCTGCAGGCCTGCTCCACCAGCGGGGCCAGCGCCCGGTAGTGGACGTGGCTCACCCTGGGGAAGAGGTGGTGGACCACCTGGAAGTTGAGCCCGCCGAGGTACCAGGCGGCCAGGCGGTTGCCGCGGGCGAAGTCGACGGTGGTGGTGACCTGGTGGGTGGCCCAATCGGTCGGGAGGCGCTCGCCGGCCGGCTCGACGAAGTCGGCCTCGCCGACGGCGTGGGCCAGCTGGAAGACGGTGGCGAGGGTGACGCCCAGCGTACCGATGGTGAGCAGCGCGACGGGGACGAGCCAGGGCGTCGGGTGGAGCAGGAGGGGGAGGACCACGGCCCAGCCGAAGAAGAGCAGCTTGCCGGCGAGGAAGACCGCCAGCGACCCGCCGCGGGGGCGCTGGAAGGGCTGGCCGCCGATCCGGCCGGTCAGGACGTCGCGGAAGTCGTCGTAGAGGAACCAGCGGAGCGGGAAGACCAGGTAGAGCGCCCAGGCGTAGAGGTGCTGGAAGCGGTGGGCGCGGCGTCGCGGCTGGCCCGGGGCGAGGCGCAGCAGCGTCCCGCTCTCGATGTCCGAGTCGAGCCCGAGCACGTTGGTGAAGGTGTGGTGCAGGACGTTGTGCTTCTGCCGCCAGACCGCGCCGGCGCCGCCGATCAGGTCGGCGGAGAAGGCGAAGACCCGGTTCCAGCCGGCCCTCCTCGCCGAGCTGCCGTGGTTGGCGTCGTGCATGACCACGAAGCCGATGCCGGCCCAGGCCAGGCCGAGCGAGATGGCCAGCAGGGGCACCTGCCAGGCGGCCGGGTGGCCGAAGACCAGCTCCAGGTAGGAGGCGAGGAACCAGCCGATCACGGCGGCCGACTCGAGGGCGAGCCGCCAGCCGCCCCGGGAGGAGCGGCCGGCCGCGGCGAAGTAGGCGTCGACGCGCGCCTTGAGATCGGCGTGGAAGGTGCCGGCGGGCTGGAAGGTGACCCTGGCGTGGTCGGGCATGTGAGGATCTACGGCCGCCGGGTCACGGCCGGGTCACGGGGCCTGCCGCGGCGGACGAGGTGAGCCGTCAGGCCGCCGGGCTGGCGCAGCCGAAGGCCCGTGGTGGGGCGCGCGTCGCCTTGGTCCGGGCCTCCCTCGCCACGTCCTCGCGCGCTGCGGCGAGCGCCTGGGGCCAGGAGACCAGCTCGCCACCCGACTCCCTGATGAAGGCGGTGGCAGCCTCCGGGGTGGAGAAGGCCCACTTGGGCCTCGCCGCCATGACGGCGCGCTTGCGCCCGCCCATCACCCAGTTCGCGCTGGTGCTCTCGATCAACTGGTGGGTGTTCCGATCGGCCACCAGCAGCGCCTTGAGCCGCTTCTCCGGGTGGGCGTCGAGCTCGGTGACGGCGCAGTGCAGGCTGCAGGTGCCGACCTCGCTGCCGTCCTGGTACTGGACCAGCGCCCGGGCGAAGCCATAGGCCTTCCGGTCCATGCCGCAGTAGCTGCACTCCCGGAGGCGGGGGATGTCCTCCTGCCCCGAGGCCAGCGCGCCGGCGGCGGCGAGCAGGCCGGCCAGCAGCAGCCAGGGGCGAGGGCGGCGCCTCACGGCAGGGCTCCGAGGACGGCGGTGAGCCGCTCCCGGGTGTACTCCCCGTTCAGCTGGACCACGTGGTTGCGGTCCACCACCACCACCGCCATGGGGGCCTGGTAGAAGCCCTCGACCGCGGCCCCCACGTCGGCCAGGACCTTGAAGCTGGAGGTACCCCACCCCGAGGCCGCCTGCGCGTCCCCCGCCTCGGCCACGCTGCCGGAGACGTAGTCGACGGCGAAGAAGGGGACGGCCGGCCAGGCGGGGATGACGTAGGTCTGCATGTCGCTCATGTGGCTGTCGCAGATGGGACACCACATGGTGAAGTAGAGGACCACACCCGGGGCCGAGGCCAGCGCCTCGTAGAGGGTGACCGAGCCACCGGCCACGTTCGGCAGGGTGAAGTCGGGGGCCAGCTGGCCGACGCCGGGGCCGATCTCGCCTGCCACCACCGGGGGGCGCTCGTCGGCGCCGGAGGGAAAGAGGTCGCGGGCCATCTCCCCGCACCCGGCCGCGAGGAGCAGCAGGGCGAGGAGCGGGCCGGTGGTGCGGTGCTCAGCGGAGGACATAGCGGACTCCCACCGTGATGATATCCGTGGTCGGGAAGTTCCGCCCCCAGCCGTTGGCCTGGATGGCGTGCGACCAGCTGAGCCGCGCCGACCAGTCCTCGTCGGTGCCCGCCCAGGTGAGCGTCCCGGCCACCGCCGACTTCTCCATGCCGGTGGCCGTGTCCGGGCTGCCGGCGATGGTCCCCTGGTCCTCCCAGAGCCAGGAGAAGGCGCCGGTCAGGGCCAGCGAGTCGCCGCCGCTGCCGATGAAGGCCCGGTAGCCGAGCGAGCCGCTGACCAGGGCCCGGTTCCCCAGCCGCTTCTGGTAGGGCTCGACGTAGTTCCCGTAGAACCGGTTGACCGGGCGGCCGAAGTGGATGCCGTAGGCGCCGGAGATCGAGGCGCTCCAGGCGCGGTAGCTCTTGTCGAGCATGGCGGTGACGTCGAGCCGGTAGAAGCCGCGCCCGGTCACGTCGAAGCTGCTGGTGACGTCGTCGTAGGGCGAGAGCCCGGTGGGGATGGTGAGGGTGGGGCCGATGGTGAGCGAGGGGAGCAGGTCGTCGGCCGCGGCCACCCGCCAGGCCGAGCGCTCGGTCCAGGTCTCGTGCCAGAGGCTCACCGAGGAGTCGCCCAGCCC
>Ga0315271_10002883_pt1 | contig 10828 bp, 8 predicted proteins | sample C3_top_MG_FD_204664 | JGI IMG/M metagenome (GOLD analysis project Ga0315271, IMG submission 204664) | Sediment microbial communities from Yellowstone Lake, YNP, Wyoming, USA - C3_top | ecosystem: Environmental > Aquatic > Freshwater > Lake > Sediment | place: USA: Wyoming | collected 2017-08-01
CGTCTCCTGGACGCTCGTGTTCGTCGCCCTGAGCCTGGTGCCGGTCACGATCGCCGTCGCGATCCTGCGCTACCGGCTGTACGACCTCGATCGGCTCATCAGCCGGACCGTCGGGTGGGGTGTGTCGAAGGCGGCCGTGATGCTCCTGTTCGTCGTCGGGTTGGCGGCGCTGCAGACGCTGCTCGCGGGGCTCACGCAGGGAGCCACCGTGGCGGTCGCGGGCTCGACGCTCGCCGCGCTGGCGGCCTTCCAGCCGCTCCGTCGCCGCGTCCAGACCGTGGTCGACCGGCGCTTCGACCGCGCCCGCTACGACGGCGCTCGAACCGCCACCGCGTTCGCCCATCGCCTGCGCGGTGAGGTGGAGCTGGACGCCGTGCGGGGCGGGCTGATCGCGACAACTGCCGGCATGCTCCGGCTGGCCAGGACCGGCGTATGGCTCAGGGCGAGGAAGCGGTGAACGCCTCGCGCCGCGGCGGACGGATCCGTGATGAGGTGGACCTGGACCGCCGTGACGATCACCACGCGACGAGCTTCCAGACCTCCGGGTCGAGCGCCTCGGCGGGGCCCCCAAGATCGGCGAAGATCGCGACGGCGCGCTTGAGGTGCTCCATCGCCTCGATGTCGCGACCGAGCGCGTGGAGCCGGTCCGCGAGGTTGTTCTCGACCGCGGCCTCGAGGTGTCGCTCGCCGGTGCGGCGGCATGCCTCGAGCGCAGGCCCGAGCAGCACGACCGCGGCCTCGTGGCGGCCCGCGTCGCCCTCCACGAGCGCCAGGGCGTTGCGGGCCGCGATCCCGTCGGCCGGGTCCGGATCGTCGGCGGCGAGGTCCAGGCTCCGGGCGAGCGACTCCCGCGCCGCGGGAAGATCGCCGCGCTGGCGCGCAACCAGGCCGAGCATCCTAAGCGCGGCGCCCACCCCGGGCTGATCGCCATCGGCCTCGGCGGCAACGAGGCCCTGCCCCGCGAGTCGGAACGCCAGGTCGCCATCGCCGGCGCGCAGCGCGACGAGGCTTCGCTCGGCGAGCGCCCGTCTCGCGACCGCATCGACCGCCGGGTCGCCGAGGCCCGCCAGCGCGGCGTCGAGGTGGCTCGTCGCTGCGGCGATGTCCCCGCGCCGCGCGTGCACCCGACCCAGCCGCAGCTCGATCTCAGGCAGGACGGCCGGCTCGGCCAGGGCTGCCGACGCCTCAAGGGCCGCGATCGCACCCGGGTAATCGCCACGAGCGGCGCGTGCCTCACCGATGAACGCCTGCAGCGAGGCGACGTCCGGGTGGCCGAGTGCGATCGCGGCATCGAAGGCCTCGACGGCCTCCGGGTGCGCATACAGCGCCCGTGCCTGCAGCCCGGCATCCCGGAACGCGATCGCCGCCTCGGCATCGCGGCCGGCCGAGCGCTCATGGCGCGCGATCAGGGCGAGGCGCCCCGGGTCGGCGTCGCGACCAGTCCGGCTGCGAAGCGCGTCCGCCACGCGCCGGTGAAGCAGGCGACGCCGGGCGAGGCTGGTTGCGTCGTACGCCGCCTCGCGCAGGCGCTCGTGGGCGAAGTCCCACGTGGGGTCGCCCGAACCCGAGGTCTCGCGGACGAGGCCCCTGCGAACCAGCTCCTCGAGGGCCGCGATAGTCTCCACGTCGGATCGGCCCGCGGCCTCGTGGAGGGTGGGCAGATCGAACGACCGGCCGACCACGGCCGCCGCGCCGAGCACCTGGCCCGCCGCCTCGCCCACGCTGGCCAGCCGCTCCCTGAGCAGCGCCCGCATCCCACGCGGAGGCTCGGCTCCGCGGACCCCCGGGTCCGCCGCGATGGCCTCGACGACGTAGAGCGGCAGGCCCTCCGATTCCGCGAACAGGGCGGCCGGGTTCACCGCCGTCCCGGAGGCCGCCACGAGGCGCTCCACATCCGCCTCGGAGAGTCGCTGCAACTCCACCACGTGCGGCGCGGCGGACGCGACGAGGCGATCGGCGAAGGCAGCGGCCGGCCCGTCCAGATCCTCGGGACGCCACGCGACGACCAGGAGGATCGACCGACCCGCGAGACGGCGCGCAAGATACAGGATCGCCTCGAGTGTCGTCTCGTCCGCCCACTGGGCGTCGTCAAGACGAATGAGCCCGGGCCGCGGGCCGGCGACGAGGGCAGCCAGGCCGGCTGCCACCGCGTCCAGCAGGCGAGCCTTCGACGCCGGCGAATCGACGAACGGACGTCGTGGGGCCTTCCCCATGAGCTCGTCGGCGAGCGGCACGAGCCGATCGAGCTCCGCGAGGGCCCAGTCGGGAATCTGCCGGAGCCGATCGGTCGCTCCGTCGAGCGCGAGCCCGCCGCGGAGCAGGTCGAGGATCGGGCCGAAGGCGATGCCCGCCTCCGACGCGTTCGACCGCGACGCGATCGCGAGGCCCCCTGCCGCGACCGCCCGGGCCGCGAGCTCGTCGGCGAGCCGCGACTTGCCGATGCCCGCCTCACCAGCCACGACGGCGACGCGCCCGTCCGAGGCGGCGGCCTCCAGCGCGCCGAGCAGGCGCTGAAGCTCTTCATCCCGGCCGACGAACGGGATGGTTCCTGCGGACGCCGCGTCTCGGCCGGGGGTGGTCGTGATGTCCATAGCGCGCACCGCCGGGGCGAGGTTCACGGTCGTCGGCCCGCGCCCTTCCCGGATCGCCTCGTAGAGGTCCGTCGTCTCCGCGAGGGGCGGCACCCCCAGCTCACGCTCGAGCACGGCGACGACCGTCCGGTACTGCCTGATAGCCGCGCGCGGGTCGCCGGCTTCGGCAAGGCGCTGCATCAGGCGCCGGTGGGCCGCCTCGTCGAGCGGGTCGACGTCCACCCGCCGTGCGGCGGCCTGGATCGCGATCGCAGGCTCTCCGGCCGCCGCGGCCGAGTCCGACAGCTGGTCGAGCACGCCCGCGACCAATCGCTCCGCGTGCACGGCCCGCACCGCCCGCCAGTCGTCGAACTCCGGGCTGTCTCGCAGCGAGAAGCCCGCGAGCAGCGGGCCCCGGGCGCGAGCGACGGCGGCGGTGAGCGCGGGGAGGTCGAGGGCTCCAGGGTGCCGGGCCGCCGCCTCGACGTCGTCCAGGTCGACGAGGATCGGACCGTCCGCGTCGTCGAGCGCCACCTGCGAACGGTCGACGCGCAGCCAACGACCGCCGAGCCCCGACTTGAGCACGGACAGCGTGCGGCGGAGCGCACCCCTGGCGGACTCGTCGTCCGACTCCGGCCACAGCAGGGCCGCCAGCTCGTCCCGGGCGTACGGCCGTCGATCCACGACCAGCAAGGCGAGGATCGCCAGCGCCTTCCGCGTGTCGACGACGAGGGGTGACCCGTCCACGAGCACCCGCACGGGTCCCAGGACGTCGATCTGGAGACGGGGACGCAGCTCTGCCATTGCCCGTAACGGTACCCGCTTTCGGCGTGAGTCCCGTAACGCGTGCTAGCAGGACAGGAAGTGGCCGATCCCGTAACGTTCCGCGAACGATCCCAGCCCACAGTGAGCCCTGATGAACGCGTCCCCAGCGTCCGGACTCCTACCATGACCGCCGCCGTCCGCACGGCCAGCGGGAGCGCGTCCGCCTCGACCCCCGGCATCGCGGGGCGCCTGACAGGTCGCCGAGCCGCCGCCGTGTGGCTCCTCGCCGCCTTCGACATCGGGCTGATACTCGCCCCGGGTTTGCTGCCCGGCTTCCCGCTGATCTTCCTCCCGCTCGAGCTCGGGATGGTCGCGGCGTTCGGGATCGTGGGGGCAGTACTGGGTACACAGCTGCCCCGCAACCCGATCGGCTGGATCCTGCTGGCCACGGCGACGGTCGCGTCCCTGTCGCTCGCCGGTAGTACCTACGTTGACGTGAGCGTCACCGAGTTCGGCGGAGAGCTCCCCGGGACGCTCGCGGTCGCGTGGCTCGCGCAGTACACGATCATCCCGTGCGTCGGCGCCGTCGGGTGCTTCCTCCTCCTCCTGTTCCCCGACGGCCACCTGCCCTCGCTGCGCTGGCGCGGCGTCGCGTGGCTCTCGGCCGTCATGATCACGGCCGCCTCCATCGTGGCGGCCGTCACGCCCGGCCTGGTAGGCGGCTCCGGGCTCCCGAACCCGCTGGGCGCGACCGGGCTCGGACTCTCGGCCGACGAGCTGGGCCTGATCTCGGCCATCCTGCTCGCGATCCCCTGCATCGCGGCGATCGCGTCGGTCTTCCTCCGGTATCGCGGCGCCCGGACAGTCGAACGGCAGCAGCTGCGGCTGCTCGGCTTGACCGGGATCGTGCTCATCGTCCTGATGTGGCTCGGCGGCAGCAGTATCGGGCCCCTGGCCGACTACGGTTGGATCCTGTACGTCGTCGGTCTTGGCCTGGTGCCGGTCGCCGTCGGCACCGCCATCCTTCGCTACCGCCTCTACGACATCGACAGGATCGTCAGCCGGACGATCTCGTGGGCGGTCGTGACGGCCATTCCGGTCGGCGTGTTCGCCTTTGCGATCGTGGGCCTGCAGGCGGTGCTCGCACCGTTCAACGGGAACAACACCCTCGCGGTCGCCGGCTCCACGCTGCTCGCGGCAGCCCTGTTCCAGCCGCTCCGACGGCGCGTGCAGCACGCGGTCGACCGGCGGTTCAATCGGTCAGGCGACTTCGCCCGGCTCGCGGTCGAGGCGTTCGCGGGCCAGCTACGCGACGAGGTCGCCCTCGACGCCGTCAGCGGACGGTTGCTCTCGACCGCCGGCCTGGCCGTGCAGCCGCGGGGAGCCGGCCTCTGGCTCCGATCGAAGGCGACGACGTGAGTGGCCGACGGTCGTCGCTCGGGGCTGCCAGGTCCTGGCTCGCGGCCGCCGTCACGGCGGTCTCGCTGGCAACGCTCGTCATCGCGCTCGTGGCGATGCTGGGGCTCGTGTCCGCCGGCGTGGCGGACGGAAGCTACGCCATGTTCGCCATCCTCAGCCTCGGGGCGGGATACACGCTGGTCGGCTGGCTCATCGCCTCGCGGCGGCCGGACAACGCGATGGGCTGGGTGCTCCTGGCCATCGGCCTGTCGGCGGCGGCCGAGGCTCTCGCCGTGGCCGGGGCGAGCTACGGGACGCTCCCCGGCGCAACGGCCGTCCCGTTCACGGCCGAGCTCGCGTGGCTCTCGTCGTGGGCGTGGGCCCCGGCGATCGGCCTGCTTGCGACCCTTTCGCTCCTGCTCTACCCGGACGGCCACCTGCCGTCGCGGAGGTGGCTGCCAGTCGCATGGGCGTCCGTCGTAATGCTCTTCCTGCTGGTAGTGCCGGTCGCTGTGATCGGCTGGCCGCAGCGGAGTGTCGATCTGCTCCAGAACTCGGACGGCGGCCCGGGGCAGAACATCGGCTTCGCCATGTTCGCGGTCCTCGCCGTGGCGAGTGTCGCGTCGCTCGTGGTCCGCTTCCGCCGCTCCTCCGGCCAGGAGCGCCTGCAGCTCAAGTGGTTCACCTGGACCGCCATCCCGTTCATCGCCTTCGTGATCGTGATCACCGTGCTGTCACCGCTCCTCGCGCTCCCCCCGATCGTGTTGCTGTGCCTGGCGGTGTTCGTCATGCCGCTCCTCCCCGTCTCCATCGGCATCGCGATCCTCCGGTACCGGCTGTACGAGATCGACCGGATCGTCAGCCGGACGCTGGGCTGGGCGGTGGTGACCGGGCTGTTAGTGGCGGTGTTCGCGCTGGGGGTGATCGCCCTGCAGGCGCTGCTGGCCGGCCTTACCCAGGGCCAGACGCTCGCCGTTGCCGGGTCGACGCTCGTCGCCTTCGCCCTGTTCCAGCCGCTGCGGCGGCGGGTCCAGCGCGCGGTGGACCGGCGGTTCGACCGGGCGCGGTACGACGGCGACAGGCTTGCCCGGGAGTTCGTCGAGCGGCTGCGCCACGAGACGGACCTCGATGCCGCGCGGTCGGTCCTCGTGACCGCTGCCGGCCAGGCGATGCAGCCGCGGTCCGCGGCGCTTTGGATCCGGGAGCGGGCGCGATGACCCGGTCGGCCAGAAATGTAACCGGGCGCGCCGCGCCCAGGATCACTTGGGCAACCCCGTAGTCGGAGGGCTGGACATGAGCTGGCGGATCGAGAGCACGAGGGATGTCGACGCAACGCCCGAGGTCGTGTTCGACCTGTATGCGAGCCCGGAGACCTGGGGGCAATGGGCACACCACACGAAGAGCGCACATTCGCCGACTCCGCTCCGCGTCGGGTCCGTCGTGGACGTGACCGACGGATTCGGGCACACCTGGCACGTCGCCATCGAGCGGCTGGAGCCGGGACGCCACCTGACCTGCGTGAACCGGGACATGGGCTTCGTGATCACTTCGACATACGACGTCGTGGCCACCGAGCGTGGCTGCCGGATCCACCACGTGATCGAGATGGGCGGCCGGCTTCAGCTGCTCTATCGGCCGCTCCAGCCGGTCTACGGGCACCTGCTCCGCGGTGAGACGCGGCGTCTGGCCGACCTGGCGTCCGACCGCGGGTCCGCACCCGCGCCGATTGCTGCGTAGTCATGGAAGGCCGCCTCGCCGGGGACGTCGCGCCCGAGCTCCCCCAAGGATGAACCGCGCTCGTCCGACGCGCCTGATCGCCGCGACCGTGTGGGCCGTCGTCGTCCTCGACATCCTTGCCGTGACCGCCGTGCTCGTCGGCGTGATCCCCGAGCCACCCACCAATCCGGCGGGCGGGACCTGGGTCTTCCTCTTCCTGACCGTCGTGTACGGCGTGGTGGCCGGCCGGGTGGTCACCGCTCAACCCGGCAACGTCGCCGGGTGGCTGATCTGGCTCCAGCCGACGTTGATCGCACTCTCGGGCGCCGGCTCGGGCTACGCGGTCCTCAGCGTCGAATCGTACGGTGGACACCTCCCGGGGACGGCCCTGCTGGTATGGGCGAGCGGCCTCGGGCTTCTGCTGTTCATCGGGATCGGGCTCCTCATCGAGCCGCTGGTCTTTCCCGACGGAAGGCTGCCGTCGCGACGGTGGCGACCCGCCATGGTGATCGCGATCGCGGCGACGGCGGGCATCTGTGTGGGCTCGGGCGAGATCTTCACGCCGGGTCCGATGGCCGGCTTCCCGACCGTCGTGAACCCGTTTGGGCTGCCGATGGGCCAGGCGATCACGGACCTGGTCACGCCGGTTGCCATCCTGCTCGTGTTCGTGGCCATGATCCTGGCCGTGACCGCCGTCGTCGTCCGGTTCCGGCGCGGATCGCCGACGGAGCGACAGCAGGCGAAGTGGTTCGCCGCCGGGGTCGCCGTTCCGGCCCTCCTGCTTGCGCTCGCGCTCGCGCTCGGGCCGTTCGTCGCCGACGCGACCGTGGTGTGGGTGGCCTCGATCGCGGCCCTCGGGCTCATCCCCGTCTCCATCGGCATCGCGATCCTGCGGTACCGGTTGTACGAGATCGACCGGATCATCAGCCGGACGGTGGGCTGGGCGGTGGTGACCGGGCTGCTCGTGGGGGTGTTCGCGCTGGCGGTGATCGCGCTCCAGGCCGTGTTGGCCGGGGTGACGCAGGGCCAGACGCTCGCAGTGGCCGGATCCACGCTCGTCGCCTTCGCGCTGTTCCAGCCGCTGCGGCGGCGGGTCCAGCGCGCCGTGGATCGTCGGTTCGACCGGACGCGCATCACCGCGGCCGACGTCCAGGACGGCTTCGGCAGGTTCCTCCGGAGCGAGATCGACCTGGCGCGGATCGGCGACGCGCTGGTCGCGTCGGCCGGTGGCGAGCTGCGCCCCGACCGCGCGGCTCTATGGCTTCGGAATCCGCGGCCGAACAAAGCGGTCGAAGGCCCGCATACCGATGCAGGCCGCACACTTCCCAGCTCACGTCCGATTTCGTAACGATGTCCGAACGCCCGTGCACGAGGATGGCCGCATGACAGCACTGTCCCGCCCGTTCCGCCGCCTTCGGGGCCGGCCTTCCGACGACCTCGCCGCAGATGCGACCCCGTCGGCCCCCGCTGCCCCGGAAGAGCAGCCCGGCGTGGCGGTGGACATCCCGGATTCGGACCCGCTGTTCGCCTATCTCCAGTCGGCGCCCGGACCGGTCGTGCTCGCGAAGCTGGACCTGGTCTCGCCCGCCCTTGACGAGCTGCGCGAAACCGGCGTCGCCCTCGTCGTGCCGCTCGTGACCCAGGGCGAGCTCATCGGGACGCTCAACCTCGGACCGCGGCTCTCGGAGCAGGATTACTCGACCGACGACCGCCGCCTGCTCGCGACCCTGGCCGCCCAGGCCGCGCCCGCGATCCGGGTCGCGCAACTCGTACGTGAGCAGGCCGCCGAGGCCGCCGAGCGCGAGCGCTACAAGCAGGAGCTCAAGATCGCGCAGTTGATCCAGCAGCAGTTCCTGCCGCGCGACCTGCCCAACCTCCCGGAGTGGCAGATCGCGGCCTACTACGGCCCGGCTCGTGTCGTGGGCGGGGACTTTTACGACTTCATCGACCTCGGTGAGGGACGCATCGGCGTCGTGGTCGGCGACGTGACCGACAAGGGCGTACCGGCGGCGCTGGTCATGGCCCGCACGCACTCCATCCTCCGGGCAGAGGCGCCTCGCCTGATCGAGCCCGGCCTGGTCCTTGCCCGCGCCAACGAGCTGCTCGTGCCGGAGATGCCGGCGCGGATGTTCGTCACCTGCCTGTACGGCGTCCTCGAGCCCGAGACCGGCCGCTTCGTGTTCGCGAACGCCGGTCACAACCTGCCCTACGTCCGCACGTCGGACGGGGTGATCGAGCTGCGGGCCACCGGCCTGCCGCTCGGCCTGATGCCGGGCATCGTGTACGAGGAGACCGAAGGACGCGTCGGCCAGGGTGAAGCGATGCTGCTGTACTCGGACGGCCTCGTGGAGCAGCACGGACCGGGCCGCGAGATGTACGGCTTCCCGCGCCTGCGCGCCGCCATGGAGGGAGATGACGCCGGGAGCGAGCTCCTGGACCGGCTGCTCGAAGAGCTGGCTGCCTTCCAGGGCCCGGGCGTGGACCAGGAGGACGACATCACGCTGGTCACGCTGCGACGGTCGGCCGGGGTGGCCTCGGATGGCTGGTCGGAGGGCCGCGCCGAGGTGAGCCTGACCCGCGACGACGCGGTCGCTCCCGACGACGCGGCGGAGGCTCTGCTCGCGTTCACGATCGAGGGCGCCATCGGCAACGAGCGGGCCGCGATGCAGCGGGTGGCCGAGGCCGTCGCGCCGCTGGGACTGGGCCCGGCGCGCCTCGAGCGCCTCAAGACCGCGGTCGCGGAGACCGTGATGAACGCCATCGAGTACGGCTCACAGGGCGACCCGGCGATCCCGGTCGACGTGCGAGTGGACGCCGACGACGCCACGATCCGCATCCGTGTCACCGACCGCGCGCTCTCGGGTCCGGTGCCGGACGCCGAGATGCCCGACCTCGACGCAAAGCTCGAGGGCCGCCAGAAGCCCCGGGGCTGGGGCCTGTTCCTGATCCGCCACATGGTGGACGGCATGGACGTGCACGCCGCGGACGGCCTGCAGACCGTGACGCTCACCGTCGCCCGTGACGGGCGCTGACCGAAGGGAGTCCACCATGAACGAACAGCGACTGGCCGTGGAGGTCCTTGCCACCACACCGGGCGAGGCCCGGCTCTCGATGCGGGGGGACGTCGACATCGCCGCCGACGAGGCCCTCGGAGCCGCCTACGTCGCGGCCGCACAGACCGGCGCCAGCCGGGTCGTCCTCGACTTCGCCAACGTCGACTACATCAACTCGACCGGCATCGCGCTGATCGTCCGACTCCTGGCGGAGGCCCGCCGCGACCACCGCGAGGTCATCGCCGAGGGTCTCTCCGAGCACTATCGCGACATCTTCCGGATCACCCGTCTGTCCGACTACCTCACGATCGCCGACCCCCAGCCGGCGACGACCGTCCCCGAGGAGATTGCCCGATGACCGACACCACCGTCGACGTGGTCCGCGACGGCACGACCGCGATCCTCCGCATCCACGGCGAGATCACCGGCGGCAGCGAGCCGCCGATCATGGCCGCCTACAACGAGGTCGGAAACGCGAAGTCGATCGTGCTCGACTTCAGCCAGCTCGACTACATGAACAGCGGCGGCATCGGGCTCCTCGTGACGCTCCTCGTCCGGACCCAGCGGGCCGGCCAGAAGCTCCTGGCGGTAGGTCTCTCGGAGCACTATCGGCAGATCCTCGCGCTCACGCGTCTCGACGAGGCGATCGCCATCCACGACGACGAGCCGTCGGCCCTCCTCGCCGCCGCCTCCGCCTAGCCCAACGAGAACGGAGCGTCCCATGGCCACACCCGAACCGCGCACGCCCCGCGACCAGGAGTCGTGGGCGCGGCCCGTCGACCGCCTCACCACCACAGCGAAGACCGCCGGCCAGGACACGGTCACCGGCAAGCGGGTCTCGGGGCCCATCCAGGGCTTCGGCCAGATGTGGCAGAAGACCTTCTCGGTGCGCCTCGAGGGCGTCGACACCGACCCCGAGGCCGTGGTCGCGCACTGGAAGGCGGCGTTCCCGACCTTCTGGCCGAAGGGCGCCAAGTTCTACGCTCCGCTGTCCGGGATCCAGCCCGGCGAGGTGGCGCTGCTCGAGGTGCCGCCCGTCCCCGGCTCGCCGGTGATGATGTCGACCGGCGTCCTGGTGATCTACGCCGACCGCGAGTCGTTCACGTTCATGACGCCCGAGGGCCACGCCCTCTCCGCCTGGATCACGTTCTCGGCCTACCGCGACGACGACGCCATCGTGGCCCAGGCCCAGGCGCTGGAGCGGACGGCGGACCCGCTGATCGAACTGAGCTACATGTTCGGAGCCAACCGGGCGAACGATCGCTTCTGGGAGCAGACCCTCGAGAATCTGGCGCGCTCGCTCGGCGTGGCGGCCCCGGCGGTCGA
>Ga0315271_10002884_pt1 | contig 10824 bp, 11 predicted proteins | sample C3_top_MG_FD_204664 | JGI IMG/M metagenome (GOLD analysis project Ga0315271, IMG submission 204664) | Sediment microbial communities from Yellowstone Lake, YNP, Wyoming, USA - C3_top | ecosystem: Environmental > Aquatic > Freshwater > Lake > Sediment | place: USA: Wyoming | collected 2017-08-01
GCGCGGCTACCGGCGCGAGCGTGCGTTCCTCCGGCTCGAGCGTGACCTGGACGACAGTCTGGAGACCCCGGTATGGCCGGCCGGGATCAGGGTCGCCACGTTCCGGCCGGGAGTCGACGACGCCGCGGTCCATGCCGCCCACGAGGAGGCGTTCACCGACCACTACGGGCCGGCCGAGACGGACCTCGCGGAGTGGCTGCAGTCTCGCTTCGCCCACGAGGGGCCAGACCTCGGCCTGTGGCTCGTGGCCTGGGACGGCGGCGAGGTGGTGGGCGGCATCGAGGCGACGGAGACGCCGTCGGGCGCCTACATGGGAGAGCTCTTCGTGCGCCGGCCGTGGCGCGGACGTGGCATCGGCAGGGCGCTGATGCTCGAGGAGTGCGCCGAGCTGAGGCGGCGGGGCATGCGGAACGCATTCTTCGGCGTCGACGCCGCCAATGACACCGGCGCGCTGCACCTGCACGAGTCCATCGGCTTCCGCTCGTCGCGCGGCGCGACGCTGCTCTACGAGAAGCGGATCGCCGCGGACTGAGGCCGCCGCGAGAGGGCGGGGACGGCCGCAATCGGGGCCCTCGCCGCGATCAGCGGCGCGAGGTGTGCGCTCCCGTCAGCGGCGCGAAGTGCGCTCGGCCGCCGCGAGGCGGCGCAGGCGGAAGGCGACGATGCCCAGCGCCCCGCCGTAGGCGAGGACGAACCAGCCGATCGCCGCCGTGAGCCGCGCCACGTCGGCCTCCGAGAGCGCCACGAGCGCGACGCCGAGCACCAGCGAGAGGCCGCCGGCGATGAGCAGGGACGGCTCGCCGGCGGCCAGCCGCCGCAGACGCACACCGGCCTCCACCTCGAGCACGCCGGTCACGACCGCCCAGGCGGCGACGAGCACCAGCAGACCGAAGGTGTCTTCGGTGCTCCACGCCAGGGCCACCGCCGCCACGGCGAAGCTGGCGCAGCTCTCGACCAGCACGAGCCACCACTGGTCGAGCGTGTGGCGGGCGACCACGGCCAGGGCCGCGAGCATGAGCCCGTCGACGAAGGCGAAGAGCCCGAGCGCCAACGCGAGCGAGCGGTGGTCGAGGCCCGGCAGGAACAACACCGCGAGTCCGAAGAGCGCCGCGAAAGCGCCGCGTCCGGCCGTCATCCACCACTTGTCGCAGAACCTGAGCATCGCCACCTATCGTCCGCCCTGCGAGGTCGCGGCGCAAACCGCGGGCCGAGACACCGGGCGCACGAACACAGCGACGGCCGCAAGTACCGGAGAGCCTACTCCATGGCGATGCTCGAGGAGGAGTGGCTCAGCCGCGACTCCGCGTGAGCTCCGGCCGGCGACGCAGCCGGCTCGGGCCCCGGCCACTTCGACAGGACCCGCCTTGACTCGCTCCCGGCAGGTGTCGTCTACTGGCGGCTGTGCACTGCCGTGCGCGTCCCCGAAGGAGCCGCCCGTGGGGCACAGGTTCACCATCGAGACCGGAGGCCGTCACGCCGCGCGCCCGTTGCGCGCCGAGCAGCTCGCGGCCGCCCACACCCTGTTCCGCCACGCACGCCCCGGCCGCTACTTCGGCGGTCTCTGGTTCAAGGTCTTCAGCGAACGCGGACCCTGCTGACGCCGTAGCAGGACCGGCCGCCGGAGGGCCGCGCGCAGCGCGTAGGCCCGGCGGCCACTCAGCGCTCGACCGCCGCCGAAGGACCACCTACGAAGGGGATCACCGTGAACCGAGCCACACTCAGGGTCTGGGACGACGACGCCTGCAGCCGCGTGCACCAGGCGTCGCTGGCGGTGCTGGAGCAGACCGGCGTCGACGTGAAGGACGAGCACGCCCGCGAGCTCTTGGCCGCCGCCGGGGCCTCGGTCGACGGGCGCCGCGTCCGGCTGCCCGCCGGGCTCGTCGAAGACGCCCTCGCGAGCGCGCCGCGCGCCTGGACGCTGCGGCCGCGCGGCGGCGACACCATGCCACTCGAGCTGCGTGACGGCGCCGGGTACTTCGGCAGCGGACCCGACTGCCTCTACGTCTCCGATCCGGAGACCGGCATGCGGCGGCGCGCGCTCCTCGCCGACGTCGAGGCCGCGGCGCGCGTCGCCGAGGCGCTGCCCAACGTCGACTTCGTGATGAGCATGGCGCTGCCGGACGACGTCGCCAACGAGGTGGTGGACGTCGTCCAGTTCGGCGCCATGCTGCGCGGGACGCGCAAGCCGATCGTCGTCTCGAGCCCCTTCGGCGGCGAGACGCTCTACACCATGCACGCGATGGCGGCGGCGGCCGGCGAGGCCCGCAGCATCGCCTGCCTCGCCATGAGCTCGCCGCCGCTGCAGCTGGACGATGTCTGCTGCACCAAGGCGCTCGCCTGCGCCGTGCTCGACGTGCCGCTGGTGCTCGCGCCTTCCGTGTCGGCGGGCGCGCAAGGGCCGGCGTCACTCTCGGCCTGCGTGGCCGTGGCCAACGCCGAGGTACTCGCCGGCCTCGTCGTGCACCAGCTGGGCAAGGCCGGCGCCCCCTTCGTCATGGGCGTCGGCACGGGCGTCATGAACATGCACTACGCCGTGGACGTCTACAACTCGCCCGGCGTGTTCCTCGGCAACCAGGCGCAGCTCGACCTGATCCGCTGGTACGGCCTCCCGAGCTGGCACTACGCCGGGCACTCCGACAGCAAAGCCCTGGACGAACAGTGGGCGCTCGAGGTGGGCATCGCCACGATCATGGGCGCGCTGTCGCGCGCGACGCTGCTCCACGACGTCGGCTACCTCGAGAGCGGCCTCCAGAGCGCGCTCGAGGGGCTCGTGCTCGGCGACGAGGTCGCCGGCTACGCGCGAGCCCTGCTCACCGACCTGCCGGTGACCGACGAGGCCCTCGCGCTCTCCGAGGTGGCGGCCGTCGGCCCCGGCGGCAACCACCTCGGTACCAGGATGACGCGGCGGCACTTCCGGGACTTCTGGCGCGCGTCGCTGATCGACCAGAGCACCTACGACCGCTGGTCCGCGGCCGGCAGCCCGACCCTGCTCGCGCGGGTACGCGCTCGCCTCGCCGAGATCCGGGAGGCGGGCCCGGCGTTCACCCTCGACGAGGAGACGCTGCGGACGCTCGACCGCCTGGCGTCCGGCGCCGGCGCGGCCTGACCCGGCTCAGCCGGCCGCGCGGCGCCGGCGAGGCCGCGAGCGCCGCGGCCGGAGACCGTCGCACCTGACGAGCAGCGAGGGCGGCGGGGCCCGAGACGAGGCCCCGCCGCCCGTCGTCGTACGGCGCGCGTTCATCCGCCGGCACCTCTCTGCCGATACCCATCATCGCCGGGGCCGGCGCTGAACGGCGCCGCGCGTTTTGGACGGTCTGCACGGGGAAGACAACCGGCGCGTGCCACGCCTGGAGCGGCGCGCAGGGGCAGTTGGGGGCGGCTGCAGAGCCGCCGGGAGGTGTGAACTGTGAGACTGAGACTCGTGGTCGTGGCCGCGTTCCTCGCCCTCACGGCGGTGCCGGCGTACTTCGCCTACACCACCGGCGTCCTTCCCGGCCCCGCCCAGGCCTCGGCCGAGTCTTCGACCGCCGCCCAGGGCGTCGCGCACCGCATCGGGCGCCTGGCCTGGCCCGCCGAGCCTCTGGGGCTCACCGCGACGGACACCACCGTGCTGTGGGAGCAGCGCGACCCGAGCCCCTCAGTCGCCGGCCTGTGGTCCTACGATGTGCGCACGCAGCGCACCGTCAGGGTCCTCGGACGGTCGGCGACCGGCAAGTCGGCCGGCTTCCCCAGCGCCTCCGGCGACGTGATCGCCTGGTCAGCCTGGGCCGGCCGCCGCGGCGCCGGGCAGCCCCAGATCCAGGCCTACGACGTCGCCAGCACGCGCCGCTGGACCGTCGCCCCGGCCGGCAGCGACCCCACCGTCGCCGGCGAGAGCGTGATCTGGGTCGAGCCCGGCGGCGCCGACGGCAGCGACCTCATCCGTGGCTGCAACTCGCTGACCGACGAGAAGTATTCCATCACCGCCGACGGCCGCGTCCGCGCCATCGCCGCCCGGGGCACGTGGGCCGTCTGGATCGCCGGCCGCGGCAAGGCCGGAGCCGTGTGGGCGGGATCGTACGCCAACGCCGATCGCCACAAGTTGGCTGCGGCGGGCACGGCGGTCGCGATCGACCGTGACCGCATCCTCTGGGCCGCCCCCGTGGGCCGCCACTCCACCGCCGTGGTCTCGTGGGACCGCCGTTCGAGCCGCTCGAAGGTGCTGTGCCGGGTCGTCGGCACGGTCTCGTCGCTCGCCCTGAGCCGCCGGTACGCCGCGTGGGTCACGACGCGCGAGGCGACCGGCTCCCAGGTGTGCGTCTACGACTTCGGCGGCGGCAAGGTGAGCACCATCAGCGCCGGGGACAGCCGCCAGGCCAGCCCCGTCATCGTGGCCGGCAGCGTGTACTGGGCCGACGACCGCAGCGGGCAATGGGAGCTCTACGCCCGGTCGCTGCGGCCGTGACCTTCGTCCCGGTGCGGCCGCCCGCAGGGGGAGCCGCGCTCCTCGTGTAGACTCCGCGGGGGCGATCCACGCCCGCAGCGATCCGGAGGCGCCATGCCCGTCATCAAGGCCGAGCACCTGTCCAAACGCTTCGGCAAGAAGGTCCTCGCCGTCGACGACGTGAGCTTCGCGATCGAGGCGGGCACCATCACCGGGGTGCTCGGGCCCAACGGCGCCGGCAAGACGACCACCCTGCGCATGATCCTCGACCTCGTGCGCCCGACGGCGGGGACCGTGACGATCCTCGGCAGCCGCTACCGCGAGCTGCACGCGCCCGCCGCACGGGTCGGCGCGCTCCTCGACTCCTCCGGCTTCCATCCCGGCCGCTCCGGGCGCAACGCGCTGCGCGTGATCGCCACCGGCGCCGGTGTCTCCGACGCGCGTGTGGACGAGACGCTCGCGCTGGTCGAGCTGGAGGGCGCGGCAAAGCGCGCCGTCAAGGGCTACTCGACGGGCATGAAGCAGCGCCTCGCGCTGGCGGCCGCGCTCCTCGGCGACCCCGAGGTGCTCATCCTCGACGAGCCCGCCAACGGCCTGGACCCGGAGGGGATGCTGTGGCTGCGCACGTTCCTGCGCAAGCTCGCCACGGAGGGCCGGACCGTCGTCGTCTCGAGCCACGTCCTGGCGGAGGTGGAGCAGACGGTCGACGACATCCTCATCCTGAGCAAGGGGAAGCTCCTCGCCCAGGGCCCGATCCACGAGCTGACCGCGTCGACACAGCCCGTGGTCCGCGCCCGCTCGCCGCAGGCGGAGAAGCTGGAGGCCGCGCTCATCTCAGCAGGCGCGGCCGTCAACCGCCTGAACGACGCGCTCGCGGTGCGCGGGCCTTCGGCCGCCGAGGTCGGCGAAATCGCCCACGGCCACGGCATCGCGCTCCACGAGCTGCTCACCGAGCAGCCGAGCCTGGAAGAGCTCTTCCTGCAGATCGCCGGCACGCGGAGGGAGCAGTGATCGGCCTCGCCCGGGCCGAGCTGCTCAAGCTGCGCAGCACGCGCACGGCCCTCGGCCTCTTCATCGTCATCCTGTTGGTCACGCTCGTTCCATTGACCGTGCTGATCTTCGCCGTGCCCAAGGACTGGCTGGAGACGGACGGGGTGAGCGGGTTCCTCAACACCGCGAGCGCCTTCGTGCCGCTCGTGCTGCTGGTGTTCGGCATCCTCGGCATGACCAACGAGTACCGTCACGGCACCATCACCTACTCCTATCTCGTCACGCCGCACCGCTGGCAGGTGATGGCGATGAAGCTCGTCGTCTACGCCGTGGCAGGCATCGTGACGATGGTGGTGGCGGTCCTTCTGGTCTACGTGGTGATCCGCCTCGGCGGCGCCGTCCGCGGCGTCTCGATCGACGCGACCGGGGGAAGCACCTTCGGGGACTACGCCCGGCAGATCGTGGTCGCCGGCCTGATCACCACCTTCGGCGTGGCCCTTGGCGCGCTGTTCCGCGCCCAGGTCATCACGGTGGCCGGCGTCCTCATCTGGGCGCTGGCGATCGAGAACATCATCGTCGTCCTCAAGCCGGCCATCGGCCGCTGGCTGCCCTTCACCGTGTTCAACACCGTGAGCGCCGGCCAGATGAGCGGCGGCGGCGCTGATGCCGTCACCACGGACATGCTCACGCGCCCGCAGGCGTTCATCGTGAGCATCGTCTACATCGCCATCGTGAGCGTCGCGGCGGTCTTCATCTCCCTGCGCCGCGACGTGACCTGAGGCCGCCGTGGACGGCGGCGCGACGGCGGACGAGACGCGCGGAGAGTCCCCGTTCCACATCCGCGGTCCGCTGCTCGGCCAGGGCGCGGCGGCCGAGCGCATCCTCCGCGCCCTCCCCGACTGGTTCGGGATCGAGTCGGCGCTGGTGGAGTACGCCCGGGCGGCCGACCAGCTGCCGACCCTCGTCGCCGTCCTCCCCGGCCCAAGCTGTGACCCGGAGGAGCGTCCGGGCAGCCAGCAGGTCCGGCCGGACCCGGTGGCCGGCTTCGTCACGCTGAAAGAGACCAGCGAGGACGCCCTGGAGCTTCACGTCATGGGCGTCCTGCCCGCCTGGCGCCGGCGCGGAGCCGGCCGCGCGCTCGTCGAGCGCGCGGCGTCCTACGCGCGCGCCGAAGGCTACTCACTCCTGCACGTGAAGACGCTCGCCCCGAGCCACCCCGATCCCGGCTACGCGGCCACGCGCGCCTTCTACGCCGCGGCCGGCTTCCGCCCGCTCGAGGTGATCGCAGAGGTCTGGGGGCCGGACGACCCCTGCCTGCTGATGGTCCGGCCCCTGTAGCAGCGCCTGAGCGCCGCGCCGCCGGCCGGCGGCCTCGCCGGCGGCGGCGGGACCCGCTCAGGCGGTCGTGGCGTCCAGCGCGACGAGCGGCGACGGAGCGTTGTACGCGCGCGTCGCCAGCTCCTTGTCGAGCTGGTAGAGGCCCGCCGGGTGCTCGCCCGCCATCTTGAACTTCTGCACCATGTCCATCGCGGTCTCTTCTTCCTCGACCTGCTCGGCGATGAACCACTGGAGGAAGTTGTACGTGGCGTGGTCCTTGAGCTCCAGGGCGAGCGACGCCAGATCGTGGATGCGCGCCGTCACCTTCTGCTCGTGGGCGAGCGCCTCCTGGAACATGGCCAGCCCGGTCGGCCACTCCGTCTGCGGCTGCTCGATGGCCTCGAGGAGCACGCGTCCGCCGCGCGTGAGCACGTAAGTGAACATGATGCGCGCGTGTGCCAGCTCCTCCTGGTACTGCACCGTCATCCAGTTCTGGCCACCCGACATGCCGGTCTCCGAGAACTGACTCGCCATCGAGAGGTAGAGGTAGCCGGAGTAGAACTCCCAGTTGATCTGGCTGTTGATCGCGTCCTGCATGCGCTTGTCCAACATAGTCACCCTCCATCGCCGTTGCGGGGCCGCGCCCCGGATCCGTCTCGTCCCCTATCTACCCGATCGTGAGGGAGTGCGCACGAGGGCGTCGAAGGGAACACTGGATGTAACCCCGATCGGAGCCCGTAATGAACAGAGCGTTCGTCAAGGAACCGGACGAGGGCGCGCCCGCCGAGGGTCTTCCCGAGCGACAGGTCAGCGATCATGACAACTACGTGACGCCCGCCGGCCTGCGACAGCTCGAGGCCAAGGTGGGCGAGCTCGAGACGCGTCGGCTGGAACTGCTGGAAGGGGACGACCCCGGAGGCGAACTCACGTACGTGGACCGGGACCTGCGCTACTTCACGGCACGGCTGGAGAGCGCGATCCCCGTAGACATGGCCCGGCAGCCGCGCCGCAAGGTGGCGTTCGGCGCCGCCGTCACCGTGAGCCAGCCCGGCGGCGACCGGCGGACGTTCACCATCGTGGGTGAGGACGAGGCCGACCTCAGAGAAGGCAAGATCAGCTACGTGTCGCCGCTCGCCGAGGCGCTGGTGGACGCGCGCGTGGGCAAGACGGTGCCGTGGCGACGGCCGGCCGGCGATCTCCGGCTGACCGTCGAGGCGATCGACTACCCGGAGAGCTGACCGGCTACCGCGGCTATTCCAGCACGAGCGCGAGATATGCGGGCGTGGGCTCCTGCCCGAGCAGCAGCCCCGTGACGCCCTTCTGCGTGTCCCAGCCGTAGGCGCGGGTGGCGTTCTCGTCACTCATCACCGCGAGCGCCCAGTGCTTCTTGCCCTTCTCCAGCCACGCGGCCTCGACCATGAGCTTGTTGTCCATGCCCAGCCAGCCGCCCTTGAAGTAGCTGGTCCATCCCTCGGGCCCGGCCGCCGCGGGGATGCCCCAGCGCTGGATGGGGATGACGCTCGAGAGCAGCCGCCGCGCGAGGCTGCGCCCCGCGGCGGGCGCCAGCTTCTCGAACTGTGAGAAGAGGCGCGCCTCGTCCCAGGCGGAGGCGCGTGTATCGACCCAGCCCAAGCCCTGCTCGTAGTCCTTCATCCCGGCATCCCTGGCCACGGCGCGCATGCCCTTGGCGCCGACCTGCCCAAAGATGGTGTAGGCGGCCCCGTTGTCGGACTCGGTGATCATCCTGGTCAGCGTGGCCTCCGTGGTCGCGTCGGGCGTGGGATCATCGCGCAGGGAGGCGATCAGCAGGATCGCCTTTGAGAGACTCGCCAGCCGGAAGGGCTCGTGCTGGCGATAGCCGCCGGCGTCCTCGCCGTTGGTGTCGACGACGGCGAACGCCACGTCGCCGTCGCGGCCGGAGATCCACTCTCTGGCGGCCGCGACCGCCTTCTTCCCGGGGAAGCCCGGCGGGAGGGGCGGGAGCACCTTCAGCGACGCCGACGCGGTGACGGTCGCCGGGCCCGGGGACGCAGCGCCCGGGGACGGGCTGGCGCCGACCGGCGCGCCGCCGGCGCCGAGCCGCAACTCGTAGGTGTAGCGGCCCGGCTCGAGGTCGATGGGGACCGCCGCCTCGAGCCACTTGCCCGCCGCGGCGGCGTGCGTCAGCCGCCGGGCCTTGACCCGCTGACCGGCGGCGCCCGTCACGACCAAGGTCACCGGCGCCGCTGCGCCCGACGGCCCGGTGAGGCGGTAGCGGATCGTCGCCGTCTCGCCGCGGTGCACGGCGAGGTCGCCGAGCCGGGACAGCCGGAGCGCGGGCGCCGTCGCCGCAGCCGACGCTTCCGGAGACGCCGGGTGGCTCGCCGCTCCGGCCGCCGCGCCGTCGCCGTCGCGCAGCCAGAACACGGCGCCGACGGCGAGCGCCGCGACCAGGAGCACGGCGACCGATGCGCCGACCGCCACGCTGCGCCGCCGGCGCTCTCGCCGCCGCGCCGCCGACTCGTAGATGGTCGGTCGTTCACTCATCCGGACCATCCTAACGTGCCTGACTTGGACATGCCTTTGCCCGTCTTGGAGATGCCTTTACCTTGGCAACATAGCTCTTAATGGCCCGGGGGGCCGATTCGGTTGACGCCCTAAGGGGACCTCTTCTACCGTATTTCGTGCATTAGGCCACTCCATTGCGCGAACCGAGTCAGGCCGTACCGAACCCGAAGTCAGGAGAGTCCGTGACCAGACGCACTTCGTTCCATTTCGTCGCCGCCTTCGGCGTCGCTGCCGCCGCCATCGCCCTCACTGTGGCCGTGGTCGGTGCGAAGCCCGCCCAGGCGCTTCCGAGCTACAAGTCGACCTGCTCCACCTGTCACTCGGCTACCCCGTCCGGCACCGTGACCGCGGCCCCGAGCAAGACGACGCTCAACCCGGGCGAGGCGTACAGCGTCCAGGTCACCGTCGGGCTCAGTGCCTCCGGCCAGGCCGGCTACTGGATCAGCGCCAACGATGCGTCGACTCCTGCCGTGAGCATCGCCGGCGGCCCCGGCTCGTCGCCGTTCAACGCCAACATGACGGCGCCGAGCGCGGCCGGCACGTACACGTACAAGGTGTGGGGCGCCAAGGGCACGCCGGGCTCCGGTGGCCAGGCGACCTCCACGACCTACCAGGTCACCGTCAGCAGCAGCGGTGGCGGCGGCGGGACCGTCGACACCGTGGCTCCGACCACTCTGGCGCCCAGCGCCGCCAAGGTCATCAAGGGCAGGAAGGCGACCCTGAAGTACCAGGTCAACGACGCCGCCCCCAACCTCGGCACCGCGACCGCCGTCATCAAGATCAAGAACAGGGCCGGCAAGGTCGTCAAGACCATCAAGCCGGGCGCCAAGGCCGTCAACGTGCTGCAGAAGGCGACCTTCACCTGCAAGCTGGCGAAGGGCACGTACAAGTTCTACGTGACCGCGACCGACGCCGCGGGCAACAAGTCCGGCAAGACCGCGGTCAACAAGCTGACCGTCAGGTAAGACCCGGGTGACCGGCGGCCCGACCAGGCCGCCACACTCGCCCGGAGTGACGACGACGGGGCCGGCTTCGCCGGCCCCGTCGTCGTTCTGCGTGTGCGCCGGCGCGTTGGCGCCGGCGTCCCTGGCGTGATGGCGGAGCGACATGGGAGTCGAACCCACCCAGGACGAGAGCATCGCCCCGCAGACGGTTTTGAAGACCGCGGCAGTCACCGGACCACGAGCCGCTCCACTGCCCATCTTGCCACGCCGGAGGGCACCAGGTCACCCGCCGGCTTCAGCCCAGCACGTACTCGGTCTCGATGTCTGCTCGGCAGCGCCCGGCAGTGTAGACCCCCAGGACTCCGCCGGTCAGTCCTCCATCGCAGGACCGCTGCTACGCCATCTGCGGATCAGGAGCAGGGCGATCACGATGACCACGATCACCGCCACTACGATGGCGACCCACGAGCCGGTGCTGGAGGTGGTTTCCGTGGCCACCTTGGGCGTGAGCTGCGAGTACGGCAGCGGCATCGATGCGGCGAGGAACGCCGCCCCCTTGCCGTAGTTGGAGCGCGACCAGCCGGCCCACTTGTCCGTGCGGTA
>Ga0315271_10002885_pt1 | contig 10821 bp, 10 predicted proteins | sample C3_top_MG_FD_204664 | JGI IMG/M metagenome (GOLD analysis project Ga0315271, IMG submission 204664) | Sediment microbial communities from Yellowstone Lake, YNP, Wyoming, USA - C3_top | ecosystem: Environmental > Aquatic > Freshwater > Lake > Sediment | place: USA: Wyoming | collected 2017-08-01
TGGAAAGGGCTGTAATGGCGCCCCCGGCCCAGAAACCCTGTTACGGAGCGACCAAGTTGTTGCGGGCAGTGCAATCGAGCTACATCGGCCAGCCCATGGCGCGCGTCGAAGACGACGCCCTGCTGCGTGGCCAGGGGCGTTACGTGGCCGACCTCAGTCCGGCAGGGGTTCTGCACGCTGCATTCGTGCGCAGCCCGGTGGCGCGCGCCGCGCTGAACGCCGTCAACGGCAGCGCTGCCGGGCAGTATCCCGGCGTGCTGCTGGTACTGACCGGTTCGATGGTGGATACGCTGGGTCCGCTGTCCGTCAATTGCGTGGTGCCCGATCTTCAGCATTTCCAGGCACCCCTGCTGGCGCGCGATCGGCTGAATGCGGTGGGGGAGGCGGTTGCCCTGGTGGTCGCCGAAACGCTCGACGCCGCACAGGAGGCGGCCGAACTGGTCGAACTCGACTATGACACCGAAGCGGTGCAGGCCACGCTGGCCAGCGCCGCAGACGGCCAGCCGCTCTATGCCAACTGGGCCAGCAACGAAGCGTTTTCCCAGCGCTGGAGTTGCGGTGATGTGCAGGCCGCCTTTGCTGCCGCCGCGAGCGTCGTTGAAGTCGAAGTCGATATGCCGCGGGTGGCGCCGGTGCCGCTCGAAACGCGCGGCACGCTGGCCTCGTGGTCAGCAGCGACCGGCATCCTCACCATCTGGCTGGGCACGCAGACGCCGCACCGCGCGCGCGCAGAACTGGCGCGGATTCTCGGTCTCGAGCTGGCGGCGGTGCAGGTCATTTCGCCGGACGTTGGTGGTGCATTCGGCGGCAAGGCCGCTATTTACCCGGAGGATGTGCTGGTTGCCGCGGCCTCGATCCGTCTCGGTCGACCGGTGAAGTGGATTGCCTCACGCAACGAGGATTTCGTCTCGGCATCCCATGGCCGCGGCGGGCATATCAGTGCCACGGCGGCGGTGGATTCGCAGGGTCGGATGCTGGCGATACGGGCGAGGCTCGAGTTTCCGCTCGGTTGCTGGGCCACCTTCAGCGCCGCCGTGCCGGCGCTCAACGCGGCGCGCATCCTGCCCGGGCCTTACCGTGTACCGGCGCTCGACATTCACATGCGCGGCCTGCTGACCAACACGGCCCCGGTTGGCATCTACCGCGGCGCCGGACGCCCGGAAGCGGCACTGGTCATGGAGCGACTGATCGAAAAAGTGGCCGCGGTGAGCGGGCTCGATCCGGCTGAGGCGCGCCGGCGGAATCTGCTCAGTGTGCAGGAGCTGCCCTATGCCATGCCGACCGGAGAGCGGCTCGACTCTGGTGACTACCATGGCATGCTTGAACACGCGCTCAGGGCCATTGACTACGCGGGCTTGCGCAGCAGCCAGGTTGCGCGCCGCGCGGCCGGTGAGATTTTCGGCATCGGCCTGTGTGTCTATGTCGAGCCCTGCGGCAAAGGCTGGGAGAGTGCGCGCATCTGCGCCCGCGGTGATGGGACTTTCCTGGTAGCCAGCGGCACCAGCGCGCAGGGCCAGGGGCATCGCACCGCGTTGGCGCAGATCGCTGCCGATTGCCTGGCCGTGCCTTTCGAGCGCATTGAAATGGCCGAAGGCGATACCGCCGTGACCCCCGAAGGAGTAGGCGCGCTGGCGAGCCGCAGCATCGCCATCGGCGGCAGTGCCATCAAGCGCGCGGCGACCGAACTGCTCGCCAAGATCGCCGCTGCCGGCACAGCGCCGACCGGGCCACTGGAAGTGACGGCCGTCTACACCGCCGCGCATGAGGCCTGGAGTTGCGGTTGTGCCGTGGCCACCGTGGCGATCGATCCGGAAACCGGCGAATTGCGTGTGGAGAAATTGCTGTGGGTCGACGATGCCGGACTGGTGATCAATCCGCTGCTGGTTGAAGGCCAATTGCTCGGTGGACTGGCCCAGGGGCTGGGCCAGGTGCTGTGCGAAAAAATTCACTACGACGCCGACGGCCAGCTGCTGACCGGTTCGCTCATGGATTACGCGCTGCTGCGTGCCGACCAGATGCCGGAGGTCGAACTGCACAGCGTCGCGACCGCCACCGATGCGAATATTCTCGGCGCCAAGGGCGTCGGCGAGTCTGGCTGCATCGTGGCCCCGGCGGTGGTGCTCAATGCGGCGCTCGATGCCTTGAGCCCATTCGGGGTCACCGACCTGCCGCTGCCGCTGAGCAGCGAGAACATCTGGCTGGCGCTGCAGCGCGCACCACTCAAACGGGCACCAAAATGAAATATGCGAAGCGGGAGGCCAGGGAATTTGCGCAGCAGAATTTCACCGGGATCTGGGCCGCCGTGCCCACGCCATTCACCGCAGAGCTGCGGATCGATGAGGCTGGCTTCGCCCGCAACCTGCGCCACTGGTTTGAAGTCCTGGAAGTGGACGGCATATTCGTCGGCGGCAAGCAGGGCGAGTTTTTTTCACTGTCGGTGGCCGAACGCAAGAGCCTGTTCTCGATGGCGGTCGCCGGCCTGGAGTCACTGCGTCGACCCGGCAGCGTGATTCTCTCCTGCTCGGATCAGAATCTCGATGTCGTGCTGGAACTCGCGCACCATGCCGAACAGCTCGGCGCGGATTACATCGTGGTCCACAGCCCGGTGCTGCATTTCGGTCACGATGTGGAATCCACGGTCTACGAGTATTACCGCTACGTGGCCGAGCAGGTGAATATTGGCATCGCGATGTGGAGTCACCCGGATGCGGGTTACCTGATGAGTCCGGAATTGTGCCTGCGTATCGCCACCGACTGCCCGAACGTGGTGGCCATCAAGTACAGCGTGCCGTGCGACATGTACACGCGCCTCAGCCGCATGAGCGCCGGAAAGCTGATTGTCAGCACGGCCTCGGAAGCCGAGTGGCTGGACAACATCGTCGAACTGGGCTGGAAACTGTACCTGTGCTCAATTCCACCGATTCTCTATCAGACCGCGACCGATCGGCGGATTCGCAGCTACACGGATCTCGCTTTCCAGGGTGAAGTCGCGGCGGCGCGCCGCATCAGCGCCAGCCTCGAGCCGGTGCGGCGCGCGCTGCGCGACAGTCGGCCCGCCGGCACGCCGCAGGCGCAGCAGAAGTACTGGCAGGAGTTGCTTGGCCAGGTCGGCGGGCCGGTGCGCCGACCGCTGCTGAACCTCTCGGCCGCTGAACGGGAGATAATCAAAGGTGCGTTCACAGCCAGCGGTCTGGTCCCATGAGCGCCGCCAACGGAGGCCCTGTCATGCTCAGTAATGGTCCGCCCATCAATTTTCCGGCATGGATTCGCGATCACGCGCAGCGCCTGCGCCCGCCGGTCGGCAATCAGCAGGTGTGGGCCGACTCTGACTTCATCGTGACGGTCGTTGGCGGGCCTAACGAACGCACCGACTTTCACGACGATCCACTCGAAGAGTTTTTCTACCAGCTCAAGGGCAATGCCTCCCTGCTGACGGTGGCCGACAACAGGTTCGAGCGCATCCCGCTGCGCGAAGGCGACATCTTCCTGCTGCCGCCGCATGTGCGGCACTCGCCGCAGCGGCCCGAGCCCGGCAGCCTGTGCCTGGTCATCGAGCGCACCAGGCCAGCCGGGCAGCTGGATGGCTTTGAATGGTATTGCAGCCAGTGCGGACTCTGTGTGCATCGCGTGGCGGTGCAGTTGCAGAGCATCGTCGATGATCTGCCGCGCGTGTATGCGCAGTTCTATGCGCGCAGCGACGCGCAGCGCCGCTGCAGCGGCTGCGGGCATGTGCACGCGGGCGCCGATGCGCAGACCTGGCAGCGCGAGCTCGCCAGTTCGCCGGTAGGTAGCGGTGCGCGGTTACCGGGAAAAGGGCCGTGACACCCGTTGACCTGGAATTATCGGTGAACGGACGCTTGCTGCGCCTCCAGGTCGATCCGCGCCTGCTGCTGGTGCAGCTGCTGCGCGACCAGCTTGGCCTGACCGGCACGCATATCGGCTGTGATACTGCCCAGTGCGGTGCCTGCACGGTATTGATGGACGAGCGGGCCATCAAGTCCTGCAATCTGCTGGCGGTACAGGCTCAGGGACAATCGGTGACCACCATTGAAGGTCTGGCGCCAGCGGACGGATCGTTGCACCCGATGCAGGCCGCCTTCAAGCGCCATCACGGCTTGCAGTGCGGCTTCTGCACGCCCGGGATGATCATGAGCGCCACCGAGCTGCTGCGCAGCAATCCGGACGCCGATGAAACGCAGATCCGCGCGGCCCTGGAAGGGAATCTGTGCCGCTGCACGGGCTACCAGGGAATCGTCGCCGCGGTCACGGAAGTCTTACAGCAGGCGCGGCAGGCGCGCGCGGCGCCAGGCTCAGCAGTGGGCGCTGAACACTGACGATGTCGCCGTTCACCTATCACCGCCCAACCTCGGTGGCGCAGGCCGTGGCATTGCTGGCCGCGAATGCCGACGCCAAGGTGCTCGCCGGCGGGCAGAGTCTGTTGCCGACTCTGCGCCTGCGCCTGGCGGCACCCACGGATCTGATCGATCTGCGGCATATCGATGAGCTGCGCGGGATTCGCGTCGACAGGAACGAAATACGGGTAGGCGCAATGAGTTGTCACTGCGAGGTGGCCGAATCGGTCGAGGTCCGCCGGCTGATCCCCTCGCTGTCAGTGCTCGCGGCTGGCATCGGCGATCGCCAGGTCAGAAATCTCGGCACCATAGGCGGCAGTCTCGCCAACAACGATCCGGCCGCGTGCTATCCGGCCGCGCTGCTCGCGCTGGATGCGACGGTGCATACCAGCCGGCGGCGCGTGCCAGCAGACGAGTTTCTCCACGGACTGTATGAGACCTGCCTGGCAGCCGATGAACTGATCACTGCCGTGTCGTTCCCGGTGCCGAAGCGAGCCGCTTACATCAAGTTCCGGCAACCGGCCTCGCGCTTCGCGCTGGCCGGTGTATTCGTCGCTGAAACCGGCGGCCTGAGTCGCGTGGCCGTAACCGGCGCAGGATTGCGGGGCGCATTTCGAGTTCCGGAAATGGAAGCGGCATTGCTGCGCTCATTCTCGGTGGAAGCGCTGGCACGCTGCCGCGTCGATCCAGTCGCACTGGCGAGCGACCTGCATGCCAGTGCCGCGTATCGGGCCCATCTCATTGTGGTCATGGCGCGTCGTGCGGTGGCGCAGCTCAATGCCGCGTCATCGCGATGAGCGCGGCGCCGGAGTGTAACTGATGAAAATAGGGATTGCGGGCTTCGGCACGATCGGCAAGAAAGTGGCCCTGGCGCTGGACCAGGGCATGGAGGGCGTGGAGCTGTGCGGCGTCTACACCCGGAGTGTGGAGGCGGCTCGCACCGCCCTGGCCCAGTTCAAGAGGCCGGTGCCGGTGATGAGCATGGTGGAGCTCGCTGCCGTGGCCGATGTCGTGGTGGAGTGCGTACCCAAACAGGCTTTCATAGAGGTTGCTCCGCAGGTCATTGCGCGCGGCAAGCTGCTGGTCACGGTGAGCGGTGCTGCGCTGCTGGAGCATCCCGAACTGATCGTGGAGGCGCGACGCACCGGCAGCCGCATCATACTGGCGACCGGCGCCTTGCTGGGCCTCGACGCAGTGCGTGCCGCAGCCGAGGGTCAGATCCATTCGGTTTCTATCGTTACCCGCAAACCGCCGCGCTCGCTGGCCAATGCGCCCACGGTGCAGAAAATGGGCATCGATCTTGGTGCACTCACCGCGCCGTTGCAGTTATTCTCGGGCAATGCGCGCGACGGGGCGCGATTATTCCCAGCCAACGTCAACGTCGCTGCGGCCCTGGGACTGGCTGGTATCGGGCCGGAGCGCACGCGGCTCGAGATCTGGGCGGATCCCGCCTGTACTCGCAATACCCACACGATTGTCGTCGATGCCGACAGTGCCCGGCTCGAAATGAGAATTGAAAATGTTCCTGCGGAGGAAAATCCGGGAACCGCCAGGATCACGGCACTGAGCGTCATTGCCTGCGTCAGGGCCCTGACCGCAACGCTGCGCATCGGAACCTGATCGAACCACTGCAGCTGCCGACCGGACGCCGTCGGCAATGGATTTCACAAGTCCGTTTGCCGTCGCCCGCGCCTGACCCGTTGCTCTACGCTCGGCCGGGCCGCGCGCGGCGGCCGACCCGCCTCGCTCGCTCTGCGTGGGCCAGCGCGCCGATCCTGGTGATGCTGGTAGCGGCATGGACAGCTTTCCGGCCGATCGCAGGCCGGCAGCGGCAGGCGCGGGGTTTCGGCCGACAGGAAGCGCTTGCCACGGCACCCGCCAGCCGCCGCACAATATTCGGTCGCGCTGACAATCTCGACCGCATGCCAGGTATTCGACCGTACCGCAGTAGTGCGAAGTTGTCTTTGGTCTTTCATGATTTTCTCATTCACGGATTCAACAGGCGGTCGCCGATGGCGATGTAATCAACCGGTTTACCGCGCGTCACCTTCAGTTTGTCGATCGCGGGCAAGCGTTGCACGATCATGGCACGCGCGTCCGAACCGTGGCAGCAAACCACACGGAAAGTCTGGTGCACCTGGTGGAGCGTCCCCTCCACGGTATACAGATAGAAACGCAGCGGGGTCAGACGAAGCGGGCGCAGCCGCACTTTCCCCGCATTGCCCGCGGTGGCCAGTTTGAGCAAGCCCCTGGAAGTGCCGTTGCCGGTTTCGCGTCGGGTTCTGGTTGGCATCGGTACGCCTTATTCTTTCTTAGGGGTGCAAGTATAACCCCCGACGAGGTTTGCTTGTTCAATGGGGTCGGCTATGCTGGTTTAGTGGTGGACGGCCGCCGCTGAGTCCGGCTTTATACCCCCTCCAGGAGGAGCAATCGCATGAAACGTCCCATGTTGGCGGCCATCCCGGCAATCCTCTGTGCCATGCCGGCCTTCGCCGCGTTGAATCAGGGCGCCAGCGCACCCGATTTCTCCGCCCAGGCATCCCTGGCGGGAAAAGCCTTCACATTTTCACTCGCCGAGGCGCGCCGCACCGGACCCGTCGTCGTGTATTTCTATCCATCGGCGTTCACCGAAGGCTGCAACGTCCAGGCGCATGAGTTCGCGGTCAAGATGGACAAGTTCAAGGCGGCGGGCGCGACCGTGATCGGCGTGTCACTGGACAACATCACGCGCCTGAACGCGTTCTCCGCCGATCCCAAGTATTGCGGCGGCAAGGTGCCCGTCGCCTCCGACGCCGACGGCAGGATCGCGAAATCCTATGATCTGAAGGTCGCTGCTGAGGCGCAGGGTTTCAAGGATACCCGCGGCGTCGAAATAGGACACGGATTCGCAGAACGCACGACCTTCATCGTCACCCGGGACGGCAAGGTTGCCGCGACGATCGGCGGCCTCGCCCCTAACCTGAACGTCGATCAGGCGCTCGCCGAGGTGCAGCGTCTCAGCGCTGCCGGTAAACCAGGAAGCTAGCGGCCAACGCCCTGGCGCTCTTCAGGTAACCGGCCAATACCGGACCGGTATTACGCAGATCAGCCCGCGGCCAGCCCGAGCGGCGATTTCGGTTCTGCCCTGGCGTGCTCTTCCATGTGCTCGGCGCGCTCCAGTGCCTTCATCATCAGCGCATGCACAGTCTCATTCTGCCCCGTGGCAAGATAACGGCGCAGCAGTTGCTGAAGCTGTTCGAGCGATGCGACCCGCTGGTGCAGATAGAGCAGTGCCTGCGCAATGCCGTTCGGGTCCTGCGCGCCGCCCGCCGCAGCGTGGGCCGCCAGCAGCGCATGCTCGAATGCGCCGGGGTCCGGCTTCAAATGGATCGATGTAATGTCGTGCACCGCATCGGCATGCTCCCCGCCATGGCGGGGAGCAGCTTCCAGTGCGGCCTGCATCATGTCGGTCGTGGTGACGATGCCGAGCAGTTGCTCCTGCGAATTGACCACCGGCAATGCGTGGATGGCATGAGTCACCATCAGTCGCGCTGCGTCCTCGACGCTCTGGTGGGGCAGTACCGAGATGGCCGGGTGGCGCATCAGCATGTCGATGCGAAAGCGCTGATCCAGATATTCGCGGCTCGCCTTGCCGTTCTTTGGCAGAAAGCCCTCGAGCTTCATCACATCTGCCGAGCTCAGCATGCCAACCAGCGTGGCCCCGCGGACCACCGGCAGGTGATGGACGGGATACTCAGCGAACAGCCGCAGCGCTTCGCTTAGCGGGGCGCTGACGTCGACCGAGAGCACAGCCTCGGTCATCAGGCGATTGACAGGGTCCTGGGCGTGCATAGCTCGCGTTTGCCTCCGCTTGCATACAACTGCTGATTAGAACAGGCCTGAGGCGGACGGGCTCTGTCGCCATTCACAGTTCCGGAAGTCACCGGGAGCTGCCACTACGTAGGTTTCCGAATTGCCCGCGCCCGTAATGAGTGCGATAAATAACCTCAGTGGATTGTCTGTCAGAGCACCGGCGCAAGGGGGCTATCGTGCGAGCGTTAACAGCAGCGATTTTGTTGGTCTGGTGTGCGGGGGCGGCAGCGGCCGATCCGCTGCTGAGTACCGCGCAGAGTCTGTTCAAGCCTATTCCGACCACGCCACCGGCACTGCCTGGCAACGCCGCAACAGCGTCCAAGCTCGAGCTCGGCAAGATGCTGTATTTCGACCCGCGGCTCTCGGCGAGCCACGCCATCAGCTGTAACTCGTGCCACAACGTGGGCCTGGGTGGCGTCGACGCAGAAGAAACCTCCATTGGGCACAACTGGCAGCGCGGCGGTCGCAACGCCCCGACGGTGTTCAACGCCGTTTTCAATACTGCACAGTTCTGGGACGGCCGCGCCAAGGATCTTGAAGAACAGGCTGGTGGGCCGATGCTCAATCCGATAGAGATGGCCTCACCGAAGCAGCACGTTGCTGAGCAACTGGCGGCCATTCCGGGTTATGTAGACGCATTCAAGCTGGCCTTTCCAGGAGAGCCCAGTCCGGTAACGCTGCAAAATGCGCAGAAGGCGATCGCCGTGTTTGAGGCCACACTGATTACGCCCAATGCGCCATTTGATCGATACCTGAAGGGTGATACGGGCGCGCTTACGGCTTCACAGACTCAGGGGCTGAAGCTGTTCGTCGGCAACGGGTGCGCTGCGTGCCACAACGGCATCAACATTGGCGGCGGCATGTATGCGCCGTTCGGGGTTGTGGAGAAGCCCGGCGCGGAACTGCTGCCGGCGGCGGACAAGGGCCGCTTCATGGTGACCAAGACCGCGAGCGATGAGTATGTCTTCCGGGTGCCGACATTGCGCAACATCGCGCTGACGGCGCCGTACTTCCACACCGGCAGGGCGTGGGACCTGCACCAGGCCGTGGCGGTCATGGGCGTCAGCCAGCTCGGCGCGCAGCTGACGGCGGACGAGATCGACAAGATCACGAGCTTTCTCGAGAGCCTGACCGGTGAGCAGCCGACGCTCTCATATCCGAGATTGCCGCCAAGCGTGGTGTCGACACCGCGACCGCAACCCTAGTAATGGCCTACGGCCGAGCGGCAGTGGCGCAATCGGATTGGTGCGCGCCAATCAGTGAGGCGCAGCGATCGACACCCTGCTGGCTACGAACTGGGTACCCTGGGTTGTGTCCGTGTAAACACCGGTCAGCGTGACAGCGAAGCTAGACTGGCCGCTGCTGACGGCCTGCTTCGCAGCCGACTGCAGCAGCTCGTCAGCGCCGGCCCGCGCTGCGGCAGTCGAAAGTTGCAGCGCTACGCGTTTCACGGGGCAATGCGCATCGCCAAGCATCGCGTTGCCCTCGGCATCGACACTGACCGTCGCATCGATCTGCACGGTGCGTCCGGGCCTGGCCGACAGTTTGCACACCGTCGTCGCGAGCGGCGGCTCTTGGGGCTGACTGCAGGCGGCAAGTAGGCCAAGCAGCCCTACTAGTGATATTCGGTTCTTCATGGCGTCCTCCTGACGTCGACCCCGTAGCCCCCGGCCGAAGGCGTTTGAATCACGAACACATCTCCGGGTTCACAGTGTACGGTCGTGGCGCCACCGAGCGGCGTGACGGTCCCATCACTGCGCTCGATCCAGTTCCTGCCGACTGCCCCCGCTGCACCACCCGCCATGCCATAGGGCGGCACGCGGCGGTGGCCAGAGAGTATGGAGGCTTCCATCGCCTCCAGAAAGCGAATCCGGCGCAGGGCGCCGGGACCGCCGTTCCAGCGTCCTCGCCCGCCGGAGCCGTAGCGGATCGAGTGCTCCTCGAGCAGTACCGGGTAGCGAAATTCGAGCACTTCCGGATCGGTCATGCGGCTGTTGGTCATGTGAGTCTGCACCGGCGTGGCCCCGTCGAAACCTGGGCCGGCCCCCGAGCCCGCGGCGATGGTTTCGTAGTACTGGTAGCGCGCGTTGCCAAAACTGAAATTGTTCATCGTCCCCTGGCTCGCGCCCATCGCCCCCAGGGCGCCATAGAGCGCATCGGTGAGGCATTGGGATGTCTCCACATTGCCCGCCACCACGGCGGCGGGATAGTGTGGATTCAACATGCTGCCCTCGGGAATGACGATCCGGAGCGGCTTCAGGCAGCCGGCGTTGAGCGGGATGTCCGCGTCGATGAGCGATCGGAACACATACAGCACGGCCGCGTAACACACCGAGCTCGGTGCGTTGAAATTATTCGCCAGCTGCATCGACGTGCCGGTGAAATCGATGACACCGCTGCGGGTCGCCGCCTCGAGGGTGATCCTGACCCTGATCATGGCGCCGTGATCCATCTCATAGGCGAACTCGCCAGCCCATGTGCCGGAGGGCGCCTTGGCCGCGAGGCCGGCGATCACACGGCGCACCGCCTCTTCGGCATTGTCCTGCACATGCTGCATGTACGCATGCACGACCTCGAGGCCGTACTCGGCGCTGATCCGGCGCAATTCCTGCACGCC
>Ga0315271_10002887_pt1 | contig 10814 bp, 8 predicted proteins | sample C3_top_MG_FD_204664 | JGI IMG/M metagenome (GOLD analysis project Ga0315271, IMG submission 204664) | Sediment microbial communities from Yellowstone Lake, YNP, Wyoming, USA - C3_top | ecosystem: Environmental > Aquatic > Freshwater > Lake > Sediment | place: USA: Wyoming | collected 2017-08-01
ACCGTCTGGTCGAGGGTCCTCATTTTCTTCGCCATGGAGAAGATCTTGGGGAAAGGCGCCCGCCCGGTGAAGGGGATGTCTCCCTTGCCCATGTTGGTATGACATGAATTGCAGCTCTTGCCGTTTGTGCCCAGACTTGCATCGGCGAAAAGCTTCTGCCCTCTGGCAGCGGCATCTTCGAGTTCACCGGCCGCGGCGGGGTGCGGGATAAGCAGCTGAAGCATCATGAGAGCCGTCAGGAAAAGTGTTGTGCGTGCTGATTTGCTCACGTTCGTTCCCTCCTTCGTTGTTGTGGACGACCGGGTCTCCCCGCGACGGCAAGCCTACTTCGGCGGGAAATTCGCCGGGTCGATCACGTACCAGACGTTGTTCACCGCCTGTCCGAGCGTGTCGCCCGCGGCCTTGTCATTGAACCAATAGTAGAGCGGGAAGCCGCGGAACGTGGTCTGCTTCTTCCCGTCCTCGCGGGTAATCGTGCCGAAGTCCTCGGCCGTCACGCCCTCGGGGGCCTTGACCGCCTCGCGGAAGTACAGGGGCCACTTCTCGAGGCAGGGACCGGCGCACGCGCTCTTGCCGGCGGTGTCTTTCTTGAACCAGTAGAGCGCCATGCCCTTGATGTCGGCCAGGTAGGAACCGACCACGTCCTTCTTGGCGACCTTCACCGCATGGTGGTCGGCAAACGCCGGAACCGCAAGAACCGTCAGAAAACCGAGGAACAGAGCCGAACCGATGATCCGCTTCATGTCGTTCCCCTTTCGTTGAAGTACAACCCAGGTCCGTGCCGCCTGCCGGCACTGGATCTTTGTGGGGGGAACGGCTTAAAGATACGCTGCGATTGTTGCGGCCGCAAGTCGGTCCCCGGATCGTAAGGTGCACCGGCGACGGCGAGCCCGTCGAGATCGACAGATCGCGCTGCATTGGCTGCGGGGATTGCATCGTCTCCTGCCCGTCGGCAAGCATGGCGGAGAAGTCCCGCGGCAGCAGGGTCTACTTCGGGGGGAAACTCGGCCGGGTGCCGTATCTGGGGCAGTCCGTGCTCGGTGTGCTCACTGATACGGAGGAGGTCATCGAAGTGGTTGCGGAGGCCCTGGAATTCTTTCGTCTTCATGGTCGCGCCCGCGAGCGCTTCGGGGACACGCTCCAGCGCGTGGGCTTCGAGGCATTGGCGTCACACATCGGCGCGCTCGCGAGGAGGGTCGCATGACACGGCTCCTGGACATCACGCACGACGTCTGCCCGATGACCACCGTCATAGTCGGGATGGCCATGGCACCGCTGGCGGCCGCGGAGGAACTGACGGTGCTGGTCAGGGAGGAGGCGCTCAGGAACGTCGTCGCCTCCCTCAAAGTGGACGGCCATCGAATCGATTCGGTGGGCCGGCAGGAAGGGTTCTACTTGCTGCACATGGAGAAAGATGGCGCGAACGCCAGTAAGTCCGCGACCTACGAGCGGCTATCAGCGGCCTCTTGCCTGGGGCATAGTCTTCACGCACTGGAGAATACTCTCCAGGCCGCAACTACCAACTTCCGGCTAAATTCTTGAAATACCGCACGTATTCGTATGGCACGGGCCTTGCTATCTCTTCGTAGCAGAAGGAGGACGACATGAAAAAGGATGTTGTTTTAGCGGAAGTCCTCAGCAGCAACGAAAGGAAAGGAAGGACTATGAAAGCGAACATGTTCCGCACCGCCACACTTGGCACCCTGCTCACCCTCGCGACCGCCTCGCTCGCCGCCGCGATGGACCACGGTACCCCGGGCACCATGAGCGGTACGCACGACACCGTCCCGGCGGGGGCGTCGTCAGCGCAAGCCGCTCGGCATGGGGTCGAAATCCGCAAGGCCGTAGTTTCCGGTTACGCGCTCACCTACAATCTGATCGACATGAAGTCCATGATGCAGTCAACCACGATGCCGATGACGCACGGCGGCGAAAAGATGAAGTCCCACCACCTGATGGTCTACCCCGTCCGGGCCGACGGCAAGCCGGCGACGAACGGGAAGGTCGGCTATCTCGTGGTCTTGCCCAACAAGACCGAATTCAAGACGTTGACGATGCTGATGGAGGACGGCTACGGAGCCGACGTGGATCTCGTCGCCACGGGGGACTACAAAATCACGACCAAGATCGTACTCGAGGATACCACGCTTATCGACGAGTTTGTCTACACGGTTAAGAAGGCCGGCTCGTCCAAGATCGCCGTGGTCAACACCAAGTGCCCGATCACCGGCGAGGCGCTCAGCCCGGACGGCGTCGCCGAAAACCTGACGCGCGATTACAAGGGCCAGAAGATCGGCTTTTGCTGCGACGGCTGCCCGGCCGAATGGGAAAAATTGACCGACGCCGCCAAGGACGCCGAGTTAGCCAAGGCCAAAAAGCCTGCTGCAATCAAGGCGAAAGAGAGGCCATAGGAGGAGCGGCTGACGTACCACAGGCATTGGATTGAATCGGTGGGGCGTCGGGATCTCTTCCATGGGACTCAAGGTCTTCCGTGAATTGTCGCCACGCATCGTGGAGGGGAATTCCCAAGTGGGATTGCCAGCAGCTGTCGAAATCCTCACCGTCCGCGCGAGCGAGGATGAGCGATCGGAATTTTGTCTCTGCCCGGGATTGCAGATAGGCCACGAACATCTCTGCCCGGCGTTTTGCATTCAAGCCTAGAACCTGGCCTCCAGCCCGCCGCCGAAACCGAAGGTGGAGTGCCAGCGCGCGAGGAGGGAAAAATCTTGTGAGAGCAGGTAGGCGAGGCCGACTTGTCCTTCCCACTGGTTGTGGGTGTCATAGCGAGCAGTGCCGGAGATCCCCAACCGCGGCGTGAGCGGCAGGTGCTTGTCGAGGTCGAATCGGGCTCCGCCGTCGGAATCGATCCAGGCCCGCAGGTCCAGGTTGAGCGGTAGCAAGGTCTGGATGCCCAAGACAGCGCGGGTTGCATCGGTGTCGCCACCGGCGCCGGCAAGATCGGCCCCGGCGAACACGGACCAGAAACCGTTGAGGTAGCGGCTCCCCGTGACAATGAGTTCCCACTCGCTCTCCTCCACGTGCTGCCAGCCGACCTCCCAATTCGCCGCCAGGGTCGTGCGGGTGCCGGTGAGCATCAGCACGCCTTCGGTCATGCTGCTCAACAACTCAGCCTGCCCCATGGCGTGCCAGTCCTCGCGGTAGAGGCCGGGACGAAGGGCGGCTAGCTCCAGCGCCAGCGTGAAGTTCTCGTAGTGCACAACGCGGGCCATGCCGTTCATCATGTGGTAGAGCAGGTGACAGTGGAAGAACCAGTCGCCGCTCTCGGTGGCGTCGAACTCGATGACCGTCGTGGACATCGGAGCGAGGTTCACCGTGTGTTTCAGTGGCGAACGATCGCCCTGGCCATTGATGACGCGGAAGAAATGCCCGTGCAGGTGCATCGGGTGGTGCATCATGGTGCGGTTGATGAGGATGAAGCGCACGACTTCCCCCGCGCGGACGAGTATGTCGTCGCTCTCCGAGAGGGCTGTATTGTTGATAAACCAGACGTACCGCTGCATATCCCCGTCCAGCGTCAGCCTGATCTCACGCACCGGCCGGTCGGCGGCGAAGGCGGTGGACCGGGGAGAGCGCAATTGTTCGTAGGGCGCCCAGGGACGGCGCGCGTCCATGCCATCCATAGCCAGCTCCCCCGAGGAGGATGCGTCGGCGCCCATCAGGCTGAAGTCGGACGCGAATTTCTTGCCGCCGCGCTCCTTGACTTGATCGGCTGTTACAACACTCCCGCCTGGACGCTCCCGTGCAGGAGGTTGTGGTGCGTCGCTGCTCACGGGGGCGGCCGGTGCGAGCGTAGCCGCGTCCGCAAAGAAATCCTCGGCTTCCCGTTTGAGATCTATTGCGCGGTTTGGGCTGTTCCCGTTGCCGTGTGTCATTCCCGCCATGCCACTCATGTCCGTCCCACTCATAGCCATGCCGCCCATGTCCATCATGCCGGGACGGTCGAATTTGCCGGCTTCGACTTCGTCGTCGGGCATGCCCATGGCACCAGCGGGCGTGAGCGCGAAGATCCTCTTTAGCGTCAGCTCACCCATGGCCTGGTAGATGTCAGGGCGAGGAACGGTGGGCGCCGGGTGCCTCTCGCCCGAGCCGATCCAGACGGAGGCGTATCCCGATCCATCGTGGGCCGTTGCCCGCAACTCCCAGGCCCCGGCGGCGGGGACGCGCACGAGAACGTCGTAGGTCTCGGCGACCGCGATGAGGAAACGGCCCTGCTCGAGCGGTTCGACGTCCTGGCCGTCGGCAGCAACAATGGTCATCGGTCCGCCCGCGAACTCGAGGTGGAAGGAGGTGGTAGCGGCGCCGTCGACGAGGCGCAGGCGCACGGTTTCGCCCGGTTCGGCCGCCAGTGGTATCTCGGGTTGACCGTTGGCGAGGAAGTGGTCGTACGCGACGTCCGCGATGTCCATCGGCGGCATCCGCTGGAGTTCACGTTTAAAGAATTCGCCGAGCCGGCCGCTGCGCGCCGCGCCGAAAACGCTCTGGGCGCTGCCCTTGACGAAGGCGTACCAATCGCTGCCGCGACGCAGCGTGCGGTTCACCTCGCCCGGATCTTCGCTCGTCCAGTCCGAGAGCAGCACGACCTGATCCCGGGGCGAACCGGCCGATCCTTTCTGGTGGTCGATGACGAGCGCGCCGTAAACACCGACCTGCTCCTGCAAGGCGGTGTGGGAGTGATACCAGTAGGTGCCGCTCTGGCGTATCGGAAATTCGTACGTAAAGGTTGCTCCGGGCGCGATCGGCGGAAAGCTGATCAGGGGGACACCGTCCATCCCCGGGGGAACCAGCACCCCGTGCCAGTGAATGGATGTCTCTTCAGCCAACCTGTTGCGGACGCGGATGCGGGCAATGTCGCCTTCGGCAAATCGCAGCACGGGACCGGGCACGCTGCCGTTGACGGTCAGGCCGGCGGCCGGGTTCCCCGCGATGTCCATCTGCCGCCGCTCTATCGTGAGGTCGTACTCCGTTGTTGCCGCGGCAGCCGGCACGACGGTGACGAGCAGAGCCAACGCCGGGAACAGACTCGAGCGGAACGACGTTTGGCAAGCCACGGTTGCGCCTTCTCCCCCCCCCAAGGTGCGCGTCGCACGCGGAGTGAACGTTACGCGCTCCCTGGTTCTGGACTTTCAGGTTTCAGCGCTGCATTGTCAACAAGGCGCTCCCAAACGAGACGCTGGCAGATCAGAAATTTAGTAATCTTCCCGCGCTAACGCATCGGCTGTAGAATAGTACCCAACAAGCTGGAGAATAGTCTTCAGCGCTCGGCACACGCCTCGCCCGATAGTCTGTGATTACTGGCAGTTGCAGACGTGGCTCCACTTTTGCATTTCAGTACGTCAGCAGAGGAGGACAGCATGAAAAGCGAAGCGAGGGTGAGTTCAAGGACCGGCAGGCCGCAGACAGCGATCACTGGCTTCGCGCTCGTCCTCCTGGCGTGTTCGTCGGCAGTGTACGCCGCTTCACCGCTTCCCGGCCCCTGGCCCCCGGAACAGAACGTGACCGCCATTGAAGCGAGCATCGGCGGCAAGGCCGCCCTCGGCGACCTCGTGACCATCGCACTGCGCTCCAACCCGATGATCCGCGCTGCGCGGGCCGAGTGGCGCGGCGTCGTCGAAAAGTACCGCGTTGACACTGCCTGGGCCAACCCGGAGCTGATGGCGGAAGGGATGTATCCCACGGAAACGTTGGGCGACACGGTCAAGCCGATGGACTGGACCGTTGGCCTGACCCAGGAGATTCCCCTGTGGGGCCGACAGGGCACCGCCGGGAAGCTGAGCAGCGCCGAGGCGAAAATCGCCAGGATCAAGCTGGACGGCGCCGTCAGGGACGTCGTCATCCAGATTCGCCAGTCGGCCGCCGAATTGCGGTACATCGAGTCCGCGGTCCAGATCATCCACGGCCAGCAGGCGCTTCTCGGGAAGCTGGCGGCGGCGGGCGCCGCGGCATACGCTGCCGACCGCGCCAGCCTCTATGACGTGATGAAGGCGCGTGCGCAAGCGGGACAACTCGACTACGACGGGTTGCTCCTCGAGGAGTCGGCGCGCACGGAGAAGGCGCGGCTCAACGCCCTGCTCGATCGCCCCCCGGATGCGCCTGTCGGGCCGATTGACGCCGCGCCGGCGCAGCCCCTGGCATACGCGATCAGCGAGATCGACACGCTGGCCGCGGCCAACGCCGCGGAGATCCTGATCGCCGGCGCCGAGCAGGCGCGCAGCGAGGCGATGGCGGATCTCACGCAGTACGAGACGCTGCCGGGCTTCAAGCTCGGCGTGACCTACGGAACGCAGCTGGAAGTGAAACAACTCGGGGTGCAGGCAACCGTGATGCTGCCGCTGCGTTTCAGCAAGAACGCCGGGCGGATCGAAGCTGCCCGCGCCGACATCGAGCGAACGCGCGCGCTGCACGGCGCCAGGGTGAACGACACCCGCACGGCGGTCCGGGACCTCGCCTTCCGCCTCAAGAACGCCGAGCGGCTCGCGGCCCTGTACCGCGACGATCTCATCCCGCAGGCCGAGCGCGCCGTGGAGACGGCGCAGACCCGGCTCGCGCAGGGTCTCGGCGGCCTCGGGGACGCCGCGGAAGCGCAGAGCGCCTGGTACGCCTTTCGCCTGGCCTTCGCCCGCGCGGAGGCCGATCGCACCGTCCTGCTCGCCAGGCTCGAGGCGCTTGCCGGACGCAGCCTGACCGTCCGCGACGCCGCCGCGAGCCAGGAGGTGGCGAAATGAACAGGCAGATCCTGTTCCTGATCGCGGCCCTGACGCTTGCGGGTCAGGCGGCGTGCGCCTCCAACTACTCGTCGCTGAAGGAGGAGGTGGACTCGTACGCCCCCTCCCCGCAGCAGCTCGGGTTGACGGGCGTGCCGGCCGCACCGTCGACACCCCCGGCGTCGATCGCGGCCGCGGCTGATTTCACCGCGGTTTCCAATCATCTGCGGGAACGGGGCGCTCAATGGCAGCAGACGCTCGAACAAGCGGACCCGACCGGCTCGTTTATCGTTCCCGAGGCGGCGATCATGCTCTCCGTGGCCGACGCCGCCGAAGACCCCGTCGCAGCGGGAAAGGCCCTCGGCAACGGCTTCGCGCTGCAGACCCTGGAGGCGCTGACGCTGCTGCGCAACCCGACGATCAGGGCGAAGCAAGCCGAAGCGCGGGCGGACCTCGAGGTCTTCGGGCAGGCGGAGCAAATCGACGCGGTGCTGCGCAGCTACCGCACGCTCACCGCGACGTCGATGGCCGGCGGCGGAATGAGCGCCCCGCCGGATTTCCCCTTCCCGGCAATCCTCGCGCTCAAGGGGCAGATCGTCGGCGAGGAGGTGCGCGCTGCCCGTGAACGGCTCGAGGCGGCGCGGCGGGACGCGGTTGTCGCAGCGCGCGCGGCCTACTGGGAGCTGATTTACGCCAGCCAGGCCGCCGACGTCACCGCGCGGATGATCGCTCTGCTCGATGATCTCGACCACTCCGTCGCCTCGCGGTACGAGTCGGGCAAGACGAGCTTCCAGGACCTGGTCCGCGTGCGCATCGAGCGCGAAAAGGCGCGGGAACTCCTCAGGACGCTCACGGAGGAGCGCGCCAACCGGGCGGCCGAAATTCGCGGACTGTTGGCGCTTCCCTCCTCCATCGCGGTGGGAGCTCCTGGCTTCCGCGAGACGTGGGCGGCGATCCCCGAGCAAGGGCGGCTCGAAACGCTCGCCCTCGTGCGTCGGCAGGAAGTGCGGGCCGCCGACGCGATGGTCGGGCGTATGGAGCGGATGCTCGAGATGGTGGAGACCATGACCTACCCGGGGTTCGATCTCGGGCTCACCCCGGCCGCGCCCGGAGTGGTCCTGCCTTCGGCCGCCGGCTCCGGCATGGGAACAGCCGCCGCGAGCCCTGGAACCGGCGGCGGCGCGACGCAACCGAGCCGGCCGTTCTTTGCCGCCGACGAAGCCTACGTGCGCGAGATCCGCCAGCGCATCGCGGCCCTCGGGAACGAGCGCGATGCGGTCCGTGCGCAGACGCTCGTGGATGTGCGCAACGCCTGGTTCGCCGCGGATCGCGCCCGGCGGGAAGAGACGCTCTATGCCGCAAAGGTGCTCGGGCTCTCCCAGAGCGCCCTGGAGTCTTCGCTGCAGGGGTACGCGACGGGGAGCGTGGCGTTCTCCGACCTGCTCGAGTCGTACAAGGGCTGGCTCGAGGCCAACCTGGCCCGCCAGCGCGCACGCGTCGACATCGGGATCGCCCGGGCCGGACTCGAGGCCGCGGTCGGGGTCGCGAACCTCGAGGGGAGCGGCAACTAGCCAAAACGCGGCGCCCCGAGCGGGCAGCCGCAGGAGGAGCAAGGACCATGGTTACCGCGGACAAGACGACGGAGGGAAAGCGGCACTCCCGAAAGGGGATTGTCGTCGGACTGGCCGTGCTCCTGCTTCTCGCCGGGGGCGGGGCCGCCTGGTACGGCGGGTTGTTCCATGCGCAGCACGCGGGCGAACATGCGACGGGTGAGCAGTATACCTGCGGCATGCACCCCTGGATCATCACGGACAAGCCGGGCGACTGCCCGATCTGCGGCATGAAGCTCACGAAGATCGTGAAGCAGCCCGGCGCGACCAAGGCTGCGCCCGGCGCGGGGGCGCCGAAAAAGGAGGCCGAGGATTTCTTCTCGGACCTGGACCCGAAAGGCGGCGCGAAGCAGGGCGGCGACCGCACGGTGCTGTTTTACCGCAACCCGATGAATGCGATGGTCACTTCCCCGACGCCGACGAAGGACGAGATGGGCATGGACTACGTCCCCGTCTACGCGGACGAGGCAACCGCGCCGGGCCCTGCCCTCGAGGGGCTGGCCCAGGTGCGCGTCGCGGACGACGTCCTGCTGCGCTCGGGCGTGCAGACTGCGCCGGCCGTGCGCGCAACCGCCGGCAGGAAGATCCGCACCGTGGGCATCGTGGTCCCCGACGAAACGCGTGTCCGCCGCGTCCAGACGAAGGTCGCCGGGTGGATCGAAAAGCTGTACGTGAACTACACCGGTCAGTACGTCGCCGCCGGCCAACCGCTGGTCTCGATCTACTCGCCCGAACTGCTCTCGACGCAGGAGGAGTACCTGCGCGCGAAGAAGACCGCCGAGCAGTTCACCTCCTCGCCCGACCCCGAGGTCCGCAGCATCGGGGTGGACCTGGTGCGCTCGGCGCGGCGGCGCCTGGAGCTGTTCGACATCCCCGCGAGCTTCATCGAATCGCTCGAAAAGAAGGGGATGCCGCAGAAGGCGGTGACCCTCGTCGCGCCGTTCGCCGGCTCGGTCACCGCCAAGAGCGCTTTCGAGGGGCAGAAGGTCGAGCCGGGCATGGAGTTGTTCACGCTGTCGGACCTCTCGAAGGTCTGGGTCGAGGCCTCGCTCTACGAGTACGAGGCCGCCGCGGCCGCCGTCGGCAAGGAGGCGACGCTGACGCTCTCGCACCAGGGGCTCTCGCTCGCCGGGAAGGTCACGTTCGTCAGCCCGGTCCTCGCCCCGGAGAGCCGCACGCTGACCGTGCGCTTCGAGTTCCCGAACCCGGGCCTGGTGCTCAAGCCGCAGATGCACGTCGACGTCGCGCTGGCGCTCGACGCCTCCACGGGTGTCGTCATCCCGGACGCCGCGCTGATGGCCACCGGCCTGCGCACCGTCGTCTTCGTCGAGACCGCGCCGGGGACCTTCGAGCCGCGCGCCGTCGTCGTGGGCGTGCGCGGTGATGGCCAGGCCGAGATCATCAGCGGGCTGCGCGCGGGCGAACTGGTCGCCATCAAGGCCAACTTCCTGCTCGACTCGGAGTCCCGCCTGCGCTCGGCGATCGAGCGGATGACGACCGGCAAGGACGCGTCCAAATGAACCCGTCGAGCGGGACACACGGGGAGCTGTCGCTGATCCAGCGACTGATCCGCAGCTGCGCGCAGAACCGGGCGCTGACGCTGCTGGGCGTCGCGATCCTGTGCGCGCTGGCGTTCTACACGCTCAAGCAGATCAGGCTCGACGCGCTGCCCGACCTCTCGGACACCCAGGTCATCGTCTACTCCCGCTGGGACCGCTCCCCCGACATCATCGAGGACCAGGTCACCTACCCGATCGTCAGCGCGCTGCTCGGGGCGCCCCACGTCAAGGCGATCCGCGGCTTCTCGGACTTCGGCTTCTCGTACGTCTACGTGATCTTCGAGGACGGCACGGACATCTACTGGGCCCGCTCGCGCGTGGTGGAGTACCTCTCCAAGATCCTGCCGCGGCTGCCGGAGGGGGTCCAGACCGAACTGGGCCCGGACGCGACCGGTGTCGGCTGGGTCTACCAGTACGCGCTCGTCGACCGCTCCGGCACGCACTCGGCCGACGAGTTGCGCTCCTTCCAGGACTGGACGCTGCGCTACGCGCTGCAGGCGGTGCCGGGGGTCGCGGAGGTCGCCTCCATCGGCGGTTTCCAGAAGCAGTATCAGATCACCGTCGACCCGAACCGCCTCGCCGCCTACGGCCTCTCGCTCGACATGGTCATGGAGGCCGTGCGCGCCTCGAACAACGAGGTCGGCGGGCGGCTGATCGAGTTCGCCGGCGCCGAGTACATGGTCCGCGGCAAGGGCTACGCCAGCAAGCTGTCGGACTTCGAGCAGATCGTCGTCAAGGCCTCCGGCGGCGTCCCGGTGCTGCTCAAGGACATCGCCCGGGTCGAGATCGGCCCGGAGATCCGGCGCGGGATCTCGGACCTGGACGGCACCGGCGACCACGTGGGCGGCATCGTCGTGATGCGCCACGGCGAGAACGCGCTGAACGTCATCGATCGCGTGCAGAAGCGCATCGAGGAGCTGAAG
>Ga0315271_10002888_pt1 | contig 10814 bp, 9 predicted proteins | sample C3_top_MG_FD_204664 | JGI IMG/M metagenome (GOLD analysis project Ga0315271, IMG submission 204664) | Sediment microbial communities from Yellowstone Lake, YNP, Wyoming, USA - C3_top | ecosystem: Environmental > Aquatic > Freshwater > Lake > Sediment | place: USA: Wyoming | collected 2017-08-01
GATCTTCTTCCTCGCCGTCGATGACCTACCCGTCGCACACCTCGATCGTGACTTCGGTGTCGCCCGCGAAGCACGGCATCATCACCAACACCCTCCTCGATCCCGAGCACGGTTCGCGCCTCTGGTTCTATGAGAACAGCGCGGTGAAAGTTCCCGAGATCTGGGACGCGGCCCGCTCGGTCGGACTGAAGACCGCGGGGGTGTCGTGGCCGGTGACCGTGGGCGCGAGAATCGACGTGATCTATCCCGAGAGCAATCAGGCGCCGAGCGATTCGACCTGGCTCGCGCGCGCCCGAAAGGACTCGACTCCCGGTCTGGTGGACGCGGTGGTCCAGGATCTCGGGGGATTCGGCGAGCGCGACAACCTGGACCCGGTGAAGCGCGATCGCTTCGCGACCTCGGTGGCGCTGCGCATCATTCGCACCGAGAAACCGAACCTGCTGGTAATGCACCTGATGCAGACGGATTCCGCGCAGCATGCGGATGGTCCCGGCTCTCCCTCCGCCCGCAAGGCCTACGAGAACATCGACGCGCACATCGGCGAAATCATCAAGGCAACCGAAGAAGCGGGCATCCGCGAGCGGACCACCTTCGTGATCACCGGCGATCACGGTTTCTCGCGCGTGCACTCGCTGTTCCAGCCGAACGTGGTTCTGCGGAGCGCGGGGCTGCTCGAGGCGGACGAGAAAGGGAACATCACGCAGTGGCAGGCCGTGCTCCACGGCATGGCGATCATCCTGAAGAACCCCGCGGCGCCCGGGCTGGCCGAGCGCGTCACCGCTCTCTTCGACAAGCTCGCAAGCCCCGAATACAAGGGTCTCTTCCGCGTGGTGAAGCGAAAGGAACTGGATGAACGCGGGGCCTATCCCGGCGCCCTTCTCTTCATCGAACCCGCCGAGGGGTACTATCTCGGCGAAGGATTCGATCAGAACGCGTTCCTCGTGGGCACGACCCGGCGCGGCGCGCACGGTTTCCTTCCCACCGAGCCGCGCATGTTCACAGGCCTGATCTTCTCGGGCGCGGGGATTCGTCCGAACGTGCCTCTTCCTTCGATCCGTCAGATCAACATCGCGCCGACCATTGGCCGCCTGCTGGGATTCACCATGCCGGGAATCGAGGGCACGCCGATCGTGGGTGTTCTGGAAACGAAGCGGATGCCCCGGGAAAACTGATCGGTGTGAGCCTGACTCAGGGTACGGGTCAGCGCGCCGCCAATGTGCTCTCGCCTTCGGCCATTCGACAGGCGCCGGCCCGGCAATCCTTGAGGGCCTCGACCCGCGCGTGGAGCCGCGCCGACGTGGCCTCGTCCAGGCGGGACACGATGTTCTCCAGCTGATAGGGGTCCTTAGTCAGATCGTAGTACTCGCGCTCACCCGTTGCGTATTCGACATACGTCGAAGTGGCGGAGCGCAGTCCCGAGTACGACCGCACGCGAAACGGGGCCCCGCCTCCGAAGTGCTCGATCAGGGTGGACTCCCGCCACGCCAGTTTCGCGCCCTTTCCTAAATGAAGGAGAGGCACGATGGATCGCCCATCCAAGGCCTCGCGGCCGGGGGCATCGCCGCCGGCGAGGTCAAGAATGGTCGGAGCGAGGTCGACGAGGCCGACCACCTGGTCGATCTGCAAATCTCTGGCAATCCCCGGCCCGCGCACCATCAGGGGAACCCTGATGGACTCTTCATAGGGCGCGTACTTCTCCGCAGGGATCCGGTGCTCACCCCGGAACCAGCCATTGTCTGACGCGAGAAAGATGTAGGTGTTCGAGAGCTCGTCCAACTCGCCCAGGGTCCCGATGAGCGCCTCCATGGAATCTTCCACAGAAAGCAGGGATCGCCGCATTGCCCTCCATGTCTCGTCGATCTCCTCTTGCTGGTTCCGAGTCAGGGGCGCCGCCTGCTCCCGAAGGGCCTTGGGCTTGTCGCTCAGGTCCGCCTCGTCGAATGAGGGCTTCCGGGCGGCTTTTTCTCCGGGAAAGGCCGTGAGATGACGCGCCGCCGGTTCGGGTGGGACGTGGGGTGCGCTCACCGCGAGGAGGGCAAAGAAGGGCCTTCGGTCCCCTCTTCCCTCTCGAATGAAGGCCTGGAGGCGCTGACTCAGCACATCCGTCTGGTAGCCGCCCGTCCCTGCCTCGTAGATCGTCACCGTGCCGTTCTCGTTCAGGCTGAAGCGGTTGTTGTGAGCCTCTCGATCCGAGAGGATGCCGCGAAAATCGTCCCAGCCGCGAGGCACGTAGGTCTCGGGACGCCCGGCGGGGAAGTCATTCAGGTACTTGCCGAAGAGGCCGGTGCGATATTCCTGCGCCTGAAGCCATACGCCAATGTGGTGATCGTCCGAGTTGGCGGCCGCCCAGGGGACATATCCGCCGTTCGGCCCGGTGTTCGAGTACACCTTCGTGTTGTGGGCGTATTGGCCGCTGAGGATGGTCGCCCGCGCGGGTCCGCACAGCGGAGTGTTGGCGATATTCGCGGTGAATCGAACGCCCGTGTCGATGAACATCGAACGCAGGCGGGGCATGGACTCGGTGACCTCGACATCGGCATCGTCGAGGAGCACCACGACGATGTTCGGCCGGACCCTGGGCGCGGGCGGCGCGCCGGGATGACAACCGAGAACAGGCAGCGCGAGGAGGGTCAGGCCGAACGCTCCGCGAAGCTGTGCGCCGAAGGCCGAAGAGAGAGACGCCGGGAGCGCGGATCGCGTCATGGCGTCGCGGAGGATAACCCTCGGCCCCGACCCGAGCCCGCATCGCTAACGCCCGCAGTCCGAACACATTGACGTAAACGTAGAGGAGCGTCGATAATCGGTCGTGGCGATGGAGTTCGCCTGAACCGCCCGAAATGCATGGGCTGATGACTCCTACAGGACGCTCACCCGAAGCACCGTAGGTTGATGGTTCAATGGCTCCACTGATCTCCCGCTCGCGTGGCTCGCAACAGGTCTGGCCTATGCCGCCGTTGGTCGCGCTCCGATGAAACCGGCTGCTCCGGAGCGAGCGGGCGCCGACACTCAGCCGCCGGGGTCGAGGAGCGAGTTGCCGGCCATGGCTTCCGACGTGAACAGCGCCCTTCCGGGTCCCGGACTGAACGAAAACCAGATCCGGCGCGTGGTGGTGACGTTTGGCTACATCGACAGCCTGCTGAAGTCGATCGAGGCCCTCACTGAACCAGACGCATCGCCGTTCGCGAAAGAGCGGCCGGATCTTTCGCCCGACGAAGGGCGGCTGCTGCGTTCGTTCGTCGCGAGCATGCGGTCCCGGATGATCGCGGCGCTCGACCGGATGCGGATCCCGAGGCCCACGCAGAACCTCTCCGCGCGCTGGAGCGTGCGCACGGCCATGGTGGCCGCCGAGGTCGAACTCTCGGACCTCAACGCGCACTCGCTCGCCGGATATGGGACGGTCGAGGACGCGGCGGGTGTCGAGATCACGGCCCTGGCCGCCGACCTTCTGGGCCTGGTCCGCCGTGGCGCTGATCTGCTCAAGGAGGAGTCGACGGGCGGGCTCGTGGCTCAGATCACGGCCATGAGCGGCCCGGTGGGGACGATCCTGCGCGCGATCCTGAAAGTCAGCACCGACCAGGGCCTCGCCGAGATCCGACCGTTGCTCGCGGCCGCGGTGGAGCGCGCGCAATCCACGACGCTCGATGTTGGCGTGTTCGGGCGAACCAGCTCCGGGAAGTCCTCGCTCATCAACGCGATCGTGGGCAGTCCCGTGCTCCCGGTCGGAGCCACCCCGGTGACCGCGGTCCCCATCCGTATTCGGCGTGGCGACCTCGCGGTTGAAGTGCGCTTCCGGGACGGGCGAACGCTGGCCACGACACTCGCCGAACTGCCGTCCTACGCGACCGAAGAGCTGAACCCGCAGAACAAGCGCGACGTGCTCTCGATCGAAGTGGCCTGCCCCACGGCACCCGAGGGGCTTCGCTTGCTCGACACCCCGGGAGTGGGGTCGCTCGCCGCGAGCGGCGCCATGCAGGCGTTCGCCTGGCTGCCGCGGTGCGACTTCGGGCTGGTGCTCGTGAGCGCGGGCACGCCACTGGGGCGCGATGAGACCGCGCTTGTCTCCGGGCTGCGTCATGCGGGTATCGATTGCAGGGTCCTCATCAGCAAGGCCGATCTTCTCGATGGGGATGACACACGGAAGGCGACCGCCTACGTTCAGGCCGAACTCGGGCCGCTCCTTGGGCGTGAGCACGCGGTGGAGGTGCTGCCCATATCGACGCGCGCCGGACATACCGAGGGCCTGGACCGGCTTGGAACGGAGGTGCTCGAGAGCCTCGCCGCCGATCACGTGCGTCGCGCGCAAGCGGCCCTGCGAAGAAGACTCCGCCGACTCATCGAAGTGACAGGGGCGGCGATGGACGGCAGGGGCCAGAGCGGCGAAGGCGGTCGCATCGAGCTGGAAAAGCGGCGCGCGAGCGCACGCGAGGTGATCGATCGCGAGGCTTCGCGACTGGCCGGGTCGGTCGACGCGGTCCTCGAGACAGCGGCGGCCGCGGTGGCCTCGGCCTGGATCCGCGGCGAAGACGGCGCGGGGGCGGCGCGGACCGCGATTCAAACCGCGGCCGCGCGCGGCCTCGCGGTGGTGCGCCAGGAGGTTCAAGCCGCGAGACGCGATGAGGCCGATCGAAGCGGCGCCCGGCTGCCGCCCCTCTTCGATCCCGAGTTCCTCGATACGCTGACCGCGCTGCCGCCGCGATTCCTGCCAGGTGTGTTTCGAACATCCTTCGCGCGGCGCGCGCTGGAGCCCCTGCACGCGCAACTCAGACAGGACCTCACCCGCTACGCGGAGAATCTCCGCTCCTGGGGCGAGGGCGCGCTCCTGGAGATCCAACCGGGCGATGACGCGCCGTCGGAGAGCGCGCCTCGGAACGAAGAGCTGGCGCCCCTGGCGGCTCTGCTAGACAAGCCGGATGATGAGGCCGAAAAGCGCTGAATCCGACGCGAGGAGCGTCGGCCCCCGGTTCACCAGTGGCCGGGAGTGCTGGGTGTTTTCAGCGAGCGGCCCCGTTGACCTTCCCGGCTATCACGCCGGTCTGATCGGCGAGGCCCTTTCCTTGGCCGAACCGGTGCGTCACCTTGTCTACTCGCCTTTGTTCGAGGCGTGGGAGGCGCCCTTCGGAGTGACAGGCTCGTGCGGGTCGCACTCGCTCGCGGTGACCCCGGATCGATTCGTGGTCTCGCGCGATCCTCACCGCGAAGGTCAGGAGCGCTCGGTCCGCTCCATCCCCTTCGATCGAGTTCTCTCCATCGAGCTCGGTCACGCGCTCGTTCTCGGCTGGCTTCGGATCCGCTTCGCGGAGAATCACGTCGCTCTCGACGAGACCATCTTCTTCGCGTCCTCGGGAATTCGTCACTTCCAGGCTGCGGTCCGGGCCTATCGGAGCCGCCTCGCCGAACCCCTTCCCCTCGCAGCCCTCGATCCGGCGCGGCGCGAGTGCGGCGATGAAGAGCCGCGCTGGCTGAGTGCCGAGTGGTCCGGCCTGCTTCTTCAGGGGGAAATGCCTCTCTCGTTCGTGCGTTCCTCGGAGAGCTTCGCGACAAATGCGGGTCGGCGTGGGTCGCGTTCCGCCTGTGTGAGCCCCTGGTCGGTGGCCGTGCTCACCGAGCGCAGTCTTCTCAGAGTCGAGAGTCAGCGGCCCCTTCATCCCGGGGATCTCGTGTTCGGCGTGAACACCACACTGGTGGATCGCTCGGTCATCCGCGGGTGTCGCATCGAAGGCGAGGCTGCTCACGACGCCATGATGCGCCATCTCGCGGTCTGCGCGGGTCTGGACGACGCGACCCTGCGCCTCGACATCCCCTTCGATGAACGCTCGCTCGATTCCGCGCGCGCCGTGGCGGCCTCCCTCGCCCTCCACGGCGCGGTGGCGTCTCCATGACGCCCTTCGTTGGCCGCGGTCGCGAGATCGCGAGGCTCAGGGCCGGTCTCGTGGCCGGAGAGAACTTCGTGGTCAGCGGGGTCTTCGGGATTGGACGAACGTCGCTCGTGCGCGCGGTCGCCGCGTCGATGGCGGATCACCACCGCTTCATCGTTCTGGACCTTCAGGGGACGCCGCTGAGCGTCGCCCGGGAACTCCACGAGGCGCTCTTCCGGGGCGAGGTCACAGTCCGGTCTTTCCGTTCGCTTCGGTATCGCATCGCGACCCGAGCCCTCACGGATCGACGAAACCACGTCGTCGTTCTCGACAACGTGTCGCGGCTTACCGCCCCGAAGCTGGATTTCATCCGTCGGCTCGTCGAAGCGCGGCGATATCGCGTGGTGGCGATTGTCGAGGCCTTCCTGGGCGGGAAGGAGTTGCTTCATCTCCGGTCCGCGCTCCGTTGCGGCCCGCCCATTCGCCTCGGGCCCTTGAGCGTCGCGGACAGTGAGCGGTTCCTCGAGGCCTCGGCCCGCGCCCTGGGGCTGGCCTGGCGCAGCGCGGAGGTTCACGGCCTGGCGGTCGCCTCCCACGGGTTCCCGCTCGGCATGCGTGAACTCGTCGACCGCAGCCTCGCGCGGGACGCAGCCGCGTCACCGGGCTCGTTCGAAAGGCCCTATCGTCCACGTCGCACCTGAAAGGAACATCCGATGAAAGAATCCATAGCCGGAATTCACGCCCGCGAGATCCTGGACTCCCGCGGAAATCCAACTATCGAAGTGGAAGTGACGCTCGTGGGCGGCATCCGGGCCCGGGCGGCGGTTCCCTCCGGCGCCTCGACCGGGGTGCATGAAGCGGTGGAACTGCGGGACGGCGACGCTCGAAGGTTCGGCGGGAAGGGTGTCACGAAGGCGGTGGCCAACGTGAACGGCGCCATCGCGGAGGCTCTTCGTGGGCGCGACGCCATGGATCAGGGAGGCATCGACGCACTGATGCTGAGTCTCGACGGCACGGCCAACAAGTCGAAGCTGGGTGCAAACGCCATTCTGGGCGTGAGCTGCGCGGTGGCGCGGGCCGCGGCGGACGCGGAAGGCGTGCCGCTCTTCACGAGGCTCGGCGGCGCTTCCGCGAACCTCCTCCCGGTTCCCATGTTCAACATCCTCAACGGAGGAGTTCACGCGAACTGGGAAGGCACGGACCTGCAGGAGTTCATGATCGCTCCCGTGGGCGCGCCTTCGTTTCGCGAAGCCCTGCGTTGGGGCAGCGAGACGTATCACGCTCTGAAGGCGGTGCTCAAGAAGGAGGGTCACTCGACCGCGGTGGGCGACGAGGGCGGCTTCGCTCCCGCGCTCAAGGCGAACGAGGATGCGCTCAAGGTGATCGTTCGCGCCATCGAGGCAGCGGGGTATCGGCCGGGTGACGACATCGCCATTGCTCTCGATCCCGCTTCAAGCGGCTTCTACGAAGAGGGTCGCTACCACCTTCGCACCGAGTCCCGATACGCGACCTCGGACGAGATGACCACGATGTACGCCGACTGGGTGAGCCGCTACCCGATCGGGGTTCTCGAAGACGGCCTCGCGGAAGACGACTGGAGCGGCTGGAAGGCGCTGAACCAGGCTCTGGGCGCGAAGATCGAACTGGTGGGGGACGATATCTTCGTCACCAACGTGGAGCGCATCGCGCGAGGCATCCGCGAGAACGTGGCGAACGCTGTGCTCATCAAGCTCAATCAGATCGGGACGGTGACCGAGACCATCGCCGCAATCGAGATGGCACGAAAGGCGGGATGGGGATCCATGGTGTCGCATCGCAGCGGCGAGACGGTCGACAGCTTCATCGCCGATCTCACCGTGGGCCTCGCCACCGGGCATCTCAAGACCGGCGCGCCCTGCCGGGGCGAGCGGGTCGAGAAGTACAACCAGCTCCTCCGCATCGAAGAGAGTTTGGGCAATCGTGCGGTATACGCGGGGCGGCGTGCCTTCGTGAGGCCTTGATGTCTTCGGTGGGCGGGGTGACGGAGACCCCCACCGCGGCGCGTGTCCAAGCTCTGTTGAACATCGCGCAGGAGGTCCAGGATGGGGGCATCGAGAGCGACGCTCGCGCCCTTCTCGAACGTCTGCGCGAGGGGCGCTTCTACGTCGCGTGCCTGGGGCAGTTCAAGCGGGGGAAGTCAACTGTCGTCAATGCGCTCCTCGGGGAGGCGCTTCTGCCCACGGGCACCGCTCCCGTGACTTCGGTGGTGACCATCATCAGGCACGGCGCGAGGAGAGCCCGTGTACGCCTGGTCGGTGGAGAGTGGCTCGAGATTCAGGTCGCGGACCTGCCGCAATACGTCTCGGAGAGCGGTAATCCCGGGAATGCAAAGGGCGTGGCCGCAGTGGAGGTGTTCTCGGAGAACGGCCTGCTCGCCGACGGCCTTTGCCTGGTCGACACTCCGGGCATCGGTTCCGTCATCCTTCACAACACCGCCGAGACGCGTTCCTTCCTTCCTCAGATTGACGTGGGGCTCGTTGTTCTCGGCGGCGACCCTCCGATATCGGGTGAAGAGCTCGATCTCGTCAACGAGATAGCGAAGGAGGTTCGCGACCTTGTGTTCATTCTCAACAAAGCCGATCGGCTGCGCGATGCTGAACTTGCCGAGGCTCGCGCTTTCACGGTGTCCGTTCTCTCGCCGCGTGTGCCCCCGCCCCTCCGTCTCTTCGAGGTCAGCGCGCTCGAGCGTGTTCAGGGCGGGGAAACCCGCGACTGGTCCCGGCTCGTCGAAGCGCTGCGGCAGATGGCGGACGCCAGCGGCAAGCTTCTGGTGGCGCAGGCGGGCGCGCGAGGCGCCTCGATTCTCGCGTCGAGGCTCCGCCGCCGCCTGACCGAGGATCGAGACGCGCTCAGGCGGCCGATCGAGGAGTCGGAGCGCCGGCTGCAGACACTGCGGGCCTGCGCGCAGAACGCGGAGCAATCGCTCGCGGATCTCGGCCCCCTGCTTGGCGCGGAGCAGCAACGGCTCGCGCGACGGTTCGAAGCGGACCGGCAGCGCTTCGTTGAGGCGGCGACACCGCGCGTGGTGGAGCTTCTCGAAGCGAGTCTGAAGGTTTCAGCACCGCTTCGTGGGCCGCGGCTGTGGCGATACGCCCTCGATCAGGCCCAGGACGTGGCCGAGCGACTGGTGCGCGAGTGGCTCGAGACGGAGCAACCCGTCGCGGAGCGTGAGTTCGCGGACGCCGCCGAACGCTTCGTCGCTCACGCCAATGGCGTACTCGCGGCCCTGCGTTCGTCCGGAGCGGTGCCCGCCGACGCGCTGCCCTCCGCCCTCGATTCCGAGACCGGGTTTCGCGTGCGGAGCCACTACCATTTCGAGTGGTTGATGCGCCTGACTTCGGGAACGTCGTGGGCCTGGCTCGCAGATTGGCTCCGCAGCGGGGACGCGTTGCGGCGGCGCGCCCGCGCGACCGCGGTTGAATTCGCTCTGAGGCTTCTCGATGTCAACTCGCACCGGGTGGTTGGCGACTTCAACGACCGGGTCGTGGAGAGTCGGCGCTCGGTCGAGGCGGCGCTCCGGAGGACGATCGAGGATGCGGTGGGCCTGGCGGCGGACGCGGCGCGCCGCGCGAGCGAACTTCGAGCCCGCGGGATCGCGGCGGTGGAGGGTGAGATGGGGGCCATCGAGGCGCGCTTGTCTCGCCTCGAGCGTCTCGCGGAAGAACCGGTATCGTGATTTTCCTGCATGCCAACATCTGAGCCCGCAGCCTTGACCGTCCTCTCAAGGGGTCGATTGTGGGCTCGTGGAGTCAAGCGCGACGTCCACGCCGTGTGGCTCGCGGCGCGGGACCGTCGAACACCCTGGTATGCGAAGTGCCTTGCGATCGCGGTGGCCGGCTACGCGCTGTCGCCCATCGACCTGATTCCCGACTTCATCCCGGTTCTCGGGTATCTCGACGACATCATCATTGTGCCTCTGGGCATCCTGCTCGTGGTTCGGTTGATTCCTCCGGAGGTCATGCAGGAGCACCGGGAGGCTGCGATGGCGGCCTCGCATCGGCCGATCAGCCGAGCCGCCGCGGCAGTGGTCATCGCGATATGGATCGCCAGCGCCGCCGGCGTCTGCATCCTTCTCATGGCGCGGTGAGCCAGTCGCGACGGCCGAGGCGAGTACGAGCACGACGCCTCCCCGCGCACGACGCCGCGGCCCCCGAGTGGCGGTCACGGCGGTTGCTACGCTTCGGCCGTGAGACGGCGGGACTCCACGCGTGGAGGCAAGCGCCGTCCTTCGGGGTGAGGACGGCGCTTAGGCCGTTCCTCTTTCAAGGAGTCCCGCATTGAATCTCACGCCCGAAGACGCAACCGCCGAGCCCGCCACTTCCCTCGCGCCTGACGCGCACGCCACGCCCGTCCTCCTCGACCACGAACGCCTCGCCGCCTTCCAAGTCGCCCTCGAATTCGCCGCGATGGTCCCGGCCCTCACGAAGACCGCACGCCCCGCCCTTCGCGATCAACTCGAGCGCGCCTCCTCCTCAATCGCGCTCACGCTCGCAGAGGGCTGCGCTCGACGTACCCGCCGCGACCGCCTCCACTTCTTCTCCATGGCCCAAGGGTCGGCCATGGAGTGCGCCGCCGCCATCGACATCCTCCGCCTGACGGGGCACCTCGCCGCCGCCGACGTCACCCGCGCGAAGCACAAGCTCACCCGCATCGTCCAGATGCTCGCCGGCCTGCGCCGCAGCCGTTAACATCCCGCCACTCCCATGGCGCCCGACGCTCGACGTGGCATCGCCCTCTGCCTCTCCGGCGGCGGCTTCCGCGCCACCCTCTTCCACCTCGGCGCCATTCAACGCCTCTTCGAACTCGGCATCGCCACCCGCCCCGACTTCGACACCGTCACCTCCGTCTCCGGCGGCAGCATCACCGCCGCCCAGTGGGCCATCGCCGAAGCGCAAGCGGCCACCAACGAGAACCGCCCCA
>Ga0315271_10002889_pt1 | contig 10814 bp, 9 predicted proteins | sample C3_top_MG_FD_204664 | JGI IMG/M metagenome (GOLD analysis project Ga0315271, IMG submission 204664) | Sediment microbial communities from Yellowstone Lake, YNP, Wyoming, USA - C3_top | ecosystem: Environmental > Aquatic > Freshwater > Lake > Sediment | place: USA: Wyoming | collected 2017-08-01
CCCCTCGCGCGGGTGGCGAAATTGGTAGACGCACCAGGTTTAGGTCCTGACGCCAGCGATGGTGTGGGGGTTCGAGTCCCCCCCCGCGCACCACAGTCTTTACATCAAGAGTTGACACCATGACGGTCACTGTCGAAACCCTGGAAAAACTGCAGCGCCGAATCACCCTGACGCTTGCGGCCGACGCCATCAACGGCGAAGTCGCGTCGCGGCTCAAAAAGCTCTCGCGCACGGTCAAGGCCGACGGCTTTCGCCCGGGCAAGGTGCCGATGTCGGTGGTGGCGCAGCGCTACGGCTATTCGGTGCACTATGAAGTCATGAACGACAAGGTCGGGGAGGCCTTTGCCAGCGCCGCCAACGAAGCCAAGTTGCGTGTGGCCGGTGCGCCCAGCATCTCGCAAAAGCAAGGCAGTCCTGAGGGCCAGATCGCCTTCGATGCCACCTTCGAGGTCTACCCTGAGGTCAGGCTTGGTGACCTGACGGCGGTGAGCGTGCAGCGCATATCGACCGAGGTCAGCGCGGCGGCCATCGACAAGACCGTCGATATCCTGCGCAAGCAACGTCGCACCTTTGCCCAGCGCCCGGCCACCGAGGGCGCAGCCGAGACCGACCGCGTGACGATCGACTTCGAAGGCAAGATTGACGGCGAGGCGTTCTCGGGCGGCAAGGCCGACGCCTTCCAATTCATCATCGGCGAAGGCCAGATGCTCGAGCAGTTCGACAAGGGCGTGCGCGGTATGAAGGTCGGCGAAAGCAAGACCTTTCCGGTCACCTTCCCGGCCGATTACCAGGGCCATGACGTGGCAGGCAAGGAAGCCGACTTCCTGGTCACCATGAAGAAGATCGAGTCGCAGACGCTGCCCGTGGTGGACGAGGCCTTTGCCAAGTCGCTGGGCATCGCCGGTGGCACGGTCGAAGCGTTGCGTGCCGACGTGGCGAAGAACCTCGAGCGCGAGGTCAAGTTCCGCGTCCAGGTCCGCAACAAGGCCGCTGTGATGGATGCCCTGGTAGCCAGTGCCGAGCTGGACCTGCCCAAGGCACTGATCGACAGCGAAACCGAGCGCCTGGTCGAGGCCGCACGTGCCGACCTGAAACAGCGCGGTGTGAAAGACGCCGCCGCCGCGCCGATCCCGGCCGAGTTGTTCACCGCGCAGGCCGAGCGCCGCGTGCGGCTGGGCCTTGTCGTGGCCGAACTCGTTCGCAAGCACAACCTGCAGGCCAAACCCGAACAGTTGCAGGCACACATTGAAGAGATGAGCCAGAGCTATGAGAAGCCGGGCGAGGTGATGCGCTGGTACTTGAGCGATCGCCAGCGCATGGCCGAGGTCGAGGCCGTGGTCATCGAGAACAACGTCGCCAACCATGTCTTGGCCACCGCGCAGGTTACCGACAAGGTACTGCCATTCGACGAACTGATGACCGGCTGAACCAGCCAAGGATTGCGCGCATCGAGAGCCTGTCCAATGGCAGATGTATTCTTGCTGGCGACATAATCAGCCATCGAGTCAAGTCAGAAGGGTCGCCATGAGCGCGCAGGAAATCCAGGGGCTGGGCATGGTGCCCATCGTCATCGAACAGTCGGGCCGCGGCGAGCGCGCTTACGACATCTACAGCCGCTTGCTGCGCGAGCGCATCGTGTTCCTGGTCGGGCAGGTCAATGACCAGACCGCCAACCTGGTGGTGGCACAGATGCTCTACCTTGAGAGCGAGAACCCCGACAAGGACATTTTCCTGTACATCAACTCGCCGGGCGGCAGCGTCAGCGCCGGCATGTCGATCTACGACACGATGCAGTTCATCAAGCCCGATGTCTCGACCATGTGCATGGGCCTGGCCGCGAGCATGGGCTCGTTCCTGCTGATGGCCGGCGCCAAGGGCAAGCGGCTGTCGCTTCCCAACTCGCGGATCATGATTCATCAGCCCTCGGGCGGCACTCAGGGCCAGGCTACTGACATCGAGATCCACGCCCGCGAGATCCTGAAGACCCGCGAGCAGCTCAACAAGATCTACGCCGATCGCACCGGCCAGACGCTGGAGAAGATCCAGGCCGACATGGAGCGCGACTTCTTCCTCGACCCGCAAGAGGCCAAGGACTACGGCCTGATCGACCAGGTGATCGACAAGCGCCCCTGACACCCGGGCTGCGGCCAAGGCGTGATTCACGCCACGAAAAGGGGCTCCTTTCGGTGCCTGTGCCGGCGTGGGCCTTGCACTATCATTGCCTCAGTTCCCCCCTAGGCCAGCCCATGCCAGAGAAAAAAGGCAGCTCCAGCGAAAAGGTTCTTTACTGCTCGTTCTGCGGCAAGAGCCAGCACGAGGTGAAGAAGCTCATTGCTGGCCCGTCGGTGTTCATTTGCGACGAGTGCATCGAGCTTTGCAACGACATCATTCGCGACGAAGTTCCGGCCGATGCGCCTGGCGGCAAGACGGCCAAGTCCGACCTGCCCACGCCGAGTGAAATCAAGGGCAGTCTGGACGCGTACGTGATCGGCCAGGAAGTTGCCAAGCGCACGCTGTCGGTGGCTGTCTACAACCACTACAAGCGCCTCAAGCACATGGGCGGCAAGGACGAGGTCGAGCTCAGCAAGAGCAACATCCTGCTCATCGGCCCCACCGGATCGGGCAAGACATTGCTGGCGCAGACGCTGGCACGTCTCTTGAACGTGCCGTTCGTGATTGCCGACGCAACGACACTGACCGAAGCGGGCTATGTCGGCGAGGATGTCGAAAACATCATCCAAAAACTGCTGCAGAACTGCAACTACGATGTCGAACGTGCACAGCGCGGCATCGTTTACATCGACGAGATCGACAAGATTTCGCGCAAGGCCGACAACCCGAGCATCACCCGCGACGTCTCGGGCGAGGGCGTGCAGCAAGCGCTGTTGAAGCTGGTCGAAGGCACGATGGCCAGCGTGCCGCCACAGGGCGGACGCAAGCACCCGAACCAGGATTTCCTGCAGATCGACACCACCAACATCCTGTTCATCTGCGGTGGCGCCTTCGACGGTCTGGAAAAAGTGATTCAGAACCGCACCGAGAAGTCGGGCATTGGTTTCGGCGCCACGGTGCACAGCAAGACCGAGAAACGTGTCTCGGAAGTGTTCCGCGAAGTCGAGCCCGAAGACCTGATCAAATTCGGTCTGATCCCTGAACTGGTCGGCCGCCTTCCGGTCGTGGCCACGCTGGGCGAGTTGAGCGAAGACGCGATGGTGCAGATCCTCACCGAGCCGAAGAACGCACTATTGAAGCAGTACCAGCGGCTGTTTGCGATGGACGGTGTCGATCTCGAGATCCGCCCCTCGGCGCTGGTGGCAATCTCGCGCAAGGCGCTTGAGCGCAAGACCGGCGCGCGCGGCCTGCGTTCGATCCTGGAACAGGCGCTGATCGACACCATGTTCGACCTGCCCAATTTGGCCGGTGTGGCCAAGGTCGTGGTCGACGAGCACAACATCGTAGAAGGCAGCAAGCCGCTGCTGGTCTACCGCGAGCAGCAGGCCAAGGCCAGCGCATGAATGACGCCCACCCCCGAAGCGGCCATCGGCCGCCTCGCCCTCAAGGGGCCACCGCTGGCGGAATGGCGAGCCCGGATCCGCGGCGGCTGCTTGGTGGGAAAGTCTGACCGCCTTGCGGTCGTTGCTTGAATTCGTTGTCTTGGGCCCAACGTGGGTCTGAGAAAGAGAGGCACTTCCCATGTCTGGACATCCTGTACTCCCCGCGGACCCGATCACGCTGCCGCTGCTGCCGCTGCGCGACGTGGTGGTGTTCCCGCACATGGTCATCCCGCTGTTCGTCGGGCGGCCGAAGTCGATCAAGGCCCTCGAAGCCGCGATGGAGGCTGGCCGCCAGATAGTGCTGGTGGCGCAAAAGGCCGCCGGCAAGGACGAGCCCAAGGCCGACGACATGTTCGAGGTCGGCTGCGTATCGAACATCCTGCAGATGTTGAAGCTGCCCGACGGCACGGTGAAGGTGCTGGTCGAAGGCACTCAGCGGGCTACCACGGTCAGCATTTCCGACAACGGCGAGCATTTCGTCGCCGAGGTCACGCCGATTCCGCCGTTGGTCGACACCAAGCCCGAGATTGAGGCCCTGCGCCGTGCGGTGACGCAGCAGTTCGACCAGTACGTCAAGCTGAACAAGAAGATCCCGCCCGAGATCCTGACTTCGATCGCCGGTATCGACGATGCCGGCCGCCTGGCCGACACTATCGCCGCGCACCTGCCCCTGAAGCTCGAGGCCAAGCAGTCGGTGCTCGACCTGCATGACACCGGCAAGCGCATGGAAAAGCTGCTCGAGCTGCTCGAGCACGAGGTCGACATCCTGCAGGTCGAGAAGCGTATTCGTGGCCGCGTCAAGCGGCAGATGGAAAAGAGCCAGCGCGAGTACTACCTCAACGAGCAGGTCAAGGCGATCCAGAAGGAGCTGGGCGACGGCGAAGAGGGTGCCGATCTCGAAGAACTCGAGAAGAAGGTCATCGCCGCCAAGATGCCCAAGGAGGCACGCAAGAAAGCCGACGCCGAGTTGAAGAAGCTCAAGCTGATGTCACCGATGTCGGCCGAGGCGACGGTGGTGCGCAACTACATCGACACCCTGGTCGGGCTGCCGTGGAGCAAGAAGACCAAGATCAAGCATGACCTCGGCTTTGCCGAGGGCGTGCTCAACGAAGATCACTACGGCCTGGACAAGGTCAAGGATCGCATCCTCGAATACCTCGCCGTGCAGCGGCGTGTCGACAAGGTCAAGGCCCCGATCCTGTGCCTGGTCGGGCCGCCCGGCGTGGGCAAGACCTCGCTCGGCCAGAGCGTGGCCCGCGCCACCGGGCGCAAGTTCGTTCGCATGGCGCTAGGTGGCATGCGCGACGAGGCCGAGATCCGCGGCCACCGCCGCACCTACATCGGCTCGATGCCGGGCAAGGTGCTGCAAAGCCTGGCCAAGGCTGGCACCAGGAACCCATTGTTCCTGCTCGACGAGATCGACAAGTTGGGCATGGACTTCCGCGGCGACCCGTCGAGCGCGCTCCTGGAAGTGCTCGACCCGGAGCAGAACCACACCTTCAGCGACCACTATGTCGAGGTCGACTTCGACCTGTCCGACGTGATGTTCGTCGCCACTTCGAACTCGATGAACATCCCGCCGGCGCTGCTCGATCGGATGGAGGTCATTCGCCTGGCAGGCTACACCGAGGACGAAAAACTCAACATCGCTTTGCGCTACCTGTGCCCCAAGCAGGCCAAGAACAACGGTGTCAAGCCCGAGGAAATGGACATCACCGAAAGCGCGCTGCGCGGCATCATCCGCTACTACACGCGTGAGGCCGGGGTGCGTTCGCTCGAGCGTGAGATCTCCAAGATCTGCCGCAAGGTGGTCAAGGGCGTCCAGCTGAAGAAGTATGTTGGTCAGGTCATCGTGACCGACGACAACCTCAACGACTTCCTCGGTGTGCGCAAGTTCGACTTTGGGCGCGCCGAGAAGAAGAACCAGGTCGGCCAGGTGGTCGGGCTGGCCTGGACCGAAGTCGGTGGCGACCTGCTGACGATCGAAGCGGCGGTGATGCCGGGCAAGGGCAACATCATCCGCACCGGCCAGTTGGGCGATGTGATGAAGGAGTCGGTCGAGGCCGCGCGCTCGGTGGTGCGCTCACGCGCGCGCCGCCTGGGCATCAAGGACGAGATGTTCGAGAAGCGCGACATCCACATCCACGTGCCCGACGGTGCGACGCCCAAGGACGGCCCGAGCGCGGGCGCGGCAATGACCACGGCGTTCGTTTCGGCCCTGACCGGCATCCCGGTGCGCGCCGATGTGGCCATGACCGGCGAGATCACGCTGCGCGGCGAAGTCACCGCCATCGGCGGGCTGAAGGAAAAGCTGCTCGCGGCGCATCGCGGCGGCATCAAGACCGTGATGATTCCCGAAGACAACGTCAAGGACCTGCAGGAGATCCCCGAAAACGTCAAGAATCATCTCGAGATCGTGCCCGTGCGGTGGATCGACCGCGTGCTCGAGGTGGCACTCGAAAAGGTGCCTGAGGCGTTGCCAGACGATGAACCCGTCGTGGCGGTGCCGGCAGTCGCTCCGGCCGAGGTGGTCACGCCGCCCGCCGCGGTCACCGACACCCGGCCGCACTGAGGTTCCCCTGGCTATAATGCCGCCTCGCCGGACACCCCGGTTGGCGAAAGATCGATGCGGGAATAGCTCAGTTGGTAGAGCGCAACCTTGCCAAGGTTGAGGTCGCGAGTTCGAGTCTCGTTTCCCGCTCCAGATATGCTTGAAGGGAAGCCACCCGGCTTCCCTTTTCTGTCGGTGCAGCAGACCCCGGCGCGGTAGCAAAGCGGTTATGCAGCGGATTGCAAATCCGCCCAGCCCAGTTCGACTCTGGGCCGCGCCTCCACTCTCACGACAGCCCCTTCATGGGCTGTTTTTCACTTGAGGCCGTGGGGAGACTACTTGCCCGGCTTGCGCCCGATCTTCCCCGCCGCCGCCGCCACGACACGAGCGGCTCGCCAGTGGCGCGCACCTCCGTGGCAGGGCTCTCCTCAGGCGAGGTCTTCATGCAGGCACAAAATGTTGCCTTCGGGGTCCTCAAACCAGGCCGCCTTCTCCGAGCCGAGCACACAGACACCCTCGACCGTCTTCAACCCCGGCAGGTCGTAGTCGGCGAAGCGCACGCCGCGTGCCTTCAAAGTTGCGACAGCCGGTTCAATCCGTTCAACCCGGAAGCTGACCACCGTGTGCTCGGCCTTGGTGCCCTCGGGCTTGGGAAACAGCGCCAGCGTCGTGCCGCCGACGCGGTAGTTGAACTTGCCATCCGGGCGCAGGCCCTGTGGCGTCAGCCCGATCTGTTGCTCGTAGAAGCGGCGCGCTCTGGCCATGTCCTTGACTGGCAGCATGCAGGTAACTTGGCTTTCACTTAGCAGATCCATCGCCAACCTCCAGTTGAGTCCTATACCGAGCTTGTAGTCGTCGGAGCGTAATGCGTCGATACGCAAGATTGCGTAGTGGCCGGGGCAAGGATGGGCGAACAGCGGGTGGCGCCGACGCCAAAGCAGGTCACTTCCGGCGCATGGTGTTCAACATCCTGATCAACGCGCTATCAGAGCACCGGAGTCTTGCGCTGACAGACGAACGCGCTCGCGCGGTGTGCGTGCAGGTGGGGCGCGTCGTGAACGGATGGCGCGCGCACTTTGCAGCCCAGGGGGTCAGTGGGCGCGACCTGGCCCAGTTGGCGGACGAAATCGACCGACCGTTCTTGCGCCGGCAGCGGTAGGAGTTTGCCTGACCCAGGCAAGTTCACACGTCCAGACGACCCGAATCGGCTGCGCAAGTCGATGCGAAATCGCGGGCTCGCATTGGCCGCGGCGCTCAAGAACTAGCCCGGAGTTCGGCCATGGCGCCTGCGAAGGCGTCGGCAATCACGTTGGCAGCAGGGTGCTGGTGATCGCGTATCACCCAGCGACCGGCGACCATCACGTCACGCCACGGCCGTGCCGGGCTGGAAAACACCAGCGCATCGAGCGTGTGCGATGCGGGCACACCAAGCAGTGCGGGCTCGCGGCGGTCGGCCACCAGGGCATCGGCGCGCGCGCCCTTGATCAACCCCCATGCCGCTTCGCCGCTGGCCGCCGCGCCACTGCTGTTTACCAGCCCGAAAAGGCGCTCGGCCGTCGAGGGTTGCCCCGACTGCGGTGACGCGGATACGTTGCGCTGGCGCAGGGCCAGGCGCTGGCCGTAGTCGAGCCAGCGCAACTCTTCGCGCCAGTCGCGCGTGGCGTGGCTGTCCGAGCCGATGGTCAGCGGCACGCCGGCTGCCAGCCAGCCCGGCAAGTCGCACAGCCCATCGCCGAGATTCGCCTCGGTGCTGGGGCAGATCACGACGCCGGCGCCACTGCGCGCCACCGCGTCGATCTCGCTGCGCAGTGCATGCGTGGCGTGCACGAGCTGCCAGCGGGCGTCGAGCAGGCCTTCGTGGGCGAGCCATTCGATCGGCCGCGAGCCGGTGGCCGCCAGGCAGTCGTCGACCTCGGCCATCTGCTCGGCCACGTGGATGTGGATCGGCCCGCAGAACGACTGCGCCAAATGCCGCAGTTGTGCAATCGAAGTGGGTGATGCTGCGCGCAACGAGTGGATTACCAGCCCGGCCTGCAGGCCCGGGCGCTGGCTGGCCGCGATGGCCTGCACCGTCGACCAGACACTCTGTGGCGTACTGGCGAAGCGCCGCTGGTCGTCGCGCAGGGTGGGTTGGGCAAAGCCTGCGCGCTCGTACAGCGCGGGCATCAGGGTCAGGCCGATGCCCGCGTCCAGCGCTGCGTCGGCCAATGCCCACGACAGCGCGTACGGGTCGGCGTAGGGCTGCCCGTCGCGGTCGTGCCGCAAGTAGTTGAATTCGCAAACCTGGGTGTAGCCGCCCTGCAGCAGCTCGAGATAGAGCTGCGTGGCGATGGCGCGCAACTGCGGCGGGTCGATGCGCAGGGCCACCTGGTACATGCGCTCGCGCCACGACCAGAAGTCATCGCTGCTGGACTCGCGGCGTTCGGCCAAGCCGGCGAAGGCCCGCTGGAAAGCGTGGCTGTGGGCGTTGACCAGGCCCGGCAGCAGCGGCGCGTCGAGCACGGTGGTGCCCGCTGGCGGCTGCACTACGCCGGGGCTGACCTCGGCCCAACGGCCATCGCTGCCGACGCGCAGCAGTACTTGTGGCTGCCAGCCGCCTGGCAACCAGGCCTGCGGCGCCCACAGCAGCGCGGGCCGATCCCCGTTCACGAGGCCACCTCGGTGCCACCGCTGATCACGCGCACCGCGGGATGCTGGCCAAAGGCGTAGGCGAGCACGTTCGGGTGCTCGTGCGGCCAGACCACGAAATCGGCGCGTTGCCCCGCGCTCAGGCGGCCACGATCAGAAAGTCCGAGTGCGCGTGCACCATTGACGGTCATGCCGCGCAAGGCTTCTTCGGGCGTCAGACGAAACAGCGTACAGGCCATGTTGAGCATCAGCAGCGGCGACAGCGTTGGCGACGAGCCCGGATTGTGGTCGGTGGCGATGGCGATCGGCACGCCGGCGGCACGCAGTGCGGCAACGGGTGGCAGTTGAGTTTCGCGCAGGAAGTAGTACGCGCCGGGCAGGAGGACGGCGGTCGTGCCTGCGCGCGCCATCGCCTGCACGCCGGCGTCGGACAGGTACTCGAGGTGATCACAAGACAGCGCGCCGAACTCTGCGGCAAGTTGGGCGCCACCCTGGTCACTCAACTGCTCGGCATGCAGCTTGACCGGCAGCCCCAATGCGCGCGCGGCCTCGAACACGCGCCGCGTTTGCGCGCTCGCGAAGCCGATGCGTTCGCAGAAGGCATCGACCGCATCGACCAGGCCCTCGGCGTGCAGCGCAGGCAGCCAGGCGCATACCGCGCTGATGTAGTCGTCGCCGCGGCCGTCGAACTCCGGCGGTAGCGCGTGTGCGGACAGGCATGTCGTGCGCACGCAAAGCGGCAGCTCGCGGCCCAGGCGCCGCGCCACGCGCAGGCAGCGCGCTTCATGCTCGGCCGTCAGGCCGTAGCCGGACTTCACTTCGAGGGTGGTCACGCCCTCGGCCATCAAGGCTAGTGCGCGCTGCTGTGCGCTAGCCCATAGCGCCTCGTCGCTGGTCGCGCGCGTGGCGGCCACGGTGGAGCGGATGCCACCACCGGCGCGGGCAATGTCCTCGTAGCTCGCGCCCTCGAGCCGCATCTCGAACTCGCGTGCGCGGTTGCCGGCATAGACCAGGTGGGTGTGACAGTCGACGAGGCCGGGTGTGACCAGGGCGCCACCGAGGTCATGCTCTGCATCGATGTCCAGGCCCTTGGGCAACGCGGCTTGGTCGCCGACCCAGCGTAGCGTGGCGCCGTCCACGAGCAGCGCGCCGCGTTCGAGCCAGCCCCAACCTTTCGCTGCGGCCAAGGTCGCCAGGCGGGCGTTGCGCCAGAGTGTGGCCATGTTCAGCTCTCCTGCGGCGAGGCGGCCAGCCACCAGCCGATCAATGCGGCCGGCCGCTGGCCGGCGGTGAATGACAAGCACGGTGGCGCCTTGTCGAACCAGAGCAGCGCATAGGGTGGCAGCTCGACTTGTTGCTGCCCAGCCTGACACACCCCGGCGACGGCCGTGAACAGGCCGCATTGCGCGTCGGCGGGCGACCATGCCTGGCCGTCCGTGGCTGTCTGCATGGCACCGCTGGCATGGCGCAGCATCAGGTTCAGGTCGCGTGTCGCGCCGTCGAGCAGGCGACAGCCGACCACCGCCTGGCCGGCAAACTGCAGCGGCGCGTCGCCCCGGTGAAGGCGCTGTGGCGCACCGTCGAGTGTCAACTCGACGCCCGCGCCTTGCAGCACCGTGAACCAACGCTCAACGCCGGGGTAGGCAGAGAAGGGTCCGTCGGTCTCGATGTCGGCGACGCTGATGCGCAGCTGCCAGTCGTCGCCCGGCGGCCAGGCGAGCAATTCACGCGTGCTGCCGCCGCCGTTGCGCCACGGCTGTGGCGCAACGTCAAGAACACGGATCAATTCCATCGCCGCCTCCGTCGTCACGCGCCGCGCTGCCACAGCCGCGGGAAGAGTTCGTGGTTCATCGGGGCACCGGCCGCCAACTGTTCGGCCAAGCCGGGAAATGCCGGCGAGGTGGTCCACGCCCGCGGCGCATGGGTGATGTCATCGCCGAGCATGCGCAGCGAGAAGACCCGCCGACGCCGGTCGCCGTCGACGCCGCCGGCCGCGTGCAGGGTGAGCATGTGGAAGCAGACCACGTCGCCGGGTTCGATCTCCCAGCCGAGGATGTTGTAGCGCTCGCGTGCCGACTCGA
>Ga0315271_10002890_pt1 | contig 10813 bp, 9 predicted proteins | sample C3_top_MG_FD_204664 | JGI IMG/M metagenome (GOLD analysis project Ga0315271, IMG submission 204664) | Sediment microbial communities from Yellowstone Lake, YNP, Wyoming, USA - C3_top | ecosystem: Environmental > Aquatic > Freshwater > Lake > Sediment | place: USA: Wyoming | collected 2017-08-01
ATCGCCCACGTTCACAATGATTACCTCGAACTGCTCGCCGGAGGGGGCACGGCGGGCCTCGTTCTCTACGCCTGGTTCGTGGCTGCGGTGCTTCTCGCCGCGGTCCTGGCCTGCCTCCGGCGCCGCGACCCGCCCTCGCTCTACCTCGCCTTCGGGTCGCTCGCGGGGTGCGTCGCTTTTCTTGTCCACGGGGCGAGCGACTTCAGTCTCGCCATCGGCGCCAATGCGTTGTACTTCTTTTTCCTGCTCGGGCTCGCCGTGTCGGCCTCCCACACGCGCGTTCAGCCGGACGGCCGGCAGACCTTGCTCAGCAGCCGGCGCCTGCCGGCGCGGGTGTCGCACGCCGTCGCCGCTCTGGCCTTGGCGTCTGTCATCGTCCACGGAACCGAACTCGCGGCACGGCACGCCTGGGATCGCGCCACGGGGGAAGTGCTGCAGCTCGGGCCACGCCAGGAACCGCCCGCATTCGTCAGGGGACTCATCACCCGGGCGGCGCGGCTGCAGCCGCTGGAGGCCGCCTATCCCGCCGCCCTCGCGCGCATCGCATACCGGGAGGCGAACCCGGACGAGGCGTTGAGACTCACGCGACTCTCCCTGCGCCTGCGGCCAGTCGACGCGGTCGTGTTGATGCAACGGGGCACCCTCCTGAGCGCGCGCAGGGAGGACGGGCCGGCACGGCAGAGTTTCGCGGCGGCGGTGGCTGCCGACCCTGCAGCCGCCACGCCTCGCGTGACATTCGGCGCCTGGCTCCTCTCAAAGGGGGATCGAGGTGCGGCGGTCGCCCAGATGAGCGCGGCAATGCTGATCGAGCCGGCAGGCACACCCGGCATCATCTCCCGGCTGGTGCTCGCCGGATTTGACGACGAGCAGATCGCCGCAGCCATTCCTCCCAGCCCCGAAGCCCTCCTGGGGTTTGCGCGCTACGCGAGGACAACGGGCGCGCGCCGGCTCGCGGTGGAGGCTTGCCGCAGGACGCTCGCGGTGGACCCCGGGAATCAGCAGGCGCAAGCCGAACTGGTCGTTCTTGAGCACCTGCCGGGGCAACCTCGTTGACGCTGTCGGACGCCGGGGGTAGAATATCTCGATGAAAGTGCTTCGTTTTCTGGTGACAGCCGCGATCTTCGTGCTCAGCGGAGGGTGTGCCTCGAGTCCTCCGGCGGTGCCGCAGGTCGCTGCGGACAAGGAGATGCTGATCGTCAGCGGCGGGCGTTTCACGATGGGGCGGGACCAGGGCGAGGTCAACGAGCGGCCCGCGCACAAGGTCGACGTCGACACCTTTGCCCTGGACCGCACCGAGGTTTCTGCCGGGGAATTCGCCGCCTTTCTCAATGTCATGGGGAACGAGAGCGACCGGTACTTCACGCCGGACGAGTATGCGACCGTTGTCGCCGTGCCGGGGGATGTCTCGGGGGCGGTAGCGCGCTTCGCCGCGCGCCCCGGGTACGAGCGGTTCCCGGCGAACAACGTCTCGTGGAACGGCGCGGATTCCTATTGCCGCTGGCTTGGCAAGCGCCTGCCGACCGAGGCCGAGTGGGAGAAGGCGGCCCGCGGGACGGACAAGCGTCTCTTCCCCTGGGGCAAGCACGAACCGCGTGAGTCCAACGCGCAGTTCGAGCAGACCTGGAAGGAGAAGAGATTCGGCGTCATGGTCCCGGTCGACGCCCTCCCGGAAGGGGCATCGCCCTATGGGGTGCTCAACATGGCCGGAAACGTCCTGGAGTGGGTCAACGACTGGTACCGCCAGAACTGCCTCGATTTCTGCAACCCTGAAGGCGAGCGCAACCCTTCGCTCATCCTGCAACTCACGGGACGCGACACCGAAATCACGCAGGATGCCGACCCCGCGAAGGACCTGCCCCAGAAGAAATCGACCCAGCGATCCCAGACGCCGCCGAGGAACAACCCGACCGGCCCGGAGATGGGCAGTTTCAAGGTTTTGAGAGGCGGTTCCTGGCAGGATCAACTGGACGAGGAAATGTCGACGACGCGGCGGGTCTGGCTCGACCCGGCACAGCGGCTTCCGTACACCGGATTTCGCTGCGCCAAGGGTTCATCGCGCCAGCCGGCCGACCCTCCGGCCGATAAACCTTGACAGCGGCGCAATTTCCTCTAGATTTCACGCCATGAAGCTGCGCGCGGGTCTGGCGGCCGTATCGGTATCCTTTGCAGGCGCCCTGCTGATCGGCGCGCCTCGACTGCTGGCCGCGAGCCAGTCCGATCTGATCCGCGATGTGCTCCGGCAGCAGAGCGAGGCGGGTCAGGCCGGTTGCGCCGGGGTTCATCGTGCCCTCGCCTCCGGGACCGACGCCAGGCTCGTCGTCAGGACCGCGGTCGAAATCGGCTACAACTCCTGCCAGGTGATCCGCTGCGCCCTGGAGGTGAAGATCGACGCCGGGAAAACGACTCTTTGCGAAAAGGTGATTCGAGGCGCGGTGGAGGCGGCCGTCCCTGCCGACGTGATCTCCCGTTGTTCCACCGAGGCCTGCGACCCGGCCGCCATCGCAGCGATTCTCGGCGAAACCTCTCCGGACCCGTATTACTGCTATTTCTCCGACCGGCCCCTCACGGCGCCCGAACTGTTGCCGCCACCGCCGATCATCGAACGGAGCATGCCGCCAGCGCAGGCCAGCCCCTTCACCTTCTAGACGTTCTTGCTTGAGGCTCGGCGGCGTTTGCGGCCCTTCTTGCCCTCTTCGGCATCAGCTTGGTAGTAGTATTGATGGTAGTAATAAGCGCCGCCGCGCTTGTCATTGTAACCGTTGAGCACGAGACCGAGCGGCCGGACGCTGATGTCGGCGAGCGCCTTGATCCCTCGACCGATGGCGTCGTACGTCGAACTCTCGGCGCGTATGACCAGGATCAGCGCGTCGGTCTTGCGGGCGAGAACGAGGCTGTCCGCCACCGTGAGAAAGGGCGGCGAGTCGACGACGATGACGTCATACAGCCCCCGCAGTTCCTTCAGCAGCGCGTCCATGCTCCTTGACCCCAGGAGTTCCGAAGGGTTCGGCGGCGGGGGCCCCGACGTGAGCACGAAGAGCTTGGGAACCCCGACGGACACCGGCGCGGGGACCGTGCTGCCCTGGAGGGCCGTGCTCAACCCTTGATCGTTGGGGAGATCGAAAATCGAGCCGATCCTCGGCTTGCGCATGTCGGCGTCGATCAACAGCGTCGAATACCCGGATTGGGCGATGCCCAGGGCCAGGTTGACCGCCGTCGCCGTCTTGCCCTCCTCGGGGACCGTGCTGGTGACGAGCAGGCACTTGGGCGGCCCGTCGTCCGACGAAAGGATGATCGAGGTTCGCAGCGCGCGGTAACTTTCGGCCGCCGGCTGGTGGGGCTCGTGGAGCATCGTCAACTCGACGGGCTTGCCGCTGCCGGGAATCGCGGGAATCACGCCGAGCACTGGCACGCCTGCCTTGAGTTCGAGGTCTTCCACCGAGCGCACGGTGTTGTCGAGGTACTCCACGAACAGCGCCATCCCGACGGCACCGATCAGCCCCAGCACGAACCCGAGGAGAATCGTGCGGGCGGTGCGCGGCCCGTCCGGAGCCTTGGGGACGACCGCCGGCTCGAGGGTGTAGACCTGCACCCCCTGCAGCTGCTGGTTCAGACTCTCCTCCTTGGCGCGGGACATGAGCGTCTCGTAGAACTGCCGGTTGGTGTCGACCGCGCGCTTGAGCTCCTCGTAGCGGACCAGTTTCTCGTTGGCGGCGACGGCGTCGCCGCGGCCGCTGCTCAGGCGCAGGCGGAGATCGTCTTCTCGCGCTGTCGCGAGCTCCAGCTCGTTCTTGGCCGACAGCACGATGCGGCGGACCTCGGCGACTTTTCTCTTCTCGAGAGCTTCGATCTCCTGGCGCGCCAGAACCATGGTCGGGTGCTTGGCGCCGTATTTTCTCGAGAGTTCAGCCAGGTTCTGCTCCGCCTTGAGCTGCTGAGCCTTCACCGCGCTGAAGCCTTCGTCCTTGACGACGGCGGAGATGGTCTCCGCCACCGCGGGGTCCTCCGCGATCGCCGCCAGACGCTGGTAGACGGACTGCAGTTCGCGCCGGCGTGTCTCGGCCCGGGTCAGCTCCAGTCCGAGCTCCGAAAGCCTCTCGGGGGAGACCCCGACGCGGCTCTCCATCCCCGTGATGTCTTTGGCCTTCATGAAAGCCTGCAGATCGCGCTCCGCCTGCGCGAGACGGGCGCCCTCCTCGCGCGCTTGTCCGGTCATCCAATCGATGGCGTAGCGCGAGTAGCTCATCTTCATCTCGAACAGCTGGTCGACGTAGGCCTTGACGACGGCGTTGACGATCCGGGCGGCGAGCGCCGGCTCCGCCGAGACATAGTCGATCGTGACGATCTTGCTGTCCTTTTCGGGGGTGGCGGTGATGCCCTGCCTGATCATCGCCGCCAGCTCCGCGGCCAGCAGGCCGGGATCCGATCCGCGCGCAGCGCCGGCGGCCGTGCCGCGAAAACTCTGGCGGAAGCCGGCGTCCGCGGCGAGCTCCCGGGCCGCCCGCTCTGCCGTCGCCGCGCTGCGGATGATCTGCACCTGGGTGCTGTAGAAGTCGGGGTCCCAGAAGTTGTACATCGGAGCGTTCGCGCCGATGCTCTGGGTCTGAACCTTTTCGATCATGATGCGCGTCGTCGCGCGGTAGGTGGGAGGAACAAGCAGGGCCCGGACGACGGTCACGGCGACGGTGACCACGAAGACGGCAAGCGCAGGCCACTTTCTCCGGTAGAGCACGCGCAGGTAGTCGCGCAGGTGCACCTCGGGCTTCTGGTACCCGACGGCGTTCAAAAAAAGCTCTTGGGGATGACGAGGATGTCGTCGGGAAGAACGGTTTCCTCGAGGCCGACCTTCTCACGCACCTGCTCCTGTCCGTCGACCCGACGCACGATGCGTATCTTGTTCTTCGCCGCGGCGTCCGTGAATCCGCCGGCGAGCGCCACCGCCTTGAGGACGTTTGTGTCGCGATCGCAACGAACCGCGCCGGCGTTCTTGACCTCCCCCGTGAGGTAGCAGACCTCGGAGCGGGCGGCGCTGACGACGATGATGTCGCCCCGCCGCAGCGGAAAAGTCGCTTCCGCCCCTACTTCGATGATCCGCTCCTGGCCGTCCTCGGTGCGTATCACCTTGAGACGCTTGGTCGCGGCGCGTTCGGTATATCCCCCCGCGAGCGTGAGGGCCCGAAGGGTCGTCGTGCCCTCTTCGAAACGGTAGTCCCCGGGGCGGATGACCTCGCCGGTGATGAAGAACCGGCCTGCAGCCGCGATGAAGATGCCCTCGCCGTCGTGAATCTCCGGATCGGGCGCTCCGCTCCCCGGCGTCAACAGCGCCTGCAGGTCCACCGTTCGGGTCTCGCCCGACCGGCTGGTTATGACCGCCCGGCTGTCGGCATCCGACGAGACGCCCCCGGCGACGTTGATGGCGCGGCTGGCGGTCAACCCCTTTTCGTACCGATAATCCCCGGGGCGCCGGACTTCTCCGGAGATCGAGAATTTCGGCGCCGCGGCGATGAAGACGCTGTCCCCGTCGCGAATCTCGATGTCGAGCGAAACGTTCCCCAGCGTCAGCAACCCCCGGAGATCGACCGTCCGACTTTCCCCCGAACGGCTGGTGACGACGGCGCTTGCGTCAGCGTCCGGAGAGAGCCCGCCGGCGCGCGAAATCAATTCCAGAAACGTGAGCCGGTCGCGAAACTCGTAGACGCCGGTGCGGTTGACCATCCCGATGATGGTCGCCTTGAGGGTGCGGTACTCCTGGACGGAAACCGACACCTGGGGATCGACGAGGTACCCGTTGGCCAAACGACTCGCGATCACGTCGGCGATCCGGGGCAGTGCAATTCCCGCGACAAACACCTGACCGATCAGCGGCAGTCGAATCTGACCCTCCCGACTGACCCGCGCCGTGGTTGTGAGTTCGGGATTTCCCAGAACGTTCACCTGCAGAACATCACCTTCGCCGATAATGTAGTCGCCTGCGCGCGAGACGTCCGAGGACAGAAGTACGAGACAGACCAGCAGGAGCGTCGAGCACCATACTGTCCATCGCGCTTCACCGCCGGATCTCCAAACGACGCTCAACAGCTTTGTGCGCACCGACCCTCTCATTGTAATATTTTATAATAATAATAATAGGATACCACGGCATACATGTCAACAAAACAAGGGATATCGCGACCCCGGGCGATCGTCGCCGTCGTCGCGTCGGAAAACACTCGGTTCATGAGACGTGCGCGCTGGCCGCCGATTCGGTCTCGAGACGCACGCGCACCACATCGGCGAGTGCGGCCGCGGCGTCCGTGAGGATTCTGCCCCCTTCGGGGTTTCGGTTCACGCTCACCTCAAGCAGCTCGAGACTCGATCCCTCGCGCACGACGGTCCTGAAGACGCTGAACCGGTTCACGGCGACGGGAATATCGTCGCGGAACACCAACTGTTCCCCGCTTCCCGCGGCCCGCAGTGCGACCCTGACCCCGCGGAGGCCAGCCTCCCGGGCGTGCGAACCGATGATCTCCTCGAGTCGTTCGCGGCTAACGCCGGCGGGGGCCGCACGCCGGGCAAGACGCGCCTGGTGCAGTGAGCGGCGACGCTCCTGATTCGTGAAGAAGGCGAGAGCTTCTTCGCGAATGGAACCGCCGGCAAGCACGTGGCGTACGATCCGGTAGGCGATACCCGCCGGAATCGTGATCAGGGCCAGAAAAACCACCAATCCCGAAAGTCGCCGATTGGCGATGAAAAGCACGAACCCCAGCAGGCCGAGATTCAACGCGACCATGATGCTCAACGCGGTGCGCCCCGAGTAGCCGTGATCGAGGAGCAGGTGGTGGAGGTGCTCGCGGTCGGCGACCCCGAGCGGCTGACCGCGGTGGTACCGCCTGATGACCGCATACGTCAGGTCGACGAGCGGGTGCCCGAAGACGACGAGCGGCAGGACCAGCGTTGCCAGCGTGGTGGATTTCGCGAAGGAGAGCAGCGAGAGCGCCCCGAGCAGGAAGCCAACGCTCTGACTGCCGCTGTCGCCCATGAAGATGCGTGCGGGGGGGAAATTGTGGCGGAGAAAGCCCGCAAGCGCCCCGGCAAGCGCGACGATCGCCAGGCGACCGATCGAGTCGGTCCCGGTGTACAACAGGACCATGCCGGCGCAGATCGTGATGCCGGTCGTTGCCGCGAGACCGTCGATCCCGTCGATCAGGTTGTAGGCGTTGGTGATCACCACCAGCCAGAGCACCGTGAGCGGCAGTTGCAGCCAGCCCAGGTGAAAAACCTCGCCGACGGGGTTGGTGAGGACCTCGATCCGCACTCCGAAGAAAAAGACGAGCACGGCGGCCGCGACCTGAACCGCGAGCTTGAGTCTCACGCTCGCCGAACGGACATCGTCGTACCAGCCGATCGCGAGCAGGAGCAGGGAGCCGAGCAGGATGCCGATCAGCCGCGGGTTCTGCGCCGTGTCGCCGCAGCAGGCCAGCGCGGCGACCGTTATGCCGGCCCAGGCCGGGTAAATCCCCAACCCGCCGAGGCGCGGAACGATTCCCTCGTGCACCCGCCGGCCGCCGCCGTGATCGACCGCACCGAGCCGCAGGGAGATGGCCCGCGCCGCGCGGACGGTTCCAAGAGAGAGGGCGGCGGCGGCGGCGAAAACCGCCCCGTAGAGGACACCGCTCACTTTTCCGCCACCCCCTTCGCATCGCTCCCGGCGGCTGGCCCTCCGAGCCGCCACCGGAAATATCGCACATATCCGGACAGGGCGCTCTGGTCGTTGCCGCCCAGAGCGCGCATGTCCGCGGCCGAGGGCAGCAGCGTTTTCGTGATCGAGCCCATCACCCGTCTCGGCGAGTCGAGGCTCAAGCGGTGGATCAGGGCGTGCAGGAACCGATCACTCGGGCGTGGCCGCCGCCCGGGACGGAGGGCCGAGCCGGTCAATGATGCCAGCACGTTGACCCTGAGCGCGCGGCGCGCCTCCCGGCCGCCGAGATTCCAGCGCTGCGGGCCCCAGAGCCGTTCCGCCTGGACTCGCGCGATGCCAGCGACCACGCGCAGCCCGGTCGATTCGAGACGTCCGGTCAGGCGGCCCGAATGCAACTCCTCCCGATGGCGTTCGAAGGCCCAGACCAGATCGACCAGTGTCCGCAAATCGGCGCACCCGTGCAGGTGGTGGTGCATCAGCAGCAACGTCAGTGCCATGGACGGTTCCAGGCGTCCGCGCAACCCATCCAGCGAGACGCCCTCCCAGATCTCGGCGGGTTCGAGGTCGAAAAAACCCGGGATGCTGAAGTTCCAGTGGATTTCGACCGGAACGCGGGAATCGGGGTGCTGGTACGTCGCGTGGTGCAGTCGCCGCATCCAGAACGAAAGCGGCTGGTTGTTGTCCCGGCGGTACCCGGCCGCGCAGAGCGTCGCATCGGCCGCCGGCACGTCCCCGGGACGCACCAGCAGGTCGACGTCGACGCTGGTGCGGCAGTGCGGTTCGCCGTGGAGATCCCGAGAAAGCGCCGAACCTTTGAGGATCACCGACGGGACGGCAGCCGCCTCGAGCAGCGTGAGAATCTCTCGTTCCGCTCGCTCGTAGCTCAGCGCGTGGGAGACGTGTCGCAGCCGCAGCTGCCGGATCGCAGCCTCATACCCGCCGTCCGCCGGACCCGCCGCGCGCTGCGCCAGATCCTCACGGATTCTGCGATCGACCAGCAGGAACAGCCCGTGCGTGAATGCCAGCGCCGCCGCCGCGCGCAGCTCGACGGCCGTGACCTCATCGCAGACGCTAAGCGCACCGGGGCGAAGCAGCTCGATGAAAAGTCGTTCGGCGCGACTGCCGCCGCCGTGTCCCATGCTATGACCCATCCCGGCCTCCGCGGGCGCCCGTCACCAGACGCTGACGCGCCACCCTGAGCAGGAACACCGGGTTTGACACGAGATTCCTGCGCCAGAGCCTGCCCGGCTGACGCGCCAGCCGGGGCAGCCATTCCAGGCCGTGGTCCAGAAACCAGGGCGCGGCACGCGGTACGGTCCCCGTGAAATAATCGAAAACGGCGCCGACCGGCCCGATAAACTTCACGTTCAGCTCCCCCCGGTGGGCTCGGATCCACGTTTCCTGCTTGGGCGCGGTCAGGCCGACCCACAGCACGTCCGGGCGGGCGGCGTTGACCGCGTCGACCATCTCGCGACTCTCCCGCTCGGTGAACGATCGCCGGAATGGCGGGGAATGACAGCCGGCGACTTCGATTCCGGGGTACTCGCGCGCCATCAGGCGGCGGATGCTCTCGAGGTTCTGAGGGGTCGAGCCGAGAAAGAAGCAGCGATACCCCCCCGCGGCGTCGAGGCGCGCGTTGATCGCGCGAAACAGATCCATCCCGGTGATGCGCTGCCGGATGCGCCCACCGAGCAGGCGCGAGGCCAGGACGATGCCGACGCCGTCCGGCACGACGAAATCCGCCTCGAAGATCGCACGCTCGAACGACGGCTCCCTGCGCGCAACCTCCAGCGAGTGCGGGTTGGCGCAGACGAAATAGCGTCCTTGCCCGGCCGAGGCGATCCAGGAGACCGAGCGCTCGACCAGGGCGCCGAGGGTTTCCGTCGAGATGGGAAAACCGAGGATGATTTCCGTGCTTTTCACGGCGAGGCTCCCGAAGACACCTGGCCGTAGATCGACATGAGCATGGCGAAGTTCGTGTCCGCGGTGTAGCGCGCCTCGAACGCTGACCGAGCGGCGCGGCCCATCGCCGCGCACTCCCCAGGGTGTGCGGTCATCCAGGCCATCGCGCGGGCGAGGTCGGCGGCATCCCCGGCCGTGAAAAGCCGGCCGGTCCGGCCGTCGTCGACGATCTCGGCCATCGCGCCCAGCCGTGAGGCGAGCACCGGCGTGCCGCTGGCAAAAGCTTCCACGATCGCCAGCGGAAAGTTCTCGTAGCAGACCGACGGCACGACGACAAACAGCGCGCGCCGCATCGCCTCGAGGCAATAATCCCTGCGTCTCAACCCCGCGACCCGGATTCGGCCGCCGCTCTGCTGTGCGGCCTGGCCGACGGTTTCGCGCAGCGACCCGTCGCCGACGATGTCGAGGCCGAAGTCACGATGTTCGACCCGGGCCGCGGCGTCGAGCAGGACCGGTATCCCCTTCTCCGGCGTGAGACGTCCAACGAACAGCGCGCCGCGGCCGGTTCCCCCTCGTGGCGACGGGGGGTCGGCGAGGAAGTTCGGCTTGACGCTGATTCTCTCGCGCGGCACACCGGCGGCGACGAAGCGTTCGAGGGCGAACTTCGTGAGCGCAATATAGCGATCCACCCCGGACGACCACGTTCCGCGGGCCGCGTGCAGCCACTCCGAGAAAGCCACCGGCGCGGTGGCCAGCCTCGAGCCGCGGAAGCAGCCGTAACGCACGCTCCTCCAAGGGGCTCTTCCGACGCACTTCTCGCAGGGCCGGCCGTCGCGCAGAAGCAGCGCGTTGGCGCAGAACATCCGATAGTTGTGCAGGGTCTGCACCACCGGCACCCCGGCATCGCGGCAGGCGGTATAGGCCGAAGGCGAAATCAGGTACCAGATGTTGTGAAGGTGAGCCACGTCCGGGCGCTCCCGACGCAGCAACGCCGCGATGTCGAGCCGCGCCCGCCGGGACCAGATGCTCTCGAATGCCGTTGCGAGGGGGGTGCCGATGTCGTCGTTCGTCCGATCGTAGCGGACGACGTCGACGCCGTGGCGCGCGAGGAGGGCAGCCTCGGTGTCGCAGACCATGTCCTCCCCGGACGGGGCCGAGGAACGGTAACGGTTGTGGATGATGAGGACTTTAATTGACGCTCACCCTGCCCTTCCAGAGACGGGTCATTGCCGCGGC
>Ga0315271_10002891_pt1 | contig 10813 bp, 10 predicted proteins | sample C3_top_MG_FD_204664 | JGI IMG/M metagenome (GOLD analysis project Ga0315271, IMG submission 204664) | Sediment microbial communities from Yellowstone Lake, YNP, Wyoming, USA - C3_top | ecosystem: Environmental > Aquatic > Freshwater > Lake > Sediment | place: USA: Wyoming | collected 2017-08-01
AAACAGTCGTTGCGATACTGGGTCGGGGACGGGCACCGCGTCCTCCCAATCGAGCCGCAGAAGTTGCTGTCCATGCCCCAGCACTCGCAGTTTGCGGGTCGTGGTACGGCTGCTTTCGGTCAGCACGGCGCGGGTATCGATTGCTGTGCGAGCGCAGTTCTCAAGAAACCTTTTGCCTGCGTCGTCATCGCCGATGACGCCACCAAGTACTGCGCAACCTCCCAGAGCGGTGACCTGCTGCGCGACGTTCGCCGCACCGCCGAGGCGATACTCGACGTCGCGGACAAGAACGACCGGCACCGGCGCCTCCGGGGAAATCCGTTCGACAGCGCCCTGAACGTATTGATCCAGCATGAGGTCGCCGACGACCCAGACTTCTCGACCCAGACAGCGATCGAGTATCTCGGAAAGCTTGTAATGCTCGGCGGATTGCGTCGTGTCGATCATTCACTCAGCCATGCTCGCCCGCAGCCGCGCATCCAGCGATTCGCAGATGGCGTGGATGCACAGCGCATGCACTTCCTGGATGCGCGCAGTCGTGGTGGACGGGGCCGCAATAACGGTGTCCGCCTCGGCAGCAAGCGGCCCTTCCATGGCGCCGGTAAAGGCGACGACACCGCACCCAAGAATGCGCGCAGCGCGCGCCGCCGCGACGACATTAGGTGACCGGCCGCTCGTGCTGATTGCGAACAACAGGTCCCCCGGCCGCGCGAGTGCTTCCACCTGGCGGGCGAAAACTCTTTCGTAGCCGTAATCGTTGGCGAGGGCAGTGACCGTGGCCGATCCGGACACGAGCGTGATCGCGGGCAGTCCACGTCGCTCATCCCGATAGCGTCCGACCAGCTCGGCCACAAGGTGTTCCGCATCCGACGCGCTACCGCCGTTCCCGCAGGCGAGCAACTTGTTGCCGCGCGCGAAGCAGGCGTGCAAGTCGGCCGCGACACGGTCGAGGATTGCCGGGAGGACAGTCGCGGCGTCCGCCATGACATGCGCGTGGTCCTCGAAGGATTTCTTGATCGTCTTCACGGTCATTCGTTTCCAATGCCCGGACTGTCCGCGAGCAGCGCCCGCGCGAGGGAGATCAGGTCATCATAGACGGGGACTCCGTGCCGGGGAAACGAGTTGGCCGCGGCACGACCTTTGCCGGTCAGCACCAGCGCTGCCGCAACCCCGGCTCCGCGGGCGGCCTCGATGTCGCGCTGGTCATCGCCGACGGCGAGCGTCTGCGCGGCCGGGATACCGGAAGCGCCGACAGCTGCCTCGATCAGCCCGGGAGCCGGTTTGCGACAGCTGCAGTGGGTGTCCGGCGCGTGAGTACAGACAAATAGCGCGTCGATACGGCCGCCGGCGGATTCCGACTCGCGCATCATGCGCCCGTGGACGGCGTCCAGGTCCTCCGGGGTCATCAACCCGCGCCCGACCCCTGACTGGTTGGTCACGATCGAGACACGGATACCGGCGCCGGCGAATAGTGCAAGCGCTTCGAGCGAGCCGGCAATCCAGTGCCATCCTTCCGGTCCGGTCACGTAACCCCGGGCCGGGGCTTCCTCGTTGAGGACCCCGTCCCGGTCCAGGATCAGGTGGCGGACGTGCACGGCGTACGGCGGGGTCGGTTCAACGGGTACCGGTCAGAAGTTGCGCGATGGCTTTCCACGTAGCGGCCCACGCCGTCCTCGATCGAGGTGAAGGGCTGAGCATAGCCCGCGCCGCACGGCTTTTGCATGCGAGCCTCGGTGAAGTACCGGAAATTCGGGCGGATTGCCTCGGGCATTGGGATGAACTCGATGCGCGAACTGGCGAACTGCAGCGAGTTCGGCTCGCACGGGATTCCGTTCGACGTATCGCAACGCGGCCGCTACCGACAACCGAGTCCTCGTGCCGCTGCAACGGCACCGTCGTCGTGCACGGAGTATCCTCATGAGCGCCAGCATCAAATCTGAAAGAATCAGCGGTGGAGATGAGTACGGGTCGAGGTCACCCGGCCCGAAATCCACTGATACCCGTGTCCAAAAAACCGGAGCCACCTCTCTCTCGTTTCATCTTCGGCCTCTACCTGCTCCAGAAGCGGATCTTCCCGGGGGGCGCCGGGTTCTGCTGGGCCCGGCTTGGGAAGGGGTTCGGGCGGGATGGGGTAACGAGCAGGGTAGAGACCCAAGATACTGATCCAGACACCGGGAAGGCCTGATGACGAGCAGGGTCGAAGTTCCAGAACACGCCACCTGGGTGCGCTTCCCGCGCTTTGTCGGGGACACCGCCATGCAGCTGCCGGTGCTGCGTCTGCTGCGGGAGATCAAGGTCGGTCCCATCGTGGTATGGGGGCCGATGCTCACCGTGGGCCTGGTGGAGGGCACCTGGTTCTGCGATGCCACACTTCCAGACGAGGGCAAGTTGGGCCCCTTCGCCCTGGCCCGCATCCTCCAGAAACACAAGGCGGCGCGGAGCATCCACTTCCCGAAATCCCTCCGCCCCGCCCTGGCGGCCTGGCTGGCCCGGGTGCCTGAGCGTATCGGCGTTGACGAAAGCCTGGCGGGTTTCTTCAACACTCACAGCGGCCCCTTCTGGAACGCGGATGGCCCATTTGTTCTCCGCTACCACGCCGTGCTGGCGCAGCGCTGGCCGGACCTTCCGCCCATGCCCTACGCCGACTTTGATCCGGGCGTTCCCATCGAGAAGCCCCGCGAGCGCTACCTCTGCCTCATGCCCGGCTCCGCCTGGCCCTCCAAGGCATGGCCCGTGGATCAATACCGGGCCCTACTGCTCAAGGCGCGGTCCGAGGGCTTCGCTGTGGTCGTGCTGGGATCTCCGGACGAGGCCGCGACCTGCTCTGCGGTGGCCGGAGCCGAGGGCCTCAACTTCTGCGGAAAGACCACCCTGAAGGAGGCCGCTGCCTGGATGCGCGGTGCCGCCGCCGTGCTGGGCAACGATTCGGGCCTGAGCCATCTGGCGGCGGCCTGTGGCGCGCCTGCCCTGGCCATCTATGGCGCGACGGATCCAGGTGGTTCCACCCCCTGGGGCCCGAAGAGCCGGGGGCTGCGGAAGGATGGCATCCCCTGCGCTCCCTGCTTCAAGCCGCGCTGCTTCACCCCGGGGCATCCCTGCCTGGTGAGAATCGGGCCCGACCAGGTCTGGACTGAACTGCAAAGCCTCATCTCCATATAGAACCACAGGTCTCCACGAGGAGAGGTGGCTCCGGTTTTTCGGACACGGGTATCAGTGGATTTCGGACCGGGCGCCAACGTGACCGGAGGTACGAGGTCCACCCGAACCAGGTGACGAGCTCGAAGAGCCAGCTGCTGGAGAACGCGGCGGCGATCTTCGGTGGCAACACGATTGCCGCGGACGGCGCTGACCCGCTACTTCGCATTTTACAATTCAGTCCGCTCGCATAAGTCCCTCGACTATCGGACACCGGACGAGGTGTACTTCGACCGATTCGCGGTAGCGACGGCGGCGGCAGACCGCGGTTCGGGTGTACGATTGACGAAGAGCGAAGGCAGGCCCTGCGCAGCAGCCGGTCGTGAAAGGCGATGATGCCGGCGGCGGCCGGTGGCGAAAAGGTCATGGGTCGGATGGCAGAATGACGACTCAAATTATCCCTGCTATCGCGCTGCCGCCTCGCTGCGCTTTGATCCTGACCCCATGACGTCCCGCCCGTCGATCGTTCGGCTGCGCAACTGGGTTGGCGATGTCATCCTCGGCGTGCCGGCGTTGCAGCTATATCAAGGCCGACGACCTGCTGCAGCGCCACAGCGTCCGCCCGGGTTTCCTGGTCATCTGTCCCTTTGCCGGTGGCTTGTTCGAAAAGCAGGAAAAGACCTGGCCGGATTTCGCTGCCTTCACTCGCCGCTTGTTGACGCTTGGTCGGAACGTGGTGGCCTGCCCGGCCCATTTTGCCGCTGCGGTACGCACGCGCCGGTGCTGAGCGTGCCGGGGCCACCAAGCCGCAGCAATGGGCCCCTTGGGGGCCGCAGATGGGGGTGGTTCGCTGCTGGCCGTCCTGGCCTGAGCTCGATGATGTGTTGTCGCAAGTCGATGCGCGTCTGCGCGGCTGAGGCCTGTGACTGAACTGCGCCACATCGGCCTGGGCCTGGGCCGACTGCGTCTGTGGCACGACGGCCTGGGTGAATTTTCGCGCCAACTCGGTCACGCCCTGGCGGTGCAGGCGCCAAAATTGCGCGCCGAGCAAGGCGTTGCGCTGCATTTTCATCTTCCTTCGCGCTGGCACGGCGTATTCGGCCCGGAGGTCGGGTATCTGGGCACGCACACCACCCAGCGCTGGTGCCATCTGCGCGCGCGCCGATTCGCTCTGTGGCACAACCTGCACCAGCACAACCGCCTGCGCGCACCGCTGGGCGTGCAGCATCGGCTGGAAACCGTGCACGACCTGAATTTCCTGCACACCAAGAGCGCGGCCAAGGTGGAGCGCTACCGCGCGCGCCTGCGCCATCATCTGGCGCAGTGCGAAGCCGCGGTGGCCATCACCCACTATGTTGCCAATGACATCGTCACGGAGCTCGCACCGCTGCACACACCGGTGCGCGTAATTCACAACGGCGCCACCGACCTGACAATGGCAGCACGGAAGGCCGTGCCCGAGGCGGAACAGTGCGCGTTCCTCTTGCATGTGAGTCGCATGGCACCATCGAAAAACATCCTGGCGCTGCTCGATCTTGCGGCAGCGTGGCCCGAAATGCGACTGTTGCTGGTCGGCGCCACCAGTAGCTATACCGACACGGTGCGGCAATGGGTCTCCGAACGCGAATTGACCAATGTACGCATCCGCCTTGATATTGAAGAGGCCGAGAAGGCCTGGCTGTACGCCCATTGCGAGGGCTTCCTGTTTCCGTCGTTGGCCGAAGGCTTCGGGCTGCCGCCCATCGAAGCGATGTACTTTGGCAAACCGGTGTTCCTGTCGCGTCGCACCAGCCTGCCCGAGATCGGCGGCGATCTTGCGTTCTATTTCGATGAGTTTGACGGCCAGGCCATGCGCGCTGTAGTTGAGCATGGCCTGAGCGCACACTCCGTACCTGACCGAAGCGATGCGGTGCGGCGTCATGCATTGGGGTTCTCCTGGCAGCGTTGCGCGAGCCAGTACCTGGCGCTCTATCTTGAATTGATCGGCCCGCAGAGATGACCCGGGTTCACCCCACGCTGTATCTGCCCGACGTCACGCTGGTTTGTGTGGACACGCGCACGCCGGAACTGGCTCTGGATGCGATGCAGCGATGCAGGGAAGGGATACGGTTTGCCGACGCCGTCCTGTTCACTGAAGCGGCACGGGTCGCTGTCGCGCCGGCAGGTATCCGCATCGTCGACGTACGCATTGCCTCGGTATCCGAATACTCGCGCTTCATGCTGCGCAGCCTGGGTGAACACCTGCACAGCTCGCACCTCCTGGTCGTGCAGTGGGACGGTTTCGTTCTCGACCCCGCAGCCTGGCAGGAGCAGTTCCTTCGCTACGACTACATTGGTGCGCCCTGGCACGACCGGCCGCCGCAACGCTCGGTGGGCAATGGCGGCTTCTCGCTGCGCTCGAGGCGTTTGCTGGACGCCTTGCTAGACCCGGCCATCGAGCCCACCCATCCGGAGGATGTCTGCATCTGTGAGCAACATAGACAACGGCTCGAGCAAGTTCACGGGCTGAGCTTCGCGCCGCCCGAGTTGGCGCAACAGTTCGCTTTCGAACGGATGGCGCCGGTCGGGGCGACCTTCGGCTTCCACGGCCTGTTCAATTTTCATCGGGTGTTCGCACCGAGCGAGTTGCGGCAACGAGTGGCTGGCCTGCCGGATGCCATGATGAGAGGCCGGGACGGCCACGACCTGTGCCGCAGCCTGATCGACTCCGGCGAGTTGGACATTGCCGAGCTCATTCTAGGCAAGCGCCGTCACCTGGGACTGCGAGATCGCCGTACGCTTCGCCTACGAGTCCTTCTTTGGCTGGCGCGCCGCCGGTCGTCTCGCCACAAGGGATAGGGTCATGGCTGCTCGACCGACACGTCACCTCGATCTGGGCTGTGGTGATTGCCCTCGCAACCCTTATTGTTTCGACGACCTTCATGGCATCGACATTGCGCCGCGGGGCAACTCACATCCCGGGCAGGTACGGCAGGCCAATCTGGCAGTCGAACCGATTCCGTTTGGCGACCGGCACTTCGATGGCGTCTCGGCCTACGACTTCCTGGAGCACGTGCCCCGTGTCCTGCCTACCACCGATGGCCTATCGACCCGGTTGCCCTTTGTCGAACTGATGAATGAGATCTCACGCGTGCTGGTGCCGGGCGGGCGGCTGCACGCCGTCACGCCCTGCTACCCGGCAGCCGAGGCCTTTCAGGACCCCACCCACGTCAACATCATCACCGACCGGACCCACCTGTACTTCACTGGCGATGCCCCGATGGCGCGCATGTACGGCTTTATCGGCCATTTCCGAGCCCTGCGCGTGGAGTGGGTGGTGTTTCACGATGCGCTGGAGCCCGCGCGCTCACCGACCCTTCGTCAACGCTGGCGGCGACTGAACTACCGGCGCAAGGGCCATCTCAGCCATCTGCTGTGGGAGTTTGAGTCCACTTCGGTTTGAAGTTGGACCTCAGCGCGCGCGCTTGCGCCAGACCAGACAAGCAATAGCTTCCACGGTCAACCCAGACACCGGGCCGCACGTTGCATCAGCGGCCGCAGGTGCCTGCCTTGCAGCGAGCGCGGACGCGCCCGGCGCCAGCGTGCCAACACCCAGCCACTGGACAGCATGGCGAGCCAACGCGCACCCCTGCGAATCACCCCGAGCGAATCGGCACCATAGACATGCTCGGCCTTGAAATGAGTCCAGACGTCGACCACGCCCTGCATCGCTTGGTCGAAGTGGTCTGCATTGCAAGCCAGGGCCGCCGCGTTGATGGCACCGGCCGAGGTGCCACATATCACCGCAAAAGGGTTGCGTCGTTATCGCGCGCAACACGCCCACCTGATAGGCCGCTCGCGCACACTCCGCACTTCCGCGCGCCTACCTCGCAACAGAAAAGCCCGTTTGAAATTCCTGTCCGTCCTGTCCGTTCCTGTCCGTGACCATCGCTACCATCGCTTAGAGCCCGGCCTTCAAGGCCACGATCGCGATGATCAGTTCGGGCAGGTTTGCCGAAGGTGGCGTTCAGCCGGCCGCCGATGGTGTCGCCGGTGCAGGTGGCCAGGTTCTCCGTGCCGCGCTCGAGCAGGCGCGCGACGGGGATGATCGCAAGGGCCGCGGCGAAGAACACCAGCGGCGGGCTGATGCCCGGCACGCGATCGAGCGCGATCGCCCGGGGATGAAAAGCAGCAGCCAGCTCGCCGACGGCTTCAGCCAGGCAGTCGCGGTATTCCCGTGGATTCCGGTTTCAACGTCACCGGGTCCCCTGCCTCACGTTGCTCGGCGAGCCATGCGGTGAACACCGTATAGGCCAGCGCCAGCACCACCGGACCGATGAACAATCCGAGGATGCCCGCAGCGAGCATGCCGCCGATGGCGCCGACCAGGATGACGAGCATCGGCACGCTGACCCCGCGGCCGAGCAGCGCGGGCTTCAGGAAGCCGTCGCTCATGCTGACCATGACGCTCCAGACCGTGAACAACACCGCCGGCGTGGTATCGACCGTCGCAAACGCCCAGATCATCATCGGGACGAGCACCAGGAGCGGTGGCAGCTGCACGATGGCCAGGATCAGCACCAGCAGCGCCCACAGGCCCGCACCGGGCACGCCCACTGCAAAGATGCCGATACCCGCAAGCAGTCCCTGGATGGCGGCAACGCCAATGACTCCCTTGAACACGCTGCGAATCGTCGCGGTGGAAAGGGCGAGGAAAGCCTCGCCGCGTGCCCCGGCGATGCGCGCCGCGAGCACCTGCAGCGGGGCCGTCAGTTTTTCGGCATTGACGAGTAACGCCGCCGCAACCATGGCGCCGACGGCAAACTGCAGCAATGCGAGTCCGCCGCGTCCCAGTGCACCCAGGGCCGTGGCGCCGAGCGCTTTGATCTGCGGCGCCAGCTTGACCAGCATTGCCTCGGTGTTGGTTGCGAAGTTGTCGAGCACGCGGTGCAGCAATTGCCCGATGATCGGCCAGTCGGCAAGCGCCTGGCCCGGTCGCGGAATGTGGACGTCGCCGGTCTCGAGTGCCTGGGATACGAGCTTGGCCCCATCGATCACGGAGAACGACAAGATGACCACCGGGACGACCAGCACCGACAGCAGCAGCACCGCGACCAGGACGGCTGCGAACCCGGCCCGCCCGCCCAGCGCGACGGTCAGCCGGATGTGCAGCGGGCGGCACGCGATCGCGAGAACGACAGCCCAGATGAGCAGGTCGAGGAACGGGGCGATGATCCGGTAGCACCAGACCAGGAGGACGGCCACGAGCGCCAGACGCAGGGCTGTCTCGACCAGTTCGCCGAACGCAGCACGCAGCAGGGGTTGTGGCGTAGTCATAGTCCACCGAGCTTGAAGCGCGTGTGCAGGCGCTCACGAATCTGGGCAAGGATGTTCGCCGTTTGCTCCGGCCCGAGCGACTGCAGGCTGTCGCCAGTCAGCATCCAGTGCATGCTCACAAGTTTGCACAGTTTGCGCAAGGCCCCGGCGTTCGCGTTCCCGTAAACACTCTCGCCCCCCGCCTCAATTCGTATGATCTACGCGCGCCTCGGCGAGCCCACCACCCTTCTTGCCGACGAGATACGGATTGGGTTGACCAGGCTTCCTCGTCTGAAGTGCCGGGAGATTATCCTTCGAACCGTGTAGCGGGACGAAAGTCATGGTTTGCTACAGGGTGCTTCGGAGCAACGGCGTCGAGTCAAGGTGGAGGCTGAGGAATCCTGGCTACGGACGGGAGCTCTGCGACTCGACGACCAAGGTGATCTGCCTCAGGAAGGGAAGATGAGCGGAACGAGGGTTGGGTCCTCGCCGAAGAACCGCCTGCGGATGCGATGAGTCATCAGGTGAACGCGGCCGATCTGCGGAAGTGTTGCCCGCACGCCGGTCCAGATCCTGTGCCAGATGCGATCGACGTTGTGTGGACCATCGCGCTCGGCCACTTCGTCCAGATGTCGCTTGATGGCATTCATTGCCCACGCCGCGTGTCCGGCCGTGACGTTGTCCGCAGCATTGTGGACATCCACAAAGAGGCTTGGATAGCGGAAACGGCGAAGCGTGTCCCGCGCTTCCATGTACGGGCCGCCGACTCCGGCGAGCTCGACCGCCAGGTTCAGACCCAGAATCTCCGGAAGGAAGTGCCGCGGAAAGCAGGAGATGCTGAGCCAGAGGGTCGGCACGTCGAACGAGGCGTCCTGCAGCCGCGGCCAGCGTGCGAACTCCCAGGTGTCCACCGGCGGAGGCTCCTCGCCCATCTTCTTCAACAGGTCTCGGTAGATGTTGGCATGGTGCTCCTGGAGGTTGCCCTCGCCGAGCTCCTCCACGAACACGTGGAAGAGCATCCTGCCAACGGTCGTGTGGATGAGCGCCGGCGACGCCATTCCCTGAAGCCAGCCGCCGTCAATGAGAATCAGGGGGGCGAGCTGGACGGTGGCCTCGACGAACGCGTCCTTGGGCGCCTCCGGCCGCACGTCCGGTGGGCGGTACGAGTCCACCTGCTCGCGATGCTTCTTGTACACCCATCCCTCGAGTGCCGCGGGATCGTACTGGCGGGAAGGGATGGGGCGCTCGCCCTTCCACAGCATAGCCATGGATTGCTCGAGACGATCGTGGGCAAAGCGCTCTGCAATCGGCAGGATCCCGGGATGAAACTCGATGTTGACGAGGTAGTGGTACAGCTCCCGGACGCTGCACTTGCCGTAGAGGCGCTGGCTCCGGCGGCGAAAGTCACCGGCTTCCCAGCCGCGGCCTGTGACAAATTGCTCTTCACGCATCGAGGGGCCGGTGGGGGTGGGGGCCGCTTCGGAGCGGGTGCGCATCTCTGAAGGGTCGAGCTGTGCATCCTTGGGGGACAGGCTGTCAATCCATCTCTGAATGATTTGCTGTTCGGCCGGGGAAAACACCGCCATCATCGGCCCACCGAACCCCATGAGCCGGTTCAGCAGCGCGCTCTTGTCAGCCTTGCCTGGCCGAACCCATGGCGAGCTGGCCAAGGCCTCCAGCACCGCGGGGCCGTCGAACGTCTTGGGATCGAGATGATCGTCAATTCGCCGGGACCCGAGCCTCTTGTCGCCGTGGTAGCCCGAAGCGTGTGGGGCTTTTCGCCAGAGGAGGTCAATCATCTCCTGCCGCGGGTCAGGTGGACCTGCGGGCGCCGAGGCTTCGGTCGCATCGAACCATTCGGTCCAGACCTCGACTCCGGCGGCAACGCCGCGAAGCAGCCGCGTCCACGCCTCACCCCGGTTTGGCTCACCCACGTCCTCCAGGAGACGGACCGCCGCATCGCGCGCCATCTCACGTCCCTTTTCGAGGTGCTGTGGGTCGCCGAGATCGTCGCCAAGGAGCGGAAGCGCATACGCTTCGCAGGTGTCGCGGATGAGATCCGGGCCAAACGCTGAGAGGCCGAGGAACTGCCAGGCGAGGTTCAGCCCGAGAATCTCGAACGGGAAGGTCCGGGTGAACTGTGCGATGGCGAGCAGGAACACAGGAAGGGCGAGACTCGGCTCCAGGAAGTCTGAGCGCTCCGCGAAGGAGTGGGATGACACCTCTTCCAAGGGAGCGCCGAGGCGGCCATACACGGTCCGGTATTCGGCCACGAAATGCCGTCCCGGATCCGCCACGAACGCGCGCACCTGATGCTGGTAGAGACCGGTCAACGACGCGCCAACCTGGGTGTGGGCCGTGGCAACCCTCAGGCCACACTGGG
>Ga0315271_10002893_pt1 | contig 10807 bp, 8 predicted proteins | sample C3_top_MG_FD_204664 | JGI IMG/M metagenome (GOLD analysis project Ga0315271, IMG submission 204664) | Sediment microbial communities from Yellowstone Lake, YNP, Wyoming, USA - C3_top | ecosystem: Environmental > Aquatic > Freshwater > Lake > Sediment | place: USA: Wyoming | collected 2017-08-01
CAACTGCGTGGCGGTATTGAACAAGGGCGGCTCACCGCGCGTGATGCTAGCGGCGCACGCGGATGAAATTGCCATGGCGGTCAATTACATCAATGAGGAAGGATTCCTCTATGTGCGGAAGATGGGCGGAGTGGACCCAGCGATCACCAAGGCCCAGCGCGTGACCATTCACACACGCGGCGGACCCGTCAAAGGCGTGGTGGGTAACGTGGCGCCGCACCTCATGAAAGAGGAGAAGGACGCCAAAACCCCGAAGATTCAGGACTTGTTCATCGATATCGGAGTCTCCAGCCGCAAAGCCGCGCAAGCGCTGGTCCGGATCGGCGACCCGATCACGCTGGTGGATGAATTCGATCTGCTGCGCGGCGACCTGGCGGTCGCGCGCGCGTTCGACAACCGGATCGGAACCTTCGCCGTGGCCGAGGCGCTGAGACTCTTGAAGGAATCGAAGACCAAACTGAACGCGGAAATTTGCGCCGTCTCGAACGTGCAGGAGGAAGTGGGGTTGCTCGGGGCGCGGCAGATCGCCTATTCCCTGAAGCCGGATGTGGCGCTGGTGGTTGATGTGACGCATGCCACGGATTACCCCACGGTGAGCAAACAGCAGCATGGCGACATAAAGATCGGGGGCGGGCCCGCGCTGACCCATGGCGGTTGCAATCATCCCGAGGTAGTCCTTCGCCTCGAACAGATTGCGAAGGCCAAAAAGATTCCCCTGCAGCACGAGGCGATGTCCGCCACCAGCGGAACGGACACCGATGCCATTTTTTGGACGCGAGGCGGCATTGCGAGCGCGTTGATCAGCCTGCCCAACCGCTACATGCATTCCCCGGTGGAGTTGGTGAGCCTGAAAGATCTAGAAAAGATCCCGGAACTACTCGCGGGTTTCGCCGCCTCGCTGAAGAAGGGCGAAGAGTTCAAGGTGAAGATCTGAGCCGGGCCGGTCAGAGCCGCACGTCTTCCGGGCGGACCTCCAGGCATTCGTCCTGGTCCTCCCAAATCACCGCCGGGTAGTACTCCAGCAAAGCGGGCGCAAGTTTCCGGCCCGCCTCGGTCAGCAACGCCTCCGCTTCCTCGGCGGCGTGATCGTAGGCACGGTCATAATCACCCGAAGCCCGGCGTTGCCGGTCATCCCAGTGGGCGACGGCGTGGACGGTGGCATAACGACTGGCCCAATCCTCGAGCGCGGTGCGCACCAAAACGGGGATCTCTTCCCACGGCACCAGGGGTTCCCCGCAATGCTGACAGAGCAAGCCGGTTTCCTTCACATCGCGGGTCAGGAGCGGCAGCATCGGGGCGCGGCAGCAAGGAGCCTCGGAATAGGTCGCCGGGAGGGTCATGAGACGCTTCAACCAGGTCTGACGATCATGGCCCAACCGGGCCCCCAGGCGATAAGCGCCAATCAGGGGATGAGATAGACGCCAGGCCCGCCCAGCCACCTGCCCCAGCGTCTGCGAAAGCCAACGGGCCAGCGTCAGGTCGTCAAAATCCTTGAAACCGAGCAGATACTCATTCCACAGGAGGTCCAAAGGTGCTTCCGAATCGCTTGGCATCGTTTAGGCATGTTCGGTCTTTTGCGGGGGGATGTCGAGGATAGCGTGTCGCGAATCGGGTTGGCTTATAGGGAGGCTTCTGACAAAAATCAGTTAAGATAACTTGACCTCGGCCCATCGTCCTTTAGATTTTGGCTGTGCGCGCCTTTAAGGCTTAACGGATGAATATTATTAAACACCTTTTCCAGTCGTCGCTCGGCAGGAAGTATATTATGGCGGGGTCCGGCCTGTGCCTGTTCGGCTTTGTTGCCGGACACCTGGTTGGCAACCTCCAGATTTTCCTCGGCCCGGAGGCCATCAACCGGTATGGCCACTTCCTCCAATCCAACCCGGAATTGATCTGGCCGGCGCGCATCGGCCTGCTGGCGCTCGTCGCGCTCCACGTCTGGTCCGCCATCAAACTCGAGGTGGAAAACCGTTTGGCACGGCCGGTCGCCTATGGCGAATACAAGCCGGTCGGCTCGAGCCTGGCTTCGCGCACGATGGTGATGAGCGGGATGATTGTCTTCTGCTTCATTGTTTACCACCTCCTCCACTACACCTTTAAGGTCGAGTCCATCAATCTCACCCACCAGAATTTCGCCGCCGCCGCTTACCAGGAACCGATTAAAGGCTTGCCGACGGAGACCCAGCAGGACATTTACAAAATGATGGTGACTGGCTTCAGCCACCCGGCGGTTTCGTTCTTCTACATGCTGGGGGTGGGTTTGCTCTGCCTGCATCTTAGCCACGGCGCCAGCAGCATGTTCCAATCGCTCGGCTGGAAGAATAAAGCCTGGGCGCCCCTGCTGAATTGCGGCGCCAAAGCCATCGCCTCCCTGATTTTCCTAGGTTACATCTCCATTCCCGCAGCGATCTTGCTCGGGATCATCAAGTAAGCCCTATGCCGCTCGATTCCAAAATCCCCTCCGGTCCGCTGGCGCAAAAGTGGGACAAACATAAGTTCGATCTGAAGCTGATCAACCCCGCCAACAAGCGCAAATACGAGGTGCTGGTGGTCGGCAGCGGTCTCGCCGGCGCATCCGCCGCGGCGACCCTGGCTGAGCTCGGCTACCAGGTCAAATGCTTCTGTTTCCAGGACAGCGCGCGCCGGGCGCACAGCATCGCCGCCCAAGGCGGCGTCAACGCCGCCAAGAATTACCAGAACGACGGCGACAGCGTTTACCGGTTGTTCTACGACACCCTCAAAGGAGGCGATTTCCGCGCGCGCGAGGCCAACGTTTACCGATTGGCGCAGGTCAGCGTCAACATCATCGATCAATGCGTCGCCCAGGGCGTGCCGTTTGCCCGCGAATACGGCGGCCTGCTTTCCAACCGGTCTTTCGGCGGCGCGCAGGTGTCACGCACGTTTTACGCGCGCGGCCAAACCGGACAGCAATTGTTGCTCGGCGCCTACCAGGCCCTGGCTCGGCAGGTCGGCCTCGGCGCCGTCAAGATGTTCCCGCGCACCGAGATGCTCGATCTCGTGGTCGTCAACGGCCATGCCAAGGGCATCGTCGTCCGCGATTTGGTGAGCGGGCAGATCTCCTCGTATGCCGGGGATGCGGTCGTGCTGGCCACCGGCGGCTACGGGAACGTGTTCTTTCTTTCGACCAACGCGAAGGGCTGCAACGTCACCGCGACATGGCGCGCTTACAAGAAAGGCGCGTTCTTTGCCAATCCCTGCTACACCCAGATCCATCCCACCTGTATTCCGGTCAGCGGCGAGCATCAATCCAAGCTGACGCTGATGTCGGAGTCACTCCGCAACGACGGTCGCGTCTGGGTGCCCAAGCGCAAGGAGGACTGCGACAAAGCGCCGGGTTCGATCCCCGAGGACGCGCGCGATTATTACCTTGAGCGCAAATACCCCAGCTTCGGCAACCTGGCGCCGCGCGATATTTCCTCGCGAGCCGCCAAGGAAGTCTGCGATGAAGGCCGCGGGGTGGGGCCGGGAAAACTCGGGGTTTATCTGGATTTTTCGGACGCCATCAAACGGCTGGGCAAGGAAAAGATCGTCGAACGCTACGGCAACCTGTTCGACATGTATGAGAAGATCACGGGCGAGAACGCCTATGAAGTTCCCATGCGCATTTTCCCCGCCGTGCATTACACCATGGGCGGCTCCTGGGTGGATTATAACCTGATGAGCACCGTCCCCGGCCTGTTCGTTCTGGGCGAGGCCAATTTCTCCGATCACGGCGCCAACCGCCTCGGCGCGAGCGCGCTCATGCAGGGGCTGGCCGACGGCTATTTCGTCCTCCCCTACACGATCGGCAACTATTTCGCCACCGCCAAGCAGGCCAAACCCAGCGCCGGCAGCGCTGAGTTCAAGCAGGCCGAGGAAGCCATCCGCACGCTGACGAACCGGTTGCTGGGGCTCAAGGGCAAACGCACGCCGCTCTCGTTCCACCGCGAACTAGGCAAGCTGCTCTGGGAAAAATGCGGCATGGCCCGCAACGAAGCCGGCCTCCAGCAGGCCCTCAAGCGCATCCCGGAAATCCGCGAGGAATTCTGGAAAAATCTCACCGTCACCGGCCAGTCCGAAGGCATCAACCAAAGCCTGGAATACGCCGGGCGCGTCGCCGATTTCATGGAGTTCGGCGAATTGCTCGTTCGCGACGCGCTGCATCGCAACGAATCCTGCGGCGGTCATTTCCGCACGGAATATCAGGAGGCCGACGGCGAGGCCAAACGCGACGACCAGAACTTCGCCTATGCGGCGGCGTGGGAATACCAGGGCCCGGACAAGGCGCCGGTCCTGCACAAGGAACCGCTGGTCTATGAAGAACTTCACATGAGCACCCGCAGCTACAAATAAGATGAACCTCACACTCAAAGTCTGGCGGCAGAAAGACCGCCTTAGCCCGGGCTGCTTTGTCACCTGCGAAGCGAAGAACGTCATGGAGGACATGTCTTTCCTCGAAATGCTCGACGTGGTGAACGAGGATTTGATGCAGCGGGGAGAAGAACCGTTTGCGTTTGATTCCGACTGCCGGGAAGGCATCTGCGGCATGTGCTCGCTGGTCATCAACGGCGTGCCCCACGGCGGCCACCGCGGCACCGCCACCTGCCAGCTTCACATGCGCCATTTCAAGGATGGCGAGACTATCACGATCGAACCGTGGCGCGCGCGGGCGTTTCCCCCGCTCAAAGACCTGGTGGTCGATCGCGGAGCCTTTGACCGCATCATCCAGGCCGGCGGATTCGTCTCCGTCAATACCGGCGGCACGCCGGATGGCAACGCCATACCGGTGTCCAAAGAAGCGGCGGATGCCTCAATGGACGCGGCTGCCTGTATCGGCTGTGGCGCCTGTGTGGCCGCCTGCAAGAATGCGTCAGCGATGCTCTTTGTCGCCGCCAAGGTTTCCCACCTGAACCTGCTTCCCCAGGGCCAGGCGGAGAAGGACAGCCGGGCTCTGGCGATGGTCAAGCAGATGGACGCCGAAGGGTTCGGCGCCTGCACGGTCACCGGCTCGTGCGAAGCCGTCTGCCCGAAGGAAATCAACCTCAGCTTCATCGCCAAACTCAACCGCGATTACGGCGTGGCGATTCTGAAAGGCAAGTAAACCGCGCCGCTGCGGACTCAACCGTTCTGCGGGTCTCTCGTCCGCGGCGACGCGGCGGGCTTCACCGGCTGCCGGTTACTTGGGGAAGTTCTCGGCGTCCAAAGAATTCGCGAGATCTTTCTCGGCAAGCACCCAATCTTCGAGGGAGAGCGGGCTATCGGGGAGCTTGTCGCGGAACATCTCGTAAGCGTGCTGGCGAACCATCGCCTTGTTCAGGCCGGGCGTGAAGGGCTGCGGCTGTTCTAACGGCTTAACCTCTGGCTTCTTCATAACGTTGCTCCCTCGACTCTGAACCTAATCCGCAAACCGCCCATGAGCAAGTGGTGATAGCGGGTGAAGTCGTCGTTGGCAATTACGGTGAAACGGGCGTGACGCGCGGAAAGCGCGGCGTTAGATTGGTTCCTCATTCAGAACGACATCGGTTTGTGGTGTTTTGTGAAGAAGAAATCAAAATCATCCTGTCATCTCATGAAGTCCCTCACACGCAGAAGTTTTCTCCGCGGCGCATCCGCCGCTATCGCCCTGCCTTGGATCGTGCCCTCCAACGTTTTTGGCGCCGAGGCTCCCAGCAATAAGACCAACGTCGGCTTCATCGGCGTCGGCAGCCACGGCGTCGATTGGAACCTGCCGCCCTACCTGCGCCACAAAGACGCCCGCGTGGTGATGGTCTGCGACGTCGATGGCTATCGGCTGAAGAAGACCAAGGCGATGGTGGACGCGCATTACGACAACGAGGCGTGCGCGATGACGAAGGACTTTCGCGAGGTGCTGGCCCGCAAAGACATCGATTCGGTGATGATTTCGACGCCGGACCATTGGCACACCCTGATCAGCGTGATGGCGGTTAGGGCCGGCAAAGATGTTCAATGCGAAAAACCCACCCTGACCATCGACGAGGGCAAGATCCTCATCGACACGGTTCGGAAACATAAAAAGGTGTTTCAAACGAGCACCGAGGATCGGGCCGTCCCCGAATACCATCGCATGGCGGAACTGGTCCGCAACGGGCGCATCGGAAAGCTGCAGAAGATTGAGGTCATCCTGCCGAAGCAGCCGAATGAGCCGGGGGATGCCACGCCACAACCGGTCCCGGAGGATCTGGACTATGAAATGTGGCTCGGCCCGGCGCCTTACGCTCCTTACAACAAGGATCGGGTTCACTTCAATTTCCGTTGGATCTGGGATTACTCGGGTGGAATCATCTGCGACTGGGGCGCGCACCTGTTCGACACCGCGCAATGGGCCAACGATACCGAACGAAGCGGTCCGGTGGAAATCGAAGGCACCGGCACGCACTGGGAAGGCGGCTGCTATAACACGGTGAAGGAATACGACGTCACCTTCCGTTACGCCAACGGTGTGGTGATGACCTGCAAACCGGGCAACCCCAGCATCAAATTCATCGGCTCGGAAGGCTGGGTGGGCAATGAAGGCTGGCGCGCGCCCGTCAAGGCCAGCTCGGACAAGATCCTCAATTCCGTCATCGGCCCGGAGGAACTGCACCTCTACACCAACGTGGCGGGAGAGCATGATGATTTCCTCAAGTGCCTTCGGACCCGCAAGGATCCTTACTTCCCCGTGGACATCGGGCACCGGGTCTCCACCGTGTGCCACCTGGCCAACATCTCGATCAAACTGGGCCACAAATTAAAATGGGATCCGGTGGCTCAGGTGTTTGTGAACGACGATGCCGCCAACGCCATGCGCTCGCGGCCGATGCGCAAGCCCTGGACTTTAGCCGAAGGCTGAAATCAATACCCGTGCGTGTTATCGGGCGGAGTTTCCCATTTCTGGAACTCCGCCTCTCCGGATTTTACCGGCTCGGCGGAGAGTTCAATGACGGCCCGCAGGCCATCGGTGAAATAAGGGTCGCCAGTGAGATTGCGGCGCGGTGATTCCATGGGTGCCGCTTCCGCTCCCTTCACAAACCCCCACCAGCGCGCGGCACGACCGAGCACCAGGTCCTGTATCAAATAGGCCCGTGCCTCGTCCACGTTCGGGTTGATGGTGTGCGTGGTGAGGTTGCTCGTCTTTAGCGTCCATCGCACCCCGATATCGCGGCTGATCTGGCCAATCCACACCGGTTTTCCATGATATTTGAGGCTCGTAAGCCACAGACGCAAGTGATTCCGCAGCTTGATGGAGTGGCGGATCTTCTGGAACGCGATGTCCTGGTGCCTCCCGGACCAATACAGGGAACCGACAGGCGAGTAACGATACTCCTCGCCAGACACCAGGGCTCTGAAAGTGTGCCACGCGGTTCCCGTGGTAAGCCGCTCAGTCCGGTTCCATCCGCAAGCGGCCATGGACTGGAGGTCCTCCGGGCTGCCGATGAGCACCAGGTTGAGGGGATCGCCCTCCTTCCGGCCATGGGCGTCGGTGGTGGCCCGGGGCATTCGTTCCAACTCAGCGCGGAGTTGCGCCTCATCGCATTCGGTGAACTGCGCGCCGCGGGTCAGATCCTCCCAACTATGCGGTTTCCAGTCGCCCTTCAGGCCCGGCACCTCCACGAAGAAATTGTAGCGATGATCCCGCCACACGCCGGCTTCATCGGCGAGTCCCACGCAAACCTGCTTGTTGCCCAAATCAAGGTGGGTATAGACAAAACCCGACCGAATGCTGTGAGGCGGCACTTCCCGGGACATGGCGTTGGTCAGAAAAAAGCCATCGAGGGCCGCGTTTAGCTTCGGCCGATAGGCGGAATGATATTGATAGGCCACCTCGAGCGGGGAGAAATACTCGTCATCGACGATGTGCGGGAGGAAGAACGCGGACGAATCCCGGCGATTCTCAACCCGCAACCAAACCGGCTGAATCCCTTTCCAATGCAGTTTCCGGTCGAACAACCGCGCGGCCTCCTCCCGGCTTGGCACGGCAACCTCCACCCGGAATTCGCTGTCCTCGCGCTGGAGTGTCCGCTGAAGAAAAGCCGCGTTCTCGACCGATCCCGGCTTGAACGCAACGCAGCCGGCAGTCATCAAGATCGCCGCCAGACTAAGAGCCTGTTTGAAAAGTAGCAGCCGACGTGAGGAGGCTCTGATATTTTCCAGCAGATGCTCACGAAATCTCGGAGATTTCAGCCTCCTCACATCGGCTGCTACGGCCGATTTTGGAGATTTCAAACAAGCGGTAAGGCGCCGGAGCCCGCAGGCAAAACGGGCCGCCCGATTACTGAGGGATCCGCAAGATTCCCTATAAGCGCGCGGCTTCGTGCTCATGCTCTTGCTCATGCTCTTGCTCTCTGTAGTCATCCCGCGGTCTGGCTGGCAAACCTCTCGGAAACGAGTGTCGGAATGCCAGGCACACGATGAACTTGCTCGTTCGCGCCGGGATTTGCAATCCCACGGTGTGTCTGTCGTAACCGATTGCCCGCCATCCGCCTTGCCCGGGTTTGTTGGTTCTGCGAATCTAAACGCACGTCTTGAAACCCGAAGCGACAATGTGGACGGGATCGGAAGCGGAATTGCTCAAGCAATTGGGCACGTCCGCCGCCGGGTTGTCCTCCGATGCCGCAGCCAAAACTCTGGAAGAATTCGGCCCGAATAGCGTCGGTACCGGCCAGCGGCACTCGGTCGTTCGCGACCTCCTGCAGCGCTGCCGCAATCCCCTCGTCATTCAACTGCTGATCATCGCCACGGTGTCCTACATCATGTCGGACTTGCGGTCGGCAATTGTGGTCGGGGGCATGCTCTTCCTCAGCGTGTTTCTTTCCTATTTCCAGGAGGCGCGTTCCTCCAAAGCCGTCGAGAAGCTGCAAAAAATGGTCAAGACCACCGCCACCGTCTTGCGCGACGGCCGGGAAGTGGAACTGACGCTGGAAGAAATTGTGCCCGGCGACCTGGTGATCCTAGCGGCCGGCAGCATGATCCCGGCGGACCTGCGAATCCTCTCCGCCAAGGATTTCTTCGTGTCGCAGTCGGCGCTCACCGGCGAGTCCATGCCGGTAGAGAAAAATGCGGATCCAAACCAACCCGCGGGACGCGCCACCACCGAATTCACCAATGCCTGTTTCATGGGCAGCAACGTGCTCAGCGGTTCGGCCCGCGGCGTGGTCCTGGTCACGGGCGCGAGAACCCAGTTCGGTTCCATCGCCGAAAAGATGATAGGCAAGCGCGAGGCCACCAGTTTCGACAAAGGCGTGGCCGGCTTCACCTGGTTGATGATCCGCTTCATGGTGGTGATGGTTTCCATTACATTCCTGATCGTCGGCTTGACCAAAGGCAACTGGGCCACGGCGCTGCTCTTTTCGCTTTCCGTCGCCGTGGGCCTCACGCCGGAAATGTTGCCGATGATCATCACCGTGTGCCTGTCCAAGGGCGCGCTGATGATGTCGCGTAAAAAGGTCATCGTGAAGCATCTCCACGCCATCCAAAACTTCGGAGCGATGGATGTGCTATGCACGGACAAAACCGGGACCCTCACGCAGGATCATGTCGTGCTGGAGCGTTACGTGGACGTGACGAATCGACCGAGCGAGGACGTATTGCGCTACGCCTACATGAATAGTTTCTATCAGACCGGCCTGCGCAACCTCCTGGACCGCGCGATCCTTGCCCACACCGATCTGGACGTCGAACGCAACTGCCGCAAGGTGGATGAAATCCCGTTCGATTTTAAACGGCGGCGCATGTCGGTGGTCATTGATTACGAGGACCGGCACGTCCTCATCTGCAAGGGCGCCGTCGAGGAGATCAGTTCGGTCTGCGAGAATTATCAGGTCGATGAGGACATCAATCCCCTGATCAACCTCATCCGCGACGATTTGATGGATGAGTATCGGAACCTCAGCGCCGAAGGCTACCGGGTGCTCGCCGTTTCCTACCGGGAATTCGACCGCTCCAAGCAAACCTTCTCCGTGGCTGACGAGTCGCAGATGATTTTACTCGGCTACATCGCCTTCTTCGATCCGGCGAAAGATACCTCCGCCAAAGCCATCGAAGCCCTTTCACGCCACGGCGTGGCCGTGAAAATCCTCACTGGCGACAACGAACTCGTGACGAAGAAAGTCTGCCGCGATGTGGCGATGTCCATCACAAAGATTGTGACTGGCCCGCAACTCGCCGCGATGGACGAATCGGCCTTCGCCCGGGAAGTGGACGAGGCCAACGTGCTGGCGCGCCTGACACCCGACCAGAAGGAGAAGGTGATCAAGACGCTCCGCGCCCAGGGCCACGTCGTCGGGTTCATGGGCGACGGCATCAACGATGTGCTCGCCATGAAAGCGGCGGACGTGGGCATTTCCGTGGATACCGCCGTCGATGTCGCCAAGGAATCCGCGGATATCATTTTGCTGGAGAAAAGCCTGCTCGTGCTGGAGGACGGCATCATGGAAGGCCGGAAGGTTTTCGGCAATATCATCAAGTACATCAAGATGGGGGCGAGCTCCAATTTCGGGAACATGTTCAGCGTGGTGGGCGGCGCCTATTTCCTGCCGTTCCTGCCGATGGCCCCGATCCAGGTGCTCGTCAACAACCTGCTTTACGATGTGTCGCAGGTGGGCATCCCCCTCGACAATGTGGACGAGGAGTATCTCGCCAAGCCGCGCAAGTGGAACATCAAAAGCATCCGCAATTTCATGGTGTTCATCGGCCCAATGAGCTCCATCTTCGATTACGCGACGTTTTTCCTGATGCTCTATTTCTTCGGGTGCATCGGCTTCAAGTCAGCCGGCGCGTCGCCGGAACACAAGACGTATCTCGAAAGCCT
>Ga0315271_10002895_pt1 | contig 10806 bp, 10 predicted proteins | sample C3_top_MG_FD_204664 | JGI IMG/M metagenome (GOLD analysis project Ga0315271, IMG submission 204664) | Sediment microbial communities from Yellowstone Lake, YNP, Wyoming, USA - C3_top | ecosystem: Environmental > Aquatic > Freshwater > Lake > Sediment | place: USA: Wyoming | collected 2017-08-01
AGCAGGTCGCCCTCCTGCAACCCCTCGGTGACTTCGGCAAAACCGCCGCTGCGCAGGCCCAGGCGTACCGCGGTCTGCACGGCATGGTTCTCCTGCACGCGCAGCACCCAGGGCGCTGCGCCATCGGTCTCATGCAAGATGCTGGTCGATACCAGCAGGGCATGGGGCCGCCGCGCCACCTCGATGTCCACCGAGACCGTCATGTCCTGGCGGATCGCGGGCGGCGGCGCGGGCACGTCGAGCTTGACCTCGACGGCCCCGGTCTGCGCATTCACGCCCGGGTTGATGTACACCAGGTCGGCAGAAAAGCGCTGCTGCGGGTAGGCGTCCGCAGAGGCCAGGGCTTTCTGCCCGAGGGCCAGCAGACGAAGATTCTTCTCGTCGATCTCCACCACCAACTGGGTACGGCCCGAAGGCGACAGCGTCATCAGCACCTTGCCCGGCTGCACGACGTCGCCGACTTCGACGTTGCGCGCGATCAGGGTACCCTCCACCGGCGCCCGCAGAAGCGTGTAGCTGGCGCGGGCGTGCGCCGCCCGCGCGTTAGCCTGGGCCTCGGCCACAGCGGCAGCAGCCAGCGCATAGTCGCTGCCGGCAGCCCCGGCCGTGTCGAATTGCTTTTGCGCCGAGCGCAATTGCGCGTCCGCCAGTTCCACGGCCTTGCGCAGATCGTCCAGGGCGGCCTGGCCGATGAAGCCCTGCGCGAACAGGTCCTGGTTGCGGCGCAGGGCCGCGCGGGCATTGTCCAGGTTGACCTGCGCCTGGCGCAAACTCTGTTCTGCCACCGGAGCCTGAACCTCGCGCAATTGCCGCAGTCTGGCTTGTGCCTGGGCGACGGCCACTTCGGCCTGCCGTTCGCTGGCGCGCAATTCGTCCGACATCAGTTCAATCAGGGCATCGCCGGCCTTGACGTTCTGCCCTTCCGCCACCGGAACACGCGCGACGGTACCGGTGATTTGCGCGCCAATATCAACGCGGTGCGGCGTTTCGACATGTCCACTGGCCACCACAGACTGCACAAAATCGCGCCGCACCACGGTTTCGGTCGCCACTTGCGGGCCTTGCCACCAGCGCACGCCAAGCACACCGAGCAACAGCGCAGCCAGCAGCGCGGCCAGAATCTTCCAGCGGTGCTCGAGAAGCAGGGAGCGATCGATCATTTTGGCTTGGCAGGAGTGGACATCAGACAACCCCTTTGATTCTCTGCCAAAGCGCCGGGACGAAAGATGATTTATATCAATCCTCAATGCATGCGCTCCTGTCGCGCGAACCCGATGATGGCGCAAGCGACAGTGGCGCGATAGGCATGCCGCACGCTGTCAGTCCTGCTTAGAATGTTGCTGACGGAGGTTCCCCATGTACCAGCGAATTCTTGTTGCCATCGACGACAGCGCCACGTCCGACAGAGGGCTGGACGGGGCTATGGCGCTGGTCAGGGTGTCGGATGCCACGGCGCCCCCATGATCCATAGACCCGGCGTTCGTACTGTCCGCGTTGGTGATACCCAGGTGCTGACGCGCCAGCAGCGCCATGGCCACCTCAGCGATCCGTATCATCTGGTGTTGACGCTGAGCTGGCCGCGCTTTTTCGGCGTCCTGGTGCTGGGATTCATGCTGGTGAATCTGCTGTTCGGCACGGTCTACTGGCTGCTGCCCGGCAGCGTGGCCAATGTGCCCGAGCGTCATTTTCTCGGCTACGTCTTCTTCAGCATCGAGACACTGGCGACCGTCGGCTATGGCGTGATGTCGCCCGCCAGCGTGGCCGGGCACGTCGTGGCGTCGCTCGAAATTCTGACCGGCATGGTCGGCATCGCCATCACGACCGGACTGGTCTTCGCGCGTTTTTCCAAACCCACCGCGCGCATCCTGTTCAGCGATCGCGCCATCATCCGCGATTTCGATGGTGCGCGGGTGCTGATGCTGCGCATAGCGAACGAGCGCCACAATCGTATTGTCGAAGCCTCCGCCAGCTTGTCCTTTATCAATGTCGAAGCCAGCGCCGAGGGCGAAAGCTTCGTCCGCATTCATGACTTGAGGCTGCTGCGCGAACGCACGCCCGTGTTCGCGCTGACGTGGACCCTGATTCACAAGATCGACGAGCACAGTCCGCTGCGCGGCCTCGATCAGGCTAAATTGATTGCCAGCCGTGGCCGCATTCTGGTTTCAATCAACGGGCACGATGAAACCATGGCGGCCTCGGTTTATGCCGGAAGAAGCTATGAAGCCGAGGATCTGGTCTTCGAGGGGCGTTTTGTCGATATCTTGAAATTGACGTCCGAGGGCGACCGGATCGTGGATTTGACACGCTTTCATGAGATCGAAGCCATGCCCACCCAGGCGGACGCCATCAGCCCGTGAAAGCAGTTCTTTCTGTTTTCGGCCTGTGCCTTGTGCTCGCTGCGGCGCCGGGCCCGGCGTCCGCAGCCGAGGCGCTGCTATGGTTCAGCGCCGGACGCCCGACGGTCGATGCGGGCCAGGCCGTCGCTGTCCTGAGCTCCGCCAGCGAAGAAGGCCTGGACCCGCGCGACTACGCTGCGGCAGCGCTGGCGCGGCGGCTGGCACAGGCGCGCCAGGAGCCGATGCTGGCCAAAGCGGCTCAGGCCCAGCTGGACGCGGAGCTGGCGACGGCGCTGCAGCGCTACCTTGCGGACCTGCGAAACGGGCGAATCGACCCGCGGCAAATTCACGCCAACTTCGACGTGCAGCGCCACACACCGCTCGACACGCTCGCCTTGCTGCGCGAGGCCGTCGCCGGGCACCGCGTGGCCGAGACCCTGCGCCAGGCCGAGCCGCAGCTGCCGCTGTACGCCAGCCTGCGCCAGGCGCTGGCCCGCTACCGCGCGCTCGCGGATCATCCGGCTTGGCAGTTCGCGCTGGCGCCGCTGCCAGGGCGCAAGCTGATCGCAGGCCAGGCCTATGCCGGCGTGCCGCTGCTGGCGCGGCGCCTGCAGGCCTTGGGTGATCTGCCGGCGGGCACGGCCGTGCCCGAGCGTTTTGAGGGCGAACTGGTGACAGCGCTGCAGGCGTTTCAGGAGCGCCACGGCCTGACGCCCGATGGCGTGCTGGGCCAGGCCACACTGCAAGAGCTCAACGTGACGCCGGCCCAGCGGACGCGGCAGATCGAGCTCGCGCTGGAACGGCTGCGCTGGACGCCGTTCTTACAAGGGCCGCGCATGATCGTGGTCAACATACCGGAATTCGTGCTGCGCGCCTACGAGGTGCACGACACGCAGGTCGACGTTCAGTTGACCATGAAAGTCATCGTCGGCAAGGCGCTGGACACGCGCACCCCACTGATCGAGGCGGCCATGCGTTTCATCGAGTTCAGCCCTTACTGGAACGTGCCACCGTCGATCGCGCGCCATGAAACCGTGCCGCGGCTGCGGCGCGATCCGGCCTATTTCGAGCAGCAGGGCTTTGAATTCGTCAGCGCCAGCGGCCAGGTGGTGCACACGCTGTCGGCCGCGAACCTGGACGCGGTGCTCCATGGTGGCTGGCGCATCCGTCAGCGCCCCGGACCGAAGAACGCGCTGGGCGACATCAAGTTCGTCTTTCCCAACCACGACAACATCTACCTGCATCACACGCCAGCGCCGCAGCTGTTCGAGCGCGAGCGGCGCGATTTCAGCCATGGCTGCATCCGCGTGCAGGCGCCGGTGGCGCTGGCGCAGTTTGTCCTGCGGGACGAGCCGGCATGGACCGAAGAGCGCATCCGCCAGGCCATGGAAAAAGGGGAATCCAGCACCTTGAGCCTGAAGCAGCCGCTGCCGGTCCTGATCGCCTACATCACGGTGCTCGTCAAGAGCGGCCGGGTATTCTTCTACCCCGACCTGTATGGGCATGACCGGCTGCTGGACTCGGCGCTGCGGCAACATTCGGCCGCCTTCAGCCCGTCGCAGATGGCAGATCCGCTTGCACGATAGAATCCGGGGCCTTACGCATCAGCCTATGTTCAATCAGTCCTCCCAACCCTCCCGTCGTTTATTCCTGCGTCGCGCCGCTCGGCTGGCGCTGGCTGGCGCGGCTTTGCCGCTGGCGTCGCACACGGCCCTCGCGTCGGTGCCCGATGCGCGCAGCCTGGCGCTGGACCACACGCACACCGGTGAACACATTGCCCTGGTCTATGCCAGGGGTCAGCAGTACTTGCCGGAGGCGATGGGCACACTGAACCATTTCTTGCGCGACCACTACCTCGGCGATGTCGGCTTGATCGACCCGCAGCTGTTTGATGTGCTGTATGGCTTGCAGCAGGCGCTCGGTGCCCGGCAGCCGTTTCAGGTGATTTGCGGCTACCGTTGCCCGGCCACCAATGCCATGCTCCGCAGCACGCGCGGTGGTGGCGTGGCCAAGCACAGCCTGCACATGGAGGGCAAGGCGATCGACATTCGTCTGCCCGGCGTGCCGCTGGGCGAACTGCGTGATGCCGCCCTGTCGCTGCGGGCCGGCGGCGTTGGTTATTACGCGCACGAGCAGTTTGTCCATGTTGACACCGGACGCGTGCGCAGCTGGTAGGCGTGCCTGACGCAACCCCATCGGCGAGACCGGCTGCTGCTCCATGAGACCGGGATGAGCTGGTTTTGTCGTTGAGTTGGCACTGCATGAAACTGGGATCCCTGATCGAAACACATGGCTACCGGGTGCTGGTTGCCGGCTGTCTGCTCGAAGGTGAGCGCCATCCTGGAGCTGACGGGCTTCGCCGCGCATCGCGGTTACCTGAATCCGTTTGGGGTTGTCGCCATTGCGGCCGCGATTGTTGGCGTTCGCTTTGCTTACGGTCTTCGCATGGCCGGCCCCGGGCTGATTGGCATGTCGCCCATTTGGCCGAGGGCCGGGCCGGAGGGGACAATGACAAACAAAGGAGAACCAAGTTCATGCTGAGCATGTCACCCCGGAACAATTGACCATGGCACTGCTGAGCTTCCTGAGCGTGGCCTTGTTGATCTTCGGTTCGATGCACCTCTATGCGTTCAGCAAGGTATGGGTGGCTCTGCCGCATTCGCTGGCTCTAGGTCTGACACTGACCCTGGCGGGTATCGTCCTGACCTTCTCCCCGCTGCTCGTCTGGTTGCTGGAAAAGCAAGACTGGCACCGCGCCACCTTCGCCACCGCTTGGGTGAGCTACACGTGGATGGGATATTTGTTCCTGTTTGTCTGCACTGGCCTGTTATTCGACCTCGGCCATATGCTCGCCACGCTGCTCGATTTCAATTGGCACCTGAACGAAGCCATGGCATTTCGAATTGTGGGACTGCTCGCGCTTGCGTTGCTGGGCTACGGATCTATCGAAGCAAGGCAGATACAGATTGAAGAAGTGCACATCACCACGCCCAAGCTCGCAACCGGACGCATCAGCATCGCGCAGATTTCCGACCTGCATCTGGGCATCATGCGGGGAGATGCCCTCTTGGACCGCGTCATTGCCAAACTGCGCGAGATCAAGCCCGACATCGTCGTGGCGACGGGAGACATTGTCGATGGGCAGGGCGACAGCATCGCTGCGCTTGCCCGGCGCTTCCAGTCCTACACGCCGCCACTCGGTGCCTACGCCGTCACGGGAAACCACGAATACTATGCCGGGCTCGAAGACTCCCTGCGATTCTTGCGTAACGCCGGCTTTACCGTGTTGCGCGGCGAATCGGCCAAAGCAGGCGGCATCGTTCTGATCGGTGTCGATGATCCCAGCGCAGCCACTTCAGGGCAGCAAGCCGGGCTGCGTACCAACAAGGCGCTCGCTTCAACCACTGCCGCTGAGTTCATCGTACTGCTTAAACACCAGCCAGTGGTAGATGGCAACACGCCATTCGATCTGCAACTCTCAGGGCATATCCATGGCGGGCAGATCTTCCCGTTCGTCTATCTAACGCGGCTGGCCTATGGCGTGCGCCCTGGCCTGGCTGAACTGGCCGATGGGCAAAAGTTGTATGTCAGCCGAGGTGCTGGCACGTGGGGGCCGCCAATACGACTGTTTGCACCGCCCGAGATCACACTTATCACGATAGCGAGCACAGATCAGTGACAGACGGTCGGGGGATTCGAGATCGGCTTGCCCGTTGGCGGGTATTGGCGGCCATCGGGTAATGCGGCAAGGCCGACCCTCCTTTTGGACTCTTGACGCGCTGCCTCGGGCACACCGCAGCGGCCGATGCGGGCCGTCTTGGTGTCGACGCGCGGGCCAAGCACTGGATGGATTTCAAGGAAAGCGCAGTTGGCTCATGGCATGCGCGAAGATATTCGCTCTGGGCCAGTTGGAGCCTAAGGTGCCTCCTGCAGGGGAGGTCTCCTATGCCGATCTGACAGCGCCTGTCTTTGCGTTTTCTCAAATTGCAGGCAGCCGGATCAAAGTCTGATCGGCGGCAGGAGTATTTCTTGACTCAATTGAAGGAGGCAGACATGGTGAGGGTCGAAGACGGGATTAAATGGGCATCAATGCAAACCGACTGGCGGGTTGTTAATCAGGAAGCCCGCACAGCGCGGTCCAGAGTAATGCAGGCCGTTACGAAGTTCGCTGCGAAGGGAGGCACCGGCCCCAGTTCAGGCCAGCTGGAACTGGCGGAGAGACTCGAACAGGCAGCCGACGAGAAACGTCTGGCGATGGACGAGTTTGTGCAACGGGTTTTTGGCTGACGTCAGCTGTCCCTTCAGACTTGGCGCGCCCAGGGACCCGGGCGGCCTTCGCGTAATTGTTTGCGCCATGACGACGGCCTCAGGCCGGCAGTTCGCCACGCGAGGCCCAGAAATTGCCGACTCAACGGCCATCATCCGCGCCTCAAGTTGGTGGATGCCGGATTCCCGGGCGAGGTATGCTTATCATGGCGGTGCGGTGTTGGCATGAACGAGTCAAGAAGTGCTCCACTGCATCAATAGGACAACTGCCCGAATAGGCTGCAATCGGCCCGAGCCTGAAGGGAGGACTCATCCGTGTCAGCACCCGATTTTTCCGACGGCGTGGCTTTTGTGGGTGGGCAGTATGTGCCCATTTCTGAAGCCGCTATTCCCATCACCGACTGGGGCTTTCTGCGCTCAGATGCGACCTACGATGTGGTGACGGTTTGGGACGGCGCCTTCTTTCGACTCGACGCACATCTGGAGCGGTTCCGGCGCAGTTGCCAGCGCTGGCGACTCGACCCGGCTTTAACCGATGAACAGATCGCTGATGTGCTGTCGCACTGTGTGCGGCTGAGCGGCTTGCGCGCTTCCTATGTGGAGATGATCTGCACGCGCGGCAAACCACCCTGGGGGTCGCGCGACCCGCGTCTGGCGGCCAATCAGTTCTACGCCTTTGCCGTCCCCTATGTCTGGATCGCCAATCCCAAGCAGCGTGAACAAGGACTGCACGTCATGATCAGCGACGTGCAACGCATTCCCGCCACCTCGGTTGATCCATCGGCCAAGAACTACCACTGGAATGATCTGACCATGGGACTGCTTGGTGCCCTGGACGCGGGAGCCGACAGCGTGCTGCTGGTGGATTCGGACCGGAATGTCGTCGAGGGCCCTGGCTTCAACGTGTTCTGTGTCATCCAGGATGTGCTGGTGACGCCCGATCGGGGCATGCTCGAAGGGGTGTCGCGCCGCACGGTGATCGAGATGGCCCGGACGCTGGGCCTGGAATTGCAGTTAGGCTCCTTGCCGGCCGATCAGTTGCGGGCGGCGCAAGAAGTGTTCCTTTCGACCTCGGGCGGGGGCGTCTTGCCGGTGACGATGGTGGACAAGCGCGCCATTGGCAATGGTAAGCCGGGTCCGATCACGCGCCGGCTTGTCGAAACCTACTAGGCCTGGCATGCCGATCCGGCCTACAGCACGGCAATCGACTATTCGCTTGAAGCAGTCGCCAAGGATGCGACGAAGCAAGGTGTCTGCGAGTGCTGTCGAACCGCATCCTGAACCGGGGTTCAGGTGGGCGAGGTCAACTGGACATTGGGTTCATCTAACGCGAGATGATCACGCCTGTCCAGCGATATTCCAAGCCCGGGCTCTATGAGCATTGGTTCAAGGAAATATAAAGTCCGACAAGCACCGCAGACAAGTGCCATTGTAGAGCTTGACAGACCCGCCCATGCACCGGCAGGAGTCTTCTTAAAGCAGACGTCCGTCCTCGCCCAGGGCCGCGTCCAGACGTTCGAGCAGCGAGCTCAGCAACTGTTCACGCTCGGCCGGTGGTACGCCGACTTCATCAGCAGCGCCGGCGCTGTGAGATGCGGCAGGCGTCGCCGCGGCAGGCGCACTGGTGTTCGGTTCGGTCAGGTCAAAAGCCAGGTTCAGCGCGGCCAGCACTGCGATTCGTTCGCGTGCCTTGATTTTGCCGCCATCGCGAATCTTGCACATCGCACCATCGACGCGGTCAACGGCGTCGAGCAGGCGCGCTTCGCCTCCCTCGGGACAACCCAGCAGGTAGCTCTGCCCCATGATTTTGACTTCAAGCTGTTTCATTCAATGCCCTACGGCTTGCCGGCCGAAGTCGCTTCCGGCAAGCGTTCCAGCAGCGCGTCGACCCGGGCGCGCGCCGCGCTGAGTCGGGATTTGAGAGAGTCACGTTCCTGCGTGATGGCGTCCACCTGCGCACTGAGCAAAACGTTGGTACGCTGCAGTTCTTGATAGCGCACCAGCAAACGCTCCACGCGTTCGGCAATCTGGTCGATTTGGGGCTGATTCGACATAGCACCGCATTGTAGGGTTTGCGAAAAAAATCGGTTGTAGAATCCGCCCGTTGGTGCTCGCGGTGTGGTTCACACGCCGCAGTTCAACGGGAAGCAGGAGGGTTGGCTGTTGATGCCGAACCCAACCTGCGCTGCCCCCGCAACGGTAAGTGGACGAATCTTCCGCGATTCCGCTGCCATCAAGGCCACTGAGCGTTTTGAACACGCGCTTGGGAAGGCGATGGCGGTCGCTCCACCAGCCCGGATACCGGCCAACACGGTGACTGCGTGTCCTGGCGCGCGGTCGTGATGCCCAAGCGCTGTCGGGGACGACGGCGAGGGCCTTTGTTGAACTTCCGACTTCATGAAAACCTGTAATTCCCGATCGACCGCGACCCTGCTGCTGTCGCTGCTTGCTTCTGCCTGCGCGCCGGCCATTGCGCAACCGGCTCCCATTTTGAAAGAGGTGTTCATTACTGCGAGTCGCGTGCAGCAGGGCGTCTCGGACGTGCTGGCCGATATCAGCGTCATCGATCGCGCACAGATCGAGGCATCGGGAGTCAACTCGGTGGCGCAGTTGCTTGGTCGATTGCCGGGGCTGCAAGCCATCAGCTATGGTGACGCCAGCCGTGTCTATATTCGGGGTGCCGATTCCCGCATGACGGCGCTTTATGTCGACGGCGTGCGCGTTGACTCGCAGGATGGTTTGCTGCTCGGCGGTGGCGCGCCCTGGGACCTGGTGCCCTTGTCCCAGATTGAGCGCGTCGAGGTGTTGCGCGGTCCGGCCAGCGCTGTCTACGGTTCCGATGCCATGGGAGGCGTGGTTCAGATCTTCACGCGGCGCGGCGCATCCGGCGCGACACCGACCCTGAATTTTTCGCTTGGCAGTCTGAACACCAAAAAAATCAGCGCCGGTTTGAGTGGCGCGCTGGGCGGCTGGGACTATGCGCTGGGTCTGGGCCTGGAAGACAGCGCCGGTTACGACACCCGCCCTGATCTGGTGCACACGCCGCAGACTGAGGCCAGTTCCAGCCAGGCGGCCAGCCTGCGCCTGGGTTATCGGTTCGCGCCGACACAACGCGTCGAAGTCGTCGCGCTCAACAGCCAGCTTGATTCCCACTACGTTCCGTGGAGCGGTGGCAGCGACATCCAGGCCAACGCCAGGCTGAGCACGGCCGCCCTCAAGTGGGAATCGCAATGGAGTGATTTGTACAGCAGCAAACTGACGCTTTCAAGAAGCGAGACAGCCAAGCGCGATGACGTTCCCTATGACTATCGGACCACACTGCAGGGCATCCTGCTGGAAAACAATTTTCGCCTGAAGTTCGGCACCCTGAGTGCGGTGCTCGAACAAAAGCATGATGAATTCGATTCACAGCCCTCGGGCTATTTTGACCCGGCTTTCCGGGGCGAGCGGACACAAAACGCCATCGCCCTCGGCTATGGCGCCAACTATGGCGAGCATATGGTCCAATTCAATGTGCGCAGCGATGACGATGAACTGTTTGGCTCGCATCAGACCGGCGCGCTGTCTTATGCCTACAAGTTCGCGCCCGACTGGCGCGCCAGCGCATCAGCTGGCAGCGCCTTCAGGGCGCCGACACTCGAGCAGATCTTTGGTCCGTACGGCAGCGCAGCGCTGGCACCCGAGACCAATCACAACAGCGAATTGGCGCTCAGTTATGCCAGTGAAACCGGCACTTTCAAGACGGTGCTTTACAGAAATGTGATCAGCAATATGATCAGTTCCAGTGCGGCGCTGACAAGTTGTGACGCCGGTTTCTTCTGCTATTTCAACGTTGGCCACGCGACCTTGCGCGGGCTCACGGTCAGTGGCAGCACACGTTTCGATCAGTACGATCTGCGCGGCTCGCTGGACCTGCTCGATCCGATTGACGACAGCACCGGGAATGACTTGAGTTTGCGTGCCCGTCGCGGCATGACGCTGGGCCTGGAGCGGCAAGTGGCGCTCTGGAAATGGGGCGCTGAAATTCAGGCCGTGGGGCCGCGCTTCGATGATGCTGCCAACAGCACGGTGCTGCCGGGCTACGTCTTGTTGAACTTGAACGCCAACACGCAGCTGAGCCAGGACTGGCACCTGGTGCTGCGCATCGATAACACGCTCGATGCGCAGTACCAGCAAGTGGGACACTATGCAACACCGGGTCGAA
>Ga0315271_10002896_pt1 | contig 10805 bp, 12 predicted proteins | sample C3_top_MG_FD_204664 | JGI IMG/M metagenome (GOLD analysis project Ga0315271, IMG submission 204664) | Sediment microbial communities from Yellowstone Lake, YNP, Wyoming, USA - C3_top | ecosystem: Environmental > Aquatic > Freshwater > Lake > Sediment | place: USA: Wyoming | collected 2017-08-01
CGGCCAGGTCGGCCCGCGCGTCGCCGAGCTGCTCGGCCTGCCCCAGATCGGCTACGCGCGCAAGGTCGACGCCGCCGACGGCGCCGTCCGTTGTGAGCGCAGCATGGACGACATGCTCGAGACGCTCGAAGCGCCGCTGCCGGCGGTCGTGACCGTGGTCAGCGAGATCAACGAGCCGACGATCCCGGGCCTGATGCAGATCATGAAGGCCAAGAGCAAGCCGCTGCAGGTGTGGTCGCTGGCCGACCTGGGCATCGAGGGTCCCGCGCCGGTCCGTGAGGTCGTGAGCAATCTGGCGGAGGAGCAGGATCGCAAGCACATCCTGTTCGAGGGCACCGCGGCCGAGCAGGCCGATGCCTTCGTCGACGCCCTGATCCGCGAAGGCGTCCTGGGGAGGTAACGATGGCTGTGCTACTCGTCTACAGCGAGAAGATCGAGACCGCCTGCGAACTGGTCGCCGGCGGCAAGGAACTGGGGGCGGCCCTCGGCCTCGGCGTGAGCGCCGTGGCCTTGGGGCCGGGCGCCGGAGTTGCGGCGAGCGAGCTCGCCGCGGCCGGCGCCGACACCGTGTATGTGAGCGAGGACGCTGCGTTCGAGGGCTGGCCGGCCGACGCGGTGGCTGCCGGCCTGGCGCAGGTGGCGGGCCTGGCCGGCGCCTCCGTCGTGCTCGTCGGTTCCACGCGGCGCGGCAAGGAGACGGCGCCGCGGCTGGCGCAGAAGCTCGGCGCCGGCTGCGTCACCGACGTCAACGGCATCGCGGCCGAAGACGGCGACCTCGTGGCCGCGCGGTACGCCTTTGGCGGCGCCACCGTGGCGCGCGAGAAGCTCACGACGCCGGTCAAGGTGTTCGCCGTGATGCCCAAGACGTTCAGCGTCGAGGGCGCGAGCGCCGGAGCCGGCACGGTCGAGACGCCAAGTCTCAACGTCAGCTCGAAGGTGAAGGTCGTCGATAGGCGCGCCAAGGAAGGCGATCACGTGAATCTGGACGCCGCGCCGCTGATCGTGGGCGTGGGCCGCGGCTTCAACGCCCGCGAGGACCTCGCCCTCGGCGACCAGCTCGCGGCCGCGCTGGGCGCCGTCGTGGGCTGCACCAAGAGCCTCGCCGACTTCGAGTGGCTCGGCGAGGACCGCATCATCGGCCTCTCCGGCGCCAAGACCGCACCCGACCTGTACCTGGGCGTGGGCGTCTCCGGCCAGATCCAGCACACCGTCGGCGTGGCCGGCGCCAAGCTGATCGCCGCCGTGAACAAGGACAAGGAGGCGCCGATCTTCGCCATGGCCGACTACGGCCTGATCGGCGACCTGTACGAGGTGGTACCGGCGCTCGTCGAGCGCCTCAAGACCGTGTGACCCGCGTCACACCCAAGCTGCTCCTGCGGAGAGAGACGGCTCCGCCGGAGCGGACCGGGCCGGGGCCGCTTTCGCGGCCCCGGCCCACCTGTGTCCCGGAGCTCTTCCGGCGGGGCGGAGAGGCTCAGTCCGCGGGGGCCGGATCCTCCCGCGCCGGGGCGGCGTCGTCTGGTGGGGGACCCGTGACCACCGCGTCGCGCCCGACCCCACGTTCCGCGTGCCGCTCCCGGCGCAGCGCGATAAGGTCCCGGGCCAGCACCCACCCGGCCGAGGTGAGCGGGATCGCGAGCAGCACGCCGACGATCCCGCCCAGCGCGGCGCCGATGAGCGCGGCGATGAACACGATCAGTGGGCTCAGCGACACCGTCTTGCTGTAGACGACGTTCTGCAGCACGTTGTTCTCGAACTGCTGGTAGAGCACGAAGTAGACGACCAGCACGATGCCGTCCACGGCGCCGCCGGTCGCGAACCCCACGATGCAGACGATCACCGCTCCGATGGTGGCGCCCACGAGCGGGATGATGTCGAGGACGGCGACCAGGACGGCGAGCGTCTCGGCGTAGGGAACGCCCATGATCTTCAACACGATGTAGCTGGCGATGCCGGCTACGAGGCTGATCGCCAGGTTGCCGCGCACGTAGCCGCCCGTCGAGCGCAGGAAGTTCTCACCGATGCGCTCGCCCCAGGTCCGCTCCTCGTCCACCAGTGAGTCGAGGATCGAACCCCAGGCGCGCGGGCCCTCGATGAGCAACATCACCATGATGGTCAGGATCGTGATCGTCGCGGCGACGAGCGACGCTGCCTTGGAGACCACGCCGATGATCGTGCCCTGGTTGCCGGCCAGCAGCCGCGTGACCTGGCCGGGGGTGATCGACGAGAGGCGCTCGAGGACGTGGAACTTCAGCTCGAAGTAGTTGAGCGCGCCGCCGGACCGGAAGACGTTGTCGACGATGTGCGGCAGCGCGCTGATGAACTTGTCGGACTGCTGGACCACCGGCCACGCGACGGCGACGACGATCGCGACGAGCACGGCGACCGTCGCGAAGGAGACGATCAGGGCCGCGAGGATGCGGTTCCAGCGGCGGCGCACCAGCCAGCCGACGGCGGGCTGGAGGGCGATCGCGAGGACGATGCCGATCAGCACCCACAGCAGGATCGTGCGGATCTGCACCAGGAACTGGAGCAGGCCGACGATCGCGAGCACCGTGAGGGTGATGGTCGCGGTGATGCGGATGATCTGCGAGGTCCGCAGCTGCTCCAGATCCAGCAGGTCGCGCCGCGAGGGTCCCTGCTCAGTCATGTCCCCCACCTCCCGAGATCGCCCTGACGCGCCGTGCCGCGAAGCGTATCATTGCCGCGCGGGCCTATAGCTCAGTTGGTCAGAGCAGTCGACTCATAATCGATCGGTCGCAGGTTCGAGTCCTGCTGGGCCCACCACGTTGCCATTTCGACAACGGTTCTCCCTGCAAACAGCCACTTCGCGCCTACCCGATCGCTCCCATGCGCAGTCAGGTAACTCCATCGACACTCTGTTCACGGTAGTATCTGCACCATGGGCATCGACGAAGCAACGCTCGCCACGATCGTGACACGCCTCACCGAAGCGGCCAAACCGGCACGGATCATCCTCTTTGGCTCGGCTGCAGCTGGTACCGCCACGAGCGACAGCGATATCGACCTTCTGGTGGTTGAGGATGAGGTTGACGACGTGCGCAGCGAGAGCGTCCGTCTGCGCACGGCATTGGGTGACCTCGGGCGCCCTCTCGACGTCCTGGTCATGCGCACAGAGCGCTTCGAGAAGACCAAGGACGTGATCGGCGGTATCGCCTACCCGGCCAACAGGTATGGCGTGGTGCTGTATGAAGCCGCCTGATACGGAGGTACAGGCCCTCTCCGCCAGCTGGTTCGCCAAGGCCGAGGTTGACCTGCGCGCCGGCGACGGTCTCTCGGTGCCCGGCATCGAGCTCTGGGAGGCGGTCGCTTTTCACAGCCAGCAAGCGGTGGAGAAGGCGCTCAAGGCCTTGCTCGTCTGGCACCAGGTGGAGTTCCCCAAGACCCACGACGTCCAACGACTTCTCGATCTTCTCGCGGGCACCGAGCCTGAGTTGGCGGGAGCCTGTGTCGGCGCTGCCGAGCTGAGTCCCTACGGGGTCGAGTATCGGTACCCGGGAGAGTACCCGCCGGTCGACCGCGATTCCGCGACTGCCGCCTTGTTGGTTGCGCGGAAGGCCTGCAATGAGGTCGCCCGGCGCATCAGGACCGGGTAGCTCTTACTCACTGGCAGCCCGTGGCCATGCCGCTTGTGATGATCTCACCCACGAAGCAGCCGCTCGCCTGACGCCGCTAGCCGGTGACCGATCCCTCCGCCGCAATGACATCCAGCCGCCTTCTCGGCGACGTAGGCTAGAGGCGGTCCCGTGCGTTGCTCCACCTGACGATACGCTCCGTTGTTGGAGTCGCCGACAATGGCGTACAGGTCGAAGTCCTCGTCGTCTGAGTCGCCGTGCGCTTCGATGTCGTCGGGTGGCACCACAGTAGTCACATCCCTTCTGGTCTCAATCCTCCGATGAGTTGCTAGCCACCGGAGGCGAAGGTCTGCTCGGCCAGTCGGCCTCGTCGAGCAACGTCATCAGGCTGCGCTTCTGCTTGTGCTTGGCTTTGAGCGCGTCGAGGTACTCTGAGAACTCGCCGCCTCGGAGCCGATCCATCAGATCCTCGATCTCCAGAAGGAGTTCCACGGCCTCCTCGTATGCTCGCCTGTTCTTCTGATCGATGAGTCGCTCCGCCTCGCGTTTGTAGACGGGGAGGGCGTCGGCCGGATGATCGGCAGCACGGGCCGCGGCAACCTGCATCCAGAGCGCCGTGCTGCACCCACCAGCTACCGCTTCTTCCCAGGCGGCGTCGACGTCGCCCTCGCACAGGAGTGCCTTCACGACCTCCGAGCGACCCGACGCCCACCCGACAACTGGAGGCCGGACACTCCCCAGGGCCCGCGTGATTCCCTGGGCCGTGGTGGGCAGGCCCGGCATGCCCAGCATCGGCATCGTGCCGATTGGAGGTCCAGGTTCGCTGGCCGCGTTTCGCAGCCATTCGAGCGCCTTGCCACGCCACTTGTCCCACTCGCCGTCCTTCACCGCATGCGCCTTGAGCAGCATGTAGGAATCGACGGTCGGTCGTCGCTCGAGGAAGGACCACATGACAGTCAACGCGTCGGCGTCGCGACCACACCGCTCGTACTCCTCTGCGAGGACCTCCACGAGGCGCGTATCAGTGCAGTCGGGATGGGCCGCGATCCCGCGCTCTGCCCACGCGAGCGCCTCTTCGAAGCGCCCGGCATCGCGGCAGATCGTGACAATCTCGGCGAATCTGTACGGCGAGGAGAGGTCGTGAGCTTCGACAGCGATCAACATGTCGAGATCGCCCGAGAGCCGTGCAAGGGCTTCCATTATGTGCGTGATGGCGATGCGGTCGAAGTCATGCTCCTGCCCGGGCTTCAGGGCCGGCGTTCGCGCCCACTCGTCCTCGGCGCGCCGTCGGTACACTGCGAGCCCGGCGGCGCCAAGCACGTCCGCGTAAGTCTCAGCTGCGCCGAAGAACGTTTCCCAGTCGGAGTGCAGCTCCCACTCGAAGAGCCGCTCGGCGAGCGCTACCGGGTCGGGCTGCGCTGCCACGCACGCCTCGTGATGAAGGCTGCAGATGCGTGCCTTGATATCGCTCAGGCGGCCGCCGGAGTCGTCGACGTTGCCCGAGGCGTCCTCCAGGCAGGCGAGCGCGTGCTCGCTGAGCTCGATCACCTGGGTACCGAAGCCGGCGGCCAGGAGATCGGAGAGCGAGTCGACCAGGTCGTCAACCGCCCTTGCGTAGCCGTACATCGAGCGATAGTCGACGAAGCCCCGCGGGGCGATCACTTGGCGGATGAAGTGACGATAGTCCTTCAGGTCAGCAGTTGCGCCGCGGGCTCGAGCCGCCTCCACCTCAAGCCTGCCGCGCAAGAGCTCGTGGTCGTCGGCCTGAGCCATGACGAGGTCGATCAAGCGCGCTTTGTCCAGTCCTTCCAGGTAGGCGCGCACATGGTCGATCGCGCGACGCCGGCGGGCAGGGTGGGCCCCAGTGGCAGCGTCGTGCATGACGAGACCGACCGCGACGCAGTGCTTGCAGAACAGCCCGTCGGCGGCGACGGGGCACGTGCACGAGTACGCCAACTCGCCGTCCTCGATCCATAGCCGCACGCGGTATGGCTGCGTTCCCCGCACCGTGGCGGTCGCCTCTTCTCGCTCCACCTTCAGCCGTTCGACCCTGCCATCGGCGGCGTACCCTGCACCACGCTCGAATGACCGCTGCCAAGCGAGCGCACGGAGTGCCTGCGGTGCAAACGCCGTCTCAAGCTTCCGCGCCATGGTCGGAAGGATACACGGGGGCTGAGCCGTACCGTCAGCCGTCGCGAGGTCGTGTAATGTCTGGCGGTGCCGTGTGTCCATGTCGCTGAAATGGCCCAGGGCCTGCGGCATCAGCAAACGCCGGACCTCCTCACGCAAGTTCGAGAGCTGTCTAGTTAGGCCCACCACCGTTGTCAAGACGACAACGTTCTCCCTGCAAACGGCCACCTTGGGCCTGCAGGTTCTCCTACCCGTTCGCTCTTGTACGCCGAAACCACAGACGGGGAGGGCCTCCAAGTGACGTACAATGCGGTCGCTGGAAGAAACAGCTCCAAGGAGCCCAGAGGAGGTGCCGTGTGAGCCTGCAGATCGATGTCGACGCGGAGGGACTGGCTGCCTTCTGCCGGCGCGCCGGCATTCGTCGCCTCTCCTTCTTCGGCTCCGTCCTTCGTGAGGACTTCGGCCCCGAGAGCGACGTCGACGTGCTGGTCGAGTTCTCCCCCGATTCTGGGATCGGCCTCTTCGAGTACGTCGACCTGCAGCGCGAGCTCGCCGAGATCCTCGGACGCGAGGTGGACCTGCATACGCCGGCCAGCCTCAGTCGCTTCTTCCGTGAGGATGTCGTCGATTCTGCCGAGGTCGCCTATGCCGCATAGGCGCGACAGCGTCTTCGTCGCGCAGATGGTGGAAGCCGCCGAGGCTGCGCTCGAGTTCAGCGATGGGCATACGGCCGAGAGCTCGGCTGAACGCGATTCTCGGAGAGGGCAGCGCCTCGTGAAGGCGTCGGGCACGGACTTGCGCGGCTGCGCCTTCTTGCTTGCGTTCGGACCGTACAAGCTCCATCACACGTCCTTCCTGCGACTGCCTATGGAGCGGGCCAAATCGACGCCTACCCCAGCCTGGAGAGTTCCTGGGTGAGGTGGAGAATCGCACCCCGAAGGTTCGAGAGCTGTCCACTCAGGTCCACCACCGTCGTGACGATCACGACGTTCTCCACGGACTCTGGTCTGACTGCAAGTGTACGTTGCAGTTGACACGCATCCGGGCTCGCACGCACAAGAAAGGATCGCAGAGGTGCACGAGACAAGGTCCGTCGAAGTCTGCTTCTCACCGGGGCTGTTCGAGGATGTCCTGACGACGGGTGAGTTCATCGTCGTGTTGGTGGACATCCTGCGCGCCACGACGACCATCTGCGCCGCAGTCGGCAATGGCGTGGAGGCGATCATCCCTGTCGCCACTCACGAAGAAGCCCGGCAACTCAAGGCGAAGGGCTTCCTGGTCGCGTCCGAGAAAGATGGTGTCCAGGTCGACTTCGCGGATTTCGGGAACTCGGCCTTCAGCTTCACCAGAGATGCGATCGGCGGGAAGAAGCTCGTCTACTGCACGACCAACGGCACGCGCGCGCTCGAGATCGCGAAGGGCGCAAGCAGCATCGTGATCGGAGCCTTCATCAACATCTCGGCAGTGACGGAGTGGCTCGCGGCGCAGCAGAAGGACGTGGTCATCCTGTGTTCGGGCTGGAAGAACAAGTTCTGCCTCGAGGACACGCTCTTCGCCGGGGCATTGACGCGGAGATTGCTGGACACGGGCCTGTTCCGATCCGAGTGTGATTCGGCCCATGCTTCGATGGATCTTTGGAGCCTGGCCGAAGGCGATGTGCTGGCCTACGTCGAGAAGGCCGCCCAGCGCCACCGTCTGAAGAAGCTCGGCCTGGACGACGTGATCCCGTACTCGTTCAGGTACGACCAGGTGGCGGTCGTGCCGGTGTTCGACGGCAAGCTGATCAAACGGTACGTTGCGCATCCACCGACCGCTTGACCTCCGGCCAGCCTCGTGAGTCTGCGCGCTAGAGCCGGGGAGCTCAGGCGTCTGCCGGCGGCGTGGCGCACGCCCCTGGGCCGCGGCTACATCCTGCTCGCGGCGATGTCGGCGGCCTTCGGGCTTTCGCAGTTCACCAGCCTGGCGATCCAGACCAACTACTTCGAGGACGTCCTTCACTTCACGGGGCCGCAGTTCGGGTACATGACCGCCATCCGCGAGGTCCCGGGCTTCCTGCTCATCTTCATCACAGCGCTGCTCTACCGGATGTCCCAGCAGCGGCTGACGGCGCTGGCGCTCGTGGTCCTGGCGGTCGGGCTCGGCGGATTCGTGCTCGCTACCGACTTCTGGACGGTCATCCCTTGGATCGTGATCTCGAGCATCGGCTTCCACGTCGTCTTCCAGACGCAGTACTCCCTTGGCATGAACCTCACGGAGGAGGCCAAGAGCGGCGGCGTACTCGGGATCATGGGGGGGATCGTGCAGGCGGGGGCGCTCGTCGGGACCACGGCCGTCCTGCTCGTCTTTCTCGTGTGGCCGAACTCATACCACGAGGTCTATCTCGCGTGCGGCTTCGTCGCCCTGCTGGGCGCGGCGGCCATCATCGGCTTTCCGCACCTCCACGAAGGCAAGCCGATCGCCGCCCAGATGCCGCGGCAGCGCATCGTGTTCAAGCGCGCCTACCGGTACTACTACGTGCTCAGCACCCTCGACGGCGCCCGGCAGCAACTCTTCTTCTCCTTCGGCCTCTGGGTCCTGGTGAGCCGCTTCGGCCTCGGGGTGTCGGCGGTGTCGCTGGTCGTCATCATCTCGACCGTCGTGTCCATGGCCTTCTCACCGTGGGCCGGGCGCATGATCGACCGCCATGGCGAGCGGCGCACGCTGTCGGCGATCAACGTCGCCTACATCGTCGCGCTCGGCGGCTACGCGCTCATGGGCAATGTCTGGCTGGCGTGCGTCTTCTACGTGATCTACGCCTTCATCTCGCCGTTCTCGGTGATCGGCGGGGCCACGTACCTGCGCAAGATCGCCGTTCCTGCCGACGTCGCCCCGAGTCTGGCGATGGGCGTGACGCTGCTGCACGCCACGGCGATCGTCGTGCCCGTGGCGGCCGGCATGATCCTCAACTACGTCGGCTATCAAGTACCGTTCTTCATCGGCTGCGGCTTCGCGCTCGCCGCCGCACTGGTCACGCTGCGACTGGACCCCGTGGGGCAGCGGTCCGCCGCGCGGGTGGCGCTCGACGAGCGCGCGAACGGCGCGGCGGCCGCCGAGGCCGAGCCGGCCTGATCTCCGCAAGCCTCGGGGCCGGTGGGCCGGTGGCCTCAGGCCATCAACGCGACGTACGCCCCACGAACGAGGCCGGCGCGGGGGAGTCAGACGAGCGAGCGCTCCACGGCCAGGACGGCGGCGGCGGTGCGGTTGGGCGCCCCCAGCTTGGCCAGGATGTTGCCGACGTGCTGCCGCACAGTGCCCACATGGACGCCGAGTCTTGTGGCGATCTGCCGGTTGCTGAGGCCTTCCGCGAGCAGTTCGAGGACCTCGCGCTCGCGACGCGTCAGGTCGCCGCCGGGGCAGGCAAGCCGCCGTTCCTGGATCGCGTCCAAGGCGACGCCCGAGACGCTGCCCCTGCCGTCGGCCGCGTCCCGGACCGCCTGCATGAGCGCCTCAGGCCGGGCGTCCTTGAGCAGGCAGCCGATGGCCCCGTCCTCGAGCGCCGCCTCTACCAGAGGGCTCCCGCCGTCGCCCGTGAGCACGACGACCTGCACGCAGGGAGCCTCGTCGCGGATCCGCGCGGTCGCCTCGGCCCCGTTCATGACGGGCATCGAGAGGTCCATGAGCACGACGTCCGGCGAGAGAGTGTTGACCAGCGCCACGGCCTCGCGGCCGTCCGCCGCCTCCCCGACGACGTCGAGGTCTGGGGCTCTTGTCAAGAGGTAGCGCAGACCTTCGCGGACCATCTGGTGGTCGTCGACGATCAGGACCCGTGTGCGATGCGCTGCTGCCATGTGAGTATCGTGCCTCACCACAGGGGTCTTGTGGTGCAATCGCCGTCGACGCGGTCGGTGATCATCGCTCAACATCATTCATCGATGTGTGAAGTTCATTCACGATCGGTCACTGATCGGTTCACTTCAGGCTCTTGACACATGATCGTCTGGTCGTAGGATGTGATCATCTTTGAACGGTCGTGATTGTTGGTGATTGATGGCCCGCAGACGTAAGGCTTTGAAGGGGGAGCAGGTGGCGACGCCGGCACCGCGAGAGATGTTGCCCGCAGAACGTCGCGCGCGCATCGTCTCGGCGCTCAAGGACCAGCGCGCAGTCCGTGTGCCCGCCCTCAGCGAAGACCTCGGCGTCTCGGAGATCACCATCCGCCGCGACCTGCTGCTGCTCGAGCGGGAGGGCGTCCTGGACCGCACCTACGGCGGCGCCGTCGTCAAGAAGCACGTGACGACGGAGCTGCGCTGGGAAGAGGCCGTCAGCACGAACGCCGCGGAGAAGGACGCGATCGCCGCCGCGGCCGCCGAGATGATCGAGCCCGGGGACACCGTCTTCTTCGGCTCCGGCACGACCGTCGTGAACATCCTGCGGCACGTCGACCCGGAGCTCGAGGCGCGTGTGGTCACGCACAGCCTCGCCGTGGCTGCTGAAGCGCGCGGCCTGAAGCTCGAGGTGCTGTTCCTGGGAGGCCTCTACCGGCCGCAGCTGGACGCCGTGGACGGCACCTGGCCGCTGGACATGATCAACCAGGTGTACGCCGACAAGGCGTTCCTGGGCGCCGACGGCCTCGACCTGCGCGCCGGGCTCACGACGCCGAGCATGGCGATCGCGACGATAGAGCTGGCGATGATCCGCCGTACACGCGGCGAGGTCATCGTGCTGGCCGACTCCAGCAAGATCGGGCTGGTCGCCCCCATGGTCATCTGCCCGCTCGACCAGATCGACGTGGTGCTGGTCGACGGCGGCATCGACCCGGCGCTGGTGAAGCAGATCCAGCGCGCCGGGCCGCAGTGCGAGGTGGTCTGAGCGTGACTGACCGGACGGAAGCGACGAAAGGGCGGACGAGGTGGCATCGGTCGAGCATCTGACACCGGAGGCGGCGATCGCGCGCATCCCGGACTGGAGCGGCCTCGACGTACAGATCGAGACCCTGGGCGGCGGCATCACCAACCACAACTACGTCGTCACGGTGACCGGCCGCCCGGACCTGCCGTGGGGCGGCAAGTACGTGATGCGCATCCCGGGCCAGGGCAGCGA
>Ga0315271_10002897_pt1 | contig 10804 bp, 12 predicted proteins | sample C3_top_MG_FD_204664 | JGI IMG/M metagenome (GOLD analysis project Ga0315271, IMG submission 204664) | Sediment microbial communities from Yellowstone Lake, YNP, Wyoming, USA - C3_top | ecosystem: Environmental > Aquatic > Freshwater > Lake > Sediment | place: USA: Wyoming | collected 2017-08-01
GAGGTGTTCCTGGCCGGGAAATCGTCGCATTGGCGGCGCGAGGCGACAGTGATTTGATCGTGATGGGCAGCCAGGGGCGGGGAATGCTCGAGGAGGTCTTTCTCGGCAGCGTGAGTCACTATGTCGCCCGCCACGCTGCGCTGCCGGTGCTGCTGGTTCCGTGCAAAGGGTCGAAGATGTAGCGGGGGACAAGAAACCCTGGAAGGAGGGTCGTCATGACCATTGAGGTGTGTGGTTCAGGGTGCTCGAAGTGTGCGGAGCTTGAGAAACGGGCGCGGGAGGCAGTCGTTCGGGCGGGACTCGACGCCGTTGTCGAGCACACGTATGATATGAACAAGATTCTCGCGAGGGGTATTCTCCTGACGCCGGCGCTCGTCGTTGACGGCAAGGTCGTGGTCAGCGGAAAGATCCCGACGGTCGAACAGATCGCCGACATGCTGAAGAGGGCCGCGCCCACACGTTGAGCGGCTACGGCACCCACCCAAGCGCGAAGACCGCACTGCCGTGAAAGGGAGGGGGAACCGATGAACCGCAAGGAGTGGTACTTTGGCGCGGGTCTGATCGCCATTTTCCTGACCGCCTATTATGTGCCGTGGGGGGCGGAGCGTGTCCGCATGGGGGGGCTGGAAGCCTTCCTGATGCTCCAGGACTACGCCCGGGAGCATGTTCTTCTCTGCCTCGTGCCGGCGCTCTTCATCGCCGGGGCGATCGCCGTGTTCGTGAGCCAGGCCTCCGTCCTCAGGTACTTTGGCCCGAAGGCGAACAAGTTGCTCTCCTATTCCGTGGCGTCGGTCTCGGGGACCATCCTGGCGGTCTGTTCGTGCACCGTCCTGCCCCTCTTCAACGGCATCTGGACCCGCGGTGCCGGCATTGGTCCCGCCACGGCTTTCCTCTACTCCGGGCCGGCGATCAACGTCCTGGCGATCATCCTCACGGCGCGCATTCTGGGTTGGAAACTGGGCCTGGCACGGGCGGCGGGGGCCGTCGTGCTGAGCGTCGTCGTGGGGTTGCTGATGCACCTGATCTATCTGAAGGAGGAGAAGCAGAAGGCCGCTGACGCCGCCGGCTTCGCGCTGGCGGATGAACTCCCGCCCCGGCCCCTCTGGAAGAATGCAGTCTACTTCGGCGTCATGGTTGCAATCCTGATTTTCGCCAACTGGGGCAAGCCTGCGCATGTCGAGATCACGACCGTTTCGGGTGCCGTGGTGGTCGGCACCCGCGTCGCGATGAACGCGGCGGGCACCAGCGTGCAGACCGTTGCTGGTGAGCACGTCCGGGTATCCGCAGCCGAGATCGCGAAGATTGGCTACGGTGGCGGGCTGTACGCGGGCATTTACCGCGGGCGTTTCTGGATCGCCGGCGTTTTCTGCCTGCTGCTCCTCGCACAGCTCGCCGCCTGGTTCCAGAGAGCGGAATTGAAGGACTGGAGCGTCTCCACCTGGGGTTTCGCCAAGCAGATCATGCCACTGCTTTTCGCCGGGGTGCTGGTAGCGGGTTTTCTGCTGGGACGGCCCGGCCAGGAGGCTCTTATCCCGAACGCCTGGATCGCCTCGCTGGTGGGTGGAAACTCCCTGGGCGCGAACCTCCTCGCGGCCCTCTCCGGCGCCCTGATGTATTTTGCCACGCTGACCGAGGTGCCCATCCTGCAGGGCCTCCTCGGCTCGGGGATGGGGAAGGGGCCCGCCCTGGCCCTGCTTCTCGCGGGACCCGCCTTGTCGCTGCCGGCGATGCTCGTGCTGCGCAGCATCATGGGAACGCAAAAGATGCTGGTGTACGTCTCGCTGGTGGTCGTCCTGTCCACGCTCGCCGGGGTTGTCGCCGGACCCTGGTTGTAGATTATTGTTACGGGGGCACATGACCATAGTCTCGCTTCCACGTGAGGCAACGATCACGTCTTGCCAGAAGGGATGCTGAGGTGATGAAAGCCGAGACGGGCGCGAACCATATCGAGAACCTCGAGGGACTCCTCCGCCGCGTCCGGGAGGAAGGCGCCGATCAGGCGCGTAAGGAGGCGGAGGAAATCCTGTCTGCCGCCCGCCTGCGCGCGAACGAGATTGTGGAAACCGCCGGGGTCGAGGCGAAGCGCATGGTGCGGGAGGCAGAGAAGCTTGTGGCGCGCCTGGCGGAGGCGGGGCGCGAGGCGCAGGAGTTGGCGGCGCGCGACCTTGTCCTGGGGGTGCGCGCGCAGCTGATCGCGATTCTTGAGCGCTTGATTGAACATGCCTGCCGTGAGGTGCTCGCGGGTGACGCCATTCAAGAGTTGATGCTTACCGCCGCCGCCGCATGGCTTTCGGGCGCGGCGGGGAAGGACGTCGAGATTCAGCTCAGCCAAAAGGACCGGGACCGGCTCGCCGAGACCTTCCTCGGGCGCCTCCGGGATGAACTCCAAGCGGGGGTCGAGCTTAAGGCGTTCCCGGGGATCGAATCTGGTTTTCGCGTGGGCAGTCGGGACGGAGCCATGTTCTACGACTTCACCGCACCGGCTATCGCCGAAGCCCTGGCCGCGCTCCTGCGGCCCCGTTTCGCCGAGGTGTTCGAACCTGTGCGACGCGAGGGGGGGGCGTGAGTCCGCGCGCTTACTACTACCTGATGGCCACGCTGCCGGAGTTGGGGTTTGACCGCGCGCCTCCGATCTCTTCGCAGGATTTCCTCGAACGGTGCGCGGAACACCTCCCTGCGCGCTCGTACGGGCTGCTTGCGGAGACAGGGCTGAGCGAGGGGCCTGCTGCGGTGCGTGCGCGTCTTGTGGTGCATGGCATCTGGTACCCCTGGGAGCGCACGCTCCGCCAGGAACTCGCGCGCTTGCGCGCCAGGCGGCTGGACGGGGAACTCGCGCGCTCCGAGCTTCCCTCGGGCCCGGAGGCCCCCCCCGCCGGCGCGGCTGAGGTGGCGATGCGGGTCATGCGGCTCGATTCCCCGCGTGGCGCCGAGGACGAACTGGACCGCGCACGCTGGGATTTTCTCGAGAGACTTGAGTTCGGCCGCTACTTCACACTCGAACGGCTTGTGGTGTACTTGTTGAAGCTGCGCATTCTGGAGCGCCGCGCAGTGTTCGACGCGACGCGCGGCCGGGAGAGGCTGCGCGTTTTCACGGCACGTTCGCGTGCTACCGCACGCGCGGCGATTGCCGCAGTGCCTGGGTGATACCCCATGGGCGAGACTGGGCACATTAGCGCCGTCAACGGCAACATTATGAGCGTTGAGTTTGAGGGGGACGTGCTCCAGGGAGAGGTCGCGCACGCTTGCCAGGGGGCGCTGCGGCTCAAGGCGGAGGTGGTGCGTGTGCGCGGCAAGCGCGCGGACCTGCAGGTCTTCGAACGCACGAACGGCTTGCGCGTCGGCGGGCTGGTCGAGTTCACCGGCGAACTGCTCTCGATCGATCTCGGGCCGGGCTTGCTTGGGGAACTGTTCGACGGGTTGCAAAACCCGCTGCACCGGATGGCGGATGAACATGGTTACTTCCTCCCCCGCGGAGTGCCCATGGCAGGGTTGGCCGGGGGGCGGCGCTGGGCCTTCACCCCGCGCGTGCGCCCCGGGGATCTCGTCGAGGCGGGGGACGTGCTCGGCACCGTGCCCGAGGGGATATTTGCACACGGCGTCATGGTGCCCTTCAACCTGTCCGGGCGCTGGCGCGTCACACGGATCGCCGCCCCGGGTGACTATGCCGCCTGGGACACGATTGCCGCCGTGAACGGGCCCCAGCGGGAGGAACACCGCCTCACCATGAGCTTCCGCTGGCCCGTGCGCCGGGCGGTGCGTCTCTACGAGGAACGTCTTACCCCCGCGGAACCGCTCGCGACCGGGATCCGCGTAATCGACACGATGTTCCCGGTCGCCCGTGGCGGCACCTACTGCATCCCCGGCCCGTTCGGCGCCGGCAAAACCATGATTCAGCAGCTTACGAGTCGTTTCGCGGAGGTTGATGTCGTGATCGTCGCGGCCTGTGGTGAACGCGCAGCCGAGGTCGTCGAGACGATCCGCGACTTTCCGCGTGCGAACGATCCGCGGACAGGACGTTCCCTGATGGAGCGCACGATCATCGTCTGCAACACGAGTTCAATGCCGGTGGCCGCGCGCGAGGCCTCGATCCACACCGCGGTCACGATGGGGGAGTACTACCGACAGATGGGCCGCGACGTGCTCCTGCTCGCCGACTCCACGTCGCGCTGGGCACAGGCACTGCGTGAACGTTCTGGCCGGCTTGACGAAATCCCTGGCGAGGAGGCGTTCCCGGCTTACCTGGGGTCGACGATCGCCGACTTCTACGAGCGCGCGGGGCGCGTGAGACTCCGGGACGGACGCGTCTCCTCCCTGACCATTGGCGGGAGCGTGAGCCCGGCGGGGGGCAACTTCGAGGAGCCCGTAACCCAGGCCACCCTCAAGGTCGTCGGCGCCTTCCACGGGCTCTCGCGCGAGCGGGCCGAGGCGCGGCGTTACCCTGCAGTCGATCCCCTCGAGAGCTGGAGCCGCTATCAGGGGATCATCTCCACGGAACGGCGCAAGCGGGTACGCACCTTCCTCGCGCGCGCCCACGAGGTTGGGCAGATGATGAAGGTCGTCGGGGAGGAGGGGACATCCCTCGCCGACTACGTCCTTCACCTCAAGGGGGAGTTTTTCGACGCGGTCTATCTTCAGCAGAACGCTTTCGACCCCGTGGACGCCGCGACGCCGACCGAGCGACAGCGGGCGGTATTCGCCCTTTTCGAAGAGATCCTCGCGGTCCCGCTTAAACTCGAGAGCCGCGACGAAGCCCGTAACTTCTTCCAACGGCTCCGCGTGGCCGGCCTGGAGTTGAACCGTGCTTCGTGGGGCTCGGAGGATTTCCTGTCGCGCCTTGCCGCGTTCCGCGCTCTTCACGAGACTAGGCGTGAAGCGGCGGGCTCCGCGGTGATCGCACCCCTCCCCCTCGCGGTCGTGCCGGACATCGAGGCCGCCGTCCGGCGCCTCGCACGGCTGGAGTACGGGTCCGAAAGCAGTCTTGAGATCGGGAGCGAAGATGAGGAAGATCGCGGTCAGGATTGAAGAGATGACCGGGAGCGTGGTCGCGGTGGACGCGGCGGGCGCGGCCTACGGAGAGCTTGCGGTGGTCTCCTCCGCGGGGGGCGAGTCGCTCGCACAGGTGATCCGCCTGCACGGGCAGCGCGTTTACCTGCAGGTGTTCGCGGGCTCGGACGGGGTTTCCACCGGTGACCCCGTCCGCTTCCTGGGACGGCAGCTCGAGATCTGCACCTCGAAGAACATGCTGGGCCGCATCTTCGACGGCGCGGGACGGCCGCGCGACGGGGGGCCGGAGCTCAGGGAGAGCCTCGTCGAGGTCGGCGGGCCGACCGTGAACCCGGCGCGGCGCAGCAAGCCCTCGCGGATGATCCACACCGGCATCCCGATGATCGACGTGTTCAATTCGCTCGTCGAGTCGCAAAAGATCTCGATCTTCACCACGGCCGGAGAGCCGCACCACGAACTGCTCGCGCGCATCGCCCTCCAGGCCCGGGTGGACGTTCTGGTCCTTGGCGGCATGGGTTTGCGTCACGACGACTATCTGTTCTTCCGCGACACGCTCGAGAGTGCGGGCGCGCGCCGCCGCGCCGTGCTCTTCGTCCACACGGCGGCCGACCCGGTCGTCGAGTGCTTGGCGGTGCCCGACATCGCGCTTGCGGTGGCCGAGAGGTTCGCGCTCGAGGGGCGCCGGGTGCTCGTGCTGCTCACGGACATGACCAGTTTCTGCGACGCGATCAAGGAGGTCGCAATCACGATGGAGCAGGTGCCATCGAACCGTGGCTACCCGGGCGACCTCTACAGCCAACTCGCCGCCCGGTACGAGAAGGCTGTAGCGTTCGAGGATGCGGGCTCGGTCACCGTGCTCTCGGTGACCACGATGCCGGGCAACGACGTGACCCACCCCGTTCCCGACAACACCGGCTATATCACTGAGGGGCAGTACTACCTCGCCAATGGGCGGATTGAACCTTTCGGCTCGCTGAGCCGTCTGCGTCAGGCGGTAAACCGGGACACGCGCGAGGACCACCGCGCCTTGATGGACGCAATGATCAGGCTTTACGCCGGCTATCAGGAGGCTCTTGAGAAGCGCGCCATGGGTTTTCGCATGTCGCGTTGGGACGAAAAGCTTCTGGCCTACGGCGCGCGCTTCGAGCGGGAGATGATGGATCTCGGGGTCGACCTGCCCCTGTTCCCGGCGCTCGACCTGGGGTGGCGCATTCTCGCCGACTGCTTTAGCCGGGAGGAAACCGGTTTGTCCACCGACCTGTGCGAGCGCTTCTGGCCCGGGGGTGCTGCCGCCGATGCAAGCCACTAGTCTCACCAAGACCGCCCTCAAGCATGAGCGCGACGCGCTACGCCGCTTCGAGCGCTACCTTCCTACGCTGCGCATCAAGAAGCAGCAGATCCAGCGCGAACTGGATCGTGCGCGCGCCGAACTCGATCTCGTGCGCAAGGACCTGGGTGGCCTTCTGGGCGAGGTTGACGGGTGGGCCGAGTTGCTCGCGGAGGACGTGCCCCTGGAAGGTTTGCTGGGGCCCGTGCGTATGGAGGTTGCGTGGGAGAACGTGGCCGGGGTGGACGTGCCAGTGTTCGCCGGGGTCGAGGTGGCCATCGTGCGCTACGACCTCGAGCGCACCCCGCTTTGGGTTGACCGCGCGCTCGTTGTACTGCGCAAGGTCGTCGAACTCGTCTCACGCGAGCAAGTGCTCGAGGAGCGCCGGCGCCGCCTGGGGCGCGAGTTGCGCACTGCCGCGCAACGCGTAAACCTCTTCGAGCGCATCAAAATACCGGAAGCCCAAGGGAACATTCGACACATCGCGGTGCACCTCGGGGACCAGCAGACAGCGGCTTTCGGCTGGGCGCTGCGCTCAAGGCGCAAGGCCACCGGGGGGACAGCGTGAGGGGGGCGCCGTGATCGAGCCCATGAAACGCGTGGCGGTGGTTGCGGCCGCGGGCGATGAAGAGCGGCTGCTCGATGAACTGCGCTGTCTCGGCGTGGTGCACCTCCTGCCATGTGCAGCTTCGGCCGGGCCAAAGCTTGAAATGATCAGGGGGCGCATCCTCCTTCTCGAGCGGGCCCTCGTGATCGCCCAGGGCCCCAAAACCGCGGCGGCCGAAGCGGTCCCGCCGGCCACGGCGGCGACCGTCGAGCGCGGGCTTGAAACGGCTCAGGCACTGGTCGACGTCGTCCGGGATCGGGATCGACTGCGCGAGGAAGCCAGGGAGCTTGCCGCGCGACAGAATGCGCAGCGGGCGCTCGGCCGCTTTGACCCGGCGGAGGTCGCGGCATTACGGGGCCGGGGCCTCTTCGTGCGACTCTATGAGTGCGAGCGTCGCGAGGCGGGGCGGCTCGAGCGCATCGAGTCCGTTGCGCGCGTTGCGGAGTCGGACGGGGCGGTCATCCTCGCTCACGTTGCCACCAGCGTCGAGGCGAGGCTGCCCTTTCGCGAGTTGGAACTGCCCGGGACAAGCCTGGACGAGATCGATGAAGAGCTGAGTCGCTCCGAGACGGAACTCGTCGCGCTCGAGCGCCGGCTTCGATCGCTGCGCGGCGAAGCCAGATCCCTTCGCGCGAGCCTGGCCTTCGAGCGCGAAGCGCAGGCGTTCGAGGAAGCCCGTGCCGGGATTGGGCGGGACCGAGCCTTGTGCCACCTCCATGGATTTTGTCCTGTCGGGAGGCTCGGGGATGTGATTGCGGCAGCCACGCGAGAGGGATGGGCTCTCCTCGCGACGGACCCCGGCCCGGAGGACCCGGCACCGACCCTGCTCCAGCAGCCGCGGTGGGTGCGGTGGTTTCAGCCGGTACTGCGGTTCGCCGGCGTCACGGTTGGCTACCGCGAATGCGACGCGAGTGGTGCGCTGCTTGTGTTTTTCGCTCTCTTCGTCGGCATGATCGTCGGCGATGCCGGCTACGGCTGCCTGATGCTCATCGCAACGTGCGTCGCCACCTGGAGACTGCCGCCGTCCCGGCGGCGGGCGTTGCCGCTGTTTTTCATCGCATCGGCGACGGTCGTCGCCTGGGGGGCGCTCACCGGGATGTGGTTCGGCGTCCGCCGCTGGGGCGAGTTCCCCCCCCTGCGCGCGCTGGTCCTGCCGGCCATCGACGCCTTCGGCGAAGACAGCCGTCCCCTGCTGCGCTTCTGCCTCCTGCTCGGCACGATCCAGCTGACCGTGGCGCACGCTTGGGCCGCGGTGCGTGCCGGTGCCGTGCGCTCCCTGGCGGAGTTAGGGAGGACGTTGTTCGTCTGGGGGTCCTACCTGGCGGCGACTTGGCTCCTGCTCGGGGATGCGCCGGGCTGGGCGATTCGCGCCTGTTTCGTCGTCGGCGGGCTTCTAGTCGTTCTTTTCGGTGAGCAGGAGGGACGGGGAATCCTCCATGGTGTCGGCAAAGGCGCTCTGAGCGCGCCGCTTACCCTGCTCGCGGCCGTCGGCAGCTTCTCGGACGTGATCTCCTACCTCCGCCTCTTCGCCGTGGGCCTTGCGACGAGGGAGGTCGCGGTCGCCTTTAACGGGCTCGCGGGTGGCCTGGGCCTTGGCAGCCCGCTCGCCGCGGTGGGAGCGGTCGTCGTCGTCGCTTTCGGCCATACGCTCAATCTCTCGCTCGCCGCGCTCGGCGTACTGGTTCACGGATTGCGGCTTAACTTGCTCGAATTTTCCCGGCATCTCGACCTCACCTGGTCCGGTATCCCCTACGAGCCGTTCCGCGCGCGCGCCGCGGATGGTGCCCCCTGGGGCAACGGCTGCGTCGGCGCGCGGCAACGAAAGGAGGCGTACCCATGAGCGTTCAAGTGAACTTGGTGGGCTTCGGTTCCATTGCGGCCCTCGCCCTCGCGGCCGCCGGCTCGCTGATCGGGACAAACGCCGCGGCGCTTGCGGCGCTCGGGGCGTGGAAGAAGTGCTTCGTCGAGAATCGTCCGGCGCCCTTCCTGCTCGTGGCCTTCGTGGGCGCCCCGCTATCGCAGACCATCTACGGCCTGATCCTGATGAACGCCGTGCGGGCTGCACCCGAGGGGGTCGATCCGCTCGGGCGGTTCGCCGTCGGTTTCGTGGGGGGAGTGATCATTGGAGCCTCCGCCTGGGTCCAGGGACGGGTAGGTGCGCTCGCCGCTGACGCCCACGCCGTAACAGGGAGAGGCTTCGGCAATTTCATCATCGTCGTTGGCATCATCGAAACGGTTGCGCTGCTCACGATGGTCTTCTTCACGACGGCCCTGAGATGATCGCAGGCAGAGGTTGTTGTATTTCACCGTGAAGGGAACTATACTGGCATCGATTCGTCATATGTAACTATGAAGGAGAAGAGATGAGCCTGCGAAAGTACGAAGCGACGATGAAGGCGGTAGCAGACCCGACGCGAGTCCGGATTCTCAAGATGCTCGAGGTCGGCGAACTCTGCGTCTGCCAGATCATCGCCGTGCTCGCCCTGAGTCCCTCGACGGTCTCGAAGCACCTCTTCCTGCTTAAATCGGCGGGGCTCGTCAACGACCGCAAGGAGAAGAAGTGGGTGCACTATTCTCTTGATCGTGAGAGCGATGACCCCTACGTGGCGGGCATCCTGCGGGAGTTGTCGTCGTGGCTTGACCGCGACCCCGTCATCACGCGCGACCGCGCACGCCTGACCGAGGCGCGGAAAGACCTGGGGCCGGGCGCCATCTGCGAAGCGCTTTCCAGTGTTGGGGCGGCTCCGTGAAAACCGCATCGCCGGATTGGATGCAGGATGTGGAGAGATTGCGTGTGCTGCGTCCGCAGCACATTCTCTTCCTCTGCGTTCAGAACTCCGCCCGCAGCCAGCTCGCCGAGGGGGTTGCCCGCTTTCTGGCGCCGCCGGGGGTGACTGTCTCGTCGGCTGGATCGTCACCGGCCTTTGTGCGGCCGCAGGCGATCCAGGTGCTCAAAGAAATAGGCATCGACATCTCAGGGCATCGTTCGAAGTCGATCGAGGAGATCGATGCCGCTTCGGTGGACGCCGTCGTCACCCTGTGCGCCGAGGAGGTCTGCCCGGTTTTCCTTGGTAATGCCGTGAAACTGCACTGGGGGTTGTCCGATCCGGCAAAGGCGCCAGGGGATGAGAATGCGCGGTTGCATGCCTTCCGTGCGACGCGTGATGAACTCTTCAAGCGCTTGAAGCTTCTCTTCGGATGAAATGGTAATTCAAGAAAAAGGGAGAACGTCATGAAGATCACGGTCTATGGTCCGGGTTGCAAGAAGTGCCACGAAGCTGAAGAGTTGGTGAAGAAGGTGGTCGCGGAGAGCGGCTCTGACGCGGTGGTCGAGAAGGTCAGCGACCTGCAGGCAATGATGAAGATGGGCATCATCAGCACGCCTGGCGTTGCCGTGGACGGCGTGCTCAAGGTCGCTGGGCGCGTCCCGAAACCGGAAGAGATCAAGGGCTGGCTCGGGAAGTAGGGGGCAAGGTGCTGTCATGAAGAATGGAGCGAAGATTGCGATCGTCGCCCTCCTCGCGGTGGCGGTGGCTGCCACGTTTGCGCTGCGGGGAGGCAAGCGAGCTGAGTATGTCGCACCACCCGAACCACGGCCAGCGGCAGCACCAGCGGCGCAGGTAGCCCCGGGCGCGGCAAAGCAGACGCCCCCCACGACGCCGGGACCGGAAGACGCGTCGAGACCCACAGCCTCTCCTGTACCAGTGGCGGCTATGGTCACCCCGACACAGCAAGCCGGCGCGGTTGCCGCGCTCGCAAAGCCCCGTCTCCTCGAACTCGGTTCGATGCGCTGCCAGGCCTGCCTGGAAATGGCGAAAGTGCTCGATGCGCTGCGCGCGAGCCAGGGCGCAAAGCTTCAGGTCGAT
>Ga0315271_10002899_pt1 | contig 10799 bp, 6 predicted proteins | sample C3_top_MG_FD_204664 | JGI IMG/M metagenome (GOLD analysis project Ga0315271, IMG submission 204664) | Sediment microbial communities from Yellowstone Lake, YNP, Wyoming, USA - C3_top | ecosystem: Environmental > Aquatic > Freshwater > Lake > Sediment | place: USA: Wyoming | collected 2017-08-01
AAACCGCCCGCGCCGCCGGCGGCCCAAAAGCCGATCTTGTGAACCCGGAACCGAGCGAGCTGAAGTCTTTTCCCGTCACCGCCGGCGGTGACCGGCCCGCGCGGCGGTGGGGGCTGCTGCTCGGGCTGCTGGTGGCGGCGTACTACGGGTTCGCCGCGATCCACCCGGACTGGTTTTTTGCCTTGGGGATCAACCACTACGACGCATGGTTCATCGACACGTTTGCGCTGCTGGCATCGAACGATGCGGTTACCCGCGGACTCGACCCGTACGCCCCGAACCCGCTCGATTATTTCCACCGGCCGCATGTCTACTCCCACTGGTGGCTGCACCTGCGCGACTTGGGATTGACGCGTGCCGACACCCTGTGGCTGGGCCTCGGGCTGGTCGGGGCCTTCCTGTTCGCGGCGCTGGCGCGCCTGCGGCCGCGCGCCCCGGGACAGATTTGGTGGTATGCGGCGGTGCTCTGTTCGTCACCGGTCCTGCTGGCAGCAGAACGGGCCAACAACGACCTGGTGATTTTTGTCCTGCTCGCGCCGCTGGTGCCGTGCCTGCTGAGCGAACGCCGGTGGGCCCGGTGGGTGCCACCCTTCCTGGTCGCGGCTGCGGCCGCATTGAAATATTACCCGGCGGCGGCGGCCGTGGTCCTCCTGGCTGGCGCGAACCGGAACGAACTGCGGCCGCGGCTGTTCCTCACCGCGTTGCTCCTCGCGGTTGCGGGGCAAAACGTGGCGCGCGATCTCGCGGTCTTCGGCCCCCTCGCGCCCCAGCCCGAGGGGCTGCTGAGTTTCGGGGCGGCGGGTTTTTTCTGCGAACTTGGCTGGACCGGGTGGATCCCAAAACTGGTGTGCGTCGGCGCCGGCTTGGTGGCCGCGGTCTGTTTCTGGACCAAGCGGTTTTTGCAGGACTGGGAGCCCGCGGCGGACCAGCGGTCCGGCTGGCTGCATTTCATTCTCGGCGCGGCGCTGCTCACGGGCTGTTTCTTCATGAGCCCAAATCACTGCTATCGGTGGGTTTTTGCCATCTGGCTGGCGCCGCTGCTGTGGACGCTGCCGCGCGACCCGGCCGCCTCCCCGGAAGTGCGGCGGCTCGCGCGCTGGACGGCAGGGTTGTTGCTGGTCGTGCTCTGGTGGGCCCCGCTTTGCTGCATCGTTCTCACTCGGCTGGTCGGCGTCGTGCCGGGCGCAACCATCCTGCGCCTGGCCCAGTGGTCCTACCTGGTCGAGCAACCGGCGGACTGGGCGTTCTTCCTGTGCCTGCTCGTCTTTCTGACGCATTTTGGGCGCCGCGGCTTGGCCACGCTGGCTGGCGCCCGCCCTTGACCCGGCCGAGTCCATGAACCCTGCCGCCCGCTCCGTGCCCGCCTCGCACGATCGCCGTATGCTCCCGTGGCTCCTCGGCGCCCTGCTCGTGGCGGGCTGTGCCGCGATTTACTGGCGGGTGGGGGAGTTCGAGTTCGTGCCGTTCGATGACGACCGCAACCTTCTCTTCAACCCCCACCTCGGCCCGCTCACGCTGGAGCGCGTGTCATGGGCGTTCGGCGACTGGAGCTATGCGCGCCGCTGCATGCCCCTGGGTTGGCTGGGTTTCTCCGCGGTGTTCTCCGCCGCGGGGCTGAACCCCGCCGGCTACCATCTCGCGGGCCTGGCGCTGCACGCGGCGAACGCGCTGCTGTTTTTCATCGTGCTGCGCCGGCTGGTGGAGGCCAGCCGGCCCGGGGGCGATGCAGCGCTGCGCGCCTGGGGCGTGGCCTGCGCGTTTCTGGGCGCGGCGTTCTGGGCGTGGCACCCGCTGCGCGTGGAATCGGTCGCCTGGGCCTCGGCGCTGCTCTATGGCCAGGCCGAATTTTTCCTGCTGCTCGCCTTCGTCCTGTTCGTGCGTAACCCCGGCGCGCCGGGGGTCCGGCTGGGCGCCTTGCTGTGCTACGGGGCCTCGCTGCTCACCTATCCGGTCGCGATTGGCTTCGCCCCGGTGTTCGCGCTGGTGGCTGGCTGGCGGCTGGGCGACTGGCGGCGCGCGGGATGGATCGCGCTGCCGTTTCTCGTGCCGGCCGCGGTCGCGGCCATGCTCAACCTGGTTTCCCGCCTGAGCGCCGACGCGATTTTCATCCCGGTGCCGACCCTGGCCGAGTTGCCGCTGCTGGCCCGCGCGATGCAGGCCGCCTACGTCTGGGTTTACTATGCGTGGATCCCCTTCTGGCCGACGCCGCTGACGCTGTACAACATGGTGCTGGTGGATTTTGACCCTTGGTCGGCGCCGTTTGTCATCAGCGCGGCGGGGCTGGGGATCGTCAGCGTGGTTTGCGCGGCCTGGCCGGTGGCGCGGCGCACGGTGGGTTGGTTCCTGCTGGCGCATGTCTGCGTGCTGCTGCCGATGATGGGATTTGTGGAGCGCCCCTATTTTCCGAGCGACCGGTATTCGGCCTTCACCCAGGCCGTGCTGGCGGCGGGCCTGGTGCTGGGCCTGCTGCGGCTGCGGCCGGCGCGCGCCCGGCTGCTGGTGGCGGGCGCCGGCCTGGCGGCCGTCGCGTGGCTGGGCGGGCTCAGCGCCCGGCAGACCGCGGTGTGGCGCGATGCGCCGACGCTGCTCCGCCATGTCACGGCGGGGCTCGCGCCGGAGGTTTATCCCATCATGCGTTTCGAGCGCCCGGCCGAGCTGCTCTACAACCGCGGCCGGGTCGCCGACGCGCTGGCGTTGTACGATCAGGGCCTCGCCCTGCTGCCGGGTGATCGTTCCCTGGTCACGGGGCGCGCCCGGCTGCTGCGGCAATCGGCCGCACTGCAATCGCTGATCACCGATGCTGGCGCGCCGCCCGGCACCCCGCCCGTGACTTTCCTGCACCAGCAGCTGGGCGTGGCGGCGGCGCGGGCCGGCGACCTGCGGGTGGCGGAGGAGCACCTCCGGCTGGCGCGTCTCAGCGCGCCGGATTTTTACGCTCCGGCCTACAATCTCTCGCTGGTCTGGCTGCGGCTCGGCCGGACCCGGCTGGCGCTGGGCAGTTTTCTCTGGGCCGAGTCGCACGCCGGCGGGCATCTTTCGCCGGGGGCGCGCAGCGTGGTGCTCGGGTTGCTGGCCGATCAGTTCGCCGCCGCCGGCGAGCCGCACCTGGCCGCCGCCGCCCGGGCGCGCGCCGTCAGGGCGCGCCGCGATTGACGGTGCGGTCAATGAGCGCCTGCCAGTCGGCCCGCGAGCCGGCCGTCGCGGCGGCGATTTCCGCGGCCGTCAGGCGATAGATGAAAATGGAATACCCGATGTTCGCGTCCGGCGCCCGCGCCCGCAGGTAGTGGCACAGGCGGGCGAAACGCAGGAGATCATGGCGCATCCCGGCCCGCCGCCATTTTTCGGGGCTGGCGGCCCGGTCCATCTCCGCGCGCTGCCGCGGATCGCGGAAATACGCCGCGAGCGCCGGCTCCAGTTCGCGCACCCGCTGGTATTCGTTCTCCAGCTCGGGCGTCCACGGGCCGCGGATGGGACTGTAGACGTGCTCCAGCATGGTCGCGCTGACGGCGTACACGCCCGGTTCCAGCGGCACCCACGGCTGCGGAATCTTGAAGCCATTCACAAACGGCAGCCGTCGCGCGCGGAGATGGTAATAGTCCGGCTCGCCCGTGCCGAAATAGGAGAGGTAGACCGGCTCGCCCGGCGCCGCGTGCGTGTCGAGCCACGCCTTGAGCCCGGGCAGGTCCTGGCCCCAGTCGAGCGAGCTGTCGACGAGGTGGCGGTGGCCGTTTGCCGGGCCGCCCGCGAGCTGGTTGAAGTAGGCGAGGAAGTGCGGCGCCACCCGCACCGATTCGACCGCATGCCAGCCGAGCAGCGCCACCACGGGCAGCACCCAGGCCGCGCGCCGCGTCACCAGCCAGCCCCCCAGCACCCCCGTGGCGATGAACAGCACCGGGTAGGTCGGCAGGATGTGGCGCTGGCCGATGTTCAGGTGGCTCGTGATCGAAAACACCCAGTAGACGACAAACAGCACCGCCAGCGGGGCCAGGCGGTACCACTCGGACCGCGCCCGCCGGGCCAGCAACACCAGCGCCGCGGCGCTCGCGAGCAGCAGCGGCAGCGTGGTCTTGTAGGCGAACGCATGGACAAAAAAGCCCGGCCAGCCCGTCGTGCTGAACTCGCCGTTCAGGAAGGCCGAGCGGATCTGCGCCGTCTCCAGCACGTAGGCCAGCCCGTAGAGGTAGCCCTCGGGCAGCGCATGGACGGCGGCGAGGGCGCGGATGACCTTGCCCGACGTGCCGAGGTTGGCGTCGAGCCACTCCCACGGCCGGATGAAATGATCCATGGGCGGCAGCGCCGGGTTGGCGGCGGCAAACCGGAAGCCGAAAAACGCCCAGATGACCAGGGCCGCCACCGCGCCGTGGCCCAGGGCGGAAAGCGCCGCCGCGCCGAACTTGCCGCGGCGCGTGGTCCACGTGCGGCCCAGCAGCACCAGCGGGCCGGCCGCCGCCGCGCGGATCGCCGCGAGCGCGACAAACATCGGCAGCAGCAGGGGCGCGGAGAATTTCGCGACGCACGCGAGCCCAAACGCCACCGCGCTCAGCCACCACCAGCGGGCCCGGCCGTCGTGCAGGTGACGCCACCAGGCGCCGACGCTTGCCAGCATGCAGAACGTCATGCACGCGTCACTGGTCGCCAGCGCGCCATGCGCGAGAAAGCTCGGCTCGAACACGAAGAACCCGAGCGACACCAGCGCGCCGGCGGTGCCGAACAGCCGTTGCGACCAGCCGAAGACCAGCACGCCCGTGGCCACGCTGAACAGCGCGATCAGCGCGCGCCCGGCCATCAGCCGCGGAAAGTGATCGTCGCCCGTCTCATAAAAAAACTCGTGGCCGAGCACCCATGCATCGCTCGTGCGCCAGTACGCGTTGCCCGCCAGCGGCGGGAACTTCGTGCCCATGACGGCGGCCGGCAGGGCCGCGACGCGCTGCGGCAGGATGCCGTTTTCCGGGTGCAGCCGGTAGTCGTGAAAATGGTCGAAGGCAAAGCCCCCGGTCAGGTGCACCAGCTCATCGGAGGTCGTGCTTTCGTGAAGTTTGCTGCCGACCGCGAGGGCGTAGTGCAGCGCGAGCAGCCCGGCGACGAGCGCAAAAAGCCACGGGGAGCGGGTGGGGTTGTTCATCGGACGTAGGACGGCGGCCCGTCCAGCAAGGCCCGCACCTCGGCGTCCGTCAGCCGGAAAATCAGGATCGAGTAGCCCACCTCGGCATCGGGCGGGCGGCCGTGCAATCCCGCGCACATCCGCCCAAAGCGCAGGTGCTCCAGCTCGATCATGCGCTGGATGGCGGCGTCGCGCGGGGTGGCATTGCGACCCGCCCGCCACGCGTCCACCCAGCCGCGCAGTTCCGTGTAGCGGCGCTCGTGCTCCGGCGTCCACCCGTGGCGCACGAGGGTGTAGGGCTGCTGAAACATGGTCGCGCTGATGCAGTAAACCCCGCCCGTCATCTCGGGCAGGAGCACGCGGTCGCGCAGGTCAAAGAAGCCGTCGGCGATCCGCGTCGCCGTGATGCCCTCGTGCGCGGGGGAACCCGAACCGAAGTACGAAAGGTAGATTTTTTCCCCCTGCGCGTGCGCCCCGAGCCAGCGCTTCAACCCGGGCAGGTCCTGCCCCCAGTCGAGCGAGCTGTCGACGAAGTGCTCGTAGCCGTGCGCCGGGCCGCCGAGCAGCGGGTTGAAATAGGCGAGGTAGTGCGGGCGGATGGAAAGCGAGGCGGCGGCATGCCCGAGCAGGAGAACCGCGAGCACCGCCCCGCCCCAGGCCCGCCGCGGCAGCAGGACGACCGCCCCGGCCAAAATGTAGAGCACCGGGTAAAGCGGCAGCAGGTGGCGCACGCCGATGTTCAGGCGGCTCGTGAGCATGACCGCGCCGTAGATCGCGAGGAAAACCAGGAGGGGCGCGAGCCGGTACCAGCGCCGCGCGGATTTCATCCGCGCCAGCGCCACCCCGGCGAGCGCGAGCAGCGCGAGGGCCGGGAGCGTGGTCTTCAGCGCAAAGCCCACCGGGAAAAACGCCAGCCAGCCCCGCGTGCCGTACTCGCCCATGAAAAACGCCGGCCGGCCGGACGCAAAATGCGCCGTGTGCGCGAAACCCTGCAGCCACGCGTCGGGCAGCAGGTGCGCGGCCCGCGCCCAGCCCGCCACGCGCACCGCCAGGCCGGAGCCGTAGTCCGCCCACGGGTGATTGTAGCCGCCGGGGCCGCGCAACCCGTCGAAGCGGAAACCGTACGCGGCCCAGATCAGGACCCCCGCGATCAGCAGCGCGGCCACGCTGGCGGCGGCCAGCCAGCCCAGGGCGCGTCCGCCGCGCACGCGGGTGCGGCGCGGACCGAGGTGCAGCGGCAACGGCGCGCCGCGCGCGAGGCGCACCACCAGCATGGCGGCGAACATCGCGGCGAACAGCGGGGCGGAGAATTTCGCCAGCGCGAGCCCGCCCCACGCGAGGCCCGCGAGCAGCACGCGCCCGGGCGTCACGCGGTGCAGCAGCCGCCAGCCCGTGAGCGCCGCGGCGAGAAAACCGAGCGTCGCCGCCATGTCGCTGGTCGCGAGCCCGCCATGCGCGAGCAGCAGCGGACAAAAGGCGTACAGCACCGCGGAGACGACTGCGCCCGTTGGGCCGAAGAGTGAACGGGTCCAGCAAAACACGAGCAGCCCGCAGGCGACGCCGAGCAGCGCGATCATGGCGCGCGCGGCGGCGAGCATCCGCGGCAGGTCGTTGCCCGACTCGTGGAAAAACTGCTGGCCGATCTCCGCGACGTCGGCGCCGCGCCAGGCGGCCTGGTCCGTTTTCGGGAACTGCACGTCCGACGCGAGCAGCGGCAGCGCGGCCCAGCGCTGGGGCAGGTTGCCATTCTCCGGCTGCAGGCGGTAATCGCCCAGGGTCCAATAGCTGTAGCCGGCGGTGAGGTGGAAGATCTCGTCGGCCGTCGTGCTGTGCTCGCGCGACACGCTCGCGGCCATCCACCAGAACAGCGCGAGCAGGAAAAGTGCTCCGAGGAGGACGGCAGGTCGTTTCATCGCGAGTGACGGGCGGGACGGCACGGCATGCGGATGCAACCGGTCAGAGGCTGCGCAACCATGCCTGCAGGGCGCGCACCGGCAGGCTGCTTTCAAAGCCGACGACCTCGCCGAGCACGATGCCATTGGGCACGAACAGGGAGATGCCGGCGGCCCAGCCGGCCAGCGAGCGCAGCTGGGCGGGTTCACGCTGGATCCCGGGCGCGCGGGCGAGCAGGGCCAGCGCGACGAAGATCGCGGGGAAGGCATAGGTCGCGCTGCGGGTGAAGTCGCCGACGAAGCCGGAGGCGCAGAGCAGCAAAATGGTGAAGACGAGCAGGGCGGCGATCGCCTGACGGTTCAGTCCGGGCTCCCGGGCCGCCACGAGCAGGAGCAACCACCCGCCCTCGAGGCTGAACCAGAAGGCCATGGGCGCATTGGCCAGATTGGGCACCAACTCGTGCGCGGTCCCGATCCCCGCGAGGGCATTGTGCAGCCCAAAGCCCAGGGTGAGCCCGGCGCGGAGCGCGAAATAGACCGGCCCCGCCAGCAGCAGGCCGGCCAGCACGCTGCGCCGGCTGGAGATGACGACATGAAACAACGCGAGGAGGGGCACGGCGCAGAGCACGCGTTCATCCACCCACAGGCCGAGCAGGACGACGGTGAAGGCAAGCCACGGCCCGCGGGCCAGCAGCGCCAGCGCGACGAAGGCGTGGGCGCAGTTGTCGAACCAGCAGTACACATCCCGCCAGACCTCGGTGCCGATCTGCGTCCCCGCCACCGCCAGCGCGGCGCCCAGCGCCGTCACGCGATCGCCGCAGGCGCGCTCGGCCGCCAGCAGCAGGCCGAGGATGAGCGCGAACTGCAGACTGTAACGGATCACATCCATGCCCCGGGGGCCGAGCCCCATCAGCTTGGCGGCGACGGGAATCAGGATGCGGAAATTGCGCTTGGTTTCATTGCTCGCGGGGGGGAACTCCGTGGTGAAATCATGCAGCGGATGATCGATTTTGCGCTGTTCGATTCCGCTCCAATATTGTCTCCAAAAGACGGGGCTTTCGGGGTTGGCGGGGAAGAGGGGGCAGGAGAAAAACCAGGGCAAAACCGCGCAAAGCAGGCTTCCCGCCACCAGCCAGCGCGTGCGCGAACCGCCCACGATCCAGCCCAGTGCGCGCCCGAAATACGCATTGAGCGAAGCGGGTGATTTCATTGATTCGCGTTGGGCCGCGGCGGCTTCACGAGATAGATCGGGCGGCGCTTCACCTCGTCGTAGATGCGGCCGAGGTACTCGCCCAGCACGCCGATGGCGATGAGCTGCACGCCGCCGAGGAAGAGCACGAGGGCCGCGAGGGTCGTAAAGCCGGTCGGCGCGGTCTCGATGTTGATCAGGCGCTTCACCACATAGTAGAGGCCGAGGCAGAAACCGGTGGCGCCGGTGAAAATCCCCGCGTAGGTGAGGAGCCGCAGCGGCAGCTGGGAAAAGCTGAACACCCCGTCCAGCGCGTAGCGCACGAGCCGGCGGAACGTCTGCTGCGGCTGGCCCGCGGCGCGCTCCTGCCGGTCGTAGGGCACGTCGGCCACCGGGAACCCGATCCACGCGCGCAGGCCGGGGAAGAACCGGTTGCGCTCGGGCAGCTGGTGAAACGCCTCGACCGCGTCGCGGCCCAGCAGGCCGAACGTGCCGCTGTGCGGTTCGATCGGATAGTCCGAGAGCGAACCGAAGAGCTTGTGGAAAAAATCAAAACCCAGGCGGCGCAAACCGGTCTCGGCGCGGGTGCGGCGGGTGGCGCGCACCACCTCGGCGCCGCTCCGCCAGGCGGCCACGAGCGCCGGGATGACCTCGGGCGGATCCTGCAGGTCGGCATCCATGGTCACCACGGCGTCGGCGCCCCGCGCGTGGGCGAGCCCGGCGGCGAGGGCGGCCTGGAAGCCGAAGTTGCGCGAAAGCTCGACGAGTTCGAAGCGCGGGTCGCGCCCGGCCTGCGCGCGGATGAGCGTGGGGGACGAGTCGCGGCTGCCGTCGTCCACGAGGACGGCACGCCAGGCGCAGCCGGGCTGCGCGGCGAAGAGCGCGGCCAACCGGGTGAGCAACTCGGGCAGCACGGCCTGTTCGTTGAACACCGGGATGACGACGGCGATGGTGGCGGCGGGACGGGACATCGGTTCAGCGGGTAGGATTGGTCTGCGGGCTGGTTTCGCGAGAAAATTTGCGGGCCTCACCGGGCAGAAAACGGCGGCGCAGCCACGGTTGCAGCCGGCATTCGAACCACCAGGCGAGGCCCACCACGATGAACAGCATGACAGCCAGGCGGGTCGCATAGGTCAGGGCGGAACCGGACCACGAACGCACCAGCCCATGCTGCGCAAACTGGAGGGGCAGGGCGAAGGCGTAGACGCCGAACGAGATCGCGCCGAGCGGGGCCAGCCAGGCGAGCGGACGGGTGGACGGCGTCCAGCGGCGGCCGAGCCAGGCCAGGGCCAGGGCCACGCCCGCGACCCAGTCGAGTTCGACGGAAGAGTGGCTGATGGCGTAGTAAACCAGCGTCAGGGTCGCCCATCCCAGGCAGGTCCAGCTGAGCCACCGGCGCAGGGCCGGTGCGCGCCCGGTCACGGCCAGCAGGACCCAGAGGCAGGCCGGCAGCAGATCCAGGCGGTGCGGTGAGACTGGCGTCTGCCACATCAGGCTTTTCACATCCCACGCGAAGAGCACCGAGCGCAACGGGGCGAGGGTCCAGATGGCATAGGCGCCGAGCAACGCGGCCGGCCAGTCGCTGCGGCGCAACCCGGGTTCGGGCGGTGGGGTGAGCCAGGCGACGTTCAAGCCGGCCAGCCAGTACATCCCGCCGCAGGCCCAGCGGGCCGGGAGCGACGCGGGGGCAAACCCCGCGAGCGGCGCCAGCGCGAGGACGGCAAGTCCGCCCCAGACCACGCCCGCCGGCGGTTTCCACCACCAGAGCGCGAGAAACCCGAGGTAATAAACCACCTCATGGTTGAGGCTCCACAGATTCAGGTTGTTCGGCAGCAGGTCGAAATAAACCCCGCCCGGGTACGGCGCGCTGTTTTGGAGGAACAGCAGGTTGCCGAGCACGGTGCGGCCCGCGATTTCCGGCTGCAGGGCCCAGGCGAGCAGCACCGCCGCCGTGCTGATGGGGACCAGCCGCAGCGCGCGGCGCGCGAGATAGCGGCGGGTTTCCGCCGCCGAGGCGGGCCGCATCGTGGTGAGCCCGATGACGTAGCCGGACAGCACAAAAAACATCATCACCGCGGCATACCCCAGGTTGAACCACCAGAACTGCCGGGGCGGGGCCCAGCGGGGATCGAGCGACGGGGCCGGGGCGAAGGCATGGGCAAACAGCACCGCCCCGGCGCACAGTCCGCGCAAGCCCTCGAGCGGGTGGTCGCGGGCGGACGGGGGCGGCGGCGACGGTGGTTGCACGGGAGGGTGGGCGCGCTCAGGCGGACCGCCGGGCGGCGCGCCCCACGGCCAGGGTGAGCAAGGCCGCGAGCAGCCCGAGCCCGAGCGCCGCCGGCACGGCGAAGGCGGCGGAGAAAAATTCCAGATGCATGGATGCCTTGGCCACGGCATTCATCAAATCCACCGCGCCATAACTCCGGAGGGTTTCCCCGAACGGGCGGCCGGGCGTGAGCCAGTGATCCAACGCGTAGCTCTGCACCGCAAAATGCAGCGCGATGCCCAGGCAAAAATCAACCGTGGCGCCCGCGACCACCAGCCGCCGCCACCCCCGGCCGAGCGCGGTCCAGCCCGCGGCGAGACAACCCAGCCCGAGGACCACGAGGGATTGCAG
>Ga0315271_10002901_pt1 | contig 10794 bp, 7 predicted proteins | sample C3_top_MG_FD_204664 | JGI IMG/M metagenome (GOLD analysis project Ga0315271, IMG submission 204664) | Sediment microbial communities from Yellowstone Lake, YNP, Wyoming, USA - C3_top | ecosystem: Environmental > Aquatic > Freshwater > Lake > Sediment | place: USA: Wyoming | collected 2017-08-01
GCGACGCGCGCGTGGTGGACCCGGCCGACCCGGAGCGCTCACGCTCACGTCTGGCCCTCGTGCGGGCGGCGCAGCTCACCCTCGCCGGCGCCCTCGCCCTCCTGGGTATCTCGGCGCCGGAATCGATGTAGGGAGCGGCGCGGGCCGGACGGCGGGCGGCGCGCGGCGGCAGAGACGGCGGGGCCGCGGCAGAAGCAGAGGCGCCCGCCGAGCCGCGCCCGCCGAGCCGCGCCCGCCCCAGGCGGCCGCCAGGGGACCGTCCGCCGTCCCATGACCGACAACGACGACACGCGAGGGCATCAGCCGGTCGGCATGCCGGTGAAGAGGGCGCCGTTGCCCGGCCTGAGGTCCGGGTTCGCGATTCCACGACGGATCGGACCGCCTCCGTCGGCGTCCAACGCATCGTGGGAGCCGTCGGCGGTGCCGACCGGGGTGATCGTCGATCCCCTTGGCCCCCAAGCCTGTCCCGAGGCTGGCTTACTGCTCGTTGGCAGTCATGGGACGGCGCATTCCGCCGCCCGCGGCAGATGGGCCCCAGGGAGCGGCTGGTGCGGCTCGCGCCCCGGTCGAAGGCGGGGAGGTCCGTGCCTTCGGCGGCGCAGCCGGTCAAGTCTCTGCGACCCGTCGCGAACTTGCCGACGGCGCGGTGCCAGAGGCGCGACGCCACGGGAAGACTCTCGTCGCCCCGACATCGCACCACACGAGGCCGTCACCGCCGGGCGGCGCGGCGCCCTTCGTCAGCGCCTCGACCCAAGCCGACGAGGATCCCGGGAACCGCGACGCAATCAGCATCGGGTACTTCTCGACGAGCGCGCGGTTCGCACGGGTGGCCCGGACGACCCAGCAGATGCCGACCCGGTGCTCACCCGGACCCCAGGTTGCCGCGGCGAACTCCTCGAGGTCATTCCGTTTCCGGTCCGAGCCACGGAACGCGGCCCCCAGATCACCGATCGTGTTCCAGCATTCGACGCCCACGAGCGCCCGGTCGACGGGGCGAATCGCCGCGACATCGCTGGAGCGCCACGTTCCGTGCCTCACCGATGGGAGTTCGACGCGCGGCTGATACCCAGCCCGGCTCACCAGTCGTACGACCAACTCCTGCATCGCCAGGTGGCCGGCGTCGATCGGCTCGACCGCGCCCTTCGTCAGCTGGACGGTCACCGGGCGGTCGAGCGCGTACCCAATCCGCTGGAGCGTGTCCACCGAGATGTTCGCGGACGCACCGCGCTCGACTCGACGGAGTGCGGACTCGGAAACGCCGGCCGCGGCTGCGAGCTCGCGCTGCGTCTGTATCGCCTGGAGGCGCGACTCGCGGACGCTGCGGCCAAGCGCGAGGAGCATCTCGCGATCATGATCCGCCGCCCGGACGGTGCGGGACGGACGCCGGGGTCGTGCCATCTGTGTCTCCGCTGGATCGACGTGCGGTGCAGGATCGGGTGCCATGTGCGGAAGCGGACCGGCTGCGGAGACCGGTGCGTCCGCGGCGGTCGGGCTCCTCTCAGCGGGGCCGTGTGGTGAGCGGGCTCCTCTCAGCGGGGCCGACCGGGTGGGGTTCCGCTCGGCGGCGCCGTTCCATGATCGCCAAGACCGCTTACCTCCGACTCATCCGCTTCTGCCGACCGGGTCGCGGGGCCAATCACCCGCCCGACATCTCCGGAGCAGCCCGCGCGCACCTCGAGTCGCCTCGACCAGCGACCTTCGAGACCGCCGAACCCCGCGTGACCGTCCGACACGGCCGCTTGACGGAGTCTCGGCGGTTTGACGAGGCCGCCTCCCGTCGTTGGCGTTCATGGGACGGCGGTGACCGCGGTGCGAAGGCACGCTCGCCCTCCTGGGGATCTCGGCGCCGGAGTCGATGTAGCGCCGGCGCGGCCGGCCGCGGCACAGGCGGCACAGGCGGCCGGCCGCGGCACAGGCGGCGCCGCGGCAGAGGCGGCGCGAGGGCGACTGGCGCCGCGGCGGCGGCGGGGCGACAGCGCCGCCGGGGGACGTCAGTGCAGCGCGAGCTCGGGCGAAACGGTCAGGGACGCGCGTCGAGGAAGACGCCGCGCATGAAGTCCAGCGTGGCCGCGTCGCTCGCGACGAGCACCACGACACGGTCGGGCGATCCGCCGCCAGCGGCCGCCGGCACGACCCGCGCCTCGGCGGACCCCGGCAGGTTCGACGCCGCGGTCTTCGCCGCCGCCAGGAACTCGCTGACGTCTCCAGCCGAATCCCAGGCCGTGACCAGCGCCAGTGCATACGCCCCGTTCGGGCCACGCAGGTAGGCGAGGCGATCGCCACCCCATCCCGCCGCCGCATCGCCGGCGGGGAGCGCCTTCACCCCGTTCTCGCGCAGCCAGACCGAGAGCTGGAACTCGCCGAGCGTGTCCTCGGGTGTGGCGGACCAGCCTGCGCCCATCGCCTTCGCCAGCGCGCCCGCGTCGAGCGTCACCTCGACCGGCATCTCGCGCGCCTCGTACTTCGCCGGGTGGAGGACTTGCTCGGTTGAGTCGGGGAGCCGCCCGTACGCGCGGTCGACCGCCTGCCAGCCGCCGCGGGACCACAGGCTGTTCACGAAGGTGAAGCCCTGCTGGTAAGGGAACATGAGCGTCTCGCGCAGGATCGCGGGCATCCGCGCCAGCTGCGCCTGCGCCTCCGGGTCGACCTTCAACAGCTCTCCCAGCTCGGCCGGGGGAAGGTGCTCGGCGAGCCAGCGGGTCAACATGAGCGTGGCGTCGCCCTCCACGAGCGCGAGCCGGCCCAGCGAGCGGTCGCCCTGCCCGACGGCGTCGACGTCGATCCCCTGGAGCCCGAAGGCCTGGTCCTGGAGCACGTGGGTGAACTCATGGGCGAAGGTGACCTTCTCGACGGCTCCGATCGCCCCCGACTGCGAGACGACCACGATCTCGCGGGTCGCCGGGTCGAAGAAGCCGGCGACCTGCGAGCCGAGCATGTCGACGTAGAGGGTGTTCAGCGAAGCGTCCGCCGGCAGAAGGCCGAGCGCCTTCAGCGTCTCTTCCGCCACCGCGATCTTGTCGGGCGGGTTGTCCTTCTCGAACTGCGCCTTGAGGCGGGCCTTCGCCTCGTCCTGCGGGAGGACCGTCGGCTCGATGCGCTCCTTCGCGGGGAGCCCGCGCTCGGCGATGACCTGGTCCTCGATCTCGCGGTAGAGAGCTGCGACGTCGCCGGTGGGCGCCGCGCTGGGCGGCGGCGTGGGCGCCGAGGTGGGGGCCGGAGATGCGTCCGGCGAGCGCGAGGTCGAAGGAGACGCGCCCCCGCAGGCGGCCAGCATGAACACGAGGGCGGCGAGCGCGACGGCAGGGCGATTCATGTGCCGACATTCTGGCACGAGGTGCACGGATGGCGGTTTCTTAACCAACCCACGTCTTGTCCCTGAACATGACGCGCCTAGTCTCTGCCATGGACCTGCGGCCCGAGTCGATCCCTCCGACTCCCTCAGATCCGCCCTCCCTCCCTCGACCGGAGGCGCCGATGGGCAGGCGTCTCCGGTCTTTCCTTTTCCGGAGGGGCGCCGCTCGGGGCCAAGCCGGGGGGTCGGTGGCATGGCCCGCGCCGAGGTAGGCGCCGGACCGGCCTGCCGGCCGCCCGCGGCTGCCTGCCGCCGCCTCCCGGCGGCAGGCCCCGCCGCCCGACCTTCCTGCCGCCTGCCGCCCTCTGCCGCCCTCTGGCCTTGCGCCCGCCCGCCGGCCTTGCGTCGAACTCAACACCGCGCATCCCATCGTTCGGCCGACGGTCCCGATTGCAGGATCCGTGCGTTCAGGAGCGGGATTCCTGCCGTGATTGGGCCGACGCACAGGGCGGAGCACCCAGGTAGCCCGGAGCAGCCCCGAGTTGGCGGATTCCTGGGGTTGCACCGTCGCAAACATGCAGCCGGCAGCGACCCACGCCACGACCCGGGCCGACTGGTGCGTTTGACGCAAGGCCGATCCCTGGGAGCACCCATTCGGCGAGCGCCGGGCACGGGAGCAGTGCGCAAGACGGATCCCCGGGAGGGGAGCACGAGACCGAAGACCGACAGCCCGCGCTGATAATTCCCGGTGCAGCCACCCGTGGCAGAATCCCCGCCATGGAACTGACGTGGTACGGGCGCACCTGCATCCGGCTCAAGGGGCGGGACGCCGTCGTCGTCGCCGATGCCTACCAGGCGGTGGTCGGCCCCACCGGCCGCGGCATCACCGGCGACATCGTGACCTACAGCCACCCCGACGACACGCCGCTGCCCAAGGCGAAGGGCCGCACGACCAGCGACGCAGCAACCTTCCTGCCCTCGAGCCTGGACGAGGCGTTCGTCCTCGACGGCCCGGGCGAGTACGAGGTGAAGCACGTCCTCGTCAACGGCGTCCGCACCTTCCGGGATGAGAAGCGCGGCGCCGAACGCGGGCGAAACGTGGCATTCGTGGTCGAGATCGACGGCGTCCACGTCGTCCACCTCGGCGACATTGCCCACACCCTGACCGAGGAGAAGATCGGCGAGATCGGCCCGGTCGACATTGCGTGCGTCCCGATCGGCGGGCAGCTCACGCCGACGAAGGCCGCCGCGCTCGTGGCCCAGCTGGACCCGAAGATCGTGGTCCCGATGCCGGTCTGCGATGACGAGGCGGTCTGCGAGCCGCTCCTGGCGCGGTTCCTCCACGAGATGGGCGCCACGGCGAGTGAGCCGCAGCCGCGGCTGTCGATCATCCCGAGCGGCCTTCCCGAGGAGACGACGACCGTCCTCCTGGAGTCGCGCGGCAAGGTCTGACCGCGTCGCGTCGGTCGCCGGGCGCCGCCTCGATCGCTGGGCGCCGCGTCGGTCGCCGGGCGCCGCCTCGATCGCTGGGCGCCGCGGGCGCCCAAGGCGCCAAGACGATCGCCGGGCGCCAAGTCTCAGCCGGCCGCGCCTCCGGCAACCAGGCGCCCACCGACGACGACCGCCCGGGCGAGGTTCGTCCCCGCCCAGTACGGGACCTGGGCGTGCGTTGGCACGTCCCACGCCACGAGGTCCGCGCGCAAGCCCGGGACCAGCGCGCCCCGGTCCGCGAGGCCGAGCGCCGCCGCGGCATTCACGGTGGTCGCGACGAGCGCCTCCGCCGGGTCGAGCCGCAGCATCAGGACCGCCGCCGTCATGACCAGGGGCAGGCTCGTGACGGGCGAGGTGCCCGGGTTGAAGTCGGTCGCGAGCGCGACGGGGATCCCGGCCTCGATCAGCTCGCGCGCCGGCTCGCGCGCGGCGAGCCCCAGGAACCAGGGCACGGTCGGAAGGAGCACGGCGACGACGGGCCGGCGGCCCTCCGACGCAGACGCCGACGCAGCGGCCGACCGCGCGAGGGCGGCGATCCCCTCCGCCGACGGCGCCCCCAGGTGGTCCGCCGAGAGCGCCCCGAGCTCCGCGGCCAGCTCCGCGCCGCCCGAGGGCGCGAGCTCGTCGGCGTGGAGGCGGATCTCGAGGCCGAGCGCGCGGGCCGCCAGCAGAATCCGGCGAGCCTGGTCGGCAGTGAAGACGCCTCGCTCGCAGAAGACGTCGCAGGAGCGCGCGATCCCCTGCGCCGCGACGGCCGGCAGCTGCTCCGTGATCACCGCGGTCACGTACGCCTCGGTGGCCGCGTCCGGGTCGCCGAGGTGCGCCGCCCGGATCTCCGGCGGCACGGCGTGGGCGCCCAGGAAGGTCGGCACGACGTCCACGGGGCCCTCGGCCGCCAAACGGCCGGCAACCGCGAGCAGGCGCAGCTCCGTCGTCGTGTCGAGCCCGTACCCCGACTTCGCCTCCACCGTCGTCGTCCCCGTCCGCAGCATCCGGGCCAGCCAGCGCCGGCCATGGGCCAGCAGCGCCGCGTCGGAGGCAGCCCGCGTCGCCCGCACCGTCGAGAGGATCCCGCCCCCGCCAGCGAGGATCTCGAGGTAGGTGGCGCCCCGCGCCCGCATCGCGACCTCGTCCTCGCGCGACCCGGCGAACAGGAGGTGCGTGTGGGCGTCGACAAGTCCTGGTGTCACGGTGGCGCCGGCGGCATCGAGGACGTCGACCGCGCGCGGGTCGCGCCCGCTCGCCTCGAGTGCAGCTACCAGCGCCTCCGACGCCTCCGCTGCAGGGGCAACGGTGACGATGCGCCCGTCCAGGCACGCGATCGCGGTGCCGGGCGGGGCAATCGCCGGGTCGGCCTGCGCCGCGCCCATTCGCAGCCCGCCGGCAATCGTCGCCACCTCGGCGGCGCCGACGACGAGCAGCCCGCGCTCGCCGGCACGGGCGCCCGATCGCTGGCCCGGGAGCGCCCCCGCGCGGGTCGTGTCGCCCAGGTGCGCCCCCGACCCGTCCATCACCCGCTCGCGGCCCGGGCGAGCCGCAACTCCAGGGCCATGAGCGGCGACGCGTCGCGCAGCTTCAGGTAGCGGCTCGCCGCGAGGACCCGCTCCTCCGGCGGCGCCTCACGCGGCGCACCCGCGCGGTCCGCCACCGCCTGGAAGGCAGCCAACGGCGCCAGCCCGATCAGCTCGGTCTCCGCGAGCTCCACGCCATCGCCGGCCGCCTCGGCCCGGACCATCTCCCATGCGGCCCACAGCGGCGTGCGCCCGAAATCGAGGAGGTTCATGGAGACCTGGGCGCAGCCGAGCTCCTCGATGAAGAAGCCCTTGGCCTGGAGGGCGGGCAGCCCACCCGACGATTCGCGGATCCGGTGGGCGATCCGCCTGGCCAGCTCGACGTCGGCCGACGCGAGGTTGATGTTCCAGGCGATGAGGAAGGGCCGCGCTCCGACGCAGGTTGCCCCGCCGCGCGGGTGCGTCCGCGCCGGACCGAAATCCGGCTCGCGCCCGCTGGTCATGATCTCCGCGCGGAGCCCCTCGTACTGGCCGCGGCGCACGTCGGCCAGCTTCACGCGCTCCGGCCGGGTGGCAGCCGCCGCGTAGAGGTAGACCGGGAGCTCGAAACGCGTCGCAACGCGCAGGCCAAAGTCGCGAGCGAACCCGACGCATTCCTCCAGCGTGGTCTCGCCGAGTGGCACGAACGGCACGACATCCACGGCGCCGATCCGCGGGTGCTCGCCCGACTGCACCTCCATGTCGATCTCGCGGAGGGCGACGGCGACGAGCTGCTCCAGCGCATCGGCGACCGGGCCGTCCTCGCCGGCCAGTGTGAAGACGCTCCGATTGTGGGACGGGTCGCTGGTGCGATCCAGCAGGTGGGCGCCCGGCACCGACTCCAGCGCGGCCGCGAGGCGGTCGACCACCTCCAGCCGGCGGCCCTCGGAGACATTGGGGACGGATTCGACGAGCGCCATGCCCATATCGTGGCACAGGGGCCAACCTCCGATCCGGTGAGGCCGGGCCCTCTGCCGGCTGACTTCGGACGCTGCCTCAGCCGCCCCCGTCCCGCATCGGGATTCGGACGCCCCGCTCGCGAGCGACGTCCAGCGCGCGCTCGTAGCCCGCGTCGGCGTGGCGGATCACGCCCATCCCCGGATCGGCGGTCAGCACCCGCTCCAGCTTCTGGGCGGCGAGGTCGGTGCCGTCCGCGACCACCACCATCCCGGCGTGCTGGCTGTACCCGATCCCGACCCCGCCACCGTGGTGGATGGAGACCCACGTCGCCCCCGCTGCCGTATTCACGAGGGCGTTCAGGAGCGGCCAGTCGGCGACGGCGTCGGTCCCGTCGGCCATCGCCTCCGTCTCGCGGTTGGGCGAAGCCACCGAGCCCGAGTCCAGGTGGTCGCGCCCAATGACGATCGGGGCGGCAACCTCGCCGCGCCGGACCAGCTCGTTGAACGCGAGCCCCGCCTTCGCCCGCTCGCCGTAGCCGAGCCAGCAGATCCGCGCCGGCAGCCCTTGGAAGGGCACCTTCGCCTGGGCCATCTCGATCCAGCGCCGCAGCCCGGCGTCGTCCGGGAAGAGGCGAAGGATCTCGGCGTCCGTGCGTGCGATGTCGGCCGGGTCGCCCGAGAGGGCCGCCCAGCGGAACGGGCCGCGGCCTTCGCAGAACTGGGGCCGGATGAAGAGGGGGACGAAGCCGGCGAAGTCGAAGGCGTTCGTGACGCCCGCCTGCTGGGCCTGCGCCCGGATGTTGTTGCCGTAGTCGAAGACGACCGCGCCGCCCGCCTGAAAGGCGAGCATGGCCCGGACGTGGGCCGCCATCGCCTCCATCGAGCGCAGCTCGTAGACCTCCGGCTGCGTGCGGCGCAGGACGAGCGCATCGGCGAGGGTCATCTCGGCGGGCACGTAGCCGCCGAGCGCGTCGTGGGCCGAGGTCTGGTCGGTGACGGCGTCGAACCGCTCACCGGCAGCCGCCCAGGCAGGTTCGATCTCGGCGGCGTTGCCCACGAGGGCGATCGAGAGGGGCTCGCCGGCGGTGGCCGCGGCCCGGGCCATCGCGAGCGCCGCGTCGGGCGAATCGGTGAGCCGGTCGACATAGCCGATCTCGTGGCGCCGTCGCGCCCGCGCCTCGTCGACCTCGATGGCGATCACGACGCCGTCGTTCATCGTCACCGACAGCGGCTGGGCGCCGCCCATCCCGCCCAGGCCTGCCGTCAGGACCACCCGCCCGCGCAGCGTCCCGCCGAAGTGTTGCCGGGCCAGCTCGGCGAACGTCTCGTACGTGCCCTGCAGGATCCCCTGGGTCCCGATGTAGATCCAGGAGCCGGCCGTCATCTGGCCGTACATCATCAGGCCGGCCCGCTCGAGCTCGCGGAAGTGCTCCCAGGTGGCCCACTTGCCCACCAGGTTCGAGTTGGCGATGAGCACCCGCGGCGCCCAGGGGTTCGTCCGGAAGACGCCGACCGGCTTGCCTGACTGGACGAGCAGCGTCTCGTCGTCGGCGAGGTTCCGGAGCTCGCGAACGATCGCGTCGAAGGCGTCCCAGCTGCGGGCCGCGCGACCGGTCCCGCCGTAGACCACGAGGGCATCGGGGTTCTCCGCGACCTCGGGGTCCAGGTTGTTCATCAGCATTCGGAGGACCGCCTCCTGCTGCCAGCCGCGGCAGGAGATCTCCGTGCCGCGTGGCGCGCGCACGGGGCGGGCGCCGGGGAGGGGCGGGGCGTCGTGGGCGCCGGGCGTCGTCGTCATGGGCGGAGTGTGCCGCGGCGCCGCGCTCGTGTCACGCCGGTTCGGTGCCCCAATCCGCTACGCTCGCGGCGCCATGCCGATCCTCGCCGTCCGCCGCTGGGCCGATCTCGACGCCGTCGAACAGGCCCGGCTGCTTGCCCGCTCCACCGCCGCGGTGTTCGAGCCCGGCCTCCAGCGCTCAATCGAAGCGCTCTTCGACGACGTCCGCGCCCGCGGTGACGCGGCGGTCCTCGACGCGACCGAGCGATTCGACGGCGTCCGCTTCGGCCCCGCGGATCTCCGTGTCCGCCCGGAGGAGCTGGCCGCCGCGCACGTGGCCGTCGACCCGGCCCTGCTCGCCGGCATCCGCGAAGCGATCCGCAACAGCCGGCTCTTCAACGAGGCCCAGGTTCGGGCAACCGCGATCGGCTGGCTCGCGGAGGTCCGACCCGGCTTCGAGCTCGGCGAGCAGGTTGCCCCGATCCCGTCGGCCGGCCTCTACGTCCCGGCCGGCAAGGGCAGCTTCCCGTCCGTCCTCGTGCAGATCGGGGTCCCGGCGGTCGTGGCCTGCGTGCCGGAGATCGCCGTCCTCGTCCCGCCGATGCCGGGCACCGGCGCCGTGGACCCGGCGACCCTGGCCGTCGCCCACGAGCTTGGCCTCGCGGCCGTCTTCCGGGCGAACGGCCCGGCCGGGATCGCGGCGCTCACGTTCGGCACGGCCACGTTCCCCCGCGTCCGCAAGATCGTGGGGCCCGGCAGCCCCGCCGTCACGGCCGCCCAGGTCCTCGCCCAGCGCTTCGGGACCGCGACCAACATGCTCTGCGGCCCCTCCGAGAGCCTCCTCCTGGCCGATGCGACCGCCGACCCCTGGCGCCTCGCCCTCGACCTCGTCAACGAGGCCGAACACGGGACCGACTCAGCCGCGCTCCTCGTCACCGACGCGCCCGGTCTGGTCGAGGCGCTGGAAGCTGCCGTCGCCGAGCAGGTTGCCGCCCTCCCGGAGCCGCGACGCTCGTACGCAATTGCGGTCCTGGGCGACCTCGGCGGCGTGCTGCTGTTCGACTCGATGGCCGACGCGATCGCGTTCGCCAACGAGTACGCCCCGGAGCACATGCAGGTCGCGACCGCCGACGCGGAGGGGACGCTGCGCGACCTCCGCTACGCCGGCGAGATCCTCCTCGGCCAGGACACGCCGATCGGGGCGAGCAGCTACTCGATCGGGATCCCCGCTACGCTCCCGACCGGCGGCTTCGCGAAGCTCAACGGGGGCGTGACGGCGCGGACGTTCCAGACCACGACGTCCATCGCCCGGCTCACCCCCGACGCGCTGGCCAGCCTCGCCGGCCCCACGGTCGCGCTGGCCGACCACGAGGGCTTCCCGGCCCACGCCAACGCATTCCGGGGTCGCGGCCTCGGCTGACGGCGGCCCTTCTTTCGTCGGCGCCCACGCCGGCCTCGGTTGACGCCCGGGCCGCCCCTCGTCGACTACAGGTCCAGCACGAAGCGCAGCGCCGTGTCCAGGCGCTCGATTGCCCCGGGCGCCAGGCGGCCGACCGGCCCGGTCAGCATCGCAGCCGGCAGCGTGGTGAGCTGGTCCGCCTTCACCCAGCCGTCGCGGTCGAGGCCGCTCTCGGTCCGGGCGACGAGGACGCGGTGCGGACGCCGCAGCTTGTCTCGTGGTGGGGCGCTGGTGATCGGGCACAGGACCACGGTCCCGGAGCGGGAGAACCGATCGGCCTGCACGACCACCCCCGGCCTGCGTCCCGACTGGACGTGGCCGCCGAT
>Ga0315271_10002903_pt1 | contig 10789 bp, 14 predicted proteins | sample C3_top_MG_FD_204664 | JGI IMG/M metagenome (GOLD analysis project Ga0315271, IMG submission 204664) | Sediment microbial communities from Yellowstone Lake, YNP, Wyoming, USA - C3_top | ecosystem: Environmental > Aquatic > Freshwater > Lake > Sediment | place: USA: Wyoming | collected 2017-08-01
CGCCGCAGCGCAGCACGTACTGCAGGTCGGAACCGCCGGCCTGCAGGATGGTCTGCACGTTCCGCAGGCACTGCTCCGTCTGCGCGGCCGTGTCACGGGCAATCTCGCCCGTCGTCGGATTCTTGCCGCCCTGGCCGGACACGAAGATCAGGCGCTCGAATCCCATGCCGGGCGAATACGGCCCGACCGGCTTGGGCAGGTTGGCGCTGAGAATCGGATGGTGGGTCATGTGCGTGCCTTGCGCCAGTCAATCCAGGCGAATGGTAGGTAGAGTATCAGGCAGTTGAGGATGCCGAGCCCGATCATCGGCACGAGATACTGGGGCCAGGGGCCAAACATGTCGAGCAGGCTGGCCGTTGGCGGCTTGTGGAGGGTGAACATGTAATTCCCCCCGACCGCCACGTTCACCACCGTCACCAGCGCCATGTAGACCATGGTCCACAGGATGACCCGTGGAATGGAGCGCGGCGTCGGACGCATCCCCTCCACCACCGTCAGGTACAGCGCGGCAATCAGCAGCAGGCCGTGCGATGTCAGCGTCTGGACGGCCCGAAAATGCGGCAGTCCGTACCGGCCGGCATCGGGCGTCAGGATGGCCTGCAGCGGACCGCCGATGCCGAAGAAATAGACGAACTCGTACGTCACCACGTCGAGCGACAGCACAGTGTACATGGCCAGCCACGAGAGCGCCGTGCACAGGTGCAGCGGGAGCATCACGTCGGCCGTCCAGTGGCCGCCGAACGCCAGCGTCCACCAGTGCCACGACAACTCGGCCACTGCCATGGTGACGGCCAGCCCGATGCGCAGGCGACGGCGCACGGACGACGGCTGGCCTCGCACCTGCAACAGTGCGAGCGCCAGCATGCCGAGCAGCGCCAGCGCGACCAGGTGCGCGGTCCCGAAGAGCTCGAACGGCGGTCCCACCCACTGGGGATCGAAGTAGTCGCGAAGGCTCATCGGCGTCCACACCACGGAATGAGAGCGACCAGGCGACGTCTCGGCATCGGTGTATTCTCGGACTTCATGCCGCGTGCGGCAATCCCGCCGACCGGCGCCAGCATTTCCACGGGGTGCCCCGGCGTGCTAGACTTATCCGCAGGGCCCCGCCGCGCCGAGATGCCGGCGGCCTACCTCAGTCGCACACCCGGAGGACCCTGTGAAGAAGAAGCACCACCACGCCATTCCGGATTTCTCGCGCAAGCGCCCCGTCAAGCCGGGCGCCACCGAAGAAATCGCGCACGAGACGGCGCATACCCCCGATCCGCGGCAGCCCGTCAAGCCCTCGCTCACCATCAAGAAGGGCGGCCGGCGCGGCGGCTAGGCGCCGGCCAGGGACTCCGGGCGCATCCCGGTCACCCGCTTGATCGCCTGCAGGTAGTTGATGTTCTCGAGCCCCGTCATCCCGGTGTCCTGGATCGTCCGCTGCACGCTCGGGATGTCGGTGGATTCGGTGCACACCGATACCACGCGGGCGCCGTTGATGTGCACCACCGCGTACTCGCAGAACGTCTCGTGCACCATGTACCCATAGCGCACCTTGCTGACGCGAACCGCCTGCAGGGCGGCATGGTCGCCGACCAGCGCGAGGAACGCGGGCAGGTCAGAGTCAGCCGCCGGGAGGTTCGGCGGCGCGACGTGCAATGCGGGCCACACCACGTCCCGCAGCGCCGCCGCCGACAGTGGAAAGGCGCCCTTCATGTGCGCGGTCCACTGCTCGAGCGCCGAGACGGTCTGCACCCACATCCTGATGTCCAGCGTGCCATCGCGAATCTTCGTGATGCTGACATCGGTCGCGGGCGACACAATGTAGATCTCGTCCGAGCGGCGCTCCCACAGCTTCTCGGGGACCGGCACCGACAGGCGACCCATCCGGAAATGGACGGCGTCGAAGTCCTGCCCGAAGGACCGGAACTCAAAACGCGGCAGGGGAACGTCCTCGATGTGCAGCGCGTCGTCGTGCATGATGCGCTCCTGCCAGTTCGGTAGAGACCGCACGGGCGGCGCCGGATCCCGGGGCACGCCCTCACATCGAGGGTGCCACGCCACGACCCGAACGGAAATAGGGCGCCCCCTGATCCGCTGTGAGCGAAGGACTCGCGGGATAGTCGGGCGCGGCGGCGCATCACGCGCCGCCTGGCGCGACGCCTGGCGCGACGCGGCCGGCTATGGCAGCGAGTCGAGGACGCGCCGGCGTCCCTCGGGCTCCACCGCGAAGGCCACCGCCTGCCCCTTGAACACGACGGCGCCGCGCACCGTGGCCAGCGCGGTGTAGTAGTCGATGTACGGGAATCCCGACGTCACCCCTCGTGCAAACTCGTACTTGCCGACCGCTTCCCTCCAGCCGGCCAGCGACTCGCCGACCTTCACATACACGAACGGCACGAACCCCGGCGCGTCCTCCCAGTTCTCCGCGTACCACACCGCCCGCACGCCACGGTGCGCCGGATGCGCCGTCACCACACCGGGCAGCGACGCAAGGAGCACGGCATCCTGCACCACCGCGCTGGTGCGCGCGTGGTCCTTGTGCATGCTCTCCTTCCAGTGCGTGATGATGTGCGTGGGCTTCACCTGCCGGATGACATCGGCCACGTAGCGCCGCACCGCGTCGTCATTCGGCAGTTCGCCGTCCTTGTACGGCGCAAACAGCACCTCGGCGCCGAGCGCCGCGCCAACCTCCAGCGCCTCGCGGCGCTTCTGCTCGCCGTACGCCTCGGGCGTCAGCTTGGGATTGCCGCCCTCACCCAGCGTCATGTGCAGGATCACCACACGGTCACCGCGCTGGTGGGCGCCGAGCAGCACCATGCCGCTGGTCAGCTCCATGTCGCCGGCGTGCGCACCGATGGCCAGGATCGTGCGCGGAGCGGCAGCAGGTGCCTGGCTCCCGGCGTTCACGGTAACTCCAATCAAAAGTACTGCCAGACGTCTCATTGGATTCGTCCTCGGACGGGATAGCCCCGTCGGGGAATGTACGACCTTTCCGGCGGGCTGCCACGGCTTCACCGTGCGGCATCTGACGCTTGACACGCGGACTGGAAACCGACACTGTACGTACAGTAGAAGCAGCCTCCCCAAGAGTACCGGAGTCAAGCCCATGTCACTGAACATTTTATCCACCCGGATGCCGCGCGGTGCGTCGGTTCTGACGGTCGCAGGCGTGCTGCTGCTGGTGGGCTGTGGGCGCGATACCGTCGCGCCGGCTGCCCCAGAAGCCGCCGTCAGTGCCACCGCCGGGGTGCAGGCCAGCGCGAACGACAATCGGCCGGCGCTCCTCATGGTCACGGCACCCGCCGGTGCCGCGGCTGGCGTGGCGTTCACCATCCAGCCCGTGCTGGAACTCCGCAACAACGGTGGCAACCTGGTGATGGCGAACAAGTCGGTCACCGTTGCCCTCGAGGGGGCCAGCGTCGTGCTCGGCGGCACCAAGAGCGCCGCCCTCGTGAAGGGCGTGGCTCGCTTCACGAATCTCTCCATCCCGGCGGCCGGCACGTATACGCTGCTCTTCACCGGCGACTCGTTTACCCCGGTTCGCGCGACGATCGTCGTGGCGCCGACCATGGTGACGCTGGCCGTCACGATGGACGGGGCCGGCCACGGCGCGGTGACTTCGAACCCAGCGGGCATCGACTGCGGCGCGACCTGCAGCTTTGCCTTCAACGCGAACGCGAGCGTGACGCTGACGGCGCAACCGACCGACATCGGCTCGACCTTCACGGGCTGGACGGGTGCCGGCTGCGCCGGCACCGGCCAATGCACCGTGACGATGGATGCCGCCAAGTCGGTGACCGCGACCTTCGGCATCGTGACCACGGGACCGCCGGTGCTCACGCTGGCGTTTGGCGGTTCGGGTGGCGGCATCATCGTCTCGGATCAATCCTCCACCGGTGGCGACGTGGGTGACACGCTCTGCAGTTCGCCGGCGTCCTGCGCCCTCACCCAAACGCCGAACGATGGCGTCATGCTCATCGCCGTGCCGAACCCGGGGTCGAGCTTCGCCGGGTGGACCGGCGGAACCTGCGAGAACGGCAACGACACCGTCGAGTGTCTCGTGATCATGAGCGCCTCCACAACGATGGTCGCCAACTTCTCGGCGCCCCAGTTGCTGGCGCGCAATAATCTCACGGGTGGCGCCCTGAAGCCACGCACAATGCTCGGCGGTGGCCTCCAGTAACACGACGCCAGTCTGTTGCACCACGAAGGGGCGGCACCGCGAACCAGCGGTGCCGCCCCGCTCGCATGTATTGGCCATACGCCCTCGCCCGAGTAACCTTCGTACTTCCCTCACCTCCCGGCCCCGATGAGACTCCGCCTCCTCCCCGCACTGCTCCTCGCCGCACCACTGTCCGCGCAGCAGCCGGTGGCCGACCAATATCGCGCGGTCGCCAATCGCATCATCGACGCGGCCCTGGCCGACACGATGGTGTCGTGGAACAAGCTCGCCGCTTTTGTAGACTACAGCGGCCCGCGCATCTCGGGCAGCGCCAACCTGGAGCGCGGCATTGATTGGGTGCTGGCCGAAATGAAGAAGGACGGCCTGGCCAACGTGCGCGGCGAGCCCGCCATGGTGCCGCACTGGGTGCGCGGCAAGGAGTCGCTCACGCTCGTGCAGCCCCGCGAGGCCGACGTTCCCATGCTCGGCCTTGGCGGCTCGGTGGGCACGCCAGAGAGTGGCATCACCGCCGAGGTGCTGGTGGTCACCAGCTTCGATGACCTCACGCGGCGCGCCGCCGAGGCCAAGGGGAAGATCGTGCTGTTCGACGTGCCGTTTACCAACTACGGCGAGACCGTGGCGTACCGCGGTCGCGGCGCCTCGGCGGCCGCCAAGGTGGGAGCGCTCGCGTCGCTCATCCGCGCGGTGGGTCCGTACGGCATGCGCACCCCGCACACGGGCGGCATGGGCTACGACTCGACGGTGGCCACGCGCGTTCCCGCGGCGGCCATTCCCATGGAAGACGCGATGATGTTCCACCGCATGCAGGATCGCGGGCAGAAGATTGTCGTCACACTCAGGATGGCGGCGCAGACGCTGCCCGACGCGCCGTCACGCAACGCCATGGGCGAGCTGCGCGGCCGCGAGAAGCCCGATGAGATCGTGGTGATGGGCGGCCACATTGACTCGTGGGACGTGGGCCTGGGCGCCATGGACGACGCGGGCGGCATTGTGGTGGCGTGGGAGGCCATCAACCTGCTCAAGCGGCTGGGCCTGACCCCGCGGCGCACCATCCGTGTCGTCGGATGGACAAATGAAGAGAACGGCGGCCGCGGCGGCGCCGCCTATCGCGACGCGCACCGCAACGAGGTGCACGCGCTCGCCATGGAGTCGGACGGCGGCGTCTTTGCGCCGCAGGGCTTCGGCTTCACCGGCTCCGACTCGGCGCGCCGCATCGTCACGCAGATCGGCACGCTGCTCGCGCGCATCGGCGCCGGCACGATTGGCGCAAACGGCGGCGGCGCCGACGTGGGGCCGATCATGTCCACAGGAGTGCCGGGCATGGGCCTGGAGGTGGACGGCTCCAAGTACTTCTGGTTCCATCACACGCCGGCTGACACGCCCGACAAGCTGAACCCCGCCGAGATGCAGAAGTGCGTGGCGGCGTTCGCGGTGATGGCGTACATCGTCGCCGAGATGCCGGAACTCCTGCCGAGGAAGTGAGGCAGGGGTAGAGTTAAGGCAGGGGCAGGGGCAGAGTGAAGGCAGAGGCAGAGGGGGCGGCGCGTGTTGCGCTGCCCCCTCGTCACTCCCCTACCTGAGCACGATACCCAGTCGCTTCGCGGCGGCCTTGGCGTGTTCGACGCGCCGCTGGTGCAGCAGGGTGCGCCCGGCGTGATAGCGCTCCACCACATCCGCGGGGGCGGTCTCGGGCGTGCCCGCGGTGAACGGCGGCGCGGGGGCGTACTCCAGGTTCAGCTGGATGCCCTCGGCCACGGCGCGACCGGCCACCTGCGCGGCGAGCGTCAGCCCAAAGTCGATGCCCGCCGTCACGCCGCCGCCGGTCACGCGGTTCCGGTCGGTCACCACGCGTTCATGTACCGGCGTCGCACCGAAGTACGGCAGCAGGTCCATGGACGCCCAGTGCGTCGTCGCGCGGTAGCCGCGCAGCAGGCCGGCCGCGCCCAGCACCAGCGCCCCGGTGCACACTGATGTCACCCACGCCGCCCCTTCGCCCGTGCGCGAGACGAAATCGAGTGTCGCGTGGTCAATCATCGCCTCCGTCGCGCCCGGACCGCCGGGCACCACGAGGATATCGAGCGACGGCACGTCGGCGAAGGTCGCGTCCGGCGAAAACGCCATGCCGGTGTCGGACCAGACGCGCTCGCGCGTGGGAGCCACCAGCAGCGACTCGACGTCCGGCAGGCGCGCGAGCACCTCGTACGCGCCCGTCAGGTCGAGCTGCGTGAGGCGCGGGAACAGTACGTAGCCGATTCGCATGGCTCGGTCCTCAGTACGCGACGATCGCGTCGATTGACGCGCCGACCAGCTTCTGGCGGCCGTTCAGGAACGACAGGTCCACGACGAACGAGAAGGCCACCACCGCCCCGCCCACCTTTTCCACCAGGCGCCACGTGGCCGCCGCCGTGCCGCCCGTCGCGAGCACGTCATCCACCACCAGCACGCGTGCGCCGACACCCAGGGCGTCTTCGTGCATTTCCAGCGCATCCGTGCCGTACTCGAGCGCGTAGTCCTCACGCACGCGGCGGTGCGGCAGCTTGCCCGGCTTGCGCACGGGCACCAGGCCAGCGCCGAGGCGCTGCGCGACGGGCGCCCCGAACAGGAAGCCGCGGCTCTCGATGGCCACCACGTGCGTCACGCGCAGCGCCGCCGCGGCCTGCGCCATGCTGTCGGTGACGCGCTGGAAGAGCTCGGCGTCGGAGAGGATCGGCGTGATGTCCTTGAACGTGATGCCCGGCTTGGGGAAGTCGGCGATGTCGCGGATGGCCGCGCGCACGTCGCGCGCCAGCTCCTCACGTCCAACGGGGGTCGGCTTGGCAATCATCGGGCTATCTCAAATGGAAAGTGAAGCGACGACGCCTCATCGTCACCCAGCGCACCAACGTCGAGCCCCGTCACGTACCCGCGTCCCGGACCCTGCTCCAGCACCACCAGGAACTTCGCCACCGCATCATCCGGCCCGGCCGCGGCGGCCTCCACGCTGCCGTCCATCGCATTGCGCACCCAGCCCGACAGCCCGAGGTCGCGCGCCGCCTGCGCGGCGAACCACCGGAATCCGACGCCCTGCACGCGGCCACGCACGACCACGCGAATCCGGCGCCCGGGCGCGGTCACTTGGTGTCCCATCCGTGTTCCCCGACGAGCGGCACAAAGCGCACCGCCGACAGCTCCCGATGCTCGAACTGCGCACCGCGTCGCGTGATCTCCATCAGCCGCTGGTCCTCGCGGCCCCCCACGGGCACCATCAGCCGTCCACCTTCCGCGAGCTGCTCTAGCAGCGGCTTGGGCACCTCCGGCGAGCCGGCACTGACGAGGATCGCATCATACGGGGCGTTCTCCGGCCATCCCAGCGTGCCGTCGCCCACCATGAGCGAGACATTCCGCACGCCGCACTCGGTGATCGCATCGCGGGCCGTCTCGATGAGCGCCCGGATGCGCTCAATGGAATAGACGTGGCGGCAGAGGTGCGCCAGCAGCACCGTCTGGTAGCCCGAGCCCGTGCCGATCTCGAGCACTTTCTCGTCGCCCTTCAGTGCCAGCGTCTGCAGGTAGATCGCATGTACCCACGGCTGGCTGATCGTCTGCCCGCTGCCGATCGGCAGCGGCACATCCTCGTAGGCGCGATGCCGCACGCCCGATGGCACAAACTGGTGCCGCGGCGTCAGGTCGAGGGCGCGCAGCACGGCCATGTCCTTGATTCCCTTGTCACGCAGCTCGTCAATGAGGCGGCGGCGCGCCGCGGTGAACTGGGGTGTTACAGGGGACGCCACCACTGCTCCGCCGTGTCGAGGACCTTGCGATGCGTGAGGTCGAGATGCAGCGGCGTCACCGACACGAAGCCGTCCGCGATGGCCTGGAAGTCCGAGTCGGCCGTGCTCCCCTGCCACGACACCGAGCCGCCGCCGATCCAGTAGATGGGGCGGCCCCACGGGTCCTTCATCTTGGTCAGCGAATCGCTGAACACGCGCCGGCCTAGGCGCGTCAGGCGAACCCCCTTCACCTGGCTGGCGGCGATGGGCGGGATGTTCACGTTGAACAGTGTGGACTCGGGCAGCTCGGGCAGCGTCGTGATGTGCCGCACGATGCGCTCGATGGTGCCTACGTGGTCGTCCATCATGGCGTCGGCGCGCAGCACGCTGCCCGCGAACGAGAAGGCGATGGAGGGAATGCCGAGGGCCAGTCCTTCCATGGCCGCCGCCACCGTGCCCGAATACAGCACGTCCTCGCCCATGTTGGGGCCGTGGTTCACGCCGCTCAGCACAAAATCGGGGCGATGCTCCCCCACCAGCGCCTCGATGGCGAGCATCACGCAGTCGGTGGGCGTGCCGTCCACCTGCCAGCGACGCTCGGCAATCTGCACCGGGCGCAGCGGGTGGTGCATGGTGAGCGAGTGGCTCGTGGCGCTCTGCTCGCGGTCGGGCGCCACCACGTACACCTCGCCAATCCGCTCGGCGGCGCGTTCGAGGGCGGCAAGGCCGCGGGCGAGGATTCCATCGTCGTTGCTCAGCAGCAGGCGCATCAGCGGCTCTTGGGGTCGCGCAGGAAGGCGAGCAGGTCCTGCAGCTGCGCCTCGAGCGCGAGAATGGTCTGGAGGTCGAGGCCGGTGCGCGCCGCGGGGCGCACGCCGCCGGCCTTGCGGTATTCGTCGAGTTTCTGCCGCGCGCCGTCAATGGTGTACTTCTCGGTGTACAGCAGGTGCTTCACCAGCATCACCATCTCGACTTCGCGCCGCGAGTACACCCGGTTGCCCGAGCGGTTCTTCACCGGGCTGAGCCCCTTGAACTGGCTCTCCCAATAACGGAGCACGTGCGGCTTGAGCTCCGTGAGGTCGCAGACGTCGCCGATGGAGAAGAACTCCTTCACCGGTTCAGGGCGCGGCGCGGCCATCAGTCGCGCTCCTGCCGGAGTTCGCGCGCCATCAGCTCCACCAGCGCCCAGCGCGCCGGCTGCCGCTCGAACAGGATGCGGTGCACCGCGTTGACGATGGGCATCTCCACCCCTTCGCGTTCCGACAGCGCCTTGGTGCTCTCGGTGGTCACCACGCCCTCGGCGACGGTCTCACGCCCGGCCAGCACCTCACTGAGCGTCGCGCCCTTGCCGATCTCGAGCCCGACCTGCCGGTTGCGGCTCAGCGCTCCGGTGCACGTCAGCACGAGGTCGCCCATGCCCGCCAAGCCGGCAAAGGTCTGCGGGTGCGCGCCGAGCTTGGCGCCCAGGCGCATCATCTCGGCGAGGCCGCGCGTGATGAGTGCGGCGCGCGCGTTGAAGCCGAGCCCCAGCCCGTCGCTGATGCCCGTGGCGACGGCCATCACGTTCTTCACCGAGCCGCCCAGCTCAACGCCAATCACGTCGTCGTTCGAGTAGACGCGGAAGTGCGGCGCACTGAAGGACTGCTGCGTCAGCCTGGCCGCCGCCTCGCTGAGCGACGCCGCCACCACGGCCGTCGGCTGGCGGTTGGCCACCTCGGCGGCAAAGCTCGGGCCCGACAGCGCCACCACGTCGTGCCCGGGCAGCTCCTGGTGCACCACGTCGGTCATCAGCGCAAAGGTGACGCGCTCGATGCCCTTGGTGGCCACCACCGCGGTGGCGCCGGGCGCCACCCAGGCGCGCGCGTGTGACACGACCTCGCGCAGCACGTGCGAGGGCGCGGCGAAGAGCACGAGTTCAGCGCCCTCGAGCGCCTGCGCCTTGTCCGTGGTCCCATGCAGCGCGGCGTTCAGCTCCACGCCGGGCAGAAAGCGCGGGTTCATGTTGGCGTGCGTGACCGCGTCGGCCACGTCGGGTTCCAGGCACCAGAGCATGGTCTCGTGGCCGTTGTCGGCCAGCAGGCTGGCGAGCGCCGTGCCCCAGGCGCCGGCCCCCATCACTGCGCACCTCATGAGCCCTCCGTCGGCTTGGACCGGCTGAAACGGTGTTCGGTGCCATTGCGCAACCGGGCGATGTTGGCGCGGTGCGACCAGAAGACGAAGGCACAGATGAGCACGCCAATGAGCGTGACGGGCGAACGCCAGCCCATCAGCGCAAAGAGCGACGCCACGAGCACCACCGCCGCGGTGAGCGAGGCGGCCGACACGTAGCCCGTGCGCCACAACACCAGCACGAAGGCCAGCAGCGCGATACCCAGCGGCAGCGGCGCCAGCGCGAGGAAGATGCCGGCCGCCGTGGCGACGCCCTTGCCCCCGCCCCGCCCCATCAGGAAGACCGGCTTGGCGTGCCCCAGGATGGCGGCCACACCGCAGGCAATTCCGTACCAGAGCGGCGCATTGGTCGCCTCCATCTCCACCGGGCTCAGCACGAGCGCCGGCAGCAGCAGCACCGGCAGCGCCCCCTTGAGCACATCCACCACGAAGACCACGGCAGCGACCTTCGCGCCCATCGTGCGATAGACGTTGGTGGCGCCCAGGTTGCCCGAGCCCACCGTGCGCAGGTCAATGCCCTTCACGACGCGCCCCGCGAGGTACGCCGTCGGAATGGACCCCGACAGGTACGAAATGGCGAGGGCGAGGGCGCCGGGGATCACGCCTTGGCCGTCCCGCTCTTGCGCTTGAACGTCAGGCGCAGCGGATTGCCCGTGAAGCCCCACACCTCACGGAAGCAGTTGTGCAGGTAGCGCACGTAGTG
>Ga0315271_10002904_pt1 | contig 10789 bp, 6 predicted proteins | sample C3_top_MG_FD_204664 | JGI IMG/M metagenome (GOLD analysis project Ga0315271, IMG submission 204664) | Sediment microbial communities from Yellowstone Lake, YNP, Wyoming, USA - C3_top | ecosystem: Environmental > Aquatic > Freshwater > Lake > Sediment | place: USA: Wyoming | collected 2017-08-01
CCTCGAAGTAGCCCGCCCACGTCAGCGCGCCGTATCCGAGCACGTCCGCTTCGCCGTCGGGCGCGGTCAGGCGCACGGCATCGGGACCGTTCTCGAGCTCGACGGGTTGCACGCGATCGGGCGGCGGATCGACGCGACCCTCGCCGATCACGAACCGTCCGCGCGGCAGGATCACGTCGCCCGCCTGCCCCGTCCAGAGCAACCGCCAGCGTTCGGGTGCGGCGCCGTCGCCGGCCTCGAGGCGATAACCCGCGAGCGCGATCACGCGGTCGACCGTGCTGGCGAGTTCGACGAACTGGAAGCCGCCGTCGGCGCCGGCAGCGTCGTAGAGGACTTCGTTGAGCAACACGGCGGGGGTCTGTGCGTGCGCGGCGCTTGCGATCAAGCCCGCCGCACAGGCGAGCGTACTGAGGACGACAGGGCGCATGGATGCGCCTCACGCGGGGGCGTGAAGCAGGGGCGTTTCGTGCAGCGGGGCTAGGCCAGTCCTCGGCGGCGGCGGATCCACCACTCGGCGGTCAGCAGCGAGGTCGCGAGCCCGAACACGAGCGGCGACTCCCACAGCCGGAGCGCGCGTTCGCGCCTGGAGCGCGGCCGCGCCGCGGCGAGCGCCGGAGCCAGCGAACCCTCGTGCCCCGCGGTGACGCTGATCCCGCCGCTTGCGCGCGCAACCGCGGCGAGGAGCCCCGGATCGGGCGCCGTCTCCTGCCACTCCGCGCTCTGGGCGTCGACCCAGAACGTGGCGCGCGCGCTGCCGACGGTGCGGCCGCCGAGGGTGGCGATCGCGGCCGCTTCGTAGCGGCCCGGCGGCAGGCCCTCGGATGAGGCGCCGTAGCTGCCCTGACCGGTCGAGGCGAGCGCGACGTCGCGCGTCACCGGACCGGTGATCCGGAGCGCGACGCGCGCGCCGTCGAGCGGGCGGAATGCCGCGTCCTGGAGTGCTGCCTCGAGCCGGACCGCCTCGCCGCGCGCGACCAGCGGGCGCTCGGGCACGAGCCGGAGCGGCTCGGTCTGCGCGGGCTCGCTCATGGCGCGCAGCACGTTGCCCCACAGGCGCTCGTAGCGCCGCGCGGCCTCGGCGTCGCTGCCCGAGAAGCCCCAGCGATACGTCCCCGCGCCGTTGACGATCAGCGCGTGCCCGCGCCCGACGCGGCGCTCGAGCACGATCGGCAGCCGCCCCGAGCGGTCGGTGGCGTAGACATGGTCGTCGCCCGAAGCCGCGAGCGGCTCGACGTTCGCAAGCGGGGCAAAGCCCTCCCACAGCGCTGCGTTTGCCGCCGCGTCGTCGTCGAGCCGGGCCACGTCGGCCGAACGCCCGTCGGCCGTGAGCTCGAGCGTCGCCTCGGGCAGCGCAGACGCGCCCGGGGAACGCCCGAGCGCGAGCGCCTGGCCGCGCCGCGTGGGCGCGCGCGCGAGCGCCCCGCTGCGCGCGGCCACGCCGACCAGTACGATGCTGCCGCCCGCGTTCGCGTAATCGGCGAGCGCGGCGAGCGCGGGCGCGGGCAACTGGCCCTCCTCGACCCCGACCAGCACGCACAGCGCGAACGGGCGCAACGCGGCCGCGGTCGTCGGAACACCGCGGGCAAAGCTGCCGCGTGCGAACACCCGGTGGTCGGCGGCATACGCCGAGTCGGCGGCGATCGCACGTGCGATCCACGTCCAGTCCCAATGGTAACTGCCGGCTAGGACGAGAACCTTCTGCCGGTCAGGCAGCACTTCCTGGGCGAACGCCCGGCGGTTGTCGCCGGCGCTCCACTCGTCGGGTGTGGACGGCGTCTTGACCTCGAACACCGAAAGCCCGGGGCGCGTCGGGCGATACGACAGGCGCCGGACAACCTCGGCGCCGCCGCCGGGCAGCGCGATCTCCTCGGAGGCGAGCACCTTCGCGCCGTCCATCAGGTCGACGCGCGTGCGGCGCGCCTCGCCGAGCGCGCGCAGCCGTACTTCGACCGGCGTCGCCTCACCGACACGCGCGGTCGGGTTTGCCAGCACGTCGAGCACGGCGATGTCCTGCGCCGGCGTCTGTCCGATCGCGACCGTCGCAACCGGCAGCCCGAGCTCGCGCGCGGCCCTGACCGGGTCGGCGCCGATGGTCTCGGCACCGTCGGAGATCACGACCACGCCGCGCGCGTTCTCGACACCGGCGAGCGCCGCCGGCAGCGCGTCCCCGATCGCCGTGCGCTCGCGCGCGCCGCCGGCCACGCGATCGAGCGCGCTGTCCGGCAGCGCGGCTGGCAGCACCGCTCCCGCGAACGCGCGCTCGACGACCTTATAGCGCCCGGCCAGCGCGCGGGCCGCGCGGCGCGTGGCCGCGCGCGCCTCGGCGCTGCGCGGGCGCGCGTTCGGCCCTCCGGTCGAGTCCGCCGGCAGGTCCATCGAGCGCGACACGTCGGTCAGCAGCACGACCACGCCGCGTCCTGCAGCGTCGCCGGCGAGCGACAGCAAGGGACGCGCGAGCAGGAACGCCACCAGCACGAGCACGGCGGCGCGCAGGCCGGTCAGCAGCGAGCGCGTCTGGGGCTTGAGCGAGGGCGCGATATGGCGGTAAGCCCAGACGGCAAGTGCCGCGAGGACGAGCGCGGCGGGCGCGAGCCAGAGCCACGCATGCGGCGTGAGCGTGAGCGAGGTCGGAATCATCGACTCAGTCTACGGGAGCGTGCCTTCACACTCAACAAGCGCGGGCGGATTGACCCAAACCTTACGAGGGGCTGGGCCCGAGCGCGCTCTCCGCGCGCTGGAGCCCGTCGAGCAGCAGCGCCGAGAGCGCGATCGGCGGATCGACCGCGACACACTCCGGGGCCGGCGAGCCGTCGACGCTCGTCACCTTGAAGTAACCGCGTTCCCACGCCAGCAGCGACCACACGACGCGCGCATGGCGCTCCCACAAGAGGTCATCGAGCCCGGCCGGGTCGAGGTGTCCCGCCGCAACCAGGCGCTCGCCGAGGCGCGGGCCGTCGCCCGCCGCGAGCAGCTCGAGGTCTCCGCGCGGAAGCACCCCGCGCGCGACCGCGAGTTCGCCGAAGCGCAGTCCGGTGCCGCGCGGCCCGAGCCCGACCAGGCATCCGTTGTCGACCTCGAGGTCGACGCCGCGCGGGCTGCCCAGCGCGCGATCCTCGGTCTCGAACGACACGCGCACGGCGCCACCGGCCTGCGAGACGAACTGCAGCACGTCCTCGGGGCGCATGCGGCCGATCGGCCCTTCGAACAGCAGCTCGAACTCGCTCATCGCCCGAAGCGCACGTCGGTGACGACCACAGGCGCGCTCTCGCCATGTTGCGCGCGCAGGCGGCGCAGGTTGAGCCAGCCGATCGTCCAGCCGTAGAGCAGCGTGAATGCGAGCAACGCGCCGGTGGCGTCGATCAGGATCGGGACAAGGCGGCGCGCCGCCTCGCTCACCGGGAACGCCGCGAACGCCAGCCGCGTGCCGACCAGCGCGGTCAGAACGAGACCGGTCATCTTGCCGGGCATCGTCGAGTGGATGCGCACCGGCCCGTGCGTCAGGTAGAGGTACGAGCCGCCGGCCAGCAGCATGATCATGCGCGCGCCGGCGAGCGCGAACAGCGAGAGCGGGACGAGGTGGCCCAGCCACAGCCCGACGAACAGCCAGAAGCTGCACAGGATGTCGGCCAGCGGATCGAGGATCGCGCCGAAGCGCGTCTCCTGCTGGAAGCGTCGCGCCACCCAGCCGTCGACCACGTCGCTGACGATCGCGAGCGCAAACACCACGAACGCGAGGCGGAACCGTCCGCTGACCATCGCGACCAGGAACGCGGGCACGAGCGCGACGCGGGCAAGCGAGATCGCACTCGGCCAGCCGATCGCGTCGAGCGGGGTGCCATCGGGGCTGCGGATGAGCTGCACGTGCAGCAGCGTGAGTCCGATCATGGGGAACAGGCCGAGCGCGGTGAACGCGAACAGCCGGCGCGCGAGCCCCGGCTCGATCCACAGTGCGACCGCCACGGACGCCGCCACGGTGAGCACGAACAGGAGGAGGCCGACGAACAGGATCGATCTCACGGCGCCCGGGTTCGCGAGCGCACGCTCGCGCGCGAACGCGAGTGCCTGGCGGACGTAGCGCACGGACGCGGACGGGCGAAAGCGCTCGCGCCGAAGCTCGACCAGGTGATGCTCGACGAACATTCATCTCTCCTTGGCAAACTCCGACTCGAGGGGAGCTCGAGTCTACCACAGGTTCTACGTGTGTCGCTTCGACCCGGCCCGAAGCGCGGCCTGCGCCGCGGACAGGCGTGCGATCGGCACGCGAAACGGCGAACACGACACATAGTCGAGCCCCGCGTCGTGGCAGAACGCGATCGACGACGGCTCGCCGCCGTGCTCGCCGCAGATCCCGATCTTGAGACCCGGGCGCGCCGCGCGGCCCTCGTCGACCGCGAGCCGGACCAGGCGGCCGACGCCGACTGCGTCGATCGCGACGAACGGGTCCGCCGGCAGGATGCCGGTCTCGACGTAGAGCGGCAGGAAGCGCCCGCTGTCGTCGCGCGAGTAGCCGAACGTCATCTGCGTCAGGTCGTTCGTGCCGAAGGAGAAGAACTCGGCGCCCTTCGCGATCTCCCCCGCCGTCAGCGCCGCGCGCGGCACCTCGATCATGGTGCCCACGTCGTACGGCACTCGCATCTTCGCGCGCCGGAACACGTCCTCGGCGGTCGCGCGCACCAGCTCCGCCTGGCGGGTGAACTCGTTCGCCTCGCCGACCAGCGGGATCATGATCTCGGGCAGTACGGTCTTGCCCTTCTTCGTCACTGCGACCGCGGCTTCGAGGATTGCCCGCACCTGCATCGCGGTCACCTCGGGATAGGTGATCCCGAGCCGGCAGCCGCGGTGCCCGAGCATCGGGTTGAACTCGAACAACTCCTCGACGCGCTCGAGCAGCCGCTCCTTCTCCGCGAGCCGGCGCTTGAGCTCCTTCATCGATGTCGCGTGCGCCGCAGCCAGGCCGCGCCGGTCGATCCGCCCGCCATGCCGACGCTCCGGCTTGCCGCCCGGCCGGCGTCCGTGCGCGCTGGCTTCGAGGATCAGGATCTCGCCCTTCAATTCCGCCACGTCGCGAATCAACAACTCGCGCTTCGGCAGGAACTCGTGCAGAGGCGGATCGAGCGTGCGGATCGTCACGCCGTAGCCGTCCATGACCTCGAACAGCCCGCGGAAGTCCGAGCGCTGGAATGGCAGCAGCGTCGCCAGAGCCCTGTCGTAGCGGCGACGCGTGACCTTGAGATCGCGCTTGAGCCGCCTCGCCTCGTCGGCGCGGCCGGCACGGCCCTTGCCGCGGCCGCCGCGGTCGAGTTCGCGCTCGGCGGCCACCAGCGCGCGCTCGAGCGCGCGCGTCTCGCTGGCGGCGAAGATCATCTCGACCACGACCGGCAGGCGCTCCTCGGCGAAGAACATGTGCTCGGTGCGGCACAGGCCGATGCCCTCGGCGCCGAACTCCCGCGCCTTCTTCGCGTCCTTGGGGATGTCGGCATTGGCGCGTACCTTGAGCCGGCGCACCTCGTCCGCCCAGCCGAGAAAGCGCGCGAACTCGGGGGTGAGCGCGGGCTCGAGCGTCGGCACGGCGCCCTCGAACACGAGCCCGCGTGTGCCATCGAGTGAGATCACGTCACCCTCCGCAATCGTGCGCCCGCCGACTGAGAACGTGCGCGCGCGCTCGTCGACCCGCACCTCGGACGCGCCCGCGACGCAGCACTTGCCCATGCCGCGCGCGACCACGGCGGCATGCGACGTGCTGCCGCCCGTTGCCGTCAGGATGCCCTGCGCCGCGACCATGCCATGGATGTCGTCCGGCACGGTCTCGCGGCGCACGAGCACGACCTTCTCCCCTTTCGCGGCCCACTTCTCAGCCTCGTCCGCGGTGAACACCACGCGGCCGACGGCGGCGCCGGGCGAAGCCGCGATGCCCGATGCGATCGGCTCGACCTTCGCGTCCGGATCGACGCGGCGGTGGAGCAGTTGCTCGAGGCTCTCCGGTTCGACCGACAGCAGCGCCTCTTCCCAGGTCAGCAGGCCCTCGTCGACCATGTCGACCGCGATCTTGACCGCTGCCGCTCCCGCGCGCTTGCCCGCGCGCGTCTGCAGCAGGTAGAGCTTGCCCTCCTGGACCGTGAACTCGAAGTCCTGGACATCCTTGTAGAACGTCTCCAGCCGCCGCGTGATCGTGCGCAGCTGCGCGAACACTTCCGGCATCTGGCGCTCGAGGTCGCCGATCGGGTGCGGGGTGCGGATGCCGGCGACGACGTCCTCACCCTGGGCGTTCGTCAGGTACTCGCCGTAGAACCTGTTCTCGCCGGTGGAGGGATCGCGCGTGAACCCGACACCGGTCGCGGATGTGTCGCCGAGGTTGCCGTAGACCATCGCCTGCACGGTGACGGCGGTGCCGAGATCGTGCGGGATCTTCGCCAGCCCGCGATAGGTCACGGCGCGGTCGCTCATCCACGAGCCGAACACAGCGTCGCGCGCGAGCCGCAGCTGGGTGAGTGGATCCTGCGGGAATTCGCGGCCCGAGAGGCGCCGGATCAGCTTCTTGAACACCTCGACCAGCGCCTTGAGGTCCGCCGCGACGAGGTCCGCGTCGGTCTTCGCGCGGCGCTTCCTGCGCAACTCGGCGAGCGGGTGTTCGAACTCGTCCTTGTCGATCCCGAGCACCACGTTGCCGAACATTGCGAGGAATCTCCGGTAGCAGTCCCACGCGAATCGCTGGTTGCCCGTGCGCGCGGCGAGGCCCTTCACCGAGCGATCGTTCAGCCCGAGGTTCAGGATCGTGTCCATCATGCCGGGCATCGAGATCTTCCCGCCCGAGCGCACCGAGACCAGCAGCGGGTCCTCCGCGTCGCCGAGACGCTTGCCGAGCGCATGCTCGAGCCGCGCGAGCGCCGCGCCCTGGTTGTCCTCGAACCTGTCGGGCAGCGTCCGAGCGTTTGCGTAGTAGAAGCGGCAGGCCTCGGTCGTGATGATGAACCCGGGCGGCACCGGGATGCCGGCCCTCGTCATGTCACACAGGCTCTCGCCCTTGCCGCCGAGCAGGTCCTTGCCGGCGTCGCCGCCTTCCGCGGTGCCATTCCCGAATTCGTAGATGAAGCGGGGTGCGGTGTTCGTGAGGGCCGAGCTCATGTCGATTTCTCCGGAGGGGGGTACCCCGAAAACTGCAATGCCGCGGGAGAATAACCCCCCGCGGCATCGGTTCACCAGCGCAACCTGCCAGGTGGTTTCACCGCGCCGGCCTCAGGAACGGCGTGTCGGGACCACCCTTGTTGATCTCATACGCCGAGACCGTATCTGCGATCATCCGTTGTCCGCGGGCGTAGCGGTCGATCTTGAACGGCACCTGGAATCCGTCCACCGCGCGATAGTCGGTGTACAGGCGGGCCATCGGGACCTTGCCCTGGCCGAACATCGCGGGCTCTTCCTGCTCGAGCCGCACCAGCAGGCCGGTCTTGCGCGAGAACGACGCCTTCGCGCTGGCATCGGAGTCGAGAACGTAGATCACGTCCACCGAGTCCCCGCTCACGACTTCCACGCCGGTCCAGCCCACCGTGACCGCACCGCCGGCGAGGCGCGCCAGCAGCGGCAGCACCTGCACCTTGAGCCCGGCCTTCATCGCCTGCGCCTGCTCGGCCGAAAGGTCCTGCACCTGGCCGCCGCTCGTCGTCCAGCCCTTCTCGCCGTTCAGGACCTGCACACCGCGCTGGCCGAGCATGCTCATCTCGATGCGCGTCTTGTCGGGCAGTTTGACCGCGGTGAGCAGGTCGCCCTCGACGCTGCCGTTCGGCGTCGTGATCGAGATCGTCGCGCGCGTCATCACATCCTTGAGCATCTTGATCCTGGCCGCCCCGCCGTGCGCCTTGAGCGCACGCTCGATCACCGACTTCGCCATCGCCTGGGCCTCCGGCGTGAGCGCTTCGGTTGGCAGCGCGGCGGTCGGCTTCGACTGCGGGATCGCGCCCGTCGGTGAATGGTAGTCGAGCACCTCGAGCGCGCCGTACTTCGAGAGCTGGTCCTTGACCGCCCCGGCGCTCGAGACCGCGACGATCGCCAGCTTGTCCTCGCGCAGGCGCTCCTGTGCCACGCGCTTGACGTCAGAGACCGTGACCGCGCGGATGCGCTCGGCGTAGCGCGCAAACCAATCGCCGCCGAGGTTATACAGGTCGACCGCGGCCCATTGGGTCGCAAGGTTGCCTGCGGTCTGCAACCCGAGCGGCAGCGCGCCGACGAGGAAGCGCTTCGCGTCCTCGACTTCCTTCGCGGTCGGGCCCTGCTCCTGGAACTGCTTCATCGTTGCAAGCGCCAGGTCGATCGTCTCGGCGACCGATTCATTCCTGGTGAAGGTCGAGAGGAAGAACCCGCCCTTGTCGCGGCCGAAGTCGAACGTCGTGTTCGCCGTGTAGGTCAACCCACCCTTGGCCCGCACGGCGTCGAGAATGCGCGAGGAGAACCCGCCGCCGCCGAGGATGTAGTTCATGACCTGGAGGGCGCAGAAATCGGGGGTGTCGCGCTTGACGCCCTCGAAGCCGATCCGGAGCTCGGTCTGCGTCACGTCGGGCTTGTCGAGGATGCGCACGCGGTTCGCGTCGAGCACGGGGAGCGGCGGCCCGGGCCTCGACGGCGGCGTGGCCTGGCCCCAGTCGCGGAACTGCGCCTCGACATCGCCCATGACGGTGTTGACGTCGAAGTCCCCCACCACCACGAGCAGCGCGAGGTTCGGCACGAAGTACTGGTCGTGGAAGCGCACCAGGTCCTCGCGTGTCAGGTTCGACACCGAGCCGCCGTCACCCACGACCGGCCGGGCATACGGATGCGAGCCGTAGACCAGCGCATTCGCGTGCTCCTGGGCGACCAGGCCGTTCTGGTCACGCGACTGCTGGATCTGCCCGAGAATGCGGCCCCGGCTGCGCTCGACCTCGTCGGACGTGAGACTCGGGTTCTGCGCCACGTCCGCGAGGATGTCGAGGCCGTTCCTCCAGTCGCGCGACAGGAACTGGCCCGTGATCACCATGTGGTCGCGCGCGGCGCTGGCTGAGAGTTGCCCGCCCATGCCGTCGACCTCGGCCGACAGCGCCTTGGCGTCGCGCTTCGCGGTGCCCTGGCGCATGACGTCGAGCATGAGGTTCGCCAGGCCGGCCTTCTCCGCCGGCTCATCCGACGCGCCGGCGCGGATCATCAGGCGATAGTGGATCATCGGCAGGCGATGGTCCTCGATCAACAGCACGCGCATCTGGTTCTTGAGCCCGCGCTCGATCGGCTTCGGCACGACATAGTCGGTCGCCTTCGCGGCCTCGGCCGAGAGTGCCGCCGGCGCGAGGGCCGTGGCGAACGCGATCAGCAGCGTTGCCATCCGGACGAGGCGCATCACGAGGCCCTCCGCGGCGCCGGCACGACCCAGACCCGGGTGCGGTTCGCCGGCACGAGCCAGGTGGCCGCAACGCGGCGAATGTCCTCCCGGGTCACAGCCCGCCAGCGCGCGACGCGCTGGGCGGCGCGCTGCGGGTCGCCGCCGATCAGCGTCGCGATGCCGACGCTGGTCGCGCGGTCCTGCACCTGCTCGAGGCCGAATACGAACTGCGCCTCGAGCTGGTTCTGCACGCGGGTCAGCTCGTCCTCGGTCACCTCGTCGGTGGCCAGGCGCTCGAACTCGTGGAAGAACGTGGTCTCGAGCGAATCGCGGTCACGGTCCGGCTTCGCGGCACAGAACGCGTAGAACAGCCCGACGTCCTTGCGGCCGATCGACAGCCCGCCGGCGAACAACGCGGACTGCTCCTCGTACACCAGCTTGCGGTACAGGCGCGACGACTCGCCCGTCGAGAGCAGATTCGCGATCACGTCGATCACGGGCGAATCGGCGCTCGAGTCCGCCGGCACCTTGTAGCCGCCGAGCAGCAGTGGCAACTGCACTTCGGCCTCGAGCGTGGCGCCGCGCTCGCCGTGTTGCCGCTCCTCGCCGGTCGTCACGCGCGGCGCGGGGAGGCCGGGCTTGAGCGAGCCAAAATACCTGGTGACCATCTGCATGTTCGCCGCGTGCGTCGTCGGCCCGGCGATGATCACGACGGCCTTGTCGGGCGCGTAGTGGATCGCGTAGTAGTCCTTGCAGTCGTCGAGCGTGATCGCATCGAGATCCCGCATCCAGCCGGCCGTCGGCCAGTGATACGGGTTCGACTCGTAGGCCTGCGCCGTGAGCAGCTCGACGGCGCGGCCGATCGGCTGGTTGTCGACCCGGAAGCGGCGCTCCTCCTTCACCACCTCGCGCTCGGACGCGAGGTTGAGGTCGCTGAGCGCCAGGTTCGCCATGCGATCGGCCTCGAGGCGCGCGGCCAGTTCGATCTGGCCGGGCGGCAGCGCCTGCCAGTAGAACGTCACATCCCACGTCGTGGAGGCGTCGCTGATCCCGCCGACGGCCTGGATCTGCCGTGCGAAGTCCTCGGGCAGGACCTTCTTCGTGCCCTTGAACATCAGGTGCTCGAACAGGTGCGAGATGCCGGTGATGCCCGGGCGTTCGTTGCGCGAGCCCGTGTCGTACCACACCTGGAGCGTGCTCACGGCCGCGTGCGGGTCGACCAGCGACAGCACACGCAGACCGTTCTTGAGCCGCCCCTCCTCCGGTGTGACGAGCGCGGCGACCGAGGCCGATGCGCCCGGCATTGCGGTGGCCGCGTCCTGCGCCCGCGCGCTACCGGTCCCGGCCGCGAGCAGCACGAGCGCGACGACTCCGGCAACCTTGCCGGCACGGCGCGGGTGGAATCCGAACTTCATTCGAAGCCTCCCAGGCGGACCGTTGGGGCCCGCG
>Ga0315271_10002905_pt1 | contig 10787 bp, 13 predicted proteins | sample C3_top_MG_FD_204664 | JGI IMG/M metagenome (GOLD analysis project Ga0315271, IMG submission 204664) | Sediment microbial communities from Yellowstone Lake, YNP, Wyoming, USA - C3_top | ecosystem: Environmental > Aquatic > Freshwater > Lake > Sediment | place: USA: Wyoming | collected 2017-08-01
ATGGCTCGCGGAAGACCTATTACCTCCGGGTCCCGCCAGCGATGCGGACTGCCCGGGAGGCCGTCGCCTGGACGTTCGGGCTGGGCGCGGTGGACTACCGCCCGGTGGCCGAGTCATGACCGTGGCCCGGCCGATCATGACCCTGACGAACCCTCCCGCCGAGTGACAGGCTGCTGTCACAGCAGCCGTCGATGATGAGGACGGCTCGCGAACCAAGGGGGGAACGCGAGCCGCCACCTCCGCCGCAGCGACAACGGGCTGCGGACCTATCAAGAGCGCCCGAGAGTCCCGGCTCGATGACGGCGCGGCAACCGGCCTGGCGTCCCACCAGGCACGGTGCCCCGGCCGGGTCCGATAGGAGACATGGGATGAGCAGCAAGGACACCAAGCGGCGATCGAAGGACCTGGGCCTGGCCGCGGTCGAGCGGATCCACCGCGAGATGCAGGTCGACGAGCCGTGGACCGTCCGCGAGGAGCGCGGCTTCACCTGGTGGGGCGCCTGGATCCGCCAGCGCATATGGGCCGGCCCCGCGACCCGCTCGGGCGGCGAGACGCTATGGCACGTCCGCGCCCGCACGCCCGTCTTCCAGGACCAGCCGGACGAGCCCGCGACGTATGCCCGGGTCAACGAGTGGAACGCCCTGTGGCCGATGGGCGCGATGGCCTACGACCCCGACGACGGCACGATCTCGGCCCGGACGGGCGCCTTCGTCTACGAGGGCACGGATCCCTGGCTGGAGCGGTTCCTGCTCATGGCCACAGGGCTCCAGTCGTCGCTCGCGTGGCTCGTCGCGGACGCCAAGGAGAGCCTCACGCCTCGCGATGCCGAGCCGCATCCCGCTGCCGGCCCGCGACGTGACCCGGACGACATGCTCAACCTCGCCGTCACCGGGCCGAAGGTGCCGTCGCCGATGACGCCGTCGATCCTGCGCACGGCACAGGCGGAGTTGGCGGCCGAGGGGTTCGAGGTCACGTTCGACGAGGACGACGAGGCTCTGGCGGTGCTCATGCCGGTCGGTGACGCCGGCGCGATGTGGATGCTGTGGACCGTGGACCACCCGATCCTTGGGCCCGGCGCTCTTGCGCGACTGATCGTGCCGCGCCCGATGGGCGCGAAGCGGGGCGCCTGGATCGCGAACGCGCTGAACCTTGCCGAGGCGGCGGACTGGACGGGCGAGATCCGGCCGCACGCCTTCGGCGCGTGGTCCATGGAGGATGGCCGGCTGGCGCACAACGGGTTCTTCCCGGGGGTGCTGCTGGGCGATGGCGACGAGAACGTCGCGGTCCTGCTCGCCCGCAACTTCGCAGCCTGGGGCGCCGTCCGGGCCCGGTTCGCCGGTGAGCGGCTGCCATGGCTGGAGGCGGCGGCAGTGTCCCGGTACCCGGACGACGAGCCCGCGCCACCCGTGGGCGGAGACGCCGGCGGGGGACCGGACGGAGTGGAGTCGACCCCGGAGCCGGTCCCGTGGGACCAGCGGTCGTTCGGGCCGCGGGCGCGGACGGCGAGACCGCGAGACGGCGCCGCAGTCAGCCGGCCCGCGCGCGATCTGCTCGTGGATCCGCAGGATCCTGGAGCCCTCGCCGAGATCGATGACGCCGTCGCCGTGGCGGAGGACGGTGACCGCATCCTCGTCCGGCCCGGCACCTACCGCACCCCCGTGGTCGTCGACCGGGCGATCCGCATCGAAGGTGACGGGGCAGCAGCGGACATCGTGCTCGAGCCGGTCGGGGGTGAGGCGCTCGGCTTCGCCGTCTCGGGCGGCAGCGTGGAGGGCCTCACGATCCGTCCCGCGCGGGCCGGCAACGACGGTGCCGACTGGTCTGCCGTGGCGGTCCACAACGTGGAGGCAACCATCGGGGGCTGCCTCCTCTCCACGCACCTCGGCGCGACGGTGTGGGTCGGTGGTCCCAGCTCGAGCGCGCTCGTCCTCGACTGCACCATCACCGGCGGGGCCCAGAACGGCGTCTGGGTCACGGAAGAGGGCCGTGCCCGGGTGGTCGCCACGCGGATCGCCGGCAACCGGTGGTCGGTGGCGGTCGGCGGCGAGCACGCCGTCCTCGAGATCACGGACACCGAGATCGTCGACAACCTCGACGGGGGCGTCGCGGCCCTCGACGGGGCGCTGCTCGTGATCGCCGGCTCCACGGTCAGCGGCAACGCCGGGACCGGAATCCTGCTGGGTGCCGCGGCGCCATCGTCGCGCATCGAGGACTGCACCGTGGAGCGCAACAGCAGCGAGGGGATCCTGGCCGGTGCCGTCCGCGGGTGCGCCATCATCGGCAACCGCGTGCGGGACAACGGCATCGGCATCGGGGTCGTCGAAGGCGCAAGCCCGCGAGTGGAAGGCAACGACCTCACCGGCAACGGCACGGGGATCGGTGTCCGCGGCCGCGGCACGGATCCGGTCGTGATCGGGAACACCGTGGCCGGGACGAGGCTCAGCGGGGTCGTCATCGACGAGGCCGCCAAGGGCCGCTTCGAGGGCAACACGGTATCGGGCGCCGGTGGGGCCGGGATCTGGGTGGACGACGCCGGCACGGCGCCCAGCTTCACGGGCAACCAGGTGTCTGCGAGCGGCATGGCCGGGGTGCTCGTCACGGACGGTGCCGGCGGCCTCTACCGGTCGAACGACCTCCGCGGGAACGGGGCCGGGTCCTGGAAGCTGGACCGGCCGGGGGACCTCGAGCGGACCGGGAACCTCGAGGACACCGGGCTGGCGCCACTGGACCTGCCGGATCTGCCGGACGCGCCGGCCGGCACGCCCGGCCGGCTCAACTGACGAGGGCCGCCCGATGTTCGGCAACGAGAACGGCGGCGACGGGGGCGACGACCACGGCTTCGGCCTCGGCCAGCTCCTGTTCGGCCTGTGGCTGTGGCGGGAGCTGGACGCCGGCCGGATCGACGCCGGTGCGATCTTCAAGCTCCTGTTCCTGGTGGCTGCCGTCCTCGGCGGCGGGTTCCTGGTCCTGCTCGCCATTGCGGGCGCGTCGGTGCCCCGCTATGACGGTTCGCTCGACTACTCCACCCCGTATGCCTGGCCGACCGGGGCGCCGGCCTTCGTCCCGGCATGGACGCCGAGGCCGGCCCAGACGGCCGCACCCACCGCGACCCCGTCGCCCACGCCGAAACCAACGCCGATCCCGGGCATCGGCAAGAAGGTGGCGGCCGGTGACGGCTGGTGGGTGCGGGTCGACAAGGTCCAGCGGTGGCGGCCCTCGTGGTACCGCGAGCCCGGCTGGCGGCTGATCACGGCGTACGTGACGGTGGGGATGCCGGCCGTGGAGGACGGCTGCGCCTGGGGGGACATGTTCTTCGTCACGGCTCCCAGCGGCCGCGAGTACCAGGGCTTCCTCGACCAGCGGCTCCGGGAGCCGCAGCTCTTCGACTGCGCCGACTACCACCGCCGGACGCAGGCCAAGGGCTGGGTGACGTTCGAGGTTCGCGACAAGGACGCCAAGGGCCTTGTGCTCACGTCCTGCGTGCCCGAGATGTTCGGCTGCATGGAAGGACTGCGGATCCGGCTGTCCCGGTGAGCGCAGCGCGGCCAAGTCGGCGGTGAGCGGCGACTGCGAGGATGCCGACGAGACGCGATCACGCGGGACCTCACGTGCCCGACGACGCGGGCCGGGGATGCTCGTGGGTGTAACGTAAGGAGGTAAGGAACGCATTACCACGGAGCGAGCATGGCGGCAATCGCCAAGATCACGGCCAAGGGCCAGACGACGGTCCCGAAGGACGTTCGCACCGCCCTCCATGTCGGGCCCGGTGACCTGATCGCATGGGAGGTCGACGAGGACGGCACGGCGACCGTGCGTCGAGTGCAGCCGATGGACATCGAGTACCTCCGCGCCATCGAGGGGACCCTGGGCGAGTGGGCCGGCGCCGCAGACGAGGACGCATACCGTGACCTTTGACCGATACGTGGTCGTCCGCGTCCCGTTCCCGTTCACGGATCGCACCACCACCAAGAACCGTCCCGCGCTGGTGCTCTCCGATCCCGTGGCGTTCAACGCGCCTGCCGGTCATTCGGTCATGGCGATGATCACCTCCGACGAGAACGCGCCGTGGCCGCTTGACTGCCCGCTGGCCGACCTTGCGGCCGCAGGTCTCCCCGCGCCGTCCAAGGTCCGGTTCAAACTGTTCACGCTGGACCATCGCCTGGTCAGAGGTGGGCTTGGGAAGCTCGCTCCGGCGGACGCGGATCGCGTGGCTGCGGCCCTGGCGGAGCTGCTGGGCGGGTAGGCCACCCCCACGGAGAGCCGGTCGCGGGTGCGACGGCAGTCAGGGGACGATCGAGAACCGCCCGCCTGACAAGGGTCGCAGCACCTCGAAGTGGCGCCGGTCCAGCGTCGCGATGGTCCTGGTTCCCACCCGGTCCGCCAGCACCACGATCGAGGCATCGGCCACCCCGATGGACTGGTCCGAATACCGGTCGATGATCCGGCGAGCGAGCCCGAGGTCGTCCGCATCGAGCCCGGGCAGCTCCCATGCACCGCCGGCAAGCTCCCCGAGCACGGCGAGCTCCGCGGCTGTGCAGTGGCGCGTCGCCACCAGGTAGTCGAGCTCCGCCACGACATACGGCGACACCACCAGCGGCTCATCCGACTCGAGGATCACCCGCGTGACGGCGGCGTGGTCCGGCTCGTTGCGATCGAAGAAGGCGAGCATGGCGCTCGTGTCGACGATCATCGCTCCCCGAACCCGCGCAGGTGCAGGTCGATCTCACGGGCGACCGGCTCGTTCCCCGCGAACACGCCCGGCCGGGGGCGCGGCCGCGCGCCGGACACCGCGAGGCGAATGGCCTCCCGGATGACCTCAGCCTCCGAGACGCCTCGCTCCCGCGCGACGCGCCGCAGGCTGGTCTTGAGCTCGACGGGCAGGTAGACGGTGGTCTTGTCCACGAGCGTATGGTACCACCGGTGGCACCACCCATAACAGACGTGAGCGGCCTGGCGGAGCCGTCCCACCCGGTCTCAGCCGCCGAGCCCTGACTCCGGCGCGAAGGTCCGATGCCATGCGCGCTGCCTGTCCATCGCGTCGAGGTCCGACGTCGACCACGTGAAGTCAGGGTCCATCTCGGGGAGCGACGGGATCCGTGGGACGGTGCGGCCAATTCCCGGCCCGGGCACGTCGCCCGCACGGATGCGAAGCGCAACCGGGAGCCTCGGGACGCGGGAGATGCGCAGCCAGGTCACCTGGTCGCGCCCCGCGTACGGCTTGAGCCCCTCGATGATGTTCCTCATGGTCGCCGCGAGGGAGGATGTCGCTTCCCTGGCGATGTCGACGCCGACCTTCTTCTCGACGGGCGGCCGGCTCCAGGCGGCATGGACCACGGCACCCCAGGCCAACGCATCGGAGGCTGCCTCCTCGCGGGGAAGGATGTCGCTGGTCGCCACGAGGTCCGCGCCACCATCGAACGGGTCGTCGTCGTGCGGCATCGCGTTCCAGGCGAGCGAGATGCCGAGGCCGGGCACGGTCCGAGAGCGCTTCGTCGCCACGATCCTCTCGACGCCGACCACGCCCCGGCCGACGACACCGGCGTCCCGGAGACCCTCGAACGCGAGGGTCACCATGGCGTCGAGGGCAAGGTGGTCCTGCCCTGGCTCGAGCTCGAAGTCGAACCCGACCTCCGTGGCGCCCGGCCTGACCCCTCGCATGGCCGAGGCGATGGCGAGGCGCCACCCCGCGTCGTGCGGCGGGTTCTCGGCCGCCTGTGGCGACCCCTCGACCAGGAGGAACGTTGCGGCCGGCGTGGTGTTCGTCATGCGCTCCCCAGATTCGACGAGTCGAGAGCCCCGCCGCGGGCCCCCCAGGGTCATGCCTCGACCCGGAACAGCTCCACGTGCACCGGGTGGCCGTTCGCGACCAGAGCGCCACCGCGGACCCGCGTGCCGGCCAGCCGGACGTCGAAGCCCTCGCCGACCGACGGCCCCACGACGGCCTCGGACACCGAAGCTCCGGCCCGCTCCAGCATTCGGCCAAGCGCCCCCTCGTCCAGGTAGCGGTGCCGTGGCTTTGGGGCCACGCCGGCATCAACCGCGCGGCGATGGTCCGCGTACGCGGAGGCGGCCCCTTCGATCAGGCGCGGCCACTGCTCCGCGAGCGTCGACGGCGCATCGAACAGCTCCGCGGCCACGAGCTTGCCGCCGATCCCGACGGCGATCCCGCTCGCCCCCGCGGGGCAGGGGAACGCCCGCACGAGCGCTCCGAGGTCGATCGCCTCGCGAGCGTAGAGGTCGTGGAGGGCCGCGGTCCGCGAGTGGACGCCGATCCGGGCCTCCTTGGCGGAGATCTCCTGCCAGACCGCTCCCTGGTCCGCAGCGTACGACCGCTGCACCGGCGCGCTGTCCGGGGCATCGGCGGCCATCTGCCGCTCCAGCATCGCAACATCGGCGAGCTGGTCGCTCATCCGGGCCCGCATCAGGTAGTCCACCTTGCGCGAGGTCGAGAACGCGTACCCCTGGTTCCAGCGCCCGAGCTCGAGGCACGAGACCGGGATCGCCGTGACCGCCGCCGCAGGCAGCCAGACCGTGATGTTGATGATCCGGTTCTGCTTGCCGCCCACGACCGTGTCGCCCGCGAAGATCACGACGGGCTTCGTCCTGGTCACGGCCTCGATGGTCGGGACCTCGCCCGACCCCTGCTCGCGCAGCTCCAGGTCGCCCGCCGCGGCGGCCGTCGTCGCGGTCTCGTACGCGGCGTCCCGCGCCGCACCCCACTCGAGCGCCGTGATGACCAGCCCATCCTTGGACATCGTCACCAGCGGCCTGACCGACGCCAGCGCGTCGCGAACCTGGTCCCGCACCTGTTGGTCGTTCGTCAATTGCCCCTCCATTCCATCGATACCGTATGGGCCGGTCGTGCCACCTTGGCTGTCACGACTCAGCTCCCCGTGGCGGATCCACGGCCGCCTCGAGCTCCCGCGTCGCCCGCAGGCAGACCGCCCGCATGCCGGCGCAGTCGAAGCGGTTGTGCTCGACGAGGCGATCCCAGCGCGCGTGCTGCGTGGCGGTCGGCGGGAGCCCCCGCTCGAGCCGGGGCCGGAGGTCGCGGATCGTGTCGCCCACGTGGCCCGGCTCCGCGTCGTCGGGCACGGCGTACCCGATGAGGGCGAGGTAGTCGTCCAGGTGCCCCGGCTCCGGCCTGTCCCCGCGGTGGAGCTTATTGCGCCAGTACTCGGCAAACGCACGTGCATTGGCGTAGCGAGCCTCGAATCGCTCGACGAGCCCCAGGTCCTCGTCGCGCAGGCTGCGGACCACCCTGAGGTCGTGCTCGCTCCAGGACACGATCCGCCGGTCGCCGTGCTCGGCGCGTCGGACGACGTTCTCGACGCAGTCGCGGAGCGGGAGGTAGCGCGGCACGAGCCCCGCGAACACCCGATCCACGACGTCCTGCTGCACGTAGGGCCGCGCTCCCCGGCCCTGGCGGTGGATGCCCAGGAGGACGGGCGGCTGGTCCTTGCCGCCCTCGAAGTCGATGTACAGGGCGCGGAGCGCCTCGGCGGCAGAGAGCCGTTTGAAGGACTTCGGCTGGTCAGTCAATGCACATCATCACGCCGTTGGAATCCTCGTCCCAGTGTTCAGCTGTGGACCGGCACCCGGGGCATCGTGCCGGCGCGTCGTAACGGAACGTCCCGCCGCAGCCACACCGGCCCAACGTTGCCTCGGCTTCGGCGTGGTACTCGTCCCTCGTCAGCATCCTGCCCGGGTACTCCGCCTGGATCCGGCGGTCCATTCCGGCACGGGCAAGGGCGTACGGGCCTGGCAGCCCCTTCACGAACCCGAGGTGGATGTCGCCCAGTTCCTGGTGGCTCACCGACTTCGTCGTACCGCACGTGTCGCAGTGCAGGAGGTCGAACATGAAGCCGCCGCCGTCCATGGCCATGAAGTGCGTCCCGCACGCCCTGCAGATGAAGCTCGAAGCACTGCCCATGTGCCACCTCTGCTGCTGCCCCGACGGTCTCGGCGCCGAGGTCCTTCTACTTGCATGTGGCACCTTGTCAAGGGGGCGGCAACGTAGTTGCCCGCGATCCCGGGCGCCCGCGCACGCGAGGGCGGGTGCGTGCACGCGACCGGTCCACGTCGGCCCGTGCCATCAGAGCTGACACTCCTCGGGCGGACGATGACCCCGTGATCGACACCACTGCTCCCGCTGACCTCGCGACCTTGCCACTGCCGGCGCGCGAGAGCCACTCCTCGCTCTCGACGTATGCCTCGTGTCCGCGCCGGTACGCCTTCCGGTACGTGGAGCGGCTGCCGGGCGAGGTGCCGCACTGGTGGTTCACCTTCGGGTCGGCCGTCCACCGCGCCTTCGAGGCGTTCGACCGGGCCAGGATCGGCGCCCGGCGGGAGGACACGCCGCCACCCGGGTACGACGTCCTCGAGCGGGCCTTCGGCGAGGCGGTCGATGCCGCCGGCTGCGACCCCGACGATGCCGCCCGGTACCGCGCCCGTGGTGCGCCGGCCCTGCTGGCGTACCTGGAGCGAGCCGTCACGTCCGACGCGGAGCCCGTCGGGGTGGAGCTCGGCTTCGGCGTGGACATCGCGGTGGCGGACGATGAGACCCCGGTGCGCTTCGTCGGCTACATCGACCGCATCGACCGCCGGCCCGACGGCGCCATCGAGGTCATCGACCACAAGACAGGCAGGCTGCGGACCCAGGCGGACGTGGACCGGGACCTCCAGCTCACGGCCTACGCCTTCGCCTGCGCCCGCGGCGGCCTCCGGGACCCGGAGAGCGGTGAGGTCCTGCCGCCCGCGGCACGTCTCGGCCTCCACTTCGCCGAGAGCGGGGTCATGGTCTGGACCACCCGGTCGGCCGATGAACTCGACGCCTTCGGTGCAAGCCTCGTCGCCGAAGTCGGGGCCATCCGCCGTCGGGAGTTCGAGCCGCGCGCCGGGACCGCGTGCCGCTGGTGCGAGTACCGCGCCGCGTGCCCCGATGCGGCACCATTGGTGCCATGAGCGATCCGACACCCGCTCCGATCGACCGGCATGAGTTCGACGCCGCCTCGCTGATGGCGGAGCACCCGCCTCGCGTCCACAACGTGAACAAGCAGGTTGTGCTCGATATCGCGTGCTCGCCCGGTGCCGTCCACCGGGGTACGATCGGGTACACACGCTGGGCGGCCATGGCGCTCCCGGAGGTCCTCGACCCGGTGCCCGATGACCTCGTCCGGTCGGTGCCCGGCTTCTTCGACTACGAGCGAGTTCTCGAGGGAGACGACGTCGTCGAGTGGCACGTGAACTTCGCGGACCCATACCTCTTCGTCGCCTACGCCGGCGGCCTGTTCGCCCAGGACGAGATGCAGGTGGCCGAGCACCCGGGCCTGGCCGCGCTCAAGCAGGCGCTCACGGCGGCCGATGTCGAGACCCGGACCGATGGGCCGGCTGGACCGACGCCGGTGCTCGTGACCGGCGTCGAGCGGCGGGTTGCCATCGAGACGAACCGCGACGAAGCTGCCGGGCGCCCGCACGGCCTCTACGGCAACGCATTCGGCACCGCCGATCCCGACGCGGTCAGGCGGGCGACGACCCCCATCGACCCGCCGATCGTCACCAACGTCCTCGCGATCGCGGCGATCGCCGGCGACCGGAGCCGGTGCGGCGAGCAGTACACGGCCGACGAGATCCGCAGGACGCTCGTCACCGCGCACACGGGCTTCCGTGCCGCCGTCGTGGAGTCGGAGCGGCTGACCGGTGGACCCGCGAGGGTTGTCATCCATACCGGCCACTGGGGCTGCGGCGCGTTCGGTGGTAACCGTGTGCTGACGGCGCTGCTCCAGGTTGTGGCCGCCGAGATGGCCGGGCTCGAGCGCCTCGTGTTCCACACGGGCTCGCCGCGCGGCGACGCCCCACTTGCCGATGCGCGGAGCCGCATCGCGAAGCTGACCGGGAGCGAGCCGATTGCGACGGCGGACCTGCTCGCCGCCATCGAGGCGCAGGGCTTCGAGTGGGGTACGAGCGACGGGAACTGAGGGCTGTTCGGACCGCCTAAAGGATCAGAATGGGCCATCGCACGCCGAGAGCGCTACCGCAGAGTCCGCCAGTAGCCGTCATCTACCAGCCGTCAATGGGGGACATCTCGTGGCAACCGTTGAAGCGACCACCCAGAAGGTCCAGCGGATCCTCGCTGCCGAGTTCAACAACGTCTTGCTCGCCAAGGACGGCTTCGCCCTCGACCAGGGGAGCACACGCGTCAACATCGAGGTCAAGGATTGGGGCAAGGACCCCAACGGCGACCCGTCGAGCATCGTGCGCATCTGGGCGCCCGTTGTCCGAGAGATCAAGCCGACGCCCGAGTTCTTCAAGTGGGCGGCGACCGAGGGGCAGCAGTACATCTTCGGGTCGGTCACCGTGATGGAGGCGGAAGGCGGCAAGGAATGTCTCGCCGCGTTCGACCACACGCTCCTCGGCGACTACCTGGATCCGGCCGAGCTCTGCTCCGCGATCGTGCTCGTCGCGATGACCGCGGACGAGATGGACGACACGGTCCGCTCGAAGTTCGGCGGCAAGCGCTACACGGACCAGTAGGTGGCCCTCCGCGACACGCTCCAGGACGAGGCGATCGCGATCGCCAAGGCGTGCTCTCATCCATGCGTGGAGCCGAGACACGTCCTCTGGGCAATTGTCCAGGTCGTCGACTCCGATGCGCTCTCCGGTATCACGGCGGCGACGGTTCGCCCGTATCTCGAACCCTCGGGCGACGCAGTCAATCCGCCCGCCATCAGTGAGGCCGCGCAAGCCTCGATCGACCTCTGCACCTCTGTCGATGCCGCGGCCGCCGA
>Ga0315271_10002906_pt1 | contig 10786 bp, 11 predicted proteins | sample C3_top_MG_FD_204664 | JGI IMG/M metagenome (GOLD analysis project Ga0315271, IMG submission 204664) | Sediment microbial communities from Yellowstone Lake, YNP, Wyoming, USA - C3_top | ecosystem: Environmental > Aquatic > Freshwater > Lake > Sediment | place: USA: Wyoming | collected 2017-08-01
CACCGTGGAGCAGCCGGACTCCGTCTGGCTGCGGGGTGTGGCCGAACACCACGCGCTCGATGCCTGCTGCCTGGAACCCGGCGAACGCACCGGCCCGCCACGAGCTTCCGAAGAACACGTCCCGGATCCAGAGGTGCTCGAGCGTCGTCCGGCCCAGGTCGTCCGGGCCGTGGCCCGGGACGAGCCCGCCGTGGACGAAGAGGACATCGCGCCAGCGGACCGCGTGCGGCAGGGCGCCCAGCCACCCGATGATCCCCGGAGCGGTCTCCTCGATGCGGGCCACCGAGGCCCGGGGGTTGCCCGGATCCAGCGCATCGACGCCGAACGAGCGGAGGGTCGCCTGCCCGCCGTACGCCAGCCACAGCTCGAACGTGGTGGCGGCGCCCGTCGCCAGGCCATGGAGCAGATGCTCGTGGTTGCCGCGGGCGAGAAGGACAGCTCCGCCGGCCGCGTCCGCCTCGCGCTGCAGCCGCCGCAGGAGCGCCACCACCCGCCGGCTCGCGGCCCCGCGGTCGAGGTAGTCGCCGCATCCGATGAGCGCGGTCCCGGGCACGGCGGCCCACCGCAGGTCCAGGTCCACCAGCCCGCTCTCGATGAGGGCCGTCTCGAGCCCCGTCGCCACGCCGTGCGGGTCCGAGAACGCCCAGACCGCCCAGTCGTCGGGCACGCGGACCAAGGGCGCTGACGCCGCGGGCCAAGGGGACGACGCGGCCGACGGGGACGCCCCGGCCGGCGCTGACGAGACGACCGCGCCCGCGGGCTCGTGCGCGCTAGACTTCCGAGCGTCAGAGCCCACCGGAGCCTCCATGCCTGAAGACAGTGTCATCTCGCGCAGCGTCCTCGCCGAGCAGGTGAAGGATCGCCTGCTCCAGGACATCCTGTCGGGCAGGTATCCCCCGCATTCCCGCATCGTGGAGACGCGCGTCGCCCGCGAGCTTGGCACGAGCCAGGCGCCGGTCCGGGAGGCGCTCCGCGGTCTCGAGGCGCTGGGCGTGGTGGAGATCCTGCCATTCCGCGGCGCCCGGGTGCGGCGGCCCGAGGTCCAGGAGCTGCTCGAGGCGTACGCGGTGCGCTCCCAGCTGGAGTCCCTGGGAGCCCGGCTCGGCATCCCGCGGATGACGGACCGGGACCTGGCCGAGATCGAGGCGCTTCACGCCACGATGCAGCGCGCCGCCGAGACGGGCGACCGCCACGAGGTCGCCGTCCACGACGCGGCCTTCCACGCGCGGCTGCTGGCCCTCGCCGGCAACCGGACGCTGGAGCGCGTCTGGCAATCCCTCGAGCCGTTCTCCCGCACCTACATCACGCTCATCGCGCCGGGCGCGGACGCGAAGTGGACGGCGGACCTGCACCCGCGCATCCTGGCCGCCGTGCGGACCCGTGACCCGGAGGCGGTGGCCGCCGCGCTGCGGCACCATTTCGACGAGGCGTCAGCGCACCTCGCAGCGGGCTGGCAGCCAGACGACGAGGCGGCAGGGGTCCGGGCGCGCTCCGCTGGACGGCGCCCCGCGACCGCGACCGCGACAACGACCGCGGACGCCGGACGCCGGACGACGCCGGACGCCTGACGCCGGACGCCGGACGCCGGACGCCGGACGCCGGACGACGCTCAGGCGCGGCCGAGGATCGCGAGCACCTGGTCGGCGACCCGGGCGGCGGACAGCCCGTAGATGTCGAGCAACTCGTCGTTGGGGCCCGACTGGACGTACGTGTCCTGGAGCCCGATCCGGTTGAGCTGTGTCGGGCGGTGCTCGCCAAGCACCTCGGCCACCGCGCCGCCCAGCCCGCCAAGCACCGTGTGCTCCTCGACGGTGATCACGCGGCCCGTCTGCGCGGCCGCGGCGACGATCGCCTCGGCGTCGAGCGGCTTGATGGTCGGGACGTGGAGCACGTGGGCGCTCACGCCCCGGGCGGCCAGGAGCTCCGCAGCGTCCACGACGCGCGGGGTCTGGGTTCCGGTCCCGATCAGCGTGACGTCACGCCCTTCGCGAACCACGACCGCCTTGCCGAACTCGAAGCGGTAGCCCGCGTCGAACAGCCGTGCCGTGGCGTCACGGACGAGGCGCACGTAGCAGGGGCCCACGTAGGACGCCGCCCAGCGCAGGGCAAGGGCCGCCTCCACGTCGTCGGCCGGGGCCACGGTGACCATGCCCGGCATGACCCGCATGATCGCGAGGTCGTCCACGATGATGTGGCTCATTCCCGTCTGGCCCGTGAACATCCCGGCGTACCCGGGGGTGATCTTCACGTTGGCGCCGGTCTGGGCGATCAGCACGCGGATCTGGTCCAGGGGCCGAACGACCGCGAACGAGACGAACGTGCTCACAAACGGGATCAGGCCCATCGTGGACAGGCCGGCGGCCACGCCCAGCATGTTCTGCTCGGCGATGCCCATCTGGAGGTAGCGGTCCGGGTGGGCGGCCTCGAAGATGTCGGCCCGCGTGGAGGTGCCCACGTCCCCGTCCAGCATGACGATGCGAGGGTCCTCCGCGGCCAGGGCGGCAACGGTTTCGCCAAAGACCTCGCGCATCGCGCGACCCATCGGCAGCGTCATCGGGCGCCCCCGATCCCGTCCACGGGCTCGCCCAGCTCGGCCATCGCGATCTCGAACTCCTCGGGCTTGATGGCACGGGTGTGCCAGAAGTAGTGGCCCTCCATGTAGGAGACCCCCTTGCCCTTCACCGTGTGCGCGACGACCGCCGTCGGACGCCCGTCGCCCAGCGCGGCCTCGCGCAGCACGCGCAGGACGGCCGGCATGTCGTGTCCGTCCACCTCGAGGACCCGCCAGCCGAACGCGGCCCACTTGCCGGCCAGCTCGCCCGGGACCTGGGGAGGGATGCGCCCGTCAGGCCCGTCGCCCCGCCAGCCGAACTGCTGGAGCTTGTTGTGGTCGATGATCGCGACCAGGTTGTCCAGCCCGTAGCGGGACGCGGCCATCGCGGCCTCCCAGACCTCGCCCTCCTGGCACTCGCCGTCGCCCAGCATCACCCAGGCGCGGACATCGCGGCCGGTGAGCCTGGCGCCGAGGGCCATGCCCATGGCGGCGGAGATCCCCATGCCCAGCGACCCGCTCGACATGTCGAGGCCGGGCAGGCGGGTCATGTCGGGATGGCCCTGCAGCCGCGAGTGAGCGGCGTCGAAGGTCAGCAGCTCCTCGACCGGGAAGTAGCCCCGGAGCGCCAGCGCGGCGTAGAGCGCGATCGAGGAGTGGCCCTTGGACAGGATGAAACGGTCGCGGTCGGGCCAGTCGGGCTCGTCCGGGCGGATCCGCATCTCCGAGAAGTAGAGCGCGGCCAGGACGTCGGCCGCGGAGAGGGGACCGCCGAGGTGCCCGGCCCGGGCGTGGTTGACGGCCCGCACAAGCTCCACGCGGATCCGCCGAGCGGCCTCCTCCAGGCGCGCGATCTCGGCGGCATCGGGCTCGATGGACCCGGCCGGCAGGGGAGTGGCGCCGCCGGCGCTCACTTCGGGTCCTTCTTCTCGTACGAGCCCGAGACCACGGGCGGGGAGAAGAGACACAGGAGCTCCAGCGGCTCCGGGCCGTCGGCCTCGGTCGCGTGGAAGGTGCCGGGGGGCACGTGCACCACGACACCGGGCTCTACCTCGGCGGTCCCGGCCGAGGTCACGATGCGGCCGCGTCCCGCGGTGCAGTAGATCGTCTCCTCCTCGGCCGCGTGGACGTGCCCCTCGGGCTTGGAGCCGGCGGGGTACACGGAGACGCCCAGGGACACCAGGCTCGAGACGCCGTCCCGGGGTCCGAAGTACGAGTGCCAGACGCGTCCGGGGAGCGGGACCTTCTCGGCGTCGTCGCGGGTCAGGCGCGTGATCATCGGATACCTCACCGTCCGGCCGTCGGGAAGACCCGACGAGACTAACAATCGATTATCGAGGATACGCAGCGGGACGACTGCGGTCAAGGCCCTTCCGACGTGCTCCCTTCCGGACGACAATCGTGCGCACCGTGTCGTGTGCATCATCGATTATCGAGAATACGGGACATGCGCGCCTTGGTCAACGACGGTCATGCGCAGCGGGTTCCGGGTTCGCGCCTGGCGGGTTCGCGCCTGGCGAGTTCGCGCCGGCAGGATCGCGCCTGGCGAGTTCGCGCGGGGACCTCGCGTCGGCGGGCTCGCGCCCACACTGGCCGTCTGCAGGTCGTTCCAAGAATGCGGAACGATTTCGTCGTCGGCAGACCTGTTCCGCTTGCGTGGAACCATCTGCAGGAGGGCCGCAGGAAGTGGTCGAATCCCGCCGGGCAGGGGTCGTCTGCCGATGGTCTGGCGCGCAGTTTGGGAGAGTGGGCAGGTCAGTCCTCGGGACCGAACAACCGGGCCCAGCCGTCGTACGCGCGCAGGCCGATGACCTCGAACGTCAGCCGGCCGGCTCGGACGAACGGGAGCGAGTCGAGCGCCTGGCGGGCCGCAGCTTCATCGACCGCCTCGAGGATCATCACGCTCTGGCGGACGCCCATCCTGAAGCTGATCTCTCGCACGATCCCGGCCTGGTGGAGCTCCCAGGCCCGCCGCGCCTCGGCGCGCCCGAGGGCGACGGCTTCGTCAGAGGAGAGGCCGGGAAAGGTGCTGTCAACCTCGGAGCCGAGGGCCAGGAAGCGCATCGCAGGATGGTAGCGGCCCCGTCGTCCGGCCGCGCCGTCAGATCGGGACGGCGAACGCCACCATCACGACGGCGACGGACGAAACGATCTCCACGATCCCGACGTGGACCGGTCGCAGCGGCTTCGGGCCGGAGGCGAGCCGGCGTTGGACCACGGGCAGCGCGGCGGCCCGGCCGGCGAGCAAGAGCGCCAGGACCGCGTACGCGGCGGGGAGCGCCAGCGCCGCGAGCACCACCAGGACCACGTGGAACCCGACGGAGAGCGCCGCGAATCCGCTGTTCCCACGCTCGCGCAGGACCGAGCGCACCACGAGCACCGTGCCGAACAGGTATCCGGCGGCCACCAATGTGTATGGGACGACCCGCGCGAGGTCGAACTCACCAGAGACGCAGGCCGCCGCCGGCACCAGCACCAACGCCTGCACGACCTGCGCCAGGCTGTTGGCGAGGTCCCGTCGAGTCCCGGGCTGCGCTCCGCGGAAGACGATGAGCCCGGTGGGCACCACCACCAAGAGGACTGCGAGCAGGGCGGGGAAGGAGATCGCGAGCAGGAGCCCGAGGGAGGCGAACGCGACGCCGTAGACGGCGATCGGGGCGCGGTACTCGGGCGGGCGCCTGCCCCGGGACCACGTCTGCAGGGTGGCCGAGAAGAGGTAGCCCGTGAGCGCGGCCGCGGCGACCGCCAGCTGCCAGGGGCTCGGCCGGCTGGCAGCCACGCCAAGGAGGACCGGCAACAGGAGCATCGCCCACGCACCGTGCTGGCGGGGCACCCACAGGCGATGACCGGAGACACGGCGGAGCGCTGGACGAGCGGTGGTTGTCACGTCCTCACCCTAGCGCAGGACGGCAGCCGTGACCGAAGCCCTCGGTCTCGGTGTGGCGGGCCATGGCCAAGTTGACCCTGCGCCTCGATGAGCGCCTGATCGACCGGGCCAAGCGCTACTCCGGCCGGTCTGGCAAGTCGGTCTCCCAGCTGGTCTCCGACGACTTCGCCCTCATCGAGTCAGACGGCCCCACTCCCGGCACAGAACGCACGCCCCGCGTTCGAGCGATGATCGGCTCGCTCAAGGGTGCCTCGACAACGGAAGGCGACTACCGGCGCCACCGGCAATGATCCCGCCGCCCAGACCTCGTAGTGGCAAGACCCGATCTGGGCATGGCGTCGCGCCAAGTCGTCTCGGGGCGGCCCGAATCGGGCCGCTGATCAGGTGATGGGGTGGCCAACGGGTCTCGAACCCGTAACCTTCGGAGCCACAATCCGATGCTCTGCCTATTGAGCTATGGCCACCACGAGATCAGATTCGGCGTCGGGGGATCGCGTCGGACCACCGCTGGCACCTTGTCTGCGCCGCGAGAGTGTACCCGACCTCGGTTCGGTGGCGGGTTCCGTCCGACCCCTTGAGCCCCGCTTGTCATTCGGCCCTGCACCCATTGTCCGATCGAGTCGGGCCTCGCACAAGTACCCCGGCCGTCGAAGTTGGCCACGATCGGTAGCTGATTCCAGATGGCAGCAACCACGTCGGGCCGACGCCTGACCGTTGGGTAGTCGCCCATCACCCTAGCGCGTGAGCGGCCCGGATTACGCAGCAACAGGACAGGCGAGTGCCCGTGATTGGGCGGCGGTCGATGCCAGGTCCCGATCGAGTCATCTCTGCCATGTCGCAGGGGTTCCACCGCTCCCCATGTGCGTGGCCGGTGGGTGGCCGGGCCTCGTCGGCGAGACCCCGGCCACCCATATGGTCGGCTCAGTGCTCGACGACCTTGGGGAGCGTCCTGGCCTCGGCCACCCAGCCCTCGACCTCCTTCTCGGAGGGGTTGCGGCGCACGATCTTGTGCTCGTCGTTGTACTTCGCCAAGGCCGCGGTGAGAGTTCCGGGTGGGATTGCGACAGGTCCAGTGCAAGTCCGCTCGAGGAGCGGGGGCTGGCCGAGCGACTCGGGTACACCCGCCTCGCCTACACGTGGGAGACACCGTTCATCGTCCCGCGGCTCCCGCGTCGGTCGCATCGGTCGGCTCGGCCGGCGGCCAGCGGTGCCCGAAGTCGTTGACCGCCGAGCCGATCGACAGGTAGACACGATCCTCACTCAGTTCATCCATCAGGCCCGTCTTCCGCAGGCGGTCCCGGACCGTGCCCCTGACCTGCGCCACCAGGACCTCGATCGAGCGCGAGCGGAGGTCACCGATGAGCTCGAACAGCATGTCCGTCGTCGTCACGTCGAGGTCCGCGGTGGCCGCAAGGTCGATGAGCACACCGCGCGGTGGCGGCTCCTGGGCCGCCACGATGTCAAGGATCTGGCCCTTGGCGACGTTGGCGTTGAAGAAGTACAGCGGTGCATAGGCCGCCCGGCGGCGGGCCCGCAAGGCTCGGCATCACTCTCGCGGTGTGATGCGGAGCCGGGTGGCATACCGTCTGATGTCGCAGGGCGACGCATGCGTCGCCGTGGCCTCACCCGTCCGTCACCACGTTGCGAGGATGCAGCCCATGACCCACCCTGCCGCGCCGACCGGGATCGCCGGACGCCTCGCAGCCAGGATCCCGGCGATCGGGCTTGTGCGCACCTACGAGCGGTCCTGGCTGCGGCTGGACGTGCTGGCGGCGGTCACCGTCTGGGCGCTGCTGGTCCCGCAGGCCCTCGCGTACGCGCAGCTGGCGCAGGTGGATCCCGTCGTCGGGCTGTACGCGGCGATGGGCGCAGCGGTCGGCTACATCCTGCTGGGCGGCGTCCGCAGCATGAACGTGGGACCCGAGGCGACGGTCGCCCTGCTCACGGCATCGGTCGTCGCCCCGATGGCAGGAGGCGACACGGCCCGCTTCCTCGCCCTGACCGCAGGCCTGGCCCTCATGACCGGCATCTGGATGCTGCTGGCCGGCGTGGTCGGCCTGGGGTTCGTGACCCGCTTCCTGTCGCGCCCGCTGCTGCTCGGATACGTCGCGGGCTCGGCGATCGTGATGATCGTGAGCCAGCTGGACAGCCTCATCGGCATCAAGCTCGTGGCGCAGGACGACACGCTGGCGGAGCTCTCCGAGACGCTCCGCCGGCTGAACGAGACGGACCCGACGACGCTCCTGGTCGGGCTCGGCGTCATCGGCGTCGTGCTGCTGGTGCGCCGGATCGACCGCCGCCTGCCCGCCTACCTGGTCGCCGTCCTTGCGGCGATCGTGGTGAGTGCCGTCGCCGACCTCGAGGGGAAGGGCGTGGCTGTGGTCGGAACGATCCAGGCCGGTCTTCCTGCCATCGGGCTGCCGGCGGTGGGGCTGTCGGACCTCGCCTCGCTGGCCGTCCCGGCGATCGGCATCGCCCTGCTCGTCTACGCGGACAGCGGCGTGACCGGCCAGGTGCTCGGCAAGCGCGGCGGATACACGGTGGACGGGAACCAGGAGTTCCTGGGGCTGGGCGCCGCGAACATCGGGGCTGCCCTGACGAGCGGGTTCCCGGTCAACGGCAGCCAGTCGCGCAGCTTCACGGCCGCGGACGTCGGGGCGAAGTCGCAGGCGATGAACATCGGCGTGCTGCTGCTGGTGATCCTGACCCTGCTGTTCCTGACGCCCCTGTTCGCGCCGCTGCCGAAGTCGGCGCTGGCCGGGGTCATCATCGTGGTGGCGTGGGGACTGTTCGAGCCGGTCGCCTTCCGCGAGCTGGCCCGGGTCGACCGCCGCGAGCTGGCCCTGGCCCTGCTGGCCGCAGCGATCGTGGTGGCCGTGGGCATGATCGCCGGTGTCCTGGTGACCATCCTGCTCTCGCTGTTCATCGTGGCGGTGCGGGCGGCACAGCCCCACCGCGCGTTCCTGGTGCGGGTGCCCGGCACGGACAGCTTCCGGAGCGTGGACTCGGTGGAGGGCGGCGTGGCCGTGCCCGGCCTGGTCGTCTACCGGTTCGACGGGCCGCTCTTCTTCGCGAACGCCCAGCTGCTCGCCGACGATATTGATGCCGTCGTCGCCAAGGGCGCGGGTCCGGTGCCAGTGCGTTGGGTCGTCATCGATGCCGAGTCCATCGGCGACGTCGACTCCACCGGGGCCGGCACGCTGGCCGACCTGGCCGACGAGCTCCGGGAGCGGGGGGTCACGCTGGCACTGGCGCGGGTCAAGGCGCCGGTCGTCGCATACCTGGAGCGGGCCGGCGTGATGGAGAAGATCGGCGCCGGGCACGTCTACATCGAGACCGACGATGCCGTCGCCGCGTTCGAGGCGAGCGGCGCGGCCCCGGCACCAGGGAGTCCCGCCCGGTGAACGTCCGTCGGTACGTGCCCATCCTGTCGTGGCTGCCCGCCTACGACCGCTCCTGGCTCAGGTTCGATGTGATCGCGGGCCTGACGCTGTGGGGCCTCGTGGTCCCCGAGGGGATGGCGTATGCCGGGATCGCGGGCATGCCGCCCCAGGCGGGCCTGTACACGCTGGTCGTCTCGCTCCTCGTGTACGCGCTGTTCGGGACGTCGCGCCACCTCAGCGTCGGCGGAACCTCGGCGACAGCGGCACTGCTGGCGTCGTCCGTCGCGGCGGCGCTGGTCGCCTCGGCGTTCGCCACCGCGTCCGATCCGCAGGCCTACCCGGCGTACGCGGCGGCCTTCGTGCTCGTCACCGGGCTGGTGTTCCTCGTGGCCGGGATCGCGCGCCTGGGCTTCATCACCCAGTTCCTGTCCAAGCCCGTCATGGACGGCTTCGTCGTCGGCCTGGCGGCGTTCGTGGCGGTCGGGCAGCTGAACAAGCTGTTGGGCGTCGAGAAGCCGGAGGGCAACACGATCGAGAAGCTCGTCGGCATCGTCCGTGAGCTGCCCGAGGCGAACCCGACGACCTTGGCCGTGGGGGCACTCGCCCTGGCGGCGCTGTTCTTCCTGCCCCGCCTGAGCAAGCGGCTCCCATCGGGTCTCGTCGTGCTGTTCGGGGCGATCGCCTTGAGCTCCGTGCTCGACCTGGCGGGGCGCGGCGTCGAGGTCGTCGGCGCCCTCCCGCAGGGGCTCCCGACCCCCGCGCTGCCGGTGGTGCCGCTCGAGGACTACCTCGGGATGGTGCTGCCCGCCATCGGCGTCCTCCTCGTGGCCTTCAGCGAGTCGCTCGGCGTCGCCCACGAGTTCGCGGAGAAGCATGGCTACGAGGTGGACTCCGACCAGGAGCTCAACGCCCACGCGGTCGTCAACCTCGGCAGCGCCCTGTTCGGCGGCCTGCTCGCCGCGGGGAGCATGTCGAGCTCGGCCGTCAAGGAGGGCGCCGGCGCGCGCTCGCAGGTCGCCAACCTCGTGGCCTGGGCCGCGACCATCGTGACCCTGATGTTCCTCACACCGGTGTTCACGAGCCTGCCCGAGGCCGTGCTGGGCGCGCTCATCATCCACGCGGTCTGGCACATCCTCTCGTCGCGGAAGCTCCTGAAGCTGCGCCAGGAGGCCCCCGTCGAGGTGTGGTTCGGGGTCCTGGCGCTCGCCGGCGTGGTGTTCATCGATGTCCTGCAGGGCATGATGATCGGCCTGCTGGTTTCGCTGGCGTTCGTCGTCTACCGGTCGAGCCGGCCGCACCTCTCGTCGCTCGGGCGGGTTCCCGGTGTCCCGGGGGCGTACTCGGATCTGGCGCGACATCCGGAGAACGCTCCCGTGCCGGGCGTCCTCATCGTCCGGCTCGACGCTCCGATGTACTACGCCAACGCACTCACCGCGCGCGACCGCCTGAAGGCGATGATCCGCGAGGCCAGGCCCTCGCCGAGGGCGGTCATCCTCGACGCCGAGGGGCAGGACGACCTGGACCTCACGAGCGCGCAGGTGCTGAAGGGCCTGGTCGCGGAGCTGCACGCAGACGGCCTCGCGGTCTCCTTCGTCAACGTGCACGCACCGGTGCTCGCACGCGCCCGCGAGACGGGGCTGCTCGAGGCCGCGGGCGGCGATCGTGTCTTCGCCACGGTGGACCAGGCCGTGCGGGAGCTCGAGCAGCACGCGAGCCCACCCGGCGACCAGGATCGGGCAGGAGGACGGCCATGAGCTGGCGGGCTCGCTTCCGGGTCCAGCAGTACGTCAAGAGCAGCCTGTGGGTGGCGCCCCTCGTCGCCGGCCTGGGCGGGCTCGTCCTCGCCGAGCTCGCGTACCGGCTCGAGGGGACCGGCGACATCCCGTTCCTCCAGTACTCGCCGGAGACCGCCACGGCCGTCGTGTCGGCGACGATCGCGGCGGTGGTCTCGCTGACCGGCTTCGT
>Ga0315271_10002907_pt1 | contig 10785 bp, 10 predicted proteins | sample C3_top_MG_FD_204664 | JGI IMG/M metagenome (GOLD analysis project Ga0315271, IMG submission 204664) | Sediment microbial communities from Yellowstone Lake, YNP, Wyoming, USA - C3_top | ecosystem: Environmental > Aquatic > Freshwater > Lake > Sediment | place: USA: Wyoming | collected 2017-08-01
GCCTGCGCCGAGTGGCCCCTGGACTCCGAACATCACCTCGTTCGTGTGGGTGCTCTGATTCCAGATGTTGCTGAACCAAGGCCGGTAGTTGGGGTCGATCTGTGTGATCGCGTTCTGACCACCTGAGTCGGCGCCGCCGAACTCGGCCCCGGGCTTCAGGACCAGTCCGGCGATGGGCAAAGCGACGACCACCGCCAGCACGACGATGGTGATGATGGTCAGCTTCTTCATCACGCCACCTGTCCGTGCCGAAGCAACCCGATCTCGTCGAGCTCGGACCGGCTGTACTTGACCAGGTACGCCATGATGAGCACGGTCAGCAGTCCCTCGCTGACAGCGAGCGGGATCTGGGTGACCGCGAAGATGCCCATGAACTTGGTCGCCGAGCCGGCAAACCCGCTGCTGGGGTCGGGGAACGCCCAGGCGAGCTGCATGGCGGTCGTCACGTAGGTGAGGAGGTCGGCGAGCGCGGCAGCGAGGAAGACGCTGAGCCACATCGGCCAGCCGAGATGCCGGGTGCCCTTGTAGACGCCGTAAGCCACGAACGAGCCGACGATGGCCATGGAGAACGTGTTGGCGCCCAGCGTGGTGATCCCGCCATGCGCCAGCAGGAGCGCCTGGAAGGTCAGGACGATGGTGCCGAGGATCGTCATGATCCAGGGGCCGAAGAGAATGGCTCCCAGCCCGACACCTGTCGGGTGCGAGCAACTCCCCGTAACAGACGGAATCTTCAGCGAGGAGAGCACGAAGCAGAAACCGCCGGCTGCGCCGAGCAGGAGCAGCGTGCTGCGCTTCTCGCGCACCAGCTTGCTGAGGTCACGGACGCCCTTGATCCAGAACGGCACGCAGAGGAGGTACCAGAGCAGGCAGAACGTGGCCGGCAGGAATCCCTCCATGATGTGCATCGCTACCGTGCGGAATACCACCCCAACCTCCTTCGGTCGCACCCAGATCCCCGTGACCCTCTGGCGCGACATCGCCGATGATTGAGAATCATTATCGTTTCATCGTGGTGTGTCAAGCTGCATCTCTGTTGTTTCTGCGTGTCTATAGAACTCGACAATGAGACGGGTTCTCGTCACGTAGCTTGGCTCAGGCCGAGCCGCTGGGTGAAGCTCTGAGCCACCGATGCCGGCGAGGCCTCGGGCGCCTCGACGTCGACGCGCACCCCCAGCGACGCCGCGGTCGCGGTCGTCATGGGGCCGATGCTCACCACGACCTGCCGGTCGAGCGGCCCGCCGGGATAGGTCTCGACCAGGCGGCGGACAGTGTTGGAGCTGGCGAGGGCGATGCCGTCGAACTGTTCGAGCGGCGGCCTTGGCGCGCGCGCGTCGACGACCAGCCGTGTGACTGCGAGCTCCGTGCAGCGCGCGCCGCGCTGTTCGAGATCGCGGACCACATGGGGGTCGCCGCCGTCCTCGCCGATGAGGAGAACGTGCGCCTCAGGCGCCGGGAAGTCACCGGCGAAGCCGGCGGCCGTCTCCGGCGAGTAGTCCACACCCAGTCCGCAGCGGCGCAGATGCGCGGCGCCGGCCGGCCCTATAGTGGCCAGCCGCGCGGCGCCGAGCGCGCGCACGTCGCGCCCGACCCGGCCGAGCTGGTCCAGGAGGCCGTCGACCGAACCGGGTGAGGCGAACACGAGCCACTCGGCCCCGCCAAGTTGCTCGAGCAGGTCCGCCGGGGGGTCCAGCGTCTCGCTGCGCAGCACCGGCACCTCGGTCGTCTCGGCGCCGGCGGCTTTGAGCAGGCGCACGATCTCGCTCGGGCGGCGCCGGACGCGCGGGACGAGGATGCGCCGCCCGGCTAAGGGCTGCGCGTCATGCCACATGAGCTGGTCGCGCAGGCGCACCACGTCGCCGACCACGATGAGCGACGGTGGATGCAGCCCGGCCGTCCTCACCCTCTCAGCGAGGTCTGACAGCGTCCCGGTCACAACGCGCTGGCCCGGGGTCGTCCCCCGCTCGATCACTGCCGCCGGGGTGGACGCATCACGACCCTCCTCGACGAGTCTCTCGCAGATCCCGGCGAGGTTGGCGAGGCCCATGAGGAACACCAGCGTGTCGGCACCGTGGGCTACCGTGTGCCAGTCGATCCGCGATGCCGGCCTGGTTGGATCCTCGTGCCCGGTGATGACGGCGAATGAGGAGGCGTGGCGCCTGTCCGTGACCGGGATGCCGGCGTAAGCCGGCGCCGCCACGGCGGAGCTGACCCCCGGCACCACCACGAAGGGGATGCCCCGGTCGCGCAGGTGCGTGGCCTCTTCCCCGCCGCGGCCGAACACGAACGGATCGCCTCCCTTGAGGCGCACGACGCATTTGCCCTGCGCGGCGTGCTCGGACAGCAGTTCATTGATGCGCGGCTGCGGGACGGCGTGCACAGCCGCCTGCTTGCCCACGTAGACGAGCTCGGCGTCGGCCGGCGCCAGCGCGAGCATCGAGTCGTCGGCGAGGCGATCGTAGACCACTACGTCGGCGCGCGAGAGGGCGCCGGCACCGTGGCGGGTGAGCAGTCCGGGGTCGCCGGGGCCGGCGCCGACCAGATAGACGGTGCCGGGCGGAGGCGTGGAGTGGTCGCTGACGGTCATGGAGGGCTATCCTTCTGCGCGATGGACGACGAGACGAGACATCGGGCGGACGCTCCTCCCTACCTCGCGGCGCTCGACCTCCGCGGGCGGCGCTGCGTGGTAGCGGGTGGGGGAGCCGTGGCAAGACGCAAGGTGGAGGGACTGCTGGCCGCCGGAGCCGACGTGGTGGTCGTGGCGCCCGAGGTCGGTGACATGCCGCCTGGGGCGAAGCTGGAGCGGCGTGAGGTACGGCTCGACGACCTGGACGGCGCGATGCTCGCCATCTGCGCTACCGACGACCCCGACGCGAACGCCGCTCTCGCGCGCGAAGCGCACCGGCGCGGCGTGCTGGTCAACGTGGTCGACGACCCGGACGGCGGCACCTTCACCGTGCCGGCCGTCGCGCGGAGTGGCCGCGTGCAGGTCGCGGTGTCCACGGCGGGTGCGAGCCCGCTGCTCGCACGACGGCTGCGCGACGAGCTCGCTCCTCATGTCACGGAAGCGCACGCAAGCCTGGCCGGGCTTCTGGCCGACCTGCGCGCCCAGTGGGAGCCGCGCGCGGTCGCGGCCGGCGTCCCGCCGGCCGCACGCCGCGCGGCCTGGCAGGCCGTGCTCGACCTCCCGCTTCTCGAGTTGCTGCGGGACGGCGAGCTCGACGAAGCACGTGGCCAAGCCGCGGCCGTGCTCGAACGGGCGCTCGCACTCGACTGAGGCGCGTCCGCTCACCTGCCCTCCAGGTCGACGATGCGTGCCAGGAGATCCGCGTCCAGATGAGCCTCCACGTGGTCGGCGAGCCGGTCGATGTCGTCGTCCGGCGAGCACACCGCGCTCGCGAACTGCACGAGGCCGGCGGCGGCGCGCAGCCCGTTGAGGAAGGCGGTGCGAAGCTCCGGCCCGTCGAAGAGGCCGTGCACGTAGCTCCCGCCGACGGACCCGGCGACGGCGCCGTCGTCGTGGTCTGCGCCGTCGGCGCCGCGCAGCCGCAGCAGAGGCGCAGCGCCGCGCCCGAGCGTCGTCCGGCCCATGTGGATCTCGTAGCCTTGGAGCGGCGAGCCGGGCGCGCCGAGCACACCGGTGCCGGCCAGCAGCTCTCCTTCCACGCGCACCGTGCGCTTGTCGCCGGCAAAGGTGGTCTCTACGTCGAGGAGGCCGAGGCCGTCGACGACGTTCACGTCCGACTCCACGCGCTCCGGATCGTGGATGCGGCGGCCGAGCATCTGGTAGCCGCCGCACACGCCCATGACCGGCGTCCCTGCGGTCGCCTGCTGCGTCACCGCGTCGGCCAGCCCGGTCCGCCGCAGCCAGGCGAGGTCGGCGATCGTGCTCTTGGTGCCGGGCAGCACGATCGCCGCGACGCCCTCGAGCTCGCCGGGCGCCGTGACGTACCGCACGTTGACGTCCGGCTCGTCGGCCAGCGCGTCGAAGTCCGTGTAGTTGCTGATGAACGGCAGCCGCACCACGGCGATCTGCAACGGCGCTCCCGGCTTCGCCCTGCGCCGCCGGTCCTCGATGCCGAGCGAATCCTCTTCGTCGCCGCGCCAGTCCGCGAGCATGGGCACCACGCCGAGCGTCGGCACGCCCGTTCGCTCGCGCAGGAACTCGATGCCCGAGTCCAGCAGCGTCGCGTCGCCGCGGAACTTGTTGATGACGAACGCCGCGATGAGCTCGCGCTCCTCCGGCGTGAACAGCTCCATGTGGCCGACCAGGCTGGCGAACACGCCGCCGCGGTCGATGTCGCCGATCAGCAGGGTCGGTGACTGGGCGTGGAGCGCCATGCGCATGTTGACGATGTCCTGGCCGCGGAGGTTGATCTCGGCCGGGCTTCCCGCGCCCTCCATAACGATGAGGTCGTTCTCAGCGCGGAGGCGGTCGAAGGCTGCCGTCACTGTGGGCCAGACCTCCGGCTGGTAGGCGTGGTACTCGCGCACCGCCATGTGGCGGACCGGGCGGCCGAGGACGATGACCTGACTGCCGGTCTGGGAGCTCGGCTTGAGGAGCACGGGGTTCATGTCCACGTGCGGTTCGACGCCCGCCGCGCGTGCCTGGTACGCCTGCGCGCGGCCCAGCTCGCCGCCCTCCGGCGTCACGTAGGAGTTCAGGGCCATGTTCTGGGCCTTGAACGGGACCACCCGGTAGCCGCGGCGCGCGTAGATGCGGCAGAGCGCCGCGGCGAGCACGCTCTTGCCGGCGTGAGAGCCGGTGCCGACGCACATGACGGCGCGGGCTCCAAGCCGAGACTGGGCGGGGTCGGCGGAACGGTTCACCATTCGATTCCTCTGCGAGCGGGGACGCCGGGATATGGGTGGCGGACCGGCTCCATGCGCGTGACGAGGCGGGCCACCGCGAGAAGCTCGTCCGGAGCGCCGCGGCCGGTCGTGACGACTTCCTGATGCGGCGGGCGGGCGGCAAGAGCCCTGAGGACCTCGGGGAGCTCGACGAGCCCGTGCCGCAGCGCCGCGTGCAGCTCGTCGAGCACGACGAGGTCGACGCCGGGGTCGGTGAGCGCCGTCCGGGCCGCGGCCCAGGCCGCGGCGCAGGCGGCGCGGTCGTCTTCGGTCGTCGTGCCGCGCAGCAGGCCGGTGGGGGCGGCCGCGGGACGCACGACCTCCGCGCCGGCGGCGCGCAGAGGCGCCAGCTCCGAGCTCTCCCGCCCGCCCTTGACGAACTGCACGAAGGTCACCACCAGGCCGGCGCCGAGGGCGCGCAGCGCCAGCCCTGCGGCGGCCGTCGTCTTGCCCTTGCCGTCGCCCGTGTACACCTGCAGCAGGCCGCGGCGGGACGTGCCCGCGGGCTCTGGAGCGAGGCCCGCCACGGTGACCTCCGGGGCATCACTCGCCGACTGCCCTTCCTGCAACCCGGCCAGCCAGTCCAGCACCTCAGCGGTTGTGCGCGCGGCTTCCGAGTCCGCCGGCCGCTCCACGACAACGGCGGTCGCCCCCGCCAGCTCCGCGGCGCGCAGTTTCTCGCCGAGCCCGCCCGCGTCACCGCTGTCCTTGGTGACGAGCACGGTCGCGCCGAGGTGGCGCAGCAGCGCGGCATCCAGCTCCGTGCTCGTCGGACCCTGCATGGCGATCACGTCGCGGGGTTCGAGGCCGGCCTCCTCGCAGGCGCGCAGACCCGCTTCCGTGGGGAGCACGCGCGCGACCACGCGGAGACCGGCAGCCAGCGCGGCCGGGACGTAGTCGCGCACTGTCTTCGCCCCCACCGTGAGGAGGATGGCGCCTCCGGTGAGCGCGGCGTGCTCCACGGCGAGACGCGCCGCCTCTGCGGAGTCCGCCGCGCGCACGACCCGATCGGGCAGGTCCGCGGCCGGCCGGGGGACACGCAGATACGGCCGGCCGGAGAGCGCGCACGCCTCCTTCGCAGTGCCGGTCACGACCTCGGCGAACGGATGCGTCGCATCCACGACCGCGGCGGCGTCCGCGATGAGCTCCGCCAGGCCGGCTGCGTCCAGCGCCCCGCCGCGGGCGGGCGTCCCGTGCTCTCCGGCGAGCCGCGCGCCGTAAGCGCTCGCGGCGCTCAGCAGCACGTCGTGGCCGGCGCCGCGCAGCTCGTCAGCCAGCGCGCGGGCGTCACTCGTTCCTCCGAGGACCAGGATCACGTGCGGTACCCCCGGGGGGTGACCATGCGGCCGTCGCGAACGAGCGTGGCGCTGTTGCCGACGATGAGGATGGTGAGCATGTCGACGTCCTCTTCTCGCAACTCGCCGAGGGTCGTCACGCGCGCCTCCTGCCCGTCGCGGAGCGCGTTGCGTACGAGTCCGACGGGCGTGCCGGGCGCGCGGCGCTCGCACAGGATCGCCAGCGCGCGGCGCAGGGGCTCGTGGCGCTTCGTGCTCCTCGGGTTGTAGAGGGCGAGGACGAAGTCGCCCTCGGCGGCCGCGCGGAGGCGCCGCTCGATGGTCTCCAGCGGCGTCAGCAGGTCGCTCAGGCTGACCACGGCGAAGTCGTTCATGAGCGGCGCGCCCAAGCACGCGGCCGCCGCGCTCGCAGCGGTCACGCCCGGCACGACCTCGACGGTCACCGCCGAGCCCTCCGGCAGCAGCTCGAGCACCAGGCCGGCCATACCGTACACACCGGCGTCGCCGGTGCTGATGACGGCGACGCGGGACCCGGCCGTTGCCTCGGCGACGGCCGCCTCCGCCCGCGCCGCCTCCTGCCGCATGCCGCTGGCGACCGTGCGCTTGCCGGTCATCAGGTCGGCGACCAACTCCAGATACGGCTTGTAGCCTACGACCACGTCGGCGGCGGCCAGCGCCGCCCCCGCCGCCGCCGTCAGGTGGGCTCGTCCGCCTGGTCCCAGGCCGACGAGCCACAGATGTCCTGCGCCAGCGCCACCGTCACGCCGCTCCGCGCCAGCTTGGGCGCGAGGAGCTGCGTCTGGGCGCCGGCCAGCATCGCTGCCGGTTCGCATACCGCGGCCACTCCTGTGGTTTCTTCTACGAATCCCGGGTCGCGCAGCGCGTCCTGCAGGACGCGGATACGTTCCCGGCCGATGATCTGCACGGGCACCCCCAGCCGCTCCGCGGCGGCAAGGATGCCCGTTTCGTGCTTCTTGAGGTCGATGGTCGCGAGCAGGCGCACGTCCTCGCGCGACCTGGCGGCGGCGGCGAGCGCCTCGTCCACCGCCGCGAGCACCTGCTCCTCACTCACGCCCCGGCGCGCGCCGACGCCGACGACGACGCGGCGCCGCGCCTCGCTGCCCGTGGTGACCACCGCCTGACCGCGCGTCTCGGCGGCGATCTGGTCGGCCACGCGGTTGGCGCCGCCCTCGTGGCCGGACAGCAGGCTGATGACGAACCGCCCGGCGTCGTCGACGGCCACCACCGCGGGGTCGTGGTACTTGCTCACCACGTGCGGCGCGATGGCCCGCACCAGGATGCCGCTCGCCATGATGCCGACGATCGCCGCGTGGTCCTGCCAGAGTGTGCCGACGAAGTCCGCGAGCGGAGATTCGTACACGCGGACCTCCGGGATGTACTGCCTGGCCGCCCAGAGCGTGACCCACTCGGGTTCTGCGAAACGTTCTCGCAGGCCGAGCCCGAGCGTAGCGCCCTCCTCCGACACGGCGATGATGGCGAGCGGTCCGGCGCGGTCGACGTGGATCACGCCGGGGTCCTTCCGCCGTCGTCGCCGGCCTCGCCCACGGCATCCGCGCTCCCTTCGGGTCGCCGGTACCCGTGCGTGAAGCCGGGATCGTAGAGCAGCGATGCGGCGCCCTCGCCGCGCAGCGCGTCGCCGACCAGGACCATTGCCGTCCTGTCGACGCCGGCTGCCTCCGCCTGGGCGGCGATGGTCTCCAGCGTGCCGCGCAGGACGAGCTGCTCGGGCCAGCTTGCACGCTGGACGACGGCGGCCGCCGTGTGGCCCTCGTAGTGCCGGCGAAGTTCGGCCACCGTGCCCGACAGGTCGCCGGCCGAGAGGAAGATCGCCATGGTGGCGCCGTGTGCCGCGAGTCCGGCGATCTCCTGGCCGGCCGGCACCGGGGTGCGCCCGGGCTGCCGCGTGATGATCACCGTCTGCGACACACCCGGCGCCGTCAGCTCGCACGGCAAGGCCGCGGCGGCCGCGACGAACGAGCTCACGCCGGGCACGACCGCGAACTCGACGTCCCGCTCGCGGAGCGCGCGCATCTGCTCGCCGATCGCTCCGTACAGGCTCGGATCTCCGGTGTGCAGGCGCACGACCGCCTTGCCGGCCGCGTGCGCCTCGGTCATGACCTCGACCTGCTCGCCAAGCGTCATCGAGGCGCTGTCGTGCAGCTCGCAGCCGTCGCGCGTCCAGGTCAGGACCGCCTTGGGGACGAGCGACCCGGCGTAGACGACCACATCGGCCTCCTCCAGCAGGCGGCGACCCCGCACGGTGATGAGCTCGGGGTCGCCCGGGCCGGCGCCGACGAACCAGATCATGGGCATGCCTCCTCGCAGGGCAGGGCCGGCGGGGTCGCGTCCCCGGACACGCCGTCTCCGGCCCTGTGCATCAACACGGTCGTGAAGTAGTCGCGCTGCCCGGGCCAGGCCCGCAGGTCATGGGTGACGCGCGCATCCTGCTGCGACGCCCGTCGCACGGCAACGGCCTCGGCCCCGGTCTCCTCGGCCACGTCGGCAAGGTCCTCGAGGTGGCGACCCGCCTTCATGAAGACGACATTAGGGGCCAGCCGGAGCAGGCCAGCCGCGTCCTCCGGCGGCTCGTCCGGCCACACCAAGAGCGGGTCACGCCCCTCGGCCAGCGGACGCCCGACGGCGGCGGCGCACGCCGACATGGCCGTCACGCCGGGGACGGTCTGCACGTCGGCCGAGGGGTCGGCGCGGCGCACAGCGGCCAGCAGGTAGCTCCAGGTGCTGTAGAGCATGGCGTCGCCGAGCGTGATGAAGACCGCCAGCGAGGCTGTGGCGGCGAGGCGCAGCAGCATCGCCGCCGCCTCGTCCCACGCCCCGACAAGCGTCTCCTGGTCCTCGGTCATCGGGAAGTGCGCCGTGCACACGTCGCAGCCTTCCCGCAGGTACGGCCGTGCGATGCTGAGGGCGAGGCTCTCCCCGCCGCGCCGCGGCGCGGGGGCCAGCACGGCGCCGGCGCCGCGCAGCACCTCCACGGCGCGAACGGTCAGCAGCTTCGGGTCGCCCGGTCCGACACCGACGCCGATGACTGTCCCGGCGCTCACGCTTCCTCCAGACGCGCGCTCGTGATCCACACGGGATTGAGCGCGTCGAAGCGCAGCAGCGTCCCCGCCGGCACGCCGCGAGCGACGCTGATCTGGGCGCAGGTGAACCCGGTCCACGGCTCGCGTTGCAGCGCGGCGACAACTGCGGCGGTGGTCTCAAGGCACGTCGTGTTGCACACGACCCGCGCGCGAGGCACGAGCAGGTCCGGCAGCCCATCGAGGATGCCGTCCAGGTTGCCGCCACTGCCGCCGACCAGGATGCGGTCGAACGAGTGCGGCGCCAACTCCGTGAAGGCGGCCGGCGCCGTGCCGCCCACGATCCGCACGTTTGTGAGCGCGAACCGGGCGACGTTCTCGGCAATCAACTTCAGCCCCTCAGTCTTGCGCTCCAGCGCCGTCACGACGCCCTCGGAGCAGAGCAGGGCCGCTTCCACGGTCAGGCTCCCCGTGCCGGCGCCCACGTCGAGCACGCAGTGCGACGGCCGCAGTTCCGCGGCGGCCATCGTGAGCGCCCGCACCTCGCGCTTGGTCATGGGCACGCCGGCGCGTGCGAAGAGCTCGTCCGGCAGCCCGGGCGGCACTGGCATGGTCCGCCGGTCGCCAGCGTCGGCCTGTCCGGTCACGCCGGCTCCTTTCGCTCGATGTACACGACCGAGAGTCCGTCGAACTCACCGTCAGCAATCTCCTCGGCGACGGCGCCCGTGATGCGTTCATCCTTCTCGCTGAGACGCTCGAGCACGGTGACCTCGGCCTGGATCCCGGCTGCTGCCACCGCTGCAGCGATGGCCTGTGGACTGCGCCGCGCATCGGACAAAGCCAGAACGCGGGGATGTCCCACGACGGCCTCTACCACTCCGGCCACGTCCAGCCCATGTGCGCTCGCGAAGGTCACGTCATCCCATGAAAGCCCAAGGCGTGCGGCGGCAAGCTGGATCGAACTGACGCCGGGCAGCGTCACGAGCCGCGCTTCGGGAAGCAGGCGGCGAAGGGTGGCCGAGATGCCGAAGAACCCGGGGTCGCCGCTGGCGAGCACGACGACGCGGTCGCCCTCGTGTGCCTTCAGCGCCGTCACGACGGCGTCCATGTCGGCGCCGATCACGACGCGCTCGGCGGTGGCGGGCGCGAAGCGGTCAAGCTGCCGGCGACCGCCGGCGACGACATCGGCGCGTCGGATGACACGCCATGCTGTCGGGCTGAGCCAATCTGCAGCTCCAGGTCCCGTGCCGACGACCGTGAGAACCAGACCAGTCCGTTCGGCGGCTCCGGTACCGCCTCGCGTCGACTCGGAGCTACCGATCACGGCGCCCGAGTAGTCGACGACCGCGCAGTCACAGCTTGGCGGGGCACCGCTCCCGGCGCGCCGCGCGGCCCGTTCCTCCGCCCGTCGCGCGGCGCGCCGTGCGACGTCGTCCCACACATCCGCGAGGCCTGCTTCGGCGAGCACCTCCACGGCTGCCTCGATGGTGGGCAGGTCGAGAAGTTCGACCACGAGCGGCGGCGCGGCGCCGGCCGCAGCGGCCAGCGCCGCCAGCGTCTCCAGACGCGCGTCCGCCACCCGGCTA
>Ga0315271_10002908_pt1 | contig 10785 bp, 11 predicted proteins | sample C3_top_MG_FD_204664 | JGI IMG/M metagenome (GOLD analysis project Ga0315271, IMG submission 204664) | Sediment microbial communities from Yellowstone Lake, YNP, Wyoming, USA - C3_top | ecosystem: Environmental > Aquatic > Freshwater > Lake > Sediment | place: USA: Wyoming | collected 2017-08-01
CTTCCGCCGTGCTGGCGGTCGAAAAACGAAAATTGAACAGGATTTCGACCTCGCCCGGGATGACGTTGTCCGCGCCCGTTCCGCCATGGATGTTTGAAATTTGCCAGGTGGTGGGCGGAAAGTAGGCGTTACCCTCATCCCACATGGTTTCCGCCAGTTCGGCAATGGCATAGGATGCCAGGTGAATGGGGTTTTTCGCCAGATGCGGATAGGCGATATGGCCTTGCACCCCCTTGACACGGAGCAGACCTGTGAGCGAACCGCGCCGCCCATTCTTGATGGTGTCGCCGAATTCGGCGGCACAGGTTGGCTCGCCGACGATGCAGTAATCCAGTGTCTCGCCGCGCGCCTTCAGGGCTTCGACCACTTTTACCGTGCCGTCCACCGCCGGGCCTTCCTCATCGGAAGTAATCAGAAAGGCGATGGAACCCCTGGGCTTGGGATGCCTGGTCAGAAAGCGCTCGGTCGCGGTCACAAAGGCCGCATCCGAGACTTTCATATCCGCCGCGCCCCGCGCAAACAGTTTGCCGTCGCGCAGGGTGGGCACAAAGGGATCGGAATGCCATTGCTCCAGCGGCCCGGTCGGCACCACATCGGTATGGCCGGCAAAACATAGTACCGGGCCGGTGTCGCCTTTGCGCGCCCACAGGTTGTCCACGTCGCCGTGGTGATGGCGCTCGATATGGAAGCCCAGTTTTTCCAGCCGCGCCGCTATCAGGTCATGGCAACCGCCGTCGCTGGGGGTTAGCGATTTGCACGCCAATAATTCCTGCGCGAGGTCGAGGGTCTCATTTGCCATTCATGGCCTCCTCGATAGCTTTGACAACTTCGGTTTCAATCTGCCTGGCCAATGCTTCGGCGGGGCTGCCACGGCAGAGGACCCGGCCAAAGCGGGCAGGCTCAATGCGAGCAAGGCGAGGAGGGCAGTCATGCGCATTATGATTCTCCGAAAATGGCCTGGTATTGTTCAGCGCTAAAACCGAGATGATACCTGCCATACATTTCCAGAACTGGGCGTTTGATCACGCTGGGTTTGGCCAGCATCAATTCGATGGCTGACTTCTGGTTGCTCACCCTGTTCTTTTCAGCTTCATCCAACTGCCGCCAGGTCGTGCCGCGCGTGTTTAGCAGCGCCTCCCAGCCCGTCTGCTGGGTAACAGCTTGCAGCCACGCAGCCGTCACCCCCTGTTTCTTGAAGTCGTGAAAATCCACCGCGATGTTCCGCGTGGACAGCCAGGCGCGTGCCTTTTTCACCGTATCGCAGCTGGGGATGCCGTAAAGTTTCATTGTGTTCATCATTCGTTACACAAATTTGTATTTCACCAAGGTCTGCAAAGTGGAGATAATAACGGGCAGACCATACAGTCGAACCCGGTCTTGTCAGAAGAGAAGCGAAAAAATGTCCAACATCCTGAAATTCACAACCCCCTTACTGGCAGCCGGCATGATGGCCGTCGCGCTGTCGGCACATGCCGAAATGAGTAGCGAAGAACTCGCCAAGCTGGCGCAGAACCCGGTCGGCAACCTGATCAGCCTGCCATTCCAGAACAACACCAACTTCAACGTCGGACCGGAGAAGGGCACACAGAATATCCTCAACATCCAGCCGGTCATCCCGATCTCGGTCAATGATGATTGGAACATCATCACGCGTACCATTCTGCCGGTGATTTCCATGCCGGCGCTTGGTCCGGACGACAGCCGCACCAGCGGCATAGGCGACACCGTGTTCACGGCGTTCCTCTCGCCGGCCAAGCCCGGCAACTGGATATGGGGCGCGGGGCCGGTCATCCAACTGCCCACGAACAGCAACGCGGAACTCGGCAACAAGAATTGGGGCCTCGGACCGTCGATCGTGGTACTCCACCTTGAAAAGGGCGATCCCTGGGTCTACGGCGTGCTGGCCAACAATGTCTGGTCGCTGACGAGCGACAAGCAAGGCGGTTCCTACAACAACGGCCTGATCCAGCCCTTCCTGAACTACAACCTTCCCGGCGGCACTTACATCACCTCGGCGCCGATCATCACGGTGAACTGGGAGGCGGACAGCGGCCAGCAATGGACGGTGCCGCTGGGCGCCGGGGTGGGCCACATCTTCCACGCCGGCAGGCTGCCGGTAAATACGCAGATCAGCGCGTACTACAACGTCGCCAAGCCGGACTACGGCGCCGACTGGCAACTGCGCGCGCAGGTGCAGTTGATGTTCCCCAAGTAAAGGTGCGGGCCCTTATTGAGGTGCGATAGTTGATTATGCATTGTCAAAATTGGACTATGCATTCAACGTAGCGCATGGGTGCGGAGCAATAAGGTCACCGGCACAGTCTGGCTATTCACGGAGGGCGGGTAATGAGCAGGCGATTAATATCCGAACTCGTCCGCTTCTGGCGATCCGACCCCGGCCTGACCCAATACTGTTCGTTTAGCCCCCATTCGTTCGCCCTGAGCAGGATATTCGCCCGTAGGCCGAAAGGCGTTGTTGAGAAACAGGGCTGGGATGGTAGTAGTAGGGTGGGCAAGCGTTTTTTGCTTGCCCACCGATTCCGCGTGGGCAAACGATAAAGCCGTTTGCCCACCCTACGCGCTTAGTCTGCCGAAGGGCTCGCCACGAACTGTTAAGCGAACAGCATTGCGGCCTGACCACCTTTCTGGTGCTTTTGATCCTGAGTATTCTGGTGCTGCCGCCGCTTGCACCGACCGCGATACTCTGGCAGATCGTGGCCGATTTCACCTTTGCGTTGCTTCTGCTCGGCGGCATCGTGGCTGTTTCCGAACGGTTCTGGATCATGGTGGCGGTATAGTTCGTGACCGCCGTGGCAATCATCCTGGGCCTGGCGGACTGGTTCATGCCCACGATGAGCCATGCCGAGTGGCTGACCTTGCCCATAGTCGTGGCCTTGGGCACGTTTGCACTCGCCATCCTGGCACAGGTGTTTCGCAGCGGCCCGGTCACCTTGCACCGTATTCAGGGCGCCATTGCGGTGTATCTGCTGCTAGGCCTCGCTTGGACAAGCGCCTACGAACTGGTGCTGCTGTACCATCCGGGCGCGCTCACAGGCGACATCGCAGGCGGGGATGCCGCCTTGCAGAGCAGGATTTACTTCAGCTTCGCGACGCTGACCACCGTCGGTTACGGCGATATCGAGCCGGTTCACCCCATCGCCCGTTCTCTGGCGGTGCTGGAGGCGCTGGTGGGTCAGCTCTATCCTGCGATCCTGATCGGCCGTCTGGTGTCCCTGGAAATACAGGACAGAAGGAAATAAGGCCTATCCGAAAGTGCTGCGCGCACTTCAGGCAGCGTTGTGCGAACAACAGGACCGGATCAGGGCGAATGGAGCGCATCATCATCGTGTTCGAAGCCGGCGCTTCCGTCGGCTATGGCGAAGCCATCAAGTCACTCCCCGGGCGCGCCAGCCCGCAGCCATGCCGGGATTTGCCCTACCCGAGAGCCCGTTCAGTCAGACCGTCACTTTATCAGTGGTTCCATTATTTATTGATACCACTTTGTTGCTGTTTCTATTGCAGACTGGAATAAGACCTTCATCGCTTCGGGCGGCGGCATCGAGTTCATGCGCGCCTTTGCGGAGAAGGTCTATGGCATCCCGCCCGAGCATGTCATCGGGAGCAGCGGCAGGTTGAAGTTCGAGTTGCGTGACGGCAAGCCGGTGCTCGTAAACTTGCCCGCGATTGAGTTCATCGACGACAAAGCCGACAAGCCCGTCGCCATCCAGAAGTTCATCGGCCGCCGCCCCATCGCCGCGTTCGGCAATTCCGACGGCGACCTGCAAATGCTCCAGTGGACCACTGCCGGCAGCGGCGCGCGCTTCGCCTTGTTCGTCCACCACACCGACGCCGAGCGCGAATGGGCCTATGATCTTGATTCACACATCGGCACTCACACATCGGCACGCTCGACAAGGCACTGGACGAAGCGCAAACTAAAAACTGGACGGTCGTGGACATGAAGTAAGAACTGGAATGCCGTTTTCCCGAAGTGCCAGGAAGCAGGCCATGACCATACACAATGTTGCGTGGAAAAAGGGAAACCCCATTGCAAAGAAAGAGAGACACACCATGATGAACCTTCTCACCCCCGCTTTCATCTCCATGCACGCCTTCTGGCGGAGCGCCCACCTCCGCGCCGCGTTCATCGCGCTGCTGGTACCGGCGGCTCTGTCCTCCGCTCCCGTCCAGGCCGATGACAAGGCACAACAGCAGGCGGATATCCGCAAGGTCTCACAGGACATTCTGGGCGAGTTGATCCGGATCCAGCCCAGCGCCCAGGGGGTCGTGGAGCGGGCGGCCGGTTTTGCCGTGTTCAGCACCGCCGGCCTCAAAATTTTTGTCGCGGGCGGCGGCATGGGCTCGGGCATGGCCGTGAACAACCAGACCAAGAAAGTCGTGTTCATGAAAATGGCCGAAGTCCAGGCTGGCCTGGGTCTGGGATTTTCCAAGCTGAAGCAAGTATGGATATTCGACACCCAGGGCGCCTTCGACAACTTCGTCAACAGCGGCTGGGAATTCGGCGGACAGGCGACCCTGACGGCTCAGGCCGCCGGCCAGGGTGGCGGATACGCGGGCGCCATCCCGGTCTCGCCCGGTGTGTGGATCTATCAACTGACCGGGGATGGCCTCGCCGCGTCCTTGACGGTGAAGGGTTCCAAGTACTACAAGGACGACGGCCTTAACTGAGCGTCAGCAGCTTGCCCGCGAAGGGCTGCGAGACCAGAATGTCGAGCAGAAAGTTGCCGGTCATTCCCAGCATCAGGCCTATTTCCGGCACATAAAACTCGCCGATGAACGGGCGGATCAGTTGCATCGCCCGCGTCTCCGATCAGGTCAGAAAAAGATAAAACAGATACACGGTCAGGCCCAGCGGCAAGGCCGTGATCAGACCCCGAAAAAAATACTGGTAGATGTGCTTCATCAAGATTGAGCCCCAGTGGCCGGGCGGCGGCCATAGTGGAAAAAGTCCCGCCCCGTTTGTCGCCCGCATAGCAGCGGACGCCTTGCTTGATTCGCGCGGGGTGCAATCCGGCGATCAGTCCTGCTGCATAATCCCTCGCTCATGCTTGCCACTCGCGCGCTGAATTGAAATCCTGGTTTGTCTACATTCTGCGCTGCGGCGATGACACGCTTTATACCGGCATCACCACCGATGTCGGCCGTCGTATCGAAGAGCACAACGCCGGCAAGGCGCCCGGCGCCCGCTACACCCGCGGCCGCCGCCCGGTGGAACTGGCCTATATCGAGGAAGCCGCCAGCCGCGCTGCGGCCTCCCGGCGCGAGGCCACCATCAAGCAGCTCGATCGCGGAAGCAAGCTGGCACTGTGCGAGTCATGGCAGACATGCCTCACCCAACAAACCTGAGCCAGGCGCGATCACGCGCGTCAGCCTCTATGTATCTGTATCCAGGTCATTCGCGGCCTGCCGGATTGGGGTAGGCTTGCGCCATGACCGATGCGAACAAGCATTCTGCCGAAGTCCACGACGACATTCCGGATTCGCCCGAAGTCGATGTGGTGATCGAGATTCCGCGCGGCAGTTTCCTCAAACGTGGCTCCACCGGCCGCATCGATTTCATCTCACCTTTCCCGTGTCCGTTCAACTACGGATCCGTACCGAATTACCTGGGACAGGAAGGCGACCTGCTGGATGCCCTGGTGCTCGGCCCGCGCCTGCCCGCCGGCACCCGGATACGGCTCAGGGCATGGGGCGCGGTGATCCTGAGAGACCGCGGCATGGTCGACGACAAGCTGGTGTGCAGTGCCCATCCTCTGACGACGGAAGAGCGCCGTTTCGTGCTGCAATTCTTTCACTTCTACGCGAAGTGCAAAGGTCTGCTGAATTTTTTACGGCGCCAGCCGGGGAGGAACGCCTGCGAGGGCTGGTGCACAGCCATCGAGGCAATTGCCCGCGCCGAACCGAGGTCGGAGTCGTGGCAGGGACCACAGGTTGAGTATTGAGTGGTCGCAATCGAGTCATACCAGTCCGCCGAGAGCGGCCAAAGCCGACCTCTCGTTTGCCGTAATAGTTCGACTGCGAGCTACAGACCGGCTGTGCTTGGTTGACTATATCGCCGACCCGATGCCCGCCCCGGCAAGGAACGGGCATCGATCAAGCCAGGCCTGGTTCTCAGGCTTTCGCCAAATTCTCCGACGCGAAATCCCAGTTGACCAGTTTCTCAAGCACGGCGTTGACGTAATCCGCCCTGCGGTTCTGGTAGTCGAGGTAGTAGGCGTGTTCCCACACGTCGATGGTGAGCAGCGGCTTCATGCCCCTGGTCATGGGGTTTTCGGCATTGCCTGTCTTGACCACCTTGAGCTTGCCGGCATCCGACACCAGCCAGGCCCAACCGCTACCGAACTGGCCCATGGCCGCCCCAGCGAGTTCCTTCTTGAGTGCATCGAAACCACCGAAGGACGAGTCAATCTTCTCGGCCAGGATTCCCGTTGGTTTGCCGCCGCCGTTGGGCTTCATGCTGGACCAGTAGAAGGTGTGATTCCATACCTGCGCGGCGTTATTGAACATGCCTGCTTTGTCCGCATTGCCGGCAGTCGCCAGGATGATCTTGTCCAGACTCATATCAGCCATGTCCGTGCCGGCGACGAGCTTGTTCAGATTGTCCACGTAAGCCTTGTGATGTTTGCCGTAATGGAAGCCGATAGTTCTGGCCGAGATCACGGGTTCCAGAGCCCCCTCACCGTAAGGAAGCGGCGGCAGAACAAACGGCGTGGCGGCGCGTGCAATACTGGGCACGCCGACCAGGGTGCTGGCGGTGAAAGCGGTGGCAGCAATTAAAAAGTCACGGCGGCTGAAAAGAGATTCACTCATGGTTGTCTCCCAATAGGTTAAAGGCGGTCAACGATCTGACCGTTCGATCCATCAGGATAGACAATTTAAATCCAGCACGGAGCCTTTGTTCAGCATTTGCCGATATACGAAGATAACGAATAGGTAACACTGACGCGCTTGTACTTTCATGGAGCATGGTTTAGCCTGAAAGGCGTTGTACCTCGTGATAACCATAACCAGCGGAGAAAAATCGAACCAGTCCATCACCGGATATCTGGTTTGTTTGTGCATGGCGGATTGACGCCATGAAGTCCACCGAAACCGAAGCAATGAAGGGAACACCACCATGAAGCAAATATTACTGTCCATGGCGCTTGCCGCGACAACGCTGTTGTCCGCGGCGGCGCCAAATTTAGTTCAGGCGGCCGCAGCCAAGCAACCCAACATCGTCGTCATCATGGGTGACGACGTCGGCATCTGGAACATCGGCGCCTACCACCGCGGCATGATGGCCGGGCGGACGCCGAACCTCGACAAGATTGCCAAGGAGGGGATGCTGTTCACCGACTACTACGCCGAGGCGAGCTGCACCGCCGGACGCGCCAACTTCATCACCGGCGAACTGCCGATCCGCACTGGCATGACCACGGTCGGCCAGGCTGGCGCGTCGGTCGGCCTGCCCGCCGAGGCGGTGACCATTGCCACGGCGCTGAAGGCGATGGGCTATGCCACCGGCCAGTTCGGCAAGAATCACCTTGGCGACAAGAATGAGTTCCTGCCCACCGTCCACGGTTTCGACGAGTTCTTCGGCTACCTCTATCACCTCGACGCGATGGAAGACCCCGCGCATCCCAACTACCCGCAGGAATTGCTGGACAAGGTCGGGCCGCGCAACATGGTCCATAGCTGGGCGACCGACGTGGACAACGCCACGGTCGACCCGCGCTGGGGCAAGGTCGGCAAGCAGAGGATCGTGGATGCCGGGACTCTCTATCCCGAGCGCATGAAGACGGTGGACGATGAAATCCGCGACAAGGCTTTGGCGTTCATCGAAAAAGCCAAGGCGGACGGCAAGCCATTCTTCCTCTGGCTCAACCCGACGCGCATGCACATCGTCACCCACCTCTCGGACAAGTACCAGGCGCTGCGCAACTCGAAGAACGGCTGGTCGATCCAGGAAGCGGGGATGGCGCAGCTCGACGACGATATCGGCATTGTGATGAAGAAGCTCAAGGACATGGGTGTCGATGACAACACCATCGTCGTCTTCACCACCGACAACGGCACCGAAGTTTTCACCTGGCCTGATGGTGGACAGACGCCGTTTGCACAGAGCAAAGGCACGGTGCTGGAAGGTGGTTTCCGTGTGCCTGCGATGATTCGCTGGCCCGGCAAGGTGCCTGCCGGCAAGGTCGAGAACGGCATTATTTCCGGGCTCGACTGGTTCCCGACCTTCGTGGCCGCCGCCGGCAACCCGAGCATCAAGGAAGAACTGCTGAAGGGCAAGCAGCTCGGCGACACTACCTACAAGGTGCATCTCGACGGCTATGACCAGACGCCCATGCTTACCGGCAAGGGGCCGTCGAATCGTCACGAGATATTCTACTTCGGGGAAAGCGAACTCGGCGCGGTGCGTATCGACGACTACAAGTATCGCTTCATCGACCAGCCCGGTGGCTGGCTGGGCGATAAGACCCACCCTGACGTGCCCTACCTGATCAATCTCCGCCTCGATCCTTTCGAGCGCACGGGTTGGCCATCAGACGGGACTAAAACCGGGGCACAGCAGTACTTCGACTGGTTCAAGTACGAATTCTGGCGCTTCGTGTTTGTCCAGCAGGAAGTTGGAAAGCTGGCCATGACCGCCATTGAGTTCCCGCCGATGCAGAAGGGCGCAAGCTTCAACCTCGATTCCGTGAAAGCGAAAATCGAGGCGGCCCGGGCAGCAATGGCCAAGTAATTTGTGACAGCCACGCGGGCGTTCCAAATGGGCCGCCCGTTTTTTGGCGTTTGCATGACATGAAGGAATTTTCCATGTGCCGCGCTTGACCATTTATAGGGGGGGTAGCCTGCACGCGTTGTGCCAACTGATAACCATAAGCAGCGGAGAAAATCGAGCCAGACCCTCACCGGTATCTGGTTCTGTTAAGTGCATGGCGGATTGACACCATGCAGTTCACCGAAACCGAAGCATAGAAGGGAGCAATACCATGAAGAAACGAGTCCTATCCATAGCGCTTGCCGCGACAACGCTGTTGTCCGCAGCGATGCCGAGTTTGGCCGAAGCCGCGCCCAAGCAACCCAACATCATGTTCATCATGGCTGACGACGTCGGCTGGATGAGTTTGGGCAGTTATGCGCAAGGAATGGGGGTCGGTGAAACGCCCAACCTTGACCGCATTGCCAATGAGGGTGCCAAGTTCATGAGCTACTACGCCGAGCAGAGTTGCACGGCCGGGCGAACTGCCTTTTTCACCGGCATGACCCCGCTGCGCGCCGGCATGATCCCGCCGCAATTGCCCGGCAGTCCATCGTACCTGCAACCCGGTACGCCAGCGATTGCCAAGTTCCTGTTCGATCTGGGCTACACCACCGGCGAGTTCGGCAAGAACCACCTCGGCGATCACACCGATGCACTGCCGACCGCGCATGGCTTCCAGGAGTACTGGGGCTGGCTCTACCACCTGGACGCGATGCAGGGGGTGAGCTTCCCCGACCTCAACAAGAGCCCGCTGGTGCAGGGCATCGCCCCACCGTGCAAGAACACGCCAGTCCCGGGCCTGCCCGAGGTTCCCGGCGCCGTCGATCCGAAAACGACGATTTGCCTGACGCCGCCGCGGCCGATTATCGCCTGCACGTCCAAGGACGGTACGTCGAAAAACCAAACCTGCAAGGACGAAGGTCCGCTGACGCTGGAGCGCTCGAAGACGGTGGACGAGGAAACCTCTGCCAAGGTCATCGACTTCCTCGACCGCAACGACCCGAAGAAGACCGGCAAGCCGTTCTTCGTCTGGTACAACCCGGCGCGCATGCATGTCACGACGGTGCTTTCACCGAAGTATCTGGCGATGCTCGGTGAGCGCGGCGGCAAGGACTGGGGCATCCAGGAAGCTGGCGTGAAACAGATGGACGACAACATCGGCTATGTGATGAAGAAGCTGGAGGACATGGGTGAGCTCGACAACACCATCTTGGTCTTCACCACTGACAACGGCCCGCAGACCCAGACTTTCCCTGACGGCGGCATCACACCCTTCAAGGCAAACAAGCTCACCACCTGGGAAGGCGGCATGCGCGTACCGTTGGTCATCCGCTGGCCGGGGCACATCAAGCCGGGCTCGGTGAAGAGCGATATCTTCGCCTCGTATGACTGGCTGCCGACCTTCGTCGAGATCGCTGGCGGCGCCAAGGGCAACGACCTCAACAAGCAGATCATGGCTGGCAAGTATCCCGGCATCGTCAAGACCAAGCTCCAGGGGGTCAATCAGCTCGACTATCTGACCGGCAAGTCGGAGAAATCGGCGCGCGACACCTTCTTGTATTACACCGGGGCGACCCCGTCGGCGGTGCGCTACAAGAACTGGAAGGTCTACTTCACGATGGAGGGCTCGGCCGGCGCCTCCGCGCTTGCGGGGCCTCAGCAGTATGGGTGGGCCCAGGTGCAGAACATCCGGCGCGATCCGTTCGAGCAGGCCGTGGGTGACGACCAGAAGTCCGTGATGTCCATTGGCGGTTCACTAGCCGATGCGAGTACCGCGTACATCTACAACTGGAACATGCTCCCCATCGGGCAGCAACTGTGGCTGCAGGAACTTGAGTCCTACGCAGAGTTTCCGGCGCTGCAGGATCCAGCGAGCTACAACCTCGTTCAGGTCATGCAACAGGTCAAGGCGATGGCGAACAAGCACCCGAGCCAATGATCGGGTAGACGGGCATATCGATAACTGAGCGGGCGGCCCGAAAGAGTCGCCCGTTCTACTATTGAGTTGTTAA
>Ga0315271_10002909_pt1 | contig 10783 bp, 6 predicted proteins | sample C3_top_MG_FD_204664 | JGI IMG/M metagenome (GOLD analysis project Ga0315271, IMG submission 204664) | Sediment microbial communities from Yellowstone Lake, YNP, Wyoming, USA - C3_top | ecosystem: Environmental > Aquatic > Freshwater > Lake > Sediment | place: USA: Wyoming | collected 2017-08-01
AGCTGGCCAACGAGGGGGCGCGCGGGGTGGGGTGGAAGGACACCGGCGAGCTCTGGCGGGCCGGCTACGACATGCCGGCGGCCGACTTCGAGGCCGACACCGATCGGCTCTGGGGCGAGGTGAAGCCGTTCTACGACCAGCTCCACTGCTACGTCCGCGCCGAGCTGCAGAAGAAGTACGGCGCCGACAAGGTCCCTGACCGGAAGCCCATCCCGGCCCACCTGCTCGGCAACATGTGGGCGCAGAGCTGGGACAACCTCTACGCCGACCTCGAGCCCTACAAGGGTCAGCCGTCCCAGGACGTGAGCGGGGCGCTGGTGGCCCAGGGGTGGGACGCCACCCGCATGGTCAGGCTCGGAGAGGGCTTCTTCTCCTCGCTCGGCTTCGCGCCGCTGCCGGCCAGCTTCTGGCAGCGCTCCCAGCTCGTGAAGCCGCGCGACCGCGAGGTGGTCTGCCACGCCAGCGCCTGGGACGTGACCTTCGCCGCCGACCTGCGCGTAAAGATGTGCATCAAGCCGACCGAGGAGGACCTGGTCACCATCCACCACGAGCTCGGCCACAACTACTACCAGCGGGCCTACGCCGGGCTGCCGGTGCTGTTCCAGAACGGCGCCAACGACGGTTTCCACGAGGCCATCGGCGACGCCATCGCGCTCTCCATCACCCCCGGCTACCTGAAGCAGGTCGGGTTGCTCGCCGAGCTGCCCAAGGACGACAAGGGGCTGATCAACGTGCAGCTGAAGCGGGCGCTCGCCAAGGTCTCCTTCCTGCCCTTCGGCAAGCTCATCGACCAGTGGCGCTGGGACGTCTTCAGCGGCAAGACCCCGCCTGCGAAGTACAACGATGCCTGGTGGGCGCTTCGGGCGAAGTACCAGGGCGTGGCGCCGCCGGTGGCGCGCAGCGAGGCCGACTTCGATCCGGGCGCCAAGTACCACATCCCGGCCAACGTCCCCTACACTCGCTACTTCCTGGCGGCCATCTACCAGTTCCAGTTCCACAAGGCGCTCTGCGACGCGGCCGGCTGGAAGGGGCCGCTCCACCAGTGCTCCATCTACGGGTCGAAGGCGGCCGGCACCAAGCTGAACGAGATGCTGGCGCTCGGCATGTCGAAGCCCTGGCCCGAGGCCTACGCGACGCTGACCGGCAGCAAGAAGGCCGACGCCCGGGCGCTGCTCGAGTACTTCGCGCCGCTGCGCGGGTGGCTCGAGAAGCAGAACGCCGGACGCGCGTGCGGCTGGTAGCGCGGGCCGTCGCCGCCATCCGTTGGCCTCGCTGACGGGTGGCGGCGCTCGCAGCGCTGGCGGCGTGGACGGCCCCGTCTGGGCGCGCCTCCTGCGGGGCAGGTGGCGCTGCACCCGTCGACACCTCTGATCGATTGGAACAAGCTCACAGCCTTCGTGCCGGGGATTCCTTGGGGGCACTCCGAGAGGTAGGCGGGGGCCGAGCCGCGAGACCCGCATCCACGTCGCTGCGCGGCATCCCGGGGGGGGGGCTATGATCAGGCGCCTGGCCATCGCCACCTTGGCTCTCGTGGTGTCGAGCGGCTGCACCGAGAGACGCTCCGCCTCGTCGGTCGAATCGGTCACCTTCGATGTGGCCATGCTGCCGCACTTCAGCCTGGTCCTCGTGGCCCAGGCGAAGGGCTACTTCCAGCAGGAAGGGTTGGCGGTCACGCTCCGGCCGTACGCGTTCGGGCAGGTCGCCCTCTCCGCCATGCTCCAGGGGCCGGCCGAGCTTGCCACCTGCGCCGAGACGCCGGTGGTACTGGCCGAGCTTCGTGGAGAGCGGCTCTCGGTCCTGGCCCGAATCTCCAGATCGACGAGGACCATGGCGGTCATCGCCCGGAAGGACAGGGGCATCTCCGGGCCGCCCGACCTGGCCGGGAAGCGCGTCGGCGTCACCCTGGGCACCAGCGGCCATTTCTTCCTCGACACCTTCATGCTTCGACACGCCATCGACGGCCGGAAGGTCCACCTCGTCGATCTCAAACCAGACGCGATGGCAGGGGCGATCGAGCGAGGCGAGGTCGACGCCGTGGCGACCTGGGCGCCGACCACCCTCGCGTTGCAGAAGCGCTTCGGCGAGAAGGTCGAGGCCTTCTACGTCGAGGACCTCTACTCGGAGATGGGGGTCCTCGTGGCACGCCGTGGCTTCGCGCAGCGGCGGCCCGAGGTGGCGAAGCGGGTCCTGCGCGCCCTGTTCCGCGCCGAGGCCCTCTTCACGGAGCAGCCGGAGGAGGCGCGCCGGGTCGTCGCCGCCGTACTGGTCGACGACGCCGAGTTCCTGGACGCCACCTTGCGGCAGTTCCAGTTCCGCATCCGGCTGGGGCAGAGCTTGCTGGAGCAGATGGAGGAGGAGGGCGCCTGGGCCCGCCGGATGGGGCTGGCCACCGTCGATCCGGCGCCCGATCTCCTCGACGCGCTGGAGCCGGCGCCGCTGCTGGCCGTGAGGCCCGATGCCGTGGGCCTGGTCAGGTAGGGCCACGCATGCTGCTCAGGACCCGCTTCCACCTCGTGACGGCCAGTTCATTCGCGGCCATCCTGCTGCTGGCCGGGCTGCTCGCCTGGTCGCTGCGGGAGGCGGGCCAGGCCGAAGAGGACGTCGAGCTGGCCCGCGCCATCGTCAAGGCGCAGTACGAGCGCTCGCTGCTCCGCGACGAGTTCCTGCTCTTCGGCGGGAAACGCGCCATGACTCAATGGAAGAAAAAGACCGCCGACCTGGCCATGCTCCTGGATCGGGCCACCGCCAGGTTCGGGGGGCAGGCCGATCGGGCGATCGTTGCCGAGGCCAGGGAGCTCTTCGCCGTCACGAGTACGCTCTTCCCGGCCGCGGTTCGAGTGGATGAGGAGGAAGCGACCGACGTCACCAAGCGGGCCCAGGTCGCCCAGCTGCGGGCGAGGACCATCGCCAGGCTGCGGGTCGTCGCGCATGACCTCTACGATCTGGTCAGCCGCCTGGGGGCCCTGGCCGGGGCGCACGCCCAGGCCACGCAGTCCCGGACCGTCGTGGTCATGGTCACCATCTTCCTGTCCGCCCTCGCCATGATCTTCCTGAACGGCCGGCTGGCCCTGGTCACGATCGAACGTCGCCTGCTCCGGCTGCGAGACGCCGCCGAGCAGGTCGCCGCCGGAGACCTCCACCACCGGCTCGCCATCCAAGGAGACGATGAGCTGGCCGACCTGGGGCGCGCCTTCGACCGGATGACCGGGCGGCTCCTGGCGACGCACACGGCACTGGCGGTCTCCAACCGCGAGCTGGAGGCGTTCAGCTATGCCGTCTCCCACGACCTGCGAGCCCCGCTCCGCTCGGTCTCCGGCTTCAGCCGGGCCGTCCTCGAGGATTACGGCCCTCAGCTCGACGACAAGGGGCGCGAGTTCCTGAGGCTGGCGGACGAGGCGGCGCAGGAGATGGCGCAGCTCATAGACGACCTGCTCGGCCTCTCCCGGGTGAGCCGGACCGACATGGTGCGCAGGCCAGTCGACCTCTCCGCACTGGCCAGGTCGGTGGTGGCGGATCTGCGCCTCGCCGACCCGGATCGGAAGGTGGAGGTGGAGATCGCCGACGACCTCCAGGTCGAGGGCGATCCGACCCTGCTCAAGCTGGCGCTCGAGAACCTGCTGCGCAACGCCTGGAAGTTCACCTCCAGCCACCCGGCTGCGCGCATCAGCTTCAGGGCGACGCGGGTCGATGGCGAGCAGGTCTTCTCCGTCGCCGATGACGGTGCCGGCTTCGACATGGCCTACGTCGACAAGCTCTTCCAGCCGTTCCAGCGCCTGCACCGGACCAGCGAGTTTTCCGGCACCGGTATCGGACTCGCCACCGTGAGCCGGGTGGTCCGACGCCATGGTGGCAGGGCCTGGGCCCACGGCGAGGTCGAGAAGGGCGCCACCTTCAGCTTCACGCTGCCATCCACGGAGGCATCACATGTCGAACAAGGTCATCCTGCTGGTGGAGGACAACCCCAGGGACGTCCTCTTGACGAAGCGGGCCTTCGAACAGAGCAAGATCGCCAACGAGCTGCGCGTGGTGAGTGACGGCGTCGAGGCTCTCGACTACCTCCATGGGCCGGGGGCGGGGACGCCGGGACGCCCCATGCCTGCGCTGGTGCTGCTCGACCTCAAGCTCCCGAGGGTCGATGGCATGGAGGTGCTCAGGCGAATCCGCAAGGAGGAGCGGACCCGGCTCCTCCCGGTGGTGATGCTCACCAGCTCCAACGAGGAGCAGGACATCATCGGCAGCTACGGCAACGGCGCCAACAGCTATATCCGGAAGCCGGTCGACTTCGCGCAGTTCATGGAGGCGGTGAGCAACCTGGGGCTCTACTGGCTGGTTCTCAACGAGCCACCGCCTCCGCTCAGGTAGGAACCTCCACCCGTCGGGTCGGGCGCTCCCCGGCCCACAGTGACCATGATGAAGATACTCAATGTCGAAGACGCCCCGAGGGACTCCGCGCTGATCGAGCGCGAGCTCCAGCTGCGCTTCGGGGCCGTGGAGCTGGTCCGGGTCGACACGCTCGAGGGGTTCAACGCCGCGCTCGCCATGCCGGGGTGGGATCTCATCATCGCCGATCACAAGCTCCCCTCCTTCAGCTCACTGGGAGCACTGGCCGCCCTCCAGGCCAGCGGGAAGGACATCCCCGTCATCGTGGTCTCTGGGACCATGGGGCTGGAGTTCGCGGTCGAATCCATGCGGGCAGGGGCCCGCGACTACCTCGTCAAGTCGGACCTGCGCCGGCTCGGCGCGGTGGTGGAACGGGAGGTCCAGGACGTGACGTCGCGCAGGCTGGTCAGGGCGCGGCAGGTGGTGGCCGGGGAGGTGCTGGAGACCCTCAACGTCCACGGGGACCTGGCGCCGCAGCTCGGCAGCGTGCTGGAGATGCTTCGCCGACACGCCGGGGCCGACGCGGCGGCGATCCGGTTGCGTGTCAAGGACGACTTCCCGTACTTCACTCAGGTCGGATTCAGCGCCCCCCACGTCGCCTCGGAGAGCCCACTCTGCGTGCCCGGGCAGGGGGGCGAGGCCGGGGGCCCGGAGCGCGGGCCCGGAGCGCTGGCCTGCCTCTGCGGGGCGGTGCTCCGCCAGAGTCACGAAGTGGCCGGAATGCTGACGGACCGGGGCGCATTCGTGAGCGGGTCGATCGACCTGACCTTCGGTCAGTCCCGGCAGGGCGGCAGGCTTCTCCAGGTGCGGGGGAGGTGCGCCGAAGAGGGCTACCAGTCCATGGCGCTCATCCCGCTCCGCGATGGTGCAGAGGTGATCGGGCTGCTCCAGTTCAGCGCCCGCGCCCCCGATCGCTTCGGGCCCGACCTGGTCCGCTTCCTCGAGGAGGTCGCTCCCAGCCTGGGGCTGGCCGTCGAGCGCCGCAGGGCCGAGGAGGGGCTGCGCCTGAGCGAGGAGCGCTACAGGGTGCTGGTCGAGACCTCCAGCAACGGGGTGGCACTGGCCAGCCTGGACGGCACCATCCTCAAGGCCAACCGGCGGCTCGCGTCCCTGCTCGGTGTCGGGGACGCGGCCTCCCTGGAGGGGCTTCGCCTGACCAACCTCGTGGCCATCGAGGATCGCGGCCGGGCCGAGGCGGAGCTGGCCCGCTTCATGGAGCCGGTCAGCCCCCATGAGAGCCTGCTCCGCATTCACCATGGCACCGCGGAGTTCGACGCCGAGGTCACGGGCGCGGCCACCAGCATCGACCCGAGCACGGCGGAGCTGGTGGTCACGCTCCGCGACGTGACGGAGCAGCGTCGGCTGCGGGCGCAGCTGGCCCAGGCGGAGCGGATGGCGAGCGTGGGCATGCTGGCGGCCGGCGTGGCGCACGAGATCAACAACCCGCTCACCTACGTGCTGGCCAACCTGGAGGGGCTGAGCGCCGACCTGCCGGCGGTCGAGGTTGGGTTGCCGCCGGCCACCGAGCCGCTGGAGCTGGTGCAGCGGGCGCAGGACGCCTTCGACGGGGCGAAGCGGATCAGGGCCATCGTCCGCGACCTCAACATATTTTCCCGCATCGCCGACCAGCGGGTCGAGCCGGTCTCGGTCAACCGGGTCATCGAAGGCGCGCTCAACATGACCCAGAACGAGTGGAAATACCGGGCCAGGGTGGTCGTCGACTATGGCGCGGTGCCGCCGGTGCTGGCCAACGAGGGGAAGCTGGCGCAGGTGTTCCTCAACCTCCTCGTCAACGCGGCCCAGGCCATCGGAGACGGGGACGTCGAGCGCAATCAGATCCACGTCAGGACCTGGACCGAGGCGGGCACGGTGCTGGCCGAGGTGCGGGACACCGGCATCGGCATCCCGGAGGGACTGCAGGCCCGCGTCTTCGAGCCCCTCTTCACCACCAAGCCGCCCGGGATCGGGACCGGCCTGGGGCTGGCCATCAGCCGTGGGATCGTGGAGGAGGCGGGGGGACGGATCTCGCTGGAGAGCAAGCCTGGGGAGGGGGCCAAATTCGTGGTGCGGCTTCCGGCGGCGTCGGCGGACCTGGGCCGGGCCCCGCCCGTCGCCACCGCGCCTCCCCACAGGCCAGGCGCCCGGCGCGGTCGGGTGCTGGTCGTCGAAGACGAGCCGTTGATCCGTGTCGCGCTGGCCAGGATGCTGGCGTCCGACCACGACGTGGTCGAGGCCGAGAGCGGGGCCGTGGCGGAGCGGCTGCTGGCGGCGGACGGCCGCTTCGACGTGATCTTGAGCGATCTCATCATGCCGGACGTCTCCGGCATGGATCTCCACGACGGCCTGGCCCTTACTCGACCCGAGCTGGCCGCGCGGATGGTCTTCATGACCGGCGGCGCCTTCACGCAGCGCGCCCGGGCGTTCCTGGAGGCGGTGCCGAACCTGCGCATCGAGAAGCCGTTCGACGCCGTCAACCTGCGTGAGCTGGTTCACCTCCTGGTGGCGGGGCGGACGCAGGCGTAGGGGGCCGTGCCCCGGCGGCGTCGCTGCCCGGGCCCAGCCCCCGGTGGACGGCTCAGCGGGAGAAGACCACCGTGAGCGGGCCGGCCACCGCCTCGCCACCGCGCTGGTCACGGGCCACCGCCCAGACCAGCGCCTGGCGGGCGCCGTTGAGTTCGGTGGCGTCGAGGATCGTCCAGGTCGAGGGCGCGGCCGCGGTGGCCAGCCCCTTCTCGTACTGGAAGCGGCCGGCGGTGGTGAAGAAGGAGACGTCCACCGTCTCCTGCAGTGTCCGGTCGAGTCCGCCGGGGAAGAACTGGAAGGAGCTCGGGTCGATGGCCACGTCGAGCCGGACCGAGCCGACGGCGCAGCCCGGGGCCGCTCCGGCGCAGTCGGCGCCCGAGGTGAACCCGGTCACCACCGGGGTGGTGTTTGCCTGCTGGCCCGGCGGCAACGCGCCGGTGTGGACCTGGATCCGCTGCACCGCCTCGCGCGCCTGCCCGTCGAGCGTGGCCACGTAGCGCACCAGCACCTCGACCTGCGCCGGCAGCCCGGAGCTGGGTGGGGCGCCCGGGAGGGAGCCGCCCAGCCCGGCCAGGCAGGCCAGCCCAAGGGCGATCGGGTCCACGGTGACGCTGCCGTCGGCGGCAGGCGTCAGCGCCGTCTCGCAGGCCGGCACGGCGCAGGCGTATCCGGTGGAGGCGCCGGTCGAGAAGGGGCAGAAGCTCCAGGTTTCGGTGGCCGGCACTCGAGGGGGCTCGCCGGGCGCCGACGGCGGCGCCACAGCGGTGGCTCGCAGCGTCACCAGTTGGTACGGGCCGGCCGGCGTGGGCGGCAGAGTGGCCGGTCGCCAGACCTCCGGCGGCTCGGTCACGATGGCCAGCACCCGGAGATCCTCGACGACGGAGCCGGGCGTGAACGTATCGGAGCAGGCGGCGAAGAGCAGCGCGGCCAGCGCGGAGAGTGAGACGAACCGGAGGCGGGACGGGGAGGTCATGGTCACCACTGCGCTTCGACTCCGAGGATGGGCAGGATGGGCAGGCCGGTCACGGGGCTCTTCTGGCTGTAATCGTAGCTGTAGGAGTACCCCTCGACGTTGCCGCGGTTGGTGACGTTCTGGACGTCGAGGAAGAGGTCGAGCTTCCAGGTCTGGTAGGTCCAGGTGCGGTCGACCCGGACGTCGAGCTGGCTGAAGGGGGGCAGCCGTGCGGAGTTGACCGAGGCGTAGAGCGGCACGTAGGCGCCGCTGCTGGCGTCGACCAGCGAGCCGGTGACCGGCGTGGTCGGGTTGCCCGAGACGAAGCGGAGGCGGCCCCCGACCGACCAGTTGCGGGTGAAGTTCCAGGTGCCGATCATCGTCAGCAGGTGCGGCTGGTCGTAGCTGAAGGGGCGCTCCGGCTTGCCGAAGCCGTCGCTCCTGAAGGAGCGCTGGTACGTGTATGCGATCCAGCCGAAGAACATCTCGCCGAAGCGGGCCTTGAGCGTCAGCTCCAGGCCGTAGACCCGTCCGGTCCCCTCGTTGACGTAGCGCGGCAGCGACGGGTCGTAGGTGGCGGCCGGGTTGCTCACCACGAGGTCGCGCAGCTGCTTGTGGAAGCCGGTCAGCTCGCCGTCCATCCCGTCGATCAGCTTCCGCTCCACGCCGACCGAGGTGTGAAGCGCCACTGGCGCCTTGAGGTTGGGGTTCCCCAGGTCCGGGGCGCTCTCCTGCGGGCTGGGCGGCTGGTGGAAGAGGCCGATGCCGCCCTTGAGCGTGGTGCCGGGGACGAGCTCCCAGCGGGCGCCGAGCCGCGGATCGACGGTCCACGTCGAGATGGGGCTGTACCAGTCGACCCTGATCCCCGGCAGCACCAGCACGTCGGCGCGCGGCTCCCAGCGCAGCTCGGCGAAGGCCCCCGGCTGCTGCTGCCCGGTGCTCTTCTTGAAGACCTGGGACGGCGCCGTGGCCGCCGGCGTGTCGGGCTGCCCTGACCCGGCCTGGCGCGGGGTGTCGAGGGCGATCTGGATCGCCGAGAGGATGGCGTCGATCCCGCCGCGGAGTTGCAGCCCCCGGGCCAGGTCGAAGGTCCAGGCGCTGCGCAGGCCGAGCGAGACCACGTCGAGGTTGAAGAAGTACTCGGGGCCGACCTGGGTGCGGAACTGCTGGTAGGTGAGCTGGAGGCTGGTCTCCTGCTTCAGGCGCGGCGCCACCTCCCCGGAGAGCGAGGCCTGCAGGGCGTGGAACATGGTGCGGAAGGAGACCTCGCCGGTGATCTTCGGGTCGTCGCCAGGCCGCTTCAGGATGGCCACCAGCTTGTCGAGCGAGCCGTAGTAGAGCAGCCGCAGCTTCTGGCCGCCGAGTGGCCTGGTCGCCAGGAACTGGTAGTCGTAGTAGCGGGGCGCGGTGTCGAAAGAGAAGTTGCCGCTCCTCGGCAGCACCAGCGGGAGCAGGGTGTCGATCCAGGAGCGGCGGAAGGCGGCGCCAGCGGCCCAGCCGCCGCCGAGCGGCCCCTCGACGGCCACGCTGGCGTCGTAGAAGTTGACGCCGGCCTCTCCGCGCACCATGTCCGAGGCCGGGTCGCGCAGCCGCACCTCGATGATGCCGCCGGTGGCGCGCCCGTAGTCGGGGGCGAAGTTGCCCGGCACGAACTCGACCGCCTCCAGGAAGCGCGGGCTGATGGTGCTGCGCAGCCCGCCGAAGTGGTAGAGGAGCGGGATCTCCTGCCCCTCGACGAAGACCCGGCTGTCGCCCGGCGCCGAGCCTCGCAGGATGAGCTGGCCGCCGCCGAACGGCGTCCGCGCCACGCCCGGCAGGTTGAGCACCGCCTTGAGGGTGTCGCCCTGCGTGCCGGCCACCTTGGCCACCTCGTCAGCCGGGATCACCTGTCGCGTGATCTCGCGGCGGACCGGGCTGGCGCTCACCACCGTCTCGTTCCCGTCGCCCGACTGCTCCAGGTAGAAGGTCTCGTCGCGCTCCTCCCCGGGCTTCGCCTCGATGCGCAGCTCCAGCCGGTCGTGGCCGGGGGGGACCGCCACCAGCGTGAAGGCCGGCTCCTCCACCAGCAGCGAGAACCGGCCGTCTGGGCCGCTGGTGGCCTTGAGCGGCGCGGCGCCGCTCGCGCCGCGGGCCGCCACCGCCACGCCGGCGAGCGGCTTGCGGGTGCCACGCTCCAGCAGCCGACCGGTGAAGCGGACCGGCGCCGGCGGCGGGGGCGGGGGCTGGACCGCCGTGGGGGCATTGAGCCGTATGCGGAAGCTGATGGTGACCGGCACGGGCTCCCCGGTGGTGAGCCGCCCTGGCTCAAAGAGGTAGCCGGCGGCGGCGGCCGCGGCGGCGCCGTCGAACGGCTCGCCGGCTCCCTGCTCGATCCGCACCGCCTCGACCCGGCCGGCCGGATCCACGTCCACGGACAGCAGCACCACCACCTCCGGAGAGGGAAAGACGGTGCCGGGCGGGAGCACGGCCGGGACCGCCTGCTTGACGGTGGGCGGCGTGCCCAGGGCCTGCTCGGGCGGCGGGACGGGCGGGTTGTTCGGGTCGGCGGCGAGGGCCGCTCCGGCCAGGGCGAGGCCGAGCAGGGCGAGACCGAGGCGGCGGGCGGTGGGCATGGTGGTCATTCGTCGAGCCGGAACTTGAAGGTCCAAGGGTAGCGCACCGCGACGGCGCGGCCACCGCGGGTCCCCGGGGAGAAGGCCAGCAGGCGGGCCAGCTGCAGCGCCGCCGCGTCGAAGCCGGCGCCGCCGCCCTCGACGATGCGGGCCTCGCGCACCGCGCCGGTCTCGTCGACCAGCAGCTCGACCTTGACGTTGGCCTCGAGCCCGTCGCGGCGGGCCGCCTCCGGGTAGAGGGCGCGCAGGTCGAGCTTCGAGGGCTGGCGCAGCAGGCGGGGCCCCCGCTCGAGATCGGTGACGTCGGCGGCGCGCG
>Ga0315271_10002910_pt1 | contig 10780 bp, 9 predicted proteins | sample C3_top_MG_FD_204664 | JGI IMG/M metagenome (GOLD analysis project Ga0315271, IMG submission 204664) | Sediment microbial communities from Yellowstone Lake, YNP, Wyoming, USA - C3_top | ecosystem: Environmental > Aquatic > Freshwater > Lake > Sediment | place: USA: Wyoming | collected 2017-08-01
TCCAGCTTCTGAACAGTCCGCGTTTTTCAGTGACCGCCAGCGAATGGATCAGCGCCGAGCCGACCAGCCAGGGCAGGAAGGAGGCGTTCTCGACCGGGTCCCAGAACCACCAGCCGCCCCAGCCCAGCTCGTAGTAGGCCCACCACGAACCCATGGCGATGCCGACGGTCAGGCAGATCCAGGCCGCAGTGGCCCAGGGCCGCGTCCAGCGTGCCCAGGCGGCGTCGAGCCGGCCATTGAGCAGGGCGGCAATGGAAAAGGCAAAGGGCACGGCCATGCCGACATAGCCCATGTAGAGCATCGGCGGGTGAAACACCAGCCCCGGGTCCTGCAGCAGCGGATTCAGATCGCGTCCCTCGGCGGGTACGTCGCTCAGGCGCAGGAACGGATTCGACGTGATCAGCATGAAGAGCAGGAAGCCGACCGCGACCAGGCCCATCACCGCCAGCACTCTGGACACCATGACGTCGGGCAGTTGGCGGGAAAACAGCGATATCGCCATCATCCACGTGCACAACATCACCAGCCACAGCAGCAGCGAGCCCTCATGGCCGCCCCAGACGCCGGCAATGCGGTAGATATCGGGCAGCTTGGTGTTGGAATGCTGCGCCACATAGGAGACGGAGAAGTCATTGGTAAAGAAGGCATAGGTGAGGCAGGCAAAGGAGAGAGTTGCCAGGAACCAGAGCGCCTGCGCACCGGGTCGTGCCAGCGCCATCCAGTCGGCGCGACCCTGCTGGCCACCGACCACACCGAGGGTGCCCAGGGCCAGCGCCACGAAGAGGGCCAGAATCAACGCAAAATGACCAATTTCAGGAATCACGATCTTCTCCTAGTCAACGGGGGACAGCGCTCAAGATCTGTCCCCGCAAATATTACTTAAGTGACTTGATGGTTTTCTGGACCTGTGCCTGGTCCAGCGCCGCCTTGGCCTCGGGCGGCATGTAGTTCTCATCGTGCTTGGCCAGCACCTCGGTGGCGACAAATCTGCCGCCCGCATCAAACTTGCCCTGTGCCACCACGCCTTTGCCTTCCTTGAACAGATCCGGCAGGATACCGGTGTAGGTCACCGGAAGCTCCTTCGCGGTATCGGTCACGACGAAGGCGACGGTCAGGCTGTCTCGCTTGATCGACCCTTCCTTGACCAGGCCGCCGATGCGGAAGGTCCGGTTCTTTGGCGCTTCACCCGCAGCCACCTGGGTCGGCGAGAAGAAGAACACCAGGTTGCTTTCAAAGGCGTTCAGTACCAGGTAGGCCGCGACGGCCAGGGCGGCCAGACCGCCCGCAATGATGGCCGCACGTTTGTGACGGGGTTTCATGACGAACCTCTTTCCGACAGGAGTTCATCGCGCAAATCGCGCAGGATCGTTTTTCGCCGGGCGCGCAACAACAACACCTCGCCCGCCACCACCGCCGCCGTCAGGCCGAAGCTGCCCCAGACGTAGAAGGCATAGCCGCCCATGGCAAAAAAATCAGAAACGCTATTCCACTGCATGTTTCACCCACTCCGTATGACGTTCACGTTCAAGAATGATGTTTCGCACGCGCAGCAGGGCGATCGTGATGGCGTACATCCAGCAGGCCACCACCATGATCAGCATGCCCCACAGCATGGTGCTGGCCATGGTTGGCGACCTGGTCAGGGACACCGAGGCGCCCTGGTGCAGCGTGTTCCACCATTTGACCGAAAAATAGATGATGGGCACGTTGACCACGCCGACCAGCGCCAGCACGGCGCAGGCCTTGTCGGCGCGGCGCGGGTCGTCGATGCTCGACTGCAGCGCCAGAAAGCCCAGGTACAGGAACAGCAGGATCAGCTCCGAAGTCAGGCGCGCATCCCAGACCCACCAGGCGCCCCACATCGGCTTGCCCCACAAGGCGCCCGTGGCCAGCGACAGGAAAGCGAACAGGGCACCGGTCGGCGCCAGCGCCGAGGCCATCATGCCCGACAAGCGGGTGTTGAAGGCCAGGCCAAAGCCAGCCCAGGCAGCCATCACCAGGTAGATGAACATCGACATCTGGGAGGCCGGTACATGGACAAAGATGATCCGGTAGCCTTCTCCCTGCTGCGCATCGGTCGGCGCCACAAAGAATGAAATCCAGAGACCGACCGCTGCCAGCAGCGTCGCCAGCGCGGCGAACCACGGCCACATGCGTCCGGCCAGGTAGTAGAAGTTCTGCGGCGAGGCAAACTTGAACCAGTGAATCGTCTGTGTGTTCATTCCAGGGAAATCCTCAAGGCTGTTTTGGTGGCCAAAGGCGCAAAAAAGGCCGAAAGCACCAGCAGAGCGGCTAGCAGCGACAGATGACCACCGAAGCCGAGGCCCGCTGCATCGGCTTCCACTGCGCCTGCACCAAATATCAAGACCGGAATATACAGCGGCAGGATCAACAAAGATAACAATACCCCTGCGCCGCGTACGCCCAAAGTCAGCGCCGCCCCGATGCTGCCGATCAGGCTCAGCGTCGGCGTGCCAAGCAACAGCGTCAGCATCAAAATGCCAAGGGAGCGACCCTCGAGTCCAAACTGCAGGCCCAGCACCGGCGCCATCAGCACCAGCGGAAGGCCGGACAGCAGGAAGTGGGACAGCGCCTTGCCGACCACCAGCAGGCCCAGCGGCGTGCTTGACAGCGCCATCTGCTCGAGCGAGCCGTCGGCAAAATCTGTCGCGAACAGCCGCTGCAGCGACAGCATCGCCGCCAGCAAGGCGCTGACCCACAGCACGCCCGGCGCCATGCGCAGCAACAAGGCCGATTCCGGTCCGACCCCCAACGGGAACAGGCTGGCGACAACGACAAAAAACACCAACGGCGTCAGCACCTCGCCCTTTTGCCGCATCGCCACCGACACTTCCCTGCGCAATACCGCGCTCATGACACTGAGCATCCCGAGCTTCTTCATGCGCGCAACTCCAGCATCTGCGCGGGTACAGCGCCAATGTCGACCTGCTGATGACTGGTCAGCACCGCGAGTCCGCCCTTGCCCAAATGGGCGGCTATCAGGTCCGCCAGCATGCGCACGCCGGCCTCGTCCATGGCCACAAAGGGCTCGTCGAGCACCCACAGGCGCGCCTCGCTGAGGGCCAGGCGCGACAGCGCGACACGACGTTTCTGTCCCTGCGACAGATGCCGCACCAACTGCTCGCCGCGACCACGCACGCCAAAGTGCGCCAGTACCTCGCGCATCTGTGCCGGCTCCGGCGCATTGCCGGCCAGCGCCGCATTGAAGGCCAGGTTCTGATTCACGGTCAGCGACTCCTGCAGCGCATTCAGATGGCCCAGGTAGCACAGGTCCTGACGATAGACCTCGCTCTGTGCGTGAATCGGCTTGCCATTCCACAGAATCTGTCCGGATTCGATCGGCGCCAGACCGCACACCATGCGCAACAGACTGGTCTTGCCGACGCCGTTGGCGCCTGCCACGTAGAGCCAATGTCCGGCGTTCAGAACGCAATCGACATCCTGAAAAAGCTGGCGCCCCCCCCGACTGCAACCAAGCTTGGAAAATGACAGGGACGGGGCGGTATTCAATTCTTGCTATGGGACAAACGGTGCCGCAATTTTACGGTAGGCGTCCGCTCGGTCCCCTGCTTGACAAAACTTTACGCCCGGCACGGTCGTCTTGTTGATCCAGCGCAGAAAGCGGTCGACGAAGGGCGGATTTTGCGGGCAAGCCGGCCGCTGAGTGTTGTTTTCAGGCGTAGTAGCGCGCCACGTAATCTTCAAAGCCGCCCTGCTCATCTGCCTCCATTTGCCGCTGCTCCTGCAAGGAACTCTGCACGCTGGCCAGGAAGCTGGCCCGCGCCACTTCGTCAAGGCCTTGCGCCAGCAACTGACGCTGGTGTTGCTGTGACAACTGCAGGGTGTAGTTGAAGAAGCCGCCATGCTCCCGCACACCTGCCAGCACGCGTGCCGATGGCGTGCTGTCGGGCTGGTCGATGCGCTGGCGCAAACCCTGCATCGTCGTGCTGTAGCGATCGCCGCCGTAGGCCGTGTCGAGCATTTCGGCGAAGGGTTGCATGTCCTCGAACAACTCGTGCGCCAGAGGCCGAAACGCCTGCTCGCGGTTGTGCGCGAGCAGGTGCAGACCGGGTTGGCGTCCTTGATTGACAACGCGCCGCTTGTTCTCATCGTTCTCGCTCTGCTCCCGGCTCGTGATCGGCGGGCTGTCGCGAAACAGGCACATGAGCAGCAGCACATCGGCGAAAGTGCTTTGCTCGGGCGCGATGCCGATGTCAATAAAGGGGTTCAGGTCGAACAGCCGCATTTCGACATATTCGACCCCCTGGTTCTGCAATGCCTTGGCGGGTCGATCGCGGCCGGTGCGCTTGGGTCGGATCGCGGCATAAAACTCGCTCTCGGTCTGCAGCAGGTTGGCGTTGAGCTGCTTCCAGTGCGACCCTTCGCGCACGCCGATTTCTTCATAGAACGGATCCGGTGTGCGGATCGCAGCTTCCAGCGCCTGCGTGTACTCGGCCAGCGAATTGACGCTTACGTTCAGACTGGCCTGGGCCCGGTTGTGGTAGCCCAGATCGCTCATGCGCAGGCTGGTGGCGTAGGGCCCGTAGCGGGTGCCGCCGCTCAGTATCGGCAAATCGGACGGTTGGCCTTGCAGGAACGACTCGCAGAAGGCCGGCGAGGCGCCAAACAGGTAGGGCACCAGCCAGCCGAAGCGCAGGAAATTTCGGATCAGGCCGAAATAGCGCTCGCTCACGTAATCCTGTGTCCTGCCCGGGCCCGGGCAACAGTCCTTCAGTGCCAGCCAGAAGTCTTCCGGCAGCGACCAGTTGTAGTGCGCACCCGCGATGGTCTGCATTTTGCGGCCATAGCGCAGGCTCAAACCCTCGCGATAAACGTACTTGAAACGGGCCGCGTTGGAGCTGCCGTAGTCGGCAATCGGAATGTCACTGTCGCTGCCCAGGGCACAGGGCATGGAACTGGCCCACATGGCCTCGCCCTCGAGGTTCGGCGCCACGAAACGGTGAATGTCGCGCAAGAACCGCAACGGAAATGCCGGCTCCCGTGAGGGGGGGGTGATGAACTCCAGCAGCGCTTCGGAGTAGTCGGTCGTGATCCAGGGGTGCGTCAGCTTCGATCCCAGCGCCAAGGGGTGCGGTGTCCGGGCCAGGTTGCCCGCGCCGTCAACGCGCAGGCACTCGCGCTCGTAGCCGCGAGTGATACCGCGCAGCAGCTGCGCCTGCCTCCCTGTAACAAATTGCCGGACCGCGTCACAGCAGGTGAACTTCAACATGAACGCTTTCATCCTCCATGGAACAGCGGGCAGTATGGCAGTTTTTTGCCGGTCTCGTCGGGACCTCACGCACCCGTGAAACAATAGCGCCATGCCCTATCTGCCTGACTTCCTCGCTCCCGCCCGCTTCACCGATCCGGCCGCCGCGCTGGCGCGAGTCCGGGAAATTTATGACAGCAGCATCGCTCACCTGCGCACGGCCATGCAGCGCTTCGTCGCCGGCGAGCAGTTGCCCGGCCACGTGCGCGCCTGCTACCCCTTTGTTCGGGTGCAGACCGACACTGTGGCGCGCCTGAATTTCAGCGCGAGCGCCCACCTGAGTTACGGCTTTGTCGCCGGACCCGGTCGTTTCGAGACCACCTTGAGTCGTCCCGATCTGTACGCCGACTACTACCTCGAGCAATTCACCCTGCTGTTGCAGAACCACCGGGTCGAGCTCGAGATCGGCACCAGCTCCCAGCCGATCCCGGTCCATTTTTCCTTTGCCGAGAACGAACATATCGAGGGCGAGCTGAGCCCGCAGAGGCGCCAGTTGATGCGCGACATGTTCGACCTGCCCGATCTGGCCGCCATGGACGATGGCATCGCCAACGGTACCCACGTGCCGCGACCGGGCGAGGCGCTGCCGCTGTCGCTGTTCACCGCGCCGCGGGTCGATTACTCGCTGCACCGGCTGCGCCACTACACCGGTACGGCGCCGGAGCATTTCCAGAACTTTGTTCTGTTCACCAACTACCAGTTCTACGTCGATGAGTTCGTGCGACTGGGGCATGAGACCATGGCCGACCCGAACTCCGAGTACATCGCGTTTGTCGAGCCCGGCAATGTGGTGACCAGAAGAATGGAAAGACCGGGATCTGACGCCAATACTGCGCGCCTGCCGCAAATGCCGGCCTACCACCTGATGCGCACCGACCGCGGCGGCATCAGCATGGTCAACATCGGCGTCGGCCCGGCCAATGCCAAGACCATCACCGATCACATCGCCGTACTGCGACCCCATGCCTGGATCATGCTTGGCCATTGCGCCGGACTGCGCAACTCGCAGCAGCTGGGCGACTACGTGCTGGCGCACGGCTACGTGCGCGAAGACCATGTGCTCGATGAAGAACTGCCGCTGTGGGTGCCGATTCCGGCGCTGGCCGAGATCCAGCTGGCGCTGGAGGCGGCAGTCTCGCAGGTGACGCAGCTCAAGGGAGCCGAGCTCAAGCACATCATGCGCACCGGCACCGTGGCCTCGACCGACAACCGCAACTGGGAGTTGCTGCCCGACAACGGCCCGCAGCGCCGCTTCAGCCAGAGCCGGGCCGTGGCGCTGGACATGGAGAGCGCCACCATCGCCGCCAACGGCTTTCGCTTTCGCGTGCCCTATGGCACGCTGCTGTGCGTGAGCGACAAGCCGCTGCATGGCGAGATCAAGCTGCCCGGCATGGCAAACCAGTTCTACCGTGACCGTATCGACCAGCATTTGCGCATTGGCATGCGCGCCATCGAGCTGCTGCGCGCCGAAGGCCTGGATCAACTGCACAGCCGCAAGCTGCGCAGCTTCGCCGAAGTGGCGTTTCAGTAAGCCCCGGGACGCTTCATGGTCAGCAGCCTGTTCTCGGTCCAGTACCTCAGCAAACGCTACGCAGACAGCATCGCTGTCGACGACCTGTCGTTCGAGATTGCGGCGGGCGAATGCCTGGGTGTGATTGGTCCCAACGGCGCCGGCAAGACCACGACCATTCGCATGTGCCTGGGGCAGAGCGTGCCGGATGCCGGCACCATCACGGCCTTTGGGCTCTCGATGCCCGATGATTCGCTCGCCATCAAAGCGCAGCTCGGCGTGGTCAGCCAGCTCGACACGCTGGACCCCGACTTCAGCTGCGCCGAAAACCTGCTGGTTTATGGCCGCTATTTCGGCATGAAATCCGCGCAGATTCGCGAGCGCATTCCCGAGTTGCTGGCGTTCGCATCGCTGACCAGCAAGGCCGGCGCCAAGCCGGGCGAACTCTCTGGCGGCATGAAGCGCCGTCTCAGCCTGGCCCGTGCCCTCGTGAACGACCCGCGGCTGCTGCTGCTTGACGAGCCGACCACGGGACTCGATCCGCAAGCGCGCCATCTGATGTGGGAGCGGCTGCAACTGCTGTTGCAGGACGGCAAGTCGATCCTGCTCACGACCCATTTCATGGACGAGGCCGAGCGCTTGTGCACGCGCCTGCTGGTGCTGGACCATGGCAGGAAGATCGCCGAGGGAACGCCGCGTGAGCTGATCAGCCAGCATCTGGAGCCCGATGTGGTCGAGGTCTATGGCGCGGGTGCGCTGGCGCTGGCAAATGGGCCGCTCCAGGCGCTGGCCTCTCGCGTTGAAACCAGCGGCGAGACCGTCTTCTTCTATACCCAGGACGCCAAGCCTCTGCTGCAGGCGCTGGGCGCGCAAGCGCAGCTGCGCACCCTGCACCGACCGGCCAATCTCGAAGACCTGTTCCTCAAGCTGACCGGCCGCCAGATCAGGGAGGACGCATGAGCCCTTCGAGCCAACGCAGCGTCTGGCGCGCGCCGGAACTCTCGGCACGCTGGTGGCCGGTCTTTCTGCGCAACCTGCTGGTCTGGCGCAAACTGGCCATTCCGAGCTTGGTCGGCAATATTGCCGAACCCCTGATGTGGCTGGTGGCCTTTGGCTATGGCATGGGGGCGCTGGTCGGGCAGGTGACGCTGCCGGGCGCCGATGGTGACATCAAGGTACCCTACATACTTTTCCTGGCCAGCGGCTCGATCTGCATGAGCGCCATGAATGCGGCCAGTTTCGAAGCGCTTTACTCGGCGTTTTCGCGCATGCATGTGCAGAAGACCTGGGACGGCATCATGAATGCGCCGGTCAACCTGGACGACATCGTGCTGGCCGAAATGCTGTGGGCCGCCTTCAAGGCGCTGTTCACCGTCACCGCCATTCTCGGCGTCATGTTGGCCCTGGGCATCAGCCACTCGCCCAAGCTGCTGCTGGCCTGGCCGATCCTGCTGGGGGTCGGCATCACCTTCAGCTGCCTGGCGCTTATCTTCAATGCCCTGGCCAAAGGCTACGATTTCTTCACCTACTATTTCACGCTGTTCCTGACGCCCACCATGTTTGTCAGCGGCATCTTCTTTCCGATCGGGCAACTGCCCGATGTGGTGCGCGCGATCTCGCAATGGCTGCCCCTGACCAATGCCATCGACCTGGTGCGCCCGCTGTTCATGGACCAGTGGCCACAGAATCCTGTGCGGCATCTGCTCGTGCTGCTGGTCTATGCGGTGGGCGGCTTCTGGCTCGCCCTGGCGCTGACCAGAAGGCGCTTTCGCGCGTGAAAGCCCCGGGGCGATGTCCGGCCGGGATAAGGAGGAGCACCACGAACTGGCCCGGGTGCTGACGCTGCAGCAGGTGGCGATTCTGCTGGTACACGCCAGCGTCGATCAGCGGCAGCGCTGGCGCAACGGCCACGACGAGCGGCCTGCCAGTCATGTTTGCAGATCGGCTGGAACGGGTCGATGACTGCGCTAGCGCCCGCTGCCGGGTTGCGCGGTCTCATCAGAGCCGGAACTGCAACTGGACGTACCTTTTCAAACAGCGGATACTACCCGGGCAACCCCTAGCCACTCCAGAAGATGTTCAAATCAAAACCCGCGCCTGCGCAGAAGCCTGCAAGTCCCGCCGCTCCTGGCAGTTCAGCCGCTGCAAACAGCAAATTCACCGGTCATTATTGGCCTGGCCCCCCGTATGCGGTTTTCAATGAGCCAGTGCCCTGGACCGAACCGCAAATCTGCGAGATCGAGGACCTTAAGGGCGAAGTGCACAGTTGCCGGCTGGCCATGTTGACGCCGTCTGACAAGACCGTCACGATCTTTCTCCCGAACCGATCATCGCCCGGACGCGTTCACTTCTCGCAGTTTCGACGGCTCACGCTGAGGACCGCCCTGCACCCGCAGAAGAAAGTTGGCGACAGTGAATTTGCCGAGATCCTGGGGCATCAACCGACACTTGACTATGAGTTGCGGAGAGAAGATGGCAGTAGCGTCTCCGGGAAAACGGTCGGATACATCGAATCCGAATTCGGCCTCTTTCTGTTCACGCCAGTCGATGACACAGACGGTGTCGAGCGCCTTTTTGTTCCGCGTGAAGCGTACTTGCTTGCCAAATTTGGGGAACAGATCGGGCAGTTGCTGGTGGCGCAGCGTGCGGTGACGCCGCAGCAGGTGGAACAGGCCGCCAGCGAACAAAAGGATCTGCGCAGCCGAAAACTTGGCGATCACCTGATCAACGAGGCGATTGTTTCGCCAGACCAGCTCATGATGGCGCTAGACCAGCAGTCGAGGATGCCGATGATACGGGTCGGCGAGGCGCTGACACGGCTTGGCTTCATCGACGAAGCGCAACTCGCTCAGGCGCTGGAAAAGCAGAAGACCGAACGTTCGGTGCCGCTGGGGCAGTTGCTGGTGGACTTGGGTTTCCTGACGCGCCGTGACCTCAATACCGCGCTGGCGCGCAAGATGGGCTACCCGGTGGTCGACGTCGCGCATTTCCCTATCGAAGCCGATGCCTTGCGTGCGGTCCCCCTGGCAACAGCCCTGCGCACGGGCATCATGCCGCTGTTGTTGCGTGACAAACTGCTGGTCATTGCCACCGCCGACCCGACCCGGCGCGACGTGCTTGACGAGCTTGAATTCGTGCTTTCGATGCGTGTCGTGGCGACGCTCGGAGATGAACAGCAGATTCAGCACATGCTGGCTGAACTGTACGAGAAATTTGGCCTGGCGAGCGGTTCGCCCGGCGACCCGCAGCAAAACACACCGAATCTGCAAGAGATTGCGGTCAGTTCCAGCGAACTGCTGCAGTCCATGGAACTGTCGCAGCGCGACCAGGAGGAGACCGAAAGCCAGATTGAACAATCCGACAACACGCTGGTGCGCCTGATCAACACCATGATCATCGAGGCCCACGAGCGAGGCGTGTCGGACATTCATGTCGAAACGCACCCTGGGCGCGCCAAGACCCGAATCCGTTTTCGCAAGGACGGCGTGCTGTCGCACTACCTGGAGTTGCCCAACACCTACCGGGCCGCGCTGACCGCACGCCTGAAGATCATGGCGGACCTCGACATTTCGGAGCGCCGCAAGCCGCAGGACGGCAAGATCGACTTCTCCAAATTCTCCAGCCGATACCGGGTTGAACTGCGCATTGCCACCATTCCCACCTACGGCGGCTTGGAGGACGTCGTGATGCGGCTGCTGTCCTCAGCCAAGCCGATCAACATGGAAAAGCTGGGCTTGTCGGTGCTCAATCTGACGCATCTGCGCGAGGCTGCCAGCCGCCCCTATGGATTGGTCCTGTGCGTCGGACCGACCGGATCGGGCAAGACCACGACTCTGCACTCTGTTCTGGGCTACCTGAATACGCCGCAGCGCAAGATCTGGACCGCCGAAGACCCGATCGAAATCACCCAGCCGGATTTGCGCCAGGTGCAGGTGAACCCGAAGATTGACTGGACTTTTGCCAAGGCGCTGCGTTCCTTT
>Ga0315271_10002911_pt1 | contig 10780 bp, 23 predicted proteins | sample C3_top_MG_FD_204664 | JGI IMG/M metagenome (GOLD analysis project Ga0315271, IMG submission 204664) | Sediment microbial communities from Yellowstone Lake, YNP, Wyoming, USA - C3_top | ecosystem: Environmental > Aquatic > Freshwater > Lake > Sediment | place: USA: Wyoming | collected 2017-08-01
CGTAGAAGTCCTTGTCAGCGACGAGCCACGATTCCCAGTCCAGGTACCTGGTTCTGGGTGCAGGTGCGGAAACGGCAGGCCCATCCACATCGCAAAGGCATCGCCAAAGATCGCCAGAGTTTGGCGTCACCGCACCAGCATGGCGATGATGATCGCCGCGATGATGGCCACCGCAAAGGCGACGAGACTTCCATCGACCTTCGGGTTCATCGCTTGCGCAGAATCCAGTCGTAGGCCCCGGTGCAATCGGGTCCGTACCGCTGTTCCTCGAAGAACGCCTCCACGATATCCACGTCGAGCGTGGCCACGTGGTCTTTGAAGTCCTGCTCGGGCACGATCTTCCACGGCTCCGGCCCATGGTGCTGGTTCCCCTCCGCCCCATGGCACCCGATCATCACGCCACCCCTCTCAACGTACTTCACCCCATTTGTCAGACATTCTCGCCAATTCGGAGCATGTTCGAGCAAACTGAAGCACATTACCGGCATAAATCGTGTTTTTCCGAAATCGACCGTGGCCGCATCCGCCACCACGTCAACCGTCGGCCCCGCGACGATGTCCACGCCGACGTATTCCTTTGGGTTCACGAACAATTCCCTGATGAAGGGCTCTGCCCCACCGCTGCCCAGCTCCAGCACCCTGGTGCCGTTGAACCACTCCGGGTTATCCCGCTTGAGTTCCGAGAGCCAGAGCCTGTTGTTGTAGTGCATCGGGTCGGACCTTCCTGGGATGTTGACTGACAAATGTCAGACAGAGTATAGACGTGCGGCGATATCGGAATGACGAGACTTGTATGGGCCCACGCACGCCTGTTTCGCGGACCGGTGGGCCGGTGGGATGCTTGACGTAGGCCCCGGACGGCCGGGCGGGCACCCGCCTGCCCGCCTCCGGCCGGAGGCGATGGTCCCCCATCCCCCGGCTCCGGCTCACCAATCCACGACCCCGGCCGATCAACGCCGCTTGCCGGGACCCCGTTAGCCTCGCGGCGTGTAAGGGAATATTTGGATGACGAATGCAACGGCTCGCCTGCTGGAGCAGGCGATGGATGAGACGCCGGATGAGCCGGTGTCCATGGATGCCGCTCATGTTGCTTGCGGCCTGACGATGGTCGGGACCGATGGCCCCGTCCCGTGTTCCTGTCACCGTTACTGCGATCCGCGTCTATGCCTCCAGTCCGCACTGGAAGCAGGGTTCGCAGGGTTCGGATCCTAGCCAACCCCCGAGTAGCAGAGGAGACGCCTATTAGGTGAGGTCGCAGCGTCCCGGCAATCCCATTCATCGCGTCCCAACAGGAGGTTTCACGCAATGCGTGCTCTCGCATCCGTTTACGCCTACATCTTCAGCGGTGGCGTGCTGAATCCCGTCTGTACCCCGATCAGCCGGGATGAGACGGGCAAGTTGATCGCGAACTTCTCGACGATCAGCAGCAACCGCAAGGGGACCACGATCGCAGGGAACATCGTGGCCGACCACGACGTGACCGAGCCGGTCATGTACACGTTCCTCGCCGTGTCCCGTGCGGCTCGCAAGAGCACCACGCCGGTGGTGCTTGGCCGCGCCGTGACCATCAATCCCCGGTCCCGCATGGGCGTCGAAATGGCGCGCCTGACCCCGACCACGACGGCCGGGATCGTGCTCGCCGATTGGCGCACCGCTCAGCACGATGCTGAGAAGGAGGGCTACACGCTCCAGGAGCTGAACGCAGCCCTGGCCGAGGCCTACGCCCAGTAGAGGCTACCTGCCTCCCGTCAGCGCCGCAGTCTATTGGCTGCGGCGCTGGCTGGTGTGCATGTCGCACATAGGGAACAAGGAGAACATCGTGGTCAAGTTCACGCTCTACAAGGTCTGTTATCGGGCACGCGGCCTGTCCACTGGCTACATCCTCCAGGACGCCGTGGTCAGCGCACTCTCGGCCGAGCATGCTCGTGACCTGGTCGGCGACATGCTGGCGCGCCAGTACCGCGTCGGCGCATGGTTCGTGGACTGGTCCGTCCTGTCCGCAGCGTTGGTCGGGTGAAGGTAATCAATCCATTCATCAAAGGAGAAGATCATGTGTGATGCGGTCAAGGAGATGGGTGACCACATGTGGCTCGCCATCCATCACTTCATCAAGGCAGGCAAGAACCGCGGCAAGCTGTCCACCTCGAAGACATGGGAGTGCATGGTGTGCGGCGCGACCAAGAAGTACGAGTAGACGAGGAGAACGCGGCGCAACAGCAAGGCATGATGTAAGTAGCACGTGGTGCGGGTACTACCACCCAGCACGGGGCGTATGCCCTGTGCCAACAGTGTGCGATGCATGCATGGGCGCTGATAGGGGGCCCTATCTGCTACGGGTATACCCCCTATGGGAGCCTATTCAGGCTCGGTTTGGCCCAATCTAGGGCCCGCATAAGGAGAACTCCGTGACAACGGAGATCAAGTTCTCGGGAGGCTTCGGCTATGTCGCCGAAGGCCTGTCCATTCAGCAGGCGTGCATGCTGACCGCAGGGTCGCTGCACAAGGTGGCCTACACGCCCAAGGGGACGTGTGTCGCAGGGAACACCATCCCTGAGTTCGACCCGCGCACGGCACGGGTCTACACCTACAGCCAGGTGCGCCGGGCCTGCCAGAAGGCCCGCACCGAGATCAGGCTGTACGGGACCATGAGCCTGGTCGGACCCGAGGGCGGCATGACCCGCTTCGGCATCGAACTGGGCCGCATGAAGCCCAAGAGCGTCCTGGACTGGCTGACCCTGCTCGCCTTCGAGGGCGTGGACGCGGGCCAGGTCTACGCCAAGGCCCTGGAGATGTACCCCGAAGAGGTCAACGTCGAGTAGCCGGCTTTGGCACGGGCGTGAAGGTTCTGGATACGTTCATGGCTGCCGATACCGGAGCCTTCACGCCCTCCCTGGGCGCTTCATCCATGACCGGTTTCGCCGCACCCTTGATGGGTGTCCAGGTACCAATGACCTGTCCATGGACCGTGACCTCGACAGCCTGCTCCAGGTCCATGATCATGACCCGGAATGCGGCGCTGGTCATCCTGTTCATCACCCATCTCCATGTACTACTAGTAGATCTACTACTAGTAGTGATAGTAGATGCTTATCCGCACGGATGGAGCGATCTGTTCGTGCGGTGTTTCACGTGCAACAACCGATGTTCTAAGCGTGAAACCATCCAATTTGAGCATCGGATGAGGTTCTGATCCCATGGTCAGCGTGTTCATCTGTCTCTCCCTTCTCGTTCTCTATTACATGGAGGTGTATGACTCTACTCATCGTTAGTTCTGCCAGGGTGCGGCGCAAGGGAGCGGCGATGAAGAATGATCCAGGGTGTTCAGGGTGTTGCGGGGTGCTCATGTTGTGGGCCATCCTGCTCGCCATCACATTGGTTGCTCTCAAGATTTGAGAGCTGGTTCAAGGAGGTTCTCGTGATCAACGGGATCAAGGTTCTGTTCACCGATGGACGCAAGGTCGAGGCGTACATCTTCATTGCGGGCCAGGACACCGAGGAGTCGGTGGTCGAGCTGACCTGCAAGCTGGCTGAGAACGGGTGGGTCCCCGTCAAGGGTCAGTCTGTGCCCATGGTCTATGACCCCAGGCGTGGATGGGTGCGGCGCGAGACTGAGCCGAGCCTGCGCCAGAAGCTGGGGCTGCGGCCCGCGTGGAAAATCGCATGACCCTGGACCAGGACGTGCTCGCCATTCTCATGGCGGTGGTCTTCATCCTGTTCGCGGCGGCATCCACCTGGATTGCCACCGCTGACATGCGGGGATAGACATACCCCCGATGTGCGGCAAATGCATGGTTGCCGCACACCTTTCCGCTCACCATGCGGCGTGGAGATGACGATCGGCAGACTCTCAGGGCGGGTTACCGCTCACGCTCATCATCGAGCGGTATCGCTCAATGGGGCGTTTGTGGGGCTGGCGTCCGCTCATTGGACGTGAAACCCCACAAACTCCCCTCACAGCCTCGCGACGAGTCGTGCGTGTCATCGCATGACATTCGTTCATGGGAAAGGAAATCAGGCTAATGAGCCAGACCACCAAGAGCCTCAACATGCTCATTGCACGCATGGATGAGGATCTCACCGCCCAGATCAAGCGTGCCTATGAGGCCGAGCGCAGCCTCGACATCCTCAAGGAAGCAGCCTCGCGGCACGAGCAGGACACCGAGGACGCCGTCAGGTGGGCGGTAGCACGGGTGCAGCGCGAAGACCAGCGCACACGCGATGACCTGGTGCGCGTGCAGGACCGCATCGTCACGCTGGAGCGTGAGAACCTGTTCCTGAGCACGAAGCTGGCCAAGTACGTAGGGACCCGCATCAAGGAGGCCTCCCTCTGGCTGCGGGAGACAGACATCGAAGAGATGACGAAGCTCCTCAACGCCAACCAGACGGTGGTCGATGGCTACGAGCGGCCCCCGATGAACCCGCTCACGGACAAGATCCCGATGATCAAGTACGTGCGGGACACATGGGATCTGGGGCTCAAGGAGTCCAAGGACATCGTGGACGCGTGGTACGCGGAGCGGCCCGTTGGCGGCATCGAGCAGTACCAGGCAGAAGGAAGGTAGGCCGTGGAGTACATCCTCGTCATCGAGGCAATCTCAGGCGAACAGGCGCAGGAACGGTTCGAGAGCATCTTCGAGGGCCGCTTCGATGCCTCCGTCCAGCGGATCATCTACCTGTTCATGAACAGGTACGCGGTTCGCATCCGGGTCAACGAGATGGAGACCCAGCTCCAGTTCGCCTGGGAAGGAGCGTTGAACTCCATCATGGGAGAGTCGTCCTATCTGGTGTGGTGGAACAGGGTCGTCGAATGAGCGATTGGGACCCTGAATGGGCCAAAACCCCTGAGTTCCAGGAGGAGTACCGAAAGTTCGTGCGGCGCAACAACATCGCCGAGCACCTGACCCAGTGGATGATCCACATCCCTGTGCTGGGCAAGTACACCAGGGACTTCTGGTATCTGCTCATCGCTGATGGGATCTGGACCCTCAAGCCCAGGTGGGGAGGGATCACGTTCGCGTACCTCAACGATGGGTGCGGCGCGACCATCTGGCACACATGGCGGCAGATGACCCACGACAACACCGACCCCTACACAGGCATCTACGTCATGGGGGCCCCGCACAGCCTCGCCGAGGCTGAAGCCATGGAGGCACAGTTCAGGGAGAAAGCACGGTGACATGACCGTCTATCGCACAGAGTTCCATCGCCCCAGGGGATCTTCATCATGGATGAGGAGTTCCCTTCTCAATTACGAGGAATCCGACTTCACCTGCGTCGAGCAGGCATCGACCGTCCTGGGCTGGGCTCAGTACGAGTTCATCGTCCTTGCCCAAAGCCGCATCTGCATGGCGTATTCGGAGTACGAATACCGCGACTTCGAGTACATGGCGATCTTCACCGAAACGCCCATTGGACGGGCGTAGACGCGCATCCACACACAAGGAGCTTCTAGCAATGGCTAAGCACATTCGCCCCTCGATCATCGCCCAGCGCAGCTTCTCCATGCTCACGGGGAAGCCCAAGCCCCAGGTTCGGCTGGTCAGCGTGCCGCACGGGCAGCGCCCCGTGATCTTCGGCAACCAGTTGGGGGCCACCTACTTCACCAAGGATGACATCGCGGCCATGGACGAGGCTCGCGCCAAGTCGGCGGCGCGTGACATGGTGGCGGGCATCATCAACGATCTCCGCTAGCCCTCATCCACATCGAGAGGAGCTCAGATGCCAGTCTCTAGGGAAAACGTATTCACGCCTAACGGCAAGCTCGACCAGTGTCAGTGCGTCATGGCGCACAGCGACCTCACCGAGGGAGCCATCCCCCAATGCATGGCTGCACGCTGTGTGGACAGCAACCTGTTCTGCCGCCATTGCGAGGAGACCCACGGGGAATACTGGCGCAAGAAGCATCCAGAAAGCTCCCATGTGAGATGAGCCTGCCGGATTGGCCAACGCTGGACGAGGACACGTTCGAGGCTATCTTCCAGCTCATTCCATGTTCAGATGGGGATCTGAACTGGGCCAGGGACGAAATCTACGAAGCAGGCATCCCGGATAGACGCGTCTGGACCATCATCGAAGGCGACGAGGTGGACACCCTATGGTGCCTCGCAGGCTGGCACTCGACCAATGTCTTCGGTTATGCCGTATCCACGGTGTCCTGGGAGGACGCCCGAACCGAGGGTGAGTACATGCACGCAGACACACAGCCAACGTGTGACATCTGCGGCGAAGAAGAAAGGAACGTATCAGGCGACGAGTGGTGCAGCGAGTGCGGCACCTGTCGAGAATGCTGCGGACACCTAAAGCCATGCGAGTCATGGTTCATGGCAGGTGCAACGTGCATCCTGCCCGTGGGACACGAAGGATCACACAGGAGTGGGGAAGAATGAGGCCACGTGATGCCTGAAACTGCCGCGGATATCACCATCAAGGCGAAGATGGGCCCCGAGGACCTCAAGATCATCGCCAAGGCCATGGAATCCGCTCATCGCCGCGACCTGGTTGGTGGGCTGATCCGCTATCTCAAGGATGGCGAGCAGGACTTCGCCAACCTCCTGTTCCATTACGTCCACGTCGATGACTATGGGCAGGCCATGATCGAGGGATGGGGTGAGCTGCACAAGCTGATCACCGAGCCATCCAAGACAATCGGACCATTCGGCCTCTCGTATGCAAGGTTCGACTTCTGGGAACAGGCGGTGATGTCCACCGTCTACGAACGGGCCGAGGAGACCATGGAGCCAGGCGAGGAGGAGGCGACCCGCAATCGCATCATCGACGCAGCAATCAGGGTTAGGGCCTATCGAGGGACCGATCTTCTCCCGGAACTGGAACGGCAGGAGATCGACCTGATGGTCATCGGGTTCGCCGCTACTGCCGGGCTGGGTGACCTGATCGCAGAACCCGAGGAGGAGGATGATACCGAGGAGGAATTCTCATACGAGGAGGACGATGAAGATGCCGAGAACAAGGAGGTTTGACGTATGTACGTCGTGAAGTCGCAGTACGGCTCAATCCGGGCCTTCCCCACCACGGATGGCCTGATCGAATACTGGGCCGAGCACACCCAGCAAGTTCCCAAGCCACCCGCATCGTGGATGCAGGAACAGCGGGACAAGGGTCGCAGCGAATCGGCGGCTGGCATGATCTGGTACCACCGCTACAAGGCGGGTGATCGGCTGGCGGTGTGGATGCGCGCCACAGAGAACGACTACGAACGGGCTGGGTACACCGTGTGAGGAGCCGCACGCGAAAGGGTTTCTCTCCGCACCTGTGGAATTGGCTAGCGCAGAAGGAAACCAATTACTGGTGCCTTCGGAGAGTCACCAGTAGATACATCCTGCTCGTGCCATCCGACACAAACAATATCCTGCGCAGGGAAGACGGCGAATACTGCCTGATCCGAGTACCTGGCCCCCGTTCATGGCCTGAAGAGGAGGAATGGGAGGACGCTGTGTGGGCAGACGAAGATGGACCGTGAATGCTGGGCACATCGTTACTCCACCTGGAGAAAAGGAGAGTGGGCATATGAGGACGACTTCGCGCTGGCGGGGTGGATCAGGTATTTCGAGACGAGCACGTCATGGAGGCTCATACGAACCTCCAGGTCGTGGATGATCTTCAGGTACGTGGGCGGGACATTTCCAGAAGATATCTTCCACATCTTCTTCCACCACAAGGAGGTTTGAGCAATGCTCATCGTCGAACGCCACGACACCGAGGCCGAGGCCAATAGGGCTCGCCGGGTGATCGTGATCGCGCAACAGCGCGTGGACAAGATCATGGAGAAGGTCTGGGGAGAGCCAATCTTCCCCTGCGCCGAGGATTCCTACGTCGTGATTCCCGACGGCGACCGGTTCGCGCTCGCCATTGACGACCCGAGCATTGGGTAGGGACTTTGGTTCGGGCGATGGCCCGCCATGCCCGGACGGCCACGGACGCTCGTGGTCATGGAAGTTCAACACCTGGCTGTGCATGCACATTGCCCATGGTGGCAATGGCAAGCTGTTCACCAATGAGGAGATTCATCGTGGCAACCAAGACGACCAAGCTCACGGGACCCGAGATCAAGCTCCGTCGCGAGGCAGCCGAGAAGGCCGCAGGGTACGGATCCCCGGAGAAGACCCTGATCGCGGGCAAGACGACGGAGGTGATCTGCCAGACGGTGTACGACCTCCTGCTCGTCGCCGATCTCGACGCGGCCAAGCTGATGCTTAGCGCCCTGCGCAAGCGGGAGATCGCGAACCGGCTCACCTTCCACCCCGAAACGAAGTGACCAATGGAATGGCAGGGCTGGTCAGCAGGCTCAGGAAGTAGGTTCTGCAAGTCCGCTCGCGATCGACCGGTGCTCCAGGGCTATGTCATCTTCGTCACCGAACCAGAGCTGGCCCTGGAATACTGGGAAAAGTGGGGCTTCACCGACATGGTCGCATGGGCAGTAGAAGGGTATCCAGGCGCTCACAAGTCAGCCAGGCCAGACGCACTGGCGTTCTGGATCCTGTCACCAGATAGCAAAGGAGGTTAGGGATGGCCATTCCCAGCACCACGCTTGACCTGTTCAGCAGGCTCAAGCACGAGGACCTGGCAACCACGTCAGGTTCCCTGCACGTCGTGCGGGATTTCGCGGTGTTCATTGACACCCACCGGGATCAGCCGCACGTCGGAACGTTTCACAGGGATATCCACCGTGGGGAGTGCAGGCCCACCACGGTCCACGCACGGATGACCTCCGACGCCAAGGGGCAGCGGATCATCCAGCTCATCCACCCGGAAGCAGGGGAAATCCTGGGACTCCATCCCAAGCACCTGTTCGTGGGTGCTGAGTGGTACGAGACCTGGTTTGTGGAATGGATCATGTCCCACGGCACAGGTCCCCTCGACGACGAGGGGAAGATGGTTACCACCCATTTCCGCGACCCCAGGGAGAAGCGGTACGTCCTCAAGACGTTCGGGTACATGGTGAGGGAGCGTGCAGCAAAGGAAGGAGTCAAGTGAGCAGCGAATACGACACGGGGTTCACGGCAGGGTTCACGGATGGCTCGCAACGAGCTGTCTCTGATGTGCTCGATGTCATCGATGAACACATCCCATCCTTGAGCATGTCCAACGAGGGAGAGATCAACGATCTGGCCTCCCGCTTCGGGGATGTATATGAGGACTGCGATGCAGCAGACCTCGCCATCCGCACCTGTGCCTGCGGCGACAAGATCGACGGCTTCTACGAATACGTCGATCACCTGAAGTCAGCCATCAACGCCCTGCTTGTCTGACACTTGCTAGGCTGTAGTACAATGATTTCACAGGAGGTTTAGATGCACGTCACCATCGCTACCGGTCGTCTCACCCGTGACCCCGAGCTGTTCGAGGGCAAGGTCCTGCGGGCCAAGTTCACCGTCGCCGTGGACGACTACGACTTCGGCAAGAAGGAGCGCATCACCCAGTTCTACGACTGCGTGGCCTTCGGCAAGACTGCCGAGAGGATCCAGGCCATCGCTCGCAAGGGCCTCAACGTCACGGTCCAGGGAAAGTTCCGCCAGAACAAGTGGGAGAGCGACGATGGGGTCAAGCACTCGCGCTGGGAGCTGACCGTCGATGACATCAGCTTCAATGAGCGAAAGGATGCCTCACCTCCCGCGTACAAGTCGGCTCCTCGTGATGACGAGGACCTTGACAACCTGTTCTAGTATCTCCACGTCACAGATACAGGAGGTTCACTGCTGATGGCAGCGCCCGTTACCGCGACGACCACTCGCGAAGAGCTTGAGAAGATCATCGTCGATACCGTCGAGATGATGAAGAAGCACAAGGTCGCCTACTCGGAGGACAGGGTTCGGAGGGACCTGTACCAGCGCCGGGCAGAGCTTGGTGGCTTCACGTCCATCGAGGAACTGGAAGCCTCGTGGAAGGCTCCCGAGCCCGAGACCGAGCCCGAGGTTCCCGATCCCGCACCCGTGGCCGACAAGGTCAAGCGTGCGCGTGGCGGCAAGAAGATCGACGGGGCGTACTTCTACGAGAGGGAGACCGACAAGGCTGTCGGTGATACCTGGCTGGCCCTGAACACGAGCGGGGTCAAGATGCACATGCTCTCGATCGGGCCGTCAGGGTGCGGCAAGACAGAGGGGTTCAAGTTGGTGGCGGCTCGTGCCGGTGTTCCGCTCTACAAGGTGGACATCCCGGCCATGACCACCACGGAGAAGTTCATCGGGCACAAGGAGGTGAATGAGAAGGGAACGCACTACGTTCTCTCCGAGCATCTCAAGTGGGTCGGGGCCATTGGCTGCGACCCAGGAATCGTCCTGTATGACGAGATCAGCAGGGCGCATCCGAGCCTGCTGAACATCCTGCTTCCTCTGCTGGATGGCAGCAAGCGGATCTGGGTGCCTGACCTGGGCACGCACGTCGAGGTCCATCCGCAGACGGTGTTCGCTGCCACGGCGAACATCGGTATCGGGTTCTCCGGTACCTATGCGATGGACACGGCCCTGCATGACAGGTTCGGCATCATCATGGAGAGGACCTTCCCACCCGCTGTAGAGGAGGTCAAGGTGCTCGTGAACCGCACCGGCATCACCGATGCGGACTCGAAGATCCTGGTGGAGATCGCCAACCAGATCCGGATGAAGGCAACGGATGGCACGGTCAGCAAGCCGGTGTCCACCCGTGCGCTGCTGGATACCGCAGCCTTGGTGTCGGCTGGCATGAGCCTGTTCGACGCCTGTGAGTACACGTGGGTCAAGAAGTATTCCGACGATGGAGGCCCGAAGTCCGAGCGGACAACTGTCCG